>Ga0181532_10000381_pt1 | contig 46127 bp, 45 predicted proteins | sample PEATcosm2014_Bin_33_FD_119768 | JGI IMG/M metagenome (GOLD analysis project Ga0181532, IMG submission 119768) | Peatland microbial communities from MTU Mesocosm Facility, Houghton, MI, USA - PEATcosm2014_Bin11_30_metaG | ecosystem: Environmental > Terrestrial > Soil > Wetlands > Peat | place... | reverse complement strand
CGCAGCCATTCCTCGATGCTCGCCCGGACCGCAGGCTTGTTGAATTCCTGAAGCCGGTAATCCTGCCAATGCGGCCGGACCCAGCGGTTCAGGGCCGACATGTAGGACTTCGCGCACTGGAAGGACATTGGCGCCGCGCTGTCCTGCACGCCGCCAAGAGGAACGTCGAGACAGGGACGGAGTATCTGCTCGATATAGCGATCGATCAGGCCACCCATGGTCGGGAATTCCGGGTTGAGGGTTTCGGGATTGGCTGACAGCCGCAGATGCTCGCTCGCACGCTCGGCTGCCGCCCGGGTTGGGTACTGCTCCTGGGTACCGACGATGGTCTTGCGGCGCCGTTTCCGCCCTGCTTCGAATTCGACGAAACGGTAAACCCATACGTCCGGCCCTCGGGAGCGCTTTTCCAGTGTCAGCGTTCCGTACTGGTACTTCGACCGCCGCTTCACTCGGTTCATTCACGAACCTCCTGAGTGCGGCGCAGATGACACTGTGAATCTAGCACGAAACCACCCACTCACATCGCCGCCGTACAACCATTCGGTGTCGCACCCCCTTTTGGTGCCTTTACCGCGACATGTTGCTGACGACCTGAAGGGGATATCATCATCAGGCGATCTTGCGGTTGAGCCAGTCGTTTAGAGCGGAGACACGGAATCGCCACAATTTGCCGACGTGTACGCCGCAGATCTCGCCATTTCGGGCCAGGCGCTGCAGCGTTTTGGGATGAATTTTGAGCAGGGCTGCAGCCTCATCCGAGTCAAGAAGCGGCTCGAACGATAAGGGTGCCATTGCCAGAATTGGCGGTGCGGAGTTCTGGTTCGAATTTTCCATTGGGACCTCCAAGCTTTTGTTGCCGGCGGTTGGAATTTGCGTGCCGGTTGGTTATCGGCGGTACCTTGCTATGGCCAGTTTTCGCGCTAGATACAACCGTGCCTCTCCAGCGCTGTTGTTACTCCCCAATTTAAGGGTCGTCAAACGGGCGCAGTCATTGGCAGCGAATGGAAACGGCAGGAGCCGTTAGCGGGCGGCGAAACTCTCGTTGCCAAGGCCAGCCATCTCAGTTTCTGTTCGCTGATGGCGACAGTAACGGATGGCGAAGTCTCAGCCCGATTGCGTCGGAGCAATATTTTACCAATCGCACTTTGACTGGGGGCAGAATCGCATTCGCCCCGGGAAATGCGGCACGCGCCGTTCGCGAATCACACTCCAATAGCTACCTTAGTCGATTGCCTCACCCAAGCGCTGCCTGATCTCCTGGAGCCAAACTCTGGGATTCGTACCGTGGATGACGCGTCCCAGAAATCCGAGCCGCTCGGCGGCATTGTTGCGGTTCCTCCGAATGTCGTCCTTGGTGATCTTGGTATACAGGGCAAGAAAACTGCCCATATTCCGAGGTTTGGCGAATACATAAGTCGCGTGGCCAAGTTGCGGGGTTTCAATGACAACAGCTTTCTCAACATCGAAGATGTATTCTTCGCGAAACAGGTAGATCCGGCGTGCCCGGCGTGAGAGCTGGCGATAGAAGAACGGGTCATAATCCGAACGCCAGCTGATCTGTGCGACATCAAAGTCACCGGGAAGATGTAGCCCGAAACACATTCGCTCGAGCTCCGTTTTCTCGACCGCCCGATTTTCCAGGCACAGGCGGATCTGATCAAGAGCCTGTGAGTACTGACCAAAGCGGTGGTGAGTTGTTCGCGCCGTCTCCAATTGTTGCTGGAAATCGGCTGAGAGTTCGACCTCCAGCCGGCTGGGCAACGCAGTCTCCCAAGTAGCGAGTTCCCACTCGCCTCGACGTTTGCGGCATTTGCCAGTTTTTACGAATGTGCCCTCGACCTCGATTTTCGTTGCAAGTAAATGTTTCCACTGATTCCACGTACTATCCCAAAGCGTATGGATGCTGGCTGGATCGAGCCAGAACTCGAGCTTGCGACGCACGTCGCGGCACAGTGCCCTGTCGTCGTAGAAATCGCACCTGCGCAGTGGCACATGGAACCGCCGGCGCCGGAGCTCCGGTGAAAACGCAAGAATGCGGCGAGCGAAGAATGTTTGTCCGTCACGGGAAGGCTCGCCAGCAACCAACAGGGAGCCAAATCCACCGTACGGAAATGGGGCAGGGACTTCGGGATCGGCCAGCAGCGCATCATAGCAGGCGCGCAATTCCGGCTGGCCGACGATGTTGAAGGCCCGCTCCAGCGCTACGCGCTGGCTACGTGATATCCCCGCCGTTTGGAGTTCCAAGTCGCGCAGCTTGAAAGCTACGCGTAGCTCAGAGGGAGAAGCGCTGGCTGGAATACGCAGGATCTCGTACAGCGTCTGACGATCGACTCTATCGTCGGAATGGGGTAAACGATAGAAGTAATCGCGCAGGATCTCGCAGGGCAGGAAAACCATACTGATGCCAAGGCCTCCGCGGTGAACCTCGGCCGAAACAAAGTGTTGATCTCGTTTGTCCTGCTTGGGCTGGCTCACGTACCCGATTGGCACATGGTAGAGATAACGCTTGGGGCCGGAGCCACCATTCTTGGTGATTAAGATCTCTGTACGAACTGCATCTCCCGTAGATACGGGAAAAGCGATGTCGTCACCGATAGCGACATAAGATGCGAGAAAACGCGACACCAAGAGCTTGGTTCGATTAGCGAACACACAGATAGCGGGCGTCTCCTGCCGCTGAACACTCACCACACGCTCGCAGCAGATGGGAGTGGACGAAGACGAAGTGGAGGACGTCGAGAGCATACTTTCGCCGGGCATTATAGGGTCGTCTTGCAGAACTCCAAAACGCTGCGTTGGCGTATTCCAGTATGCTTCCTGTAAAATTGCGAAAAGCCGCCACATCAGCGCCATTCCGCGATGTTCTGAACAATCCTTGGTCAGCAAGGCCCGGTATTTGAGTCGGTGAGGATTAGTGTCCCAAGGGGAATGGTATTTGCAGCGGCCCTTATTGCGGTCGTAATCCCTGTCTCGCGCTACGCCTACACTTGGTTCCGCGACATTTCTGCCGATAAACACTTCAGTTACGGTCGTTTGGAGCATCCGGAAAGTTCCACGGATCCGCAAGTCCTCCTGGCGGAAGCCAATCGCCTTTACTGGCTAAACAACGGGCCAAGAGCTGCCCCGTTGTACGCGAAAGCCGAGAGTCTCTTCGCAAGTCGAGGCGATGCCAGGAATGAGCTCTACGCCAAGATTGGACGCCTTAGATCGGAAGCCGAGACGATGTCATTCGTCGAGCTCTCGCGATTCTTGAACGACCAGTTGCAGAACCCGATCATGCGTAACGATCCCAGGTTGCGCGTCTGGTGCCTCGCCGCAAAGGGGTACACGGACATCGAGATTGACTATCGGGCGGAGAAACAAGACTGGTTGGAGGCCCAACAGATCGCGAAGAGTCTGGGGAACGATCGTTTAGCGACCAGGGCCTCGGGTGAATTGGGCGTAATCGCTTTCCTGGAGGGAAATTCCGGCCGGGCGGCGAAGCTCTTGGGCGGAGCACTAGTCTCAACAATGGCCAATGGCGACAAGGGTGGCCAGATTCGCTTTCTGGAAATGCTAGGAAACGGCCTAGTAGAGGTCAACCGCCCCTCTGATGCCCTGATGTTTTTTGAGAGGGCTATCAAGATAGCGGAGGCTGACGAAGATTCCGGACTTCCTTTCATGGGGTACGAGGGAAAAGCGCAAGCGCTGGTTGCGTTAGGGAGACCAGATGAAGCAAAGACGGTGCTCCAGGAGGCACTTGCGAAGGCCCGATCGCAGCAGAAACGCGGGCATGAGGCACAATTGCTGATTGTCCTCGGGAAGCTCGCGGCGCAAACCGGAAACAAACAAGAGGCCATCGCCGATTTGGAGGATGCGGGGCAGTTCGCAGCAAGAGTCCAGTTCTACCGAATGGAAGCTGACGCCATGTTCGAGCTGGCGAAACTTTATCGTGATTCCGGAGATCTCGCCACCGCAGACGCCCGTGCGACACAGGGTCTGGTTGCAAGCCAGCGTGTTGGCGATCGTTACTATGTACCGCGGAACTTGACGATTTTGGCTGACCTCAAAGCACGGCGCGGGCGCATCCCAGAAGCGAAGGCACTTTACAAGCATGCCGAAGACGTCATTGACGGCATGCTCGGCGGCGATGACTCCTATTGGAACAGCTCCATCGCCGCGGCGATGAGTCAGACTTACCTCCAACACTTCGAACTCGTTGCGAAGGAGGCTGACACAGCCGGTGCATTTCAAATATTGGAGCGCGTCCGAGGACGAACTCTGGCTAGCGCTTTGGGAGACAGAAAGGCAGATCCGCAGTCAGGGTCTACCGAAGCTGCGACGCTGGACAGTTACGTCGCTACCACGCAAACCCGCTTGATGCAGACCAACAGTCCCGTCGAGCGTGAGAAGCTGCTCGATGCTCTGGCCGAATACGAGTGGCGGTCGCGGCTGGCCTGGAACCAGGGAGATCAGCGCTTCCCCATCGACCCCGCACCGCTAACCCAGGTTCAAGAGAGCCTGAAGGCAGACGAAGCGCTACTCGAGTACGTACTCGACGAGCCGAACTCCTTCTGCATTTCCATTACGCGCACGACCGCAAATCTGCGAGTGCTACCGGTTGGCCGCAAGGAAATCGAAAACCTGATCCAGCGTTACGTTGATGAAATCCGGGCAAAGAAAGCTGGGGCTGAAGAAGCGAAGGAACTGTATTCGTTCCTTGTGCAGCCAATCCCTGAGACATCTACGGGCAAACGATTCATTGTTGTGCCGGACGGCATATTGAACCTGTTGCCTTTCGAAGCGCTACGGAATAGCGAAGGGCAGTATCTGCTAACGTCCGACGTCATTAGTTATGCCCCCTCCGCCACTGTTCTCGATACGCTGCGCAGGCGGTACAAACAACAAGAAGCCCCTCGACCGTTTCTCGGAGTGGGCGACGTTGCGTACGACAATCAAGGTGGCGCCGGGAAAAGAATCCTGGCTTCTGAGACACTGCGAGGTCGGTTTGTTCGCGGTTTCGCTGATTTCGTCCAAATGCCCCTTCATGACCTGCCGCAGACACGAGAAGAGGTCGAGAGCATTAGTAGAATTGTGGGAAAGGACGCAGAAACCCTGTTCGGTGCAAGAGCTACTGAGAGTGCATTCAAGAAGGAACCGCTGAAAGAGTTTCGGGTCCTACATTTGGCTGTCCACGGATTCGCCGATCCGCAATACCCGGAACGGTCAGCATTAGTCCTTGGGGCCGATCCGAAAGCCGGTGAAGATGGTTTGCTGCAAGTGCGAGAAATCAAGAAGTTGCGATTAAACGCCGAGCTGACAACTCTTTCCGCATGCGACACCGGAGTGGGCAAATTGCAGGGGGAGGAAGGTGTCAGCGATTTGGCGGAGGCCTTTCTCGCGGCTGGCGCGAAAACCGTCGTTGCGAGCCTGTGGAGTGCGGATGACACCTTTGCAAGTGCGCTGATGGAACGCTTCTACCAACGTCTAGCTCTTGGAGAGGAGACGAGTTCGGCGCTGCGAGGCGCCAAGCTGGACCTTCTGGCGAAATACGGTGAACAAGTGAGCCCATTTTATTGGGCAGCATTCGTAGCGATTGGGGACGCATCAACGCCTATCAGGATTAGGGAGCAATGAATCTGACTCTGGACGAACGCAAGAAGATTTTCGACAAGGTCTGCCGGTTGGTGGAAACCAAACATTTCAACCCTGCAATGAATGGGGTGGATTGGAATGCCCTGGTTCAGAGCCGAAGGGATCAAATCCTTGCGTGCGATGGGGCTGAGGCATTCGAGAAGGAAGTCCATAGGTTGGTGGCAGAACTCAAGACCAGCCACACAGGGTTCCGGCACGCCGGAATGCGCAATATACCGGCCAGACACGCAATCAATGCGACTTTGCAACGCTTCGCTGTGAATGGAACAGAACGCTGGATGTTTCAGGATGTGCACAGAGGTGGCCCAGCGTACTTGGCCGGGATAAGACCAGGGGATTTGTTGCTCGGAACCGGCGAGCGAGAGATTCGTCCTCCAGAAGATCTAACGTTCTCCGCTGGAGGGTCAGCGGAACTTGCGATTGAAACGCTGCACGGAGACGTCGAGTGGGTGAAGCTTCGGCTGCCCATGCCGAAGTCCAAGAAGCACCCCGTAACCGCGCCCGAAGCAGTTCATGCGGAGATGCTGACCGATCAAATCGGTCTGCTTAAAGTGGCCATGTTTCCCGGCGCTATCGGAATCGATGTCGCCAAAGACATAGATCGGGGAATCGCGGCTCTCAATGGTTGTAGCCGTCTCATCGTCGATTTGCGCGGCAATACTGGCGGAGGAATAGGCGGGCTCCGGCTCATGAGCTATCTGACTCCGGGCAAATCGGAGGTTGGCTACAGCCTGACTCGGAAGCGTCGAGAGCGCGGGTACCGGAGGGAGGAACTGACCCGTTTCGGACGAATCCCGTCTCGCAAAGGCAAACTCTTTTGGCTGGCTGCCCGATACGCCTTTGTAGACAAGTCCATTCTCGTAGTTACCGAGGGACTTGGGCCACGTCAGTTCCACGGACGCGTTGTTCTCATGGTGAACGAGCACACTGCCAGCGCTGGTGAAATGGTGGCTGCTTTTGCAGAGGAAAACAACCTGGCAACCATCGTGGGAACCAAGACACCTGGTCGTTTGCTGAGCGGAGGCGCCTTCAAGGTTGGTCACGGCTACATTCTGGGGTTGCCAGTTGCTGGGTATCTGACCTGGCAGGGCAGGATGTTGGAAAACAACGGCATCATTCCGGCTGTCTCTGCTGAATTATCACGAGAGGCGCTGCGGGAAGGAAGGGACACCCAATTGGAGAAGGCGGTCGAGGTCGTGAACACCTTGTAGAGACACTGGCTTCGGAAGCGCTGGCACACCAGAGCTCGGAGTGTAACCTCTTCGCCGGATCGCATTATGGCGTGTTGTTGCCGATAAACTCTATCGATTTTCTTTGCGATCCTCTCAGCCCATTGAACCGCGACGGCCACTATAGACTTCGTCCTCGGGTTCAGGAATGACCGAAAGCGCGTCGCGCCTTGGAGTAGTCGCCGGAGCGACTTGTCCAGTTGCTTGCCAACGTTCCAAACGCCCAGAACAGAGCAAACAGAAGAAACAACCTGCTACCGGGAACGCCACAAAGCCAGGCCCACAACACACCCAGGGTTGGAATGATGGCCGAGGAGGTTACACCGGCAGACCACATAAGAGCTCTGGCTCCCGGACTGGTGTTTTGCATCGACAGCTTTTCTGTTTGGACGCCCAAGAAGGGGAGATGTTCAAAGATCCAACGAAGTCCCGGTGGCCAGCCCCCGGGATTCCCTGTCCCCCCGACTGTGTAGAAGAGGAAACGAATGCCTACGATTCTCCCCACGAGCCAGTGAGCAATTGCGTGCGATGAGAAATAGAGAAGCACCCATGCCACGAGCATGGCGATGACAGCCATCGTTGTGGAGTGTGCTGACCGGGCCGCCCTCAATGCAAAACATGCAGCGACAATTCCGGCAGTCTGCAAGCTGTTGCCGACAGGAATCGAGAGTCGCGCAAAGACCCTGCGCTTCGTGGTGGCAAGAAGATTCACGGAATCCGCTCCAAGCCAGCCTGACATTGTGCCCATGAATTCTATCCCAGCAATGTTACTTGAGTGATAGACAACTCGACATAACCGACGTGCAATGGCCAGCGAAGCGGTGAACGCACCGATTGGGGAAGGGTTGCCGACGATCCGCTCGGAACCCAACTTCCACATCCACGCATAGGGCGTTATACGGTCAGATGAAATGAAAGCATTCGTAAACACTTGCCGACTTATCAGGACGAATCCGCAAGGTCAATCAGCGCCCCTGTTGGCATAACCATGAAGACTCGTCAGGGCCTGTCTGCCCTGACGTTACGCAAACTTCAAATTTGCTGTTTGGCGTCGACCGAGAATTCGCCTCCCGCTTCTGTTATCTCCAGCACTATCGGCTTCAGCAGCGGCCTGTGGTTTGAATCCATTAACGTTATCTCCGCTCTGCTGGGATAACCCTCGCTCAGTTCAAGATCCCTATCGCGCAGTCTGCCGCCCGAGTCGTGAGCCTTCCACCTCACGTGAGCCCTCGTCTTGCTTCCCCCACAGACAAGCACTGATCCCCCGCGCCCGTTCGGGATGAGATCGAATGTGTCACTTGGATGTCCGAGCCACTGAGCAGAAGAAAAGCCGGTGCCAATTTCCTTGCCGTTTCGGTCAAAAAGCTTCAGGTGGGCCCGCACTGCACGTGCGGCCTGTACATCTTGGCCGTAGATGGCCTCATTCCTAAAACGAGCTACCAAGCCAATCATGTCGCCCGTACTAGCACCCTCTACCTCACTGAAGGAGTGCATCCCATCCGTTCGGTCACTGTATCCGGGGCCGGAATAAGCGATCTTCACGAACCCCGCATTCAGGAAGACAACATTGTGCTTCCGTTCCTTCCGTGGTGCTGCACCGTTCGACGGCGTAACCGCCAGCCTACGCCGGTTGTTATTCCAGGTGATTCGAAAGTGTTCTTCCTCCGTCTTTGCTCCCCATTTGTAGCGGACTACTAGCGGGTAGGAGACTTCCGGCTTGTTCAAGTGCTGAGCGTCGTAGACGAACGACATCATCACAAACGAAGGTTTGTCGGTATGTCTCGGTACGCCATCGTCGCCGGTCACCACATGAAAGTGGACTTTAGTAGCCGGGTTCGTCGGACCGATGAACGGAACGGGTTCAAATCTCAGGGATACCTTGCTAAAGCCTTCGAAGTTGATCGGGTCGATTTCGATGTATTGGGCGGCATCGCCGCCCAGATGGTTCAACGTAAAGACATCGCCGCTCCACTGGTTGTAGTGGCCCTCTACTGTCGACAGCATGATCCGCGGCCTGTTTCCACTGCTATGGACTGGCTGCTCCGACGTGTGCTTGTTTTCGACGTCCTCGATTTTTGCTCGGCTCAGAGGCAATACGGACTTCGGGGCGTCGGACGGCGGCACCTGATGAATGCCAAAGGGGCCATTAGAGCTCAAGATGGCATACGGCCTCTGTTCCCCTTGAATCTTGGTGTTCGCACGGACATAGGCAGGAACCGCGAGCGCAAGATAGTTTTTTAGAGAGTCGCCGGTGATCCACCTGTCTCGATCCAAGGCACCTTCGGCATCTCCCTGAAGCGCCTGGATCAGGTGGTACGTCCAAATGCCGTGCTGTAAGGCATCGCTTGGGTACGCCTTCTCGTTCGGAGAGCAGGCAAAGAACGCGGCAGAATGGTCCGTCGACCGCACGAGTGCTTCGAACTCATTCGGCGTCAGATCGCTTACGATGTCTCTCGCCTGTATAAGACTGGTTTTGAGATCCGCCGCGCACGCGTCGATGAAGACAAGGCTGTCGACACCCTGCTGGTCCTTGAGTGGCTTCAGGAGCACGTCTTCCAAAGAGACGGTCGTTCCGGACAGATTGCCGGGGTGAGTGTCCCAGGTCGTCAGACGGTTTGTGCCATTGGCGAAGAACCCGTGACCGGCATAGAAGAAGATGAACCGATCCCCGGGAGACAGTCCGCGAATCAGGTAAGGGAGCTCATTCTCGAACACCGACTTCGTAGCTTCGAAATCGAGCCAAACGGTGATGTTCTCAGCGGGCACACCCAAGTCTTGAACGAGAAGATCCTTCATCGCAGCCGCATCGGCTTGAGCGAACTGAACCGAGTTGATTCCACGCTGTTGGTATGTTTCAATTCCGATCAAGACGGCGTATGTCGCTCCCACTGTAACGCATCCTCCCTATGCTCCACATCTGCCCATCTCAATATTTTAGATGGCCGGGAAACGACGCACCGCGAGCTGCAGAGGGTTTGGCAGGCTCAGTCCCTATAAACGCACATTGGGCAGGAAATCGTTCAACGTCCATCCGGATCATGAATTCGGGACGCTTGCCGACTTGCGGGTACTAATCGGACTCAACAATGACCCTTACAGCTGCAGACTACTGATCCAAGCTGGACTGTTGCAGCGTCGATTCGATTTCACCGCAGCCGGCCACACGGGCAATAGAGCTAGAGGGCAACCAGCTCGGCGAGCTTGGCCGCGACGTCAGCCATCGCGTTTTCTAAAGTATTCAGGCCGTTTCGCGAGGCGAGCAGGGGGCTGATTTCGCGGAGCGCTTCGTACGTCGTGCCGTGCACAACGGGGACTAGCTGCTCACGCGCTAGGAGTACCGATAGCTCTTTGTCAGCGATACTCTCTCCTCGGAGACGGCGCAACAGCGCAGGCGTTACCAGCACGATTCCGACTTTCGACTTCGCCAATCCCTTGTCGATTTCGCGAAGGAACGGTGTACCCAGGCCGATGTCTTTTTCGCTGAACCAGACCGAGACACCGCGTGACTGGAGCAGATCGTACAGTTCCTTAGCGGCCCCTGCCCGGTCGTCCCACGCATGGCAGAGGAAGAAGTCCCGACCTTCAGGCAACGGCGCTAGTTTTTCGACGGTTTCGCGGACCGGCGTGAGTGCACGCACCTCAGTAGTCGTGTACGCCACGGACGAACCGGATCGAGACCAGCGCGGCCTTGCGCTGCTCCCGGATCCGCCGCCGCTGCTCCAGCCGCCTCCGCTACTCCCCGACGAGGAGTAGGACGGGCCCGAGTACGCTCCGTAACTGTAGCCGCTGTAGCGGCCATAGCGACTACCGCATGCAGGGCAGTCCGCTGCGGCGGCCGCTGAGCGATGGCCCCTTACGGGTGCTGTGCATCTAGCCATGTGCTGAATGATACCGCTTAGCATCGCCCCTCTCAAGCACTGGCGCAGAGCTACTTCGCCCCATCGGCTGTGGCCCGGTTTCCACCATTCTCGGTCATTCGGTTTATGGGTACACGACCCAGCCTCTCCGTGAGGCGCGAATGGCCAAACTGCCCCGAAGTTGGACCGCACAGCAACAAGAGGATGGAGCTGGGGGCTGTGCGTGCCTGCCGGTCGGATTGGGGCTAGGAGGCGTTTAAGGTTAAGGGGCAGACGGAGTCTTCGGTGTAGCATTACGACATACTGGTGGCAGCGTTGGTCAATACGAAACGCTCACACGTCGAGCACGTCGAGATGACCGTCGACGAGCTGCGCGAGTTCGTGCGCAAGTCGCCGTGGAAGTTCGCCAAGACCATGCCACAGACACCGCATGAATACACGCTCCGCGCCAAGGCGCCGGATGAAAAGCTGTTTGAGAAGGTGGTGCTCTACATCCGACAAGAAGGATACAAGGGCGAGTACGGCAAGACGACTTACACCTACTTCGACATTGACGGCTGGCAGTACTGGACGATGGGTGCGCCGCTGCGGCAGACCATACTGATCAACCGGGCAAAGCTGATGGGCCAAAAGAGAGGTGAGCTGTGAGTGGAACCAAACGAGAGAAATTGGGACGCCGAACTCTCACACAGGATTCAACCACGGCATGTCACGAAGCCGGACGTGCAGCGACCTGACCAAGTAAGCGGCTCCGCACTCGCTTCCTGTAGATTTGACGCGATGGACAGTACTACGGAGCCGTGCACGGGGATCGGTACAATTAACACTGCTAGAAGTAGCGTTTCAACGCACGGTAGTCTGCGCAAGTGAGGTTCAAATATGACAGAGACGAGCTTGCTCGGTCACCTCTCCCTTCGACTTTCAGTTCATCCCGAGAATATAGCGACGGAAGCTCTTACAATTGTGCTCAAACGCTCGCGAACAGCTTCCGTTGCTTTTAGGCAGCTCATTGGTCTCACCGGGGTTTGTCTGCCGGATTCACTGTCGTTCGAGGCACAACAGGTTGGACTCGACCGCGCGATACCCGATCTACGGTGCGTAGACGAAAGCGGACGAACGAGAGCGGTTGTCGAAAACAAATTTTGGGCAGGTCTGACCGAGAATCAGCCAGTTACATATATCCGGGAATTGGCGCATTCTGAAGAGGCAGTAGTTTTGTTTGTTGTGCCTGATGCTCGCCGCACGACTATCTGGACTGAGTTGTTGACGCGCTGTTCAACCGCCGGGCTGCAACTGTCGAGCATAACTCAGTCCTCAGCAATTACGTTTGCCCATGTGACTCCGTTGCACTGCTTGGCGATCACTTCGTGGCGGAATCTCCTCGATGTACTCAACACCGCAGTGGTTAGTTCCGGCGACATGTCGGCTGCAAATGACATTGCCCAGCTAAGGGGACTATGTAACGCAATCGACTCGGAGGCCTTTCTTCCTCTCAGGCCCGATGAATTATCTAACGTCGAAATTCCACGCCGTGTGACAAATCTCGCCGACGTGGTTTTCGAAATCGTTCAGGCTTGCGAAGCCCTAAACTACTGTGATCGAAAAGGCCTCAAAGAAACCAACGGTCGTTACACGTCCGGCACCTATCTGAAGTTCGGCCTCTACGGTGCTTGGTTCGGGCTGCACGTACAACTCTGGAAAACGTTTGAGATTTCACCTCTTTGGTTTGAGTTTAGTAGCAGTGACTTCGGAAAGGCGCAACAGGTCCGGGAATTGCTGCGGGTTTGGTCGCACTGCTCGCCGCCACGCTGCCTGGACTGGAATAATAATGAAGTGGTGGTTCCTGCGATCTTGCCCACTGGGGTAGACAAGGAAAAGATCATTGCCGCCGTCGTGCAGCAGGTGGCCGAGATGGTCGCCCTGTTGAACCAACAAGAGACTCAGAAACTTCCTGTAGAACTTCCGGCGACAATACCTCCCAAGACTTCTTCGATTACGTCCTGAAGAAGCCCACAGAAACCACATGAGCGCGAAGTTGGCGTTCGGCTCTTGTTCGTCTTAATGACTTGCCACACCAGGGACTTGGACGGACCTTTTGCCGTGCGCTATGCGTTCGCTACGGGGTCGTCTGCGTCCCGCGCGCTCCACAGACTTTCAGTTTCAAACAGCGTACAATTCTCCCGCGTCGCGACCTCCCGCAATCCTCTGATCACATCACGATACTGTTCGTAAGTGACGATCCTAGTTATCGGTACACCGGCGTCGCACAGGCTCCTGAGCTTTGTATTCCGTGAATCATGTACGGGATACCGGCGCCGGATTTCGGCGACCAACGCGTTATCGATTGGCGGATGGACCAAGGGAGTAAGCGAATCATGTCCCTCACGTCCCGTGTACACTCGTGTTTTCAGGAGCATCGCGATCAGCTTGGCGCTCCATCCGATGGGAATTCTGGCAGCTATGGCCAGACCAACGGCTTGTGCTTCATGCCAGCTTTTGAATCCGTCTGCCGTCCATTCATGCTCTCCGTCTATGATCGCAGTGAGGTCGACCGATTGCAGGAATGGATAAAGCTTCTTTCCTCGCACAGGGCACCCTTGCCGGGCGGCTGACATCGCGACCCACAGACTAAACTCATTCAATATTCGTGATCTTCTGGCGTTCATCTACCGTCATTCTAGTTGAAGCGTGGAACCAACTGGTTTGCACTGGAGCGACAAGTCGGCAAACCGCGGAAGTGCCGCCTTCGGATAAGGACTTTGGAGGTCGGCCTAGCGGAAGTGATTTGGGCGGATGCTGGATACATCCACCGGATGGGAACCTCTGAAGCGAACCCTGGCGGTTGATTCAGCCGCTGTGAGTCCTATAGGGTTGGGCTGGAGCTGCGCGTGGACGTTCATCTGGTCGATGGCACATACGAATTGTTCCGGCACTACTACGCGTTGCCATCCGCACGGGACGAGGACGGCCGGGAGGTCGCTGCCGTTCGGGGCGTCCTCGCGTCAGTGCTGGGCATGATCCGTGATGGTGCCACGCACATCGCCGTTGCCACCGATCATGTTATCGAGTCTTTTCGCAACGAATTGTGGCCGGGGTACAAGACCAGCGCAGGCGTCGAACCGGAACTGTTGGCGCAGTTTCCACTGCTCGAAGAAGTGCTCTCAGCAGCGGGCCTCGTCGTCTGGCCGATGGTGGAGTTCGAGGCGGACGACGCGCTTGCTGCCGCAGCGGTTGCGGCCGCTCGTAATTCTCGTGTCGAACGCGTAATTATCTGCACTCCGGACAAGGATCTCGCGCAATGTGTCCGCGGCTCGCGTATCGTCCAGTTGAATCGCCGGACGCGTGTCACATTAGACGAGCCCGCAGTCGTCCAGAAGTTTGGTGTTTCGCCGGCGTCGATCCCTGATTATCTGGCGCTAGTGGGCGATGCCGCTGATGGCTATCCGGGGCTGCCGGGCTGGGGCGCGAAGTCCTCGGCAGCCGTGCTGGCCAAGTTTCTCCCTCTCGAATCCATTCCCACGGACTGCCGCGAGTGGCGAGTGAACGCGGCTAACGCGAGTGCCCTCGCAGGCACTCTTTGCCGCGAACGGGAGCGCGCACTGCTCTTTCGGACTCTCGCTACACTCCGGACTGACATCGAGCTCTTCGCCGACGTGGACCAGTTGCGCTGGAATGGCCCTACACCGGCCTTCGACTCGCTCGCTGCTCGATTGGACGCGGCGTCTACCGAAAAGAGGCGGCCAGCGAGCCGTCGGTCGCCGAGCAAGTCGGGCCTCCGATCCGCAGCACGTCGATAAACGGCGCGCTATCAACGATAGACGCCATCGATTTTCCTCATGATCCTCTCAGCCCATTGAACGGCGGCCGCAACCAATGACTCTGTCCTCGGGCTCGACTTCGAGTCGAAGAGATCTTCGGTCGTCTTCAGATGACGCGCCACGAGGATTCCCGCCACAATCGCCAGCACGCGTTTGCGTCCCTCGTCCATAGGGGAACATCCTATCATTTTCGCCGTTTGTTCGCCTAGAGGAAGTTAATGTCGCAGGTCAAAGTACGCGGATTGGATAGCGGGTCCATTCCTGACCGGGTTGCCGGAGAGCAAGAAGGTACAGACCTGGCCGAACGCTGCTCACGTCAACATCTGCCCGGAGCGTCACTAACTGGTTCTGCAATTGCGCAGTGCCGCTGGCGCTTCGAATCTGACTGCCAGATTCACTGAGCAATGCAACATCGTAGCTGCCCTCTTTACTTCCGATTGGCAGTTCCAGAATCAGGTGTTTGGCCGAGCGACTGATTTCGAGAGGGTGTTGATTGCTCTGAGATGGATTTTGCCCCCGAGCCACAGAGAGATCACGGAGGTCCAAAACCGCAGTTTCGGGTGGCGGCACAGAATGATGAATCCGCACCCACAACCATCCCGCTACAGCGAAAATTAGAACCGCGGCCACGGCAATCCAAGCCTGCATGCGACGCCGTTGGCTCGCGGCTTCCTTACGCAACTCCGTGAATTCTTGATAGCACGGGCTGCAGGCGCTGAGGTGCTCCAGCCATTGGTCGACCTCTGCGAGTCGCAGCTTGCGGAAAGCGATGCCTCTGAGGACAGCCGAGCCAGGACATCCCACGCGCTGTGGGTTCGGAAACTCGCGTGACAGACCCCGCGTCAGCAGATCCAACACGCGCTTTTCGTCTTTGTTGAATTCTTCCTTCTCGCTCAGAATTTGCCTGCCCTCGCTGAGGTGGTTATCTTGCACGGAAAGGCCAAGTTTACCGTCAGAATCAGAATGCATACCACCTGTCTGTCCTCGTCCGCTCATCTGCCGTACCCCAAACGAGCCGCGAGTTTGCGGAGAGCATAACGGAATCGAAGTTTGGCCTGATGTTCTCTTAGTCCCATATGCTCTGCGATTTCCCTCCAGGAATATCCGTATTGCCGGGCGGTCCAGACCTTGCGTGTCCAGTCGTCCATATTCAGGACGACCTCTTTGACCTGGATTGAATCCTCCATAGTGCGCGGAGATTTCGTGTCCCGGGCCCCCGGAAGTTCTGCAAGATCACCGGTTGAAGGAACAAGGCGTATCGTTTCCTGTCTTTTTCGTTCCTTCTTTAGCGCCCGATTGAAGCGATGATGAAAGGCCCCGAACAGATAGGCTTCCAAATCCACGATCCCCGAGGCCTTTCCAGTGCGCCGCCGGAGGGTCTTCGAGACCGACTGCAGCACGCTCTCCCAAACTTCAGCAGCCAAAGCCGCACTTTCATCGGGGTTCTTGCTCGCGAGTTCCTTGCGCGCATGGGCCTGTACCCGCGGCCAAAGCCGGCTGGCGACAGCTATCAACTCGTCGTCGCTGTGGAGCGATTGCTCCTTGGTTTTTGAGGAGCTGTTAGAAAGGATCCACTCTGGGCTAAATTCCTGGCTCGGCACCGGGGCTCACACCTACACCTTGGGTTCGCCGGCCAGAGTTGAAGATTGCCATCGAATGGGGAGAAGTGTCAAGGCTGCCGCGTCTTTTATCGTTTCGAAACAAAAGGACCAGAGCACAATCGCAGACACTTATCAGGACGGAGCGCGACTGCTACCGTCCTTATCCAAAGGCTCGTCACGCGTAATCGAATTTTCTTCTGATACTTTTTCCGCCCAGATGTTCCTTCAATAGATATGGGCCAATAAACAAAACAGACCGAGCACAGCTGCTTCGGTAGACAGCAGGCTGGGGCGGTCTTGCGCTGCATCCGTAATCGCGCGCGAGGAATTGCAAGCTCGTCTTCAGCTCGGCCCAAGCTGAGAATCAGCCGCTCCGTCGCTTAGGCAAGAAGCGGGATCAAGAGCACGTGTCCCGCGCCCAAAAAACCGCCGCCAACTTCGTCTTCTGCGGATTGATCGAGGGGTGACGATCGCGACCTGTGCATTTGGCATCGTAGCGCGAAAGCACCCTCACGATTCAGGTCCGTCTTCAGTGGGGTTGGCAATGTCCAGTGTTCCGGGACAAAAGCGCAATAAGGCCGCTAAGAGGTTGGCGGCCATCGATCAACTGCTGATTGCCGGGATCAAACAGGGGCCTGCCAAAAAGCGTGACGCGATCAACCGCGTCCTTGAACTCGTCCCGGAATGGAGACGTGGGGACTGCTGGCATCGGATCCGACATCTGCGTAAGGCCCCCGAACTTGCGACTCTTGAGGAGAGCCACCCAGACAAGGCAAAGAGATCGGGCGAAACCGTCGCAGTCCCGCAACCCGCACCACGCCCATGGACACCGGCGGATGACGACAGATTGTTGAATTGGGCTGGGTACGAACCAGTAAAGAAAATTGCTCAGCGCCTGGGCCGTTCTGCACGTGCGGTTCGCTTCCGGCTCGGAGCACTCGGGATCAGCGCCAGGGTCACTGACGGGTGGTCGCTGCGGGCGTTGCGGAAGATGTTGCATGTCAGTCCAGCCCGACTGAGGTATCTGATCGGAAACGGCATGTTGAGAGTGCGCGATCCGCGCGTCAGCACAAGCTCTCTGGCAGTGTTCTGCGACCAAAACCGTGCATCTTTTGAGCTATCCGTTCGGGACAGAGTGGCAGCGGCCCTGCTCAAGGGAGAGGAAGGATACATGTGGGAACGGGCAGCGGACCTGATTGGCATGACCGTGGCCCAAGTGCAGAGTCGGATTTGCGCTGGCCAGCTACGGGTTGTTGACACCTTTGTCACCGACAGGTCGTTCGAGGAGTTTTGTAAGAAGCACGGAGGCGAAATCAATACGACACTGATGGATCCGGCCACAGCTAAATGGTTGATAAAGGAGTATGGCGTGCCAGACTCTGCTTCCAAGGATCGTGTGGTTTCTCGGGCCCAAAAGCACGCCTTGAGGATCAGGACGTGTAAATGTGGAAAGAAAATAGCTGGCAACGTCTATTTCAAGCACATCAAGTCTTGCAATGCCGCGACCGGAGAGGCAAAGCGTAAGGCCCTCTAGATCTCAGTCTATGCGCGGCGGACCAGCGCGCCGCTGCTACTCGCCGGGCACTTCAATATAGGAATCCGCTTCTCGCCGCCAATTCTCAAATGACAGGGATGGCTCTGGCATTCTTGAACTCCATTGCTCATCGCAGTGGTCGGCGTATTCCATCGTGCGAATCGCGCGCGGATGGCTTCGCGCCTGGGCGAGTATGGCATCGAACCAACCCTCGGTTTTCGCGTCTCGGAAATCGTGGTCGGTAATCCAAAGCATAAGTCGGTGCCAGGCTTGAGAAGCAGCTCTGGAATCATTTTGCCGCGCGTTCAGCTCCAAGAATCCAGGACAGCGCCGTTCAATCTCACAAAGTACCTCTGCGGGAAGGTGCGGGCAGCGCTCCAGTGCCGGCCGAGCCCAGTACGCCAAAGCCTCCCAATCGATATAGCGAGAAACAGCCTCTCTGAGGCGATCAGGATCCACGAGCCTTGAAGATGATCTCGCTTCCCGCTCACTGGCCACAAGACGGGCAGTCTCGTCACACTCCGCTGCCATGCATCTCCATTCCTCGAACGTTGGATAGCTGAGCGGTTTGGCTTTCTTCCACTTCTCTACGCATTCCGACCAACAGGCTTCTGCGCGCTGATAGCGCGGATCTCTTATGGCGTAATAGGTAATCGCGTTGAACCAGCCTTCTTCCGTGGCAAAGCCAAAAACGTGCTTATCAATCCAATCTTCCAGGCGAAGAGGAAGAGGCCTGTTCTTGGCTGCTTTGGGCGTCAATTCTTCCTCGGTTCGAACAAATCCTGGGCAACGATGGTTGAGAATCTCGGCTAGCCAATCCGGAATCCGCCCTTCGACTTCGAGGATCGAGCGAGCCCAAAGACTAAACTCCTGCCAGTCAATGTATTGATTACGAGCGTCGTAAAGCCGCCGCCAAGGGATGCGGCGGGCCTCATCATCGGCGCGCTCGCGGGCGGTTCGCTGAAGTTGGGCGGCCGAGTTACGCTTCGTGTAGTTTTTCGTTTTCTGCAAACCGCAGTACCTCAGGGGGCACAGGGCAGCGTGCCCACTACTTACTCTTGTTTCGGAGCACGCTGCCGCACCAGTTTAGTCGATCATGCTGCTGACGCAAGGGGCTTGCCACCATTGGTTCCAGCGGACTTATTCCTTGTGGGGGGTGGTCAATCCAGCGGGGCCGGCGAGCCGCGCGCAGTGTTCAAGATGCTGCTCCGTAGCCATACCGAACTATAGTTCCTCAATCATTTAGCGTCAAACGGCAACTATGGGTGCGTGCCCAAGAAAATTGGTGCTGTTAAACACCGCGAGTCCCGCACGTTAGGTGAGGCTGTGGGTGCGGAGCTTACTAAGCTGCGCGTCGACCGAGGGTGGAGTCAACTGAAACTGGCGGATGCCCTCGGGTATACCGAACGCTATATAGGTCAGCTGGAACGTGGAACCAAAAGCCCGACGCTGCGAACACTCGCCGATGTCGCCAATGCATTTTCGATAGAGCTCTCCGCCATAATCAAAGCCGCGGAGCGACGATATCGGCACAGCGGAAAACGCTAAGGTTCACCAGCGAACACTTGGGTGAGCCGAGGCTGTTGGTCCGTTCATATCTCCCTCTATGGTCTCCAAAGCCTGCTGCCCCGCACCTCGGCTTGGTGCACGTGGGCTCGGCGAGACCCGCGTAAAACAAACGACCCGAGGGCGGCCCAGCGCTTCCCGACTGCTTGTTCTAGGCTAATCTACGGGAGTGCAATGCTCCCGGAAGAAGCCAAAGCGATAGCGGAGCACCAGCGTCGCCGCTTCAATGAACTGGTGGATGTTTTTGATCGACCACAGCCACCAGAGGTGATGGCACGCCTCTGGGAGATTGTTGCTTCAGCAGAGCTGCGTCCCGGAGCGGTGGTTCTGGATGTGGGGACGGGAGCCGGGGTTTTGATCCCGTTGATTCAGTCCTACCAGCCGTCCACGGTGTTGGTTTGCGATGTGGCGGAAAAGATGTTGCAGCGTGTGCAGCACAAGTATCCTGGAGTGCGTCCTTACCACACCGACATCATCTCGCTAGCCTTGGCCTCGACCAGCGTGGACGCTATCTTCATGAATGGCATGTATGGCAACATCGCAGACAAGCCTGCTGCGTGCGGTAATGCGGCACGCATGCTTCGGTCGGGCGGACGGCTTGTGGTCAGCCATCCTGAAGGCAGGGCCTTCGTTGATCAACTGCGGGCCACCAGCGACCTGTTTATTGAATCACTTCCTACCAAAGAGGAGTTTGGAACCGTCCTCGGGCCACTGGGCCTGGAGGTGATCGCGTATCGGGATGAAGCCAAGCTGTATCTGATGGTGGCGCGAAAGAGGTGACGGGTACGCCGCTTCGCATCGCACTCGGTCGCATCGTGCGATATGACGGCGGATTGGCGAGGATTCTGGTTCCACATTGAACTTACTGCGAGGAGATGAGGCCATGCGATTCGAAGGATTCTCCTTTGGCTCCATTCGCATCGACGGGGTCAGCTACGACCACGACATCGTGATCGACCGCGGCGAGGTACGCAAGCGGAATAAGAAAGCTTCCAAGAAGTTCCGTGAAGCTTTTGGACACACACCGCTGTCGTCGGAGGAAGGGATACCGTGGAAGTGCCGTCGGTTGGTGGTGGGCACTGGCACTGGAGCACTGCCAGTCATGGATGAGGTCAGACGTGAGGCACGGCGGCGCAAAGTTGAATTGATCATCCTCCCTACGGAAGAAGCCATGGAACTCTTGAATCAGCGCGCCGACAACACCAACGCCATTCTCCATGTGACCTGCTAAGCGTTAGAATCCGCCGAACCGGCGCTGACATGCGGTTACACGTCGAAGACCTTATCCGAGCAAAGCTGAAGACCAGCAGTGACTCCGAAATGCCAGTTCCCCGCAGTCATTGCGGGTTATATCGAAGTTTCTGAAACCATATTCTGGGGACTGGCCGCAATCTTGAGCGCTTCCCGTTCGATGCCGCTTAGCATGCCCCTGAACACGATGGCGTGGAACGGCAGCACGCTGTACCAATAAGCCAGGCCGAACAGGCCTCTCGGACGGAATAATGCTGACTGCTGCAAAACGCATTGGTGGTCGTTGCGTGCCTCGATTCGGAACTCCAGCAGCGCTTCACCCGGTAGCTTCATCTCAGCGCGCAAGGCCAGGCGGCGGTCGCGCTCAAAACCCACGACGCGCCAGAAATCCAGCGCCTCTCCGTATCCGACGGTTTCTGAATCCCTCCGCCCCCGTCGCAGACCCGGGCCGCCAACCAATTGATCCATCCATCCGCGGATCTTCCAGAGAATGTCTGCCGCATACCACCCGTTTCCACCGCCCACCCGGCAGACCGCGCGAAATACCGCCCACGCAGGCGCTGCCACATTAATTTGGCGAACGTCACGGAAGACGGTTCCGCCAGCCCAATCCGGGTCGCCTGGAATGGGCCCCGCCATCGACCAACTGGTCTCTACGTTGTGTTCAGTCATCTTGTTGAGAGCTGCGTGTATGGCTGCGCGGACGCCGAGAAGTTCCTGAGGGATAAGACCGACAATGCGATTCTCCCGGCATACCACTGGATTCTTGAGTCCTTCCGCCAGGGGGCTCGCGATTGTGTTGCTGAGGGGCGTGATCAGCTGGATCCAGTAAGAGCTCAAGCGTGGCGACAACACGGGTACAGGAATCACAAGACGGCGGCGCAGTCCCAACTCCTCCGCCATGATGCTCATGATGTCGCGATAACACAACACGTCCGGGCCGCCAATGTCGAATACGCTGTCGGCGGTCTCCGGTACCGCGAGAACGCCCACCAGGTACCCAATTACATTTCTGACCGCGATAGGCTGGCATGGCGTGCTCACCCATTTCGGGGTGACCATGACGGGCAATCGCTCCACCAGGTAGCGCAAGATTTCAAAGGATGCGGATCCTGATCCGATGATCATGGCCGCGCGCAGCACCGTGACAGCTACGCCAGTTGAGGCAAGCGCTTCTTCGACATCTCGCCGCGATGAGAGATGCTCACTCAAATCCGGGCCGGTCTCGCCCAGTCCACCAAGATAGATGATTCGTTCCACCCCTGCATTCCGAGCGGCACGTGCGAATGTCAAAGCCAATTGATGATCGTGCTCGGCGTAATCCGATCCCGCGGACATCATGGAATGGACGAGGTAATACGCTGCCTCACATCCTTCCAAGTCGCGGGTCAGAGACGTCTCGTCGGCCAGGTCTGCCTGTCTGATTTGAACGTTTGGATCAGTGACCCACGAGCGATTCTGAAGTTTGGCTGATGACCGCACCAGACACCGGATTGCATAGCCGTGCTCGACCAAACGAGGGGCAAGACGGCCACCAATGTACCCAGTTACCCCGGCTATCGCTACGCGTTCAGATACAGACACATAACTCCTTCGCAGCCGAAGGTCCTGAGTTGGCCCCTTGCAGTGCCCAATTGTCGCCCAGCATCTCCTGCCCAGCAGGTAAACAAGCACAAACTTTCGAAGAACCTTGGTAGTGGTGAAGTCATCACGGTCCGCGACGACAAAAGCACTTACGGCCTGCCCAGCGCTGGTGGGAGGAGAAACCGAGTGAAGTTCGCGAAAAGCTTATGGGATTGGAGACGGGCAGAAATCCCATGAAAGTCGGGCGATTCTGGATACGAGCACCAGAAAGGCCGCTCCTCCCCCGGAAGCGGCCCGCACCCGAGATCACACTCCCCGAAATGGCGCATGTGAGACAGGCGGAATAATTATCTCTCCGGTTACCGAAAAAGCAAATCGACGTATGTGAGACAGATCGATCTATTCCAGGTCTCAGTGTGCCGTCTTCTTTTCGTGGGCCTTGGCGAGGTGACGCAAGAACTCGTCGGTCAGAATTGTTCCCTTTTCTTCCGGAGTGGTCCCAATGTCGGTTCCAGAAATATCTCACCGCACCCGGAACACCTCCACGCCACAACGATGCCTCCGACTTCGTTTAACGCAACGAGATGATCCACGCACACAGTCTACGCTGTTCGCCTTGGCCTCAAGCCCGTGGAAATTGAAACAGCGAGCAGGTGACTTACTCTTGACGCGCCTGCTTCACCATCTCGACAAACACTTCTCTGGCTGTTTGGGATTCGTAACTTCTCGTAAGAAGGCGATGCGGGCTCCATGCATTCCATCTTGGGTTTTCAGGCGTCAATCGGAACGACCGTAACACTGCGTAGCTGCTATTGGAAGCAACATTACGAGCGTGTAAATCCCCAGAGTTGTACCCAGCGGAATATTGGAGAGCGACAAAAAACCTGCAACGAGGGCGAACATGCGGCCTGATCGCCGTTCTGCAAGTAAAGCCAGTCCAGCCATGAGCCCTAAAATTCCACAGACAGCCGACAAAGCTATCGTTACTGTGTACATAAAGTGGAAAACACCCATCAGTGTAAACGGGTCAGGTACGCGATTGAGCAGAGTGCCGAACATTACGGTGGCTGTACTGCCGTAGATGACCAGACACACCGCCATGATCAATCGAATGATTCCGTAAAGTATCCAACATATTCCCAAAGTTCGGAGGTGACCGCTCAGGCTCGGCGCAACGGGATCGTGTGAGGACATGACGGCCTCCTGCGGGCTGGCGTGGCTGGCAAAGTCTATCATTGAATGGAGTGACTGCGGGCACAGTGAGAAATGACCTGCTGAATTACAAGCGCAAATCGAAAGGATCCTGCGTGAGCGTCGTATGAGAAGTGCGCGGCGAGTTGCCTGAGCCAGGCGCCTTCGCGACCCGCTCTCAGGACCGGAAGGCCGTCAACCTTTGCGGAATTCTTTCCATTCCTTTTCCACTGCGCGCACCATTCGTTTTGCTGCATCTCGCAGCCAATTCGATTCTCTGTTTTGCAGGTCCTTCAAAATGTTGTGCACCTGGCGTTTGGTGCCTAGATGGACATTGGCGGCTTCAGATCCCATCGCGTGTAGAAGCATCTGCTCGTCTGGCCGCTTCGGCAAATCTTGAATGTCGATGGGATTAGAATCCGGCGAAAGTCGGCGGATCAACCAAGATCCTACGATCTCCTGATAGGAATCATGGGATCGTATTCGTCGCTTCTTCAGCTGGGAGGAAATTCTTGTCGTAGTAGATTTCTGCTCCCGGGATGGGAATCGTTTTTATATATTCGTGCTACTCGAAAAGGACCGGCTGCGCAGCAGTGTCTTCAGGTTCCCAAAAGTTGCTCAAACTAACGCCAACGAGTCGATAGCGTTGCTGCGGGCCGAGATCAACCCGCTCTCGCAGCTTCAAGGCGATGTCAGTCAATTCTCCGTAGGAGGAGGGTGGGGAGCCTGGCGTATAGCTGCGAGTGAGAATCTTGAACTCGCTCGTCTTCAGCTTGAGGACAACCGTGCGTGCCATCCGTGATTCCTTGCGCGAAGCAGACCAAAGCTTTTCTGCAAGGCGTCGGATCATTGGCTCAGTTTCTGCTAACAGCACGTCGTGCTCAAAAGTATCCTCAACGGATATCGATTGTGTCGGCCTGTCCGGGACAACTGGGTTATGGTCGATACCGAAGGCAAGCTCGTGCAGGCGCTGACCATAGCGGCCGAAGTGCCGTTCGAGTACGGGCAAGTCGAGAGCTCGTAGGTTCCTGACTGTCTGTGCTCCAAGTTTCGCCAGCTTCTCTCCCGTAACTCTGCCGACGCCAGGCAAACGCCCAACAGGCAACGGGAGCAGAAACGCGTCTACGTCCTCAGGCTGGATGACGAAGAGCCCATCAGGTTTGCGCCAGTCAGAGGCGAGTTTGGCTAAGAATTTGTTTGGCGCTACTCCCGCAGAGGCTGTCAGATTCAATTCCTGACGGACTTGTTCGCGGATCGTGCGCGCCACCAGGGTAGCTGTCGCTAAGCCGGTCTTGTTCTCGGTAACGTCGAGATAGGCTTCGTCGAGGGACAGTGGTTCTATCAGGTCTGTGTGGCGCTTGAAGATCTCCCGCACGCTTCGGGAGACGGCACGATAGCGTGTGAAATCCGGAGATACGAAGATCGCGTCGGGACACAAGCGTTCCGCTCGCATTGCCGGCATGGCCGAATGCACACCGAAGCTCCTGGCCTCGTACGAAGCAGCGCAGACGACAGAGCGATTGCCCTGCCAAGCAACGATCACGGGCTTGCCGCGCAGCCGCGGATCATCACGCTGCTCTACCGAAGCGTAAAATGCGTCCATGTCGATGTGGGTGATTTTTCGCACAATCTAACACCAAAAAGACGATCCTGGGTCCCAGCAGGCCGAATACGTGTCACGCCGATTCGTCAGTTCCATTACATTATTACTTGATCTGAGGAGTAAGGGATGTGTGGCCGCTATCGTCTGTCCAGACGCAAACAATTGATCGCAGAATACTTCGAGACCGATAACGAGGTCGATTGGGAGCCTCGCTACAACATCGCCCCGTCTCAGCCCGTCGGAATTATTCGCCAAGATCCATCGACACCGGAGCGGCACTTCTCTCTGGCTCGCTGGGGCCTGATTCCGTCCTGGGCGACAGACGCCAGTGTTGGATTCAAGACGATCAATGCACGCTCGGAGACGGTCGCGAGTAAGCCCGCCTTCCGCGATGCCTTCACGAGCCGTCGGTGCTTGCTTCCTGCTGATGGGTTTTTCGAGTGGCGGCGAAGTGGTAAAGAGAAACAGCCGTTCCACTTCGGCATGCGAGACGATTCCCTGTTTGCATTTGCCGGCTTGTGGGATCGGTGGAGAGACCCGGCCGGCACCGTGATTGAGTCTTGCTCGATTCTAACCACCACTCCGAACTCGCTGTTGGCGGACATACACGACCGAATGCCGGTAATTCTGTGCCAAGAGAACTACGATTTGTGGCTCGATCCCGGCTTCAAGGATGTGAAGGCGCTTGCGGAGGTTATGGCGCCGTTCGATGCGGCGCAGATGAGATCCTATCCGGTAAGTACGAGAATTAACTCAGTAACGAACGATGACCCGGATTGCGTTGTGCCGGCGCAGCGCCCGGTCTCTAAGCTGACGGGCGCCTCCTGATGTAGGCCGCGGACCCTATACCTGGGCGTGCGGGGGCGCGGGTTTGCCCTTTGGGCCCTTCTTCAAGGCCCTCTTTGCGATGACGTATTCGGCAGGGACCTCGCCTGCCGGACAAATAGCGGAGAGGACGGCAACCGGGTTCTTGTGGATGACCACAAGCAACGTCCTCGCAGCAGCTTCGGGCTTGCGTCTGCCAGTCTCCCAATTCTTTATGGAATCCAGGCTGAATCCGAAGATGTCAGAAAACTTTTCCTGAGTCAGGTTGAGGCACTTGCGGATATGCTTAACGTCCACCTCTTCAGGTGCATGAACCTGAAATCCTTCCCTTTTTCCCTGAAGAAAAGCCTCAACATCGTCAAGACCGCTCATCAGCTCATCAAATACTTTCTTCATATAACCAGACTTCCTTCATCAATATGCTTCAAACAGTTGTTTGGCTCGCTTAGCGAGCGCGTTGCGCTCTTCTTTGGACAGGTTAGCCTTTCGGTTCTTGGCGAAGACGGTGATTAGGAACACAGGAAATTTCTCGCTGTGGTAGATGTAGATGACTCTCGCCCCGCCGCTTTTGCCCATACCCTGACGTGCAAAGCGCACCTTCCGAAACCCTCCCGTACCGGCCATAACGTCACCGCATTCCGGGTCAGTAGCAACCATCGTCACGATTTCCGCGCGTTCCGCTTCGCTGAAAAGGGCTTCAGCAGCAGCAAGATACGTGGGGGTTTCGACAACGGTTTGCATAACCATCTTGTACGCCATTGGACACCTTCAGTCAAGGGAAAAAGTGTTCATTGGCAATCAAAAGAATTTCGAAAGGCAGGGGCAGCTGGCGGTTGTGGGAGCGCGCGCGGGATGCGCTGAGAGTGGCGAGAGAAAGTCTCTCCTCACTACATAGGGAAGAATGATTCACTTCTCATCGTAACCCCATTTACAGTGTCATCCTTGAATTCTACTCTGAAGTCCTTTCCTTCCACCGGCAGCCACTCGTAACTCAAGAGCGCATCTAGTGCGTGCTCGCTCGGCGAACGAAGGCTCGGGTATTGCAGACTGGCCACTCGTCGCACCGCTCGCGTGTTTTCCGACGGATGAGGAAGACATCGTTGATCGCCCTCCCGGCTATTAGGACTAAGCCTTCGCCTTTTTCCTCGCTGCCCAGCGCGCCTTCATCAACGCCGACAACTTCTTTCTGGCAGCGGCACTCATTGCTGGACGGCTTTTGGACTTCTTCGGAGCGGACTTTCCCTTCCATTTTGCCCAACGCTGTTTCATCGCGTCTGAGATTCGCTTGCGGGCGGCGGCGCTCATCGTGCGCCGTCTCTGGCGTTTTGCCGATGCAGTTTGTGACTTCGGGGGGCGCCCGCGGCGAGTTGCGGATGGGGCAGCGAGTCCTTCGAGTGCAAAGATGGCGTGATCCATGCGAGCGCGTTCTGACGTAAGTTCTGCCAATATGCTTTTTAGATCCACGAGAATCCTTTCACTAGGAGCGACCGTTGAACAGTGTAGCAGCAGAGATAATAGAGGTGGAACGGCACAGCTGAGGCAGGGAGAACGTTCGATTCGCCAGCCTCTCCCGCCTTTGCTGGCCTACTTCCGGCACACAGAACCCGAATCAGGAGCTAGTGATAGCACAATGTGCTGGCTAACCGACAGTCAGTCATGCAACAAGAATTGTCCGGCCCCAAAACGTCCGAGGCCCGAGCTGTCCAAGTCGACACGCCCGCTTAGCCTCTGCTCGTTAGCCAGACGATTTCCTCGATCTTGCTATTCGCTCTTTATTCGCTCCCTTTGGTTTACATGCAGTACATGCACTGGATGTGATGTAGATATGATACAGTTGAATCTAGCACGAATGAAGAAGCTAGATTCAAATACGTTCGATGACCTTCTCCGGGAGCAAGAACCATTCTTGCGCCGGCCAGCATCGTTTGATTTGCGAGAAGTTGGATTCGTTAGTCCAGCTGGCCTTGTGCAATTGGCAGCTGCGTCGTATGCAATCGCAACGAAGAAGAGCCGCCCGCGCATCCTTGTCGATGATCCGTCTGTGCGCAGCTATCTGGTACGCGCTGGTTTTGCGACCGCCGTTGCTCCGGTCGCCGATATCGTCCCACCCCTGAACGGCGATTGGTACCGTTACCTCAAGGGGTCGAATCCCATGCTGCTCGAGATTACCCGGATTGAGGGTGTCGCGATGCTGCCGGACCTTCTGGACAGAATTCTAACGGTGCTGCGGCACAAACTCCGATATCACGAGACAGAAGCGTACGACATTGCTATCGCAGTCTCGGAGGTTGCACAAAACATCTTCGATCACAACTTGCATAGTTGTGGATTCATCGGTATGCAGGTTTACAGATCGGCTGCGGCTTTCCTGGAGATCGGAATTGCCGACTATGGCGACGGGCTGCTGAAGACGCTGCGGCGCAACCCAAAATACAACCACATTGACGACGACAGGGAGGCCATCGCACACTGTATCGAGCTTGGCACGTCGGAACATCAAGATCGCACCCGAGGAACTGGTCTCCACCACCTACTAGACCTCACATATAAGCACGAGGGGGCTGTGCAGATCAGGTCAGGCAGCGCCAAAGTGAGGTATCGAATGGATAAGCGTCAGGGCTGGTTTTTCAGTGTTTCAAGCATGGCCGGTGTGCAGATTGCTTTGGATCTCCCGTCCAAGAAATCGCATTGACAACAAGTATTTCATTAGGTACAGTGAAGATAATGGAGATAACGTTAAAGCTGAAAGGGCCCCACTTGTGGACCAGAGCTAGGGCCAAGGAGATCAGGGCGGAGGTAAACGAAAAACTAGAGTCGTTGAGAGAAGGCGGCACTCTTGTAGTAGATCTCTCCGAGGTTAAGGTGTTCGATTACTCATTCGCGAACGAGCTTTTCGGAAAAACCATGCTGTCACTCGCGGGAGAGTATCCCGGGCGATTCGTGATCGTCGAGAGCCTGAACGAGTACACACGCGAAAACTTGAGTAGAGCACTTGAGGGGCTCGGCCTTGCAATGATTGAGAGGCAAAAAGGAAAGTTGCATTTGATCGGCAAAGTACATCCGGCGGATCAGGAGACATTCGATGCGATTGCCTCTGCCGATTTGCCGATCTCGGCGGGTGCGCTAAGCAAGAAGCTGGGGCTAAACCTGACGGCTATGAACGAACGGCTGGCGAAGCTTACGGAACTGGGCTTGGTCAGACGCGATAAGGCCTCCTCCGCCGCCGGCAGGCAGCAATACGAGTATCGAGTGCTGGCCTAAATTTTTTTGCGCGCTACATTCATTACATACACTGAAGGAGGTGTACATTACATGGCAGAGCAGCTTTAGAACAATCGAAGGCACCGAACGATCGTCACCGTCCAAACTGACGCAATGTCGTTCTTTCGAGTCGGGACTATCGGGACCGCGACACCCGCAGGTTCTTTCTAGAGTTCCACCACCAAGGTTTACGAACGAACTAGCTGTTGTACAAGGGGGACAAGAATTATGGAAATCGAAGTCATTCTCGAAGGCGAAGGTCTTTCCGACCTCGAAGTGATCCGCATTCCAGAGGGTAGCCTGGCGCGAGAGATCGTCGTCGCAGTCGCAACAAAAAGTGGATTCCCTGCCGAAGAGGCTGTCCTCTTCGTCGAGGATGCCGAAGAGCCGCTGGACCTCGCCGTTGTGGTTGCTCCGGAAAAGATCAGCGGCAAGATTCATCACGTGCACCGGGTGCGCAAGATTGAGGTCGAGGTCTTCTACCAGGCACAGCACAAAGAAAAGAAGTTCCCGCCGTCCGCGCGCGTGCAGCGGGTTCTGGACTGGGCCGTGGGCAAAGACGAGTTCAACATCGATCCCGCGATCGCGCCCGAGATGGAACTAGCGCTCCACGGGCAGACGAAACCGCTGCCTAAGAACGCGCACATCGGTCGCTACATCCGGCATCCGCAGTGCAAGCTCGAATTCGACCTAATCCGCGGCGTGGTTCCGAACGGAGCGTCAGAGTAATGCCCGACGACCACCAAGCGCAAGACCCCGTCGCCGTCGACTTTGCTTCGGCGCGGTTTCGGGCCGGTGTCGGCCGCGGCCAGTGGAAACAAGTCTCCTATGCGTTTCCCGTCCTGGTCGTGGCCGTGACCGCCATCGAGCCGGATGGAAAACCCAGCGAATATTGTTTTCGGTTTGAGCTCACCGGATTTCCGGGGACCGCTCCAGAGGTCAAGATCTGGGACGCTGGCACGAACGCGCTGCTCGCGGCCGACAAGCGCCCGAAGGGCTCCGAGCGCGTGAATAAAGCCTTCCAGATCTGGGGCGACAACACGGTTTATCGCCCTTGGGAGCGCTTCAGTAGTGTCCATAACAATTTCGCTCGGGATTTTCCCGAGCTCGCCTGGCATCCCGGACGCGATCTGACTTTCATTCTTGAGGATTTGCATGGTCTTCTTACTTCGAACTCTGCTGCGCGCCGCTAAGGAGGAAGACCCCAAGCTGGTCTGCAGCAGCAGAATGTGGAATCGGGGCGTCGACGAGCTCCGGCGCAGAGCTGGCGGCACGCGGGAGAGCGGCGCTTTTCTGCTCGGCACGACCAAGGGGAACACTCGGCGTATTCGGCAGTTTCTGTTTTACGATGACGTCGATCCCACGTGCTTCATCAACGGCATCGTCGAATTCGACGGCAGCAAATTCGGCATCGTATGGCAGAAATGCCGCGACCTGAACATGATGGTCGTGGCCGACGTGCATGTTCATCCCTGTGGTTTCGGCCAGAGCCGCAGTGACCGGGAGAATCCGATGATACCTAACGTCGGGCACTTCGCGGTCCTTGTTCCCGATTACGCCGCGCACGCACGGATGCCCGGCGGGATCGGAATTTACGAATACCTTGGTGCGCGCAGATGGCAGAACTACAGCCCGCAGGGCGAACAGATATTTCACGTCGGATGGTGGCCGAAATGAACGGCCCAGAGATCGAGATCCATTCGGAAACGTCACGGATTCGGGCAGCTCTCGTGAATACTGGCTTGCACAGCTTTGCGGAGGCGGAAGAAAAGCTCGCCGAATCAAGGCTCACCATCGCAATCGCCGATGAAGCCGCATGCACGCCTGCGGGCCAGGCAGCGTTGCTCACGGCTGCGCTGACCGCGACGCGCTGTTTCGGTCGCGTGAGCATCCAAGGCAGTCTTGATGAGGCTTTGCTTTGCCCTGTGCCGATTGATGCGACATCGCTCGCCGAAGCGGCGGATTTCCTCGGTGCGAGCACAGGGCCGCTGCGAGAATCGGCTCCCAAAATTCTGATCGGTGCTGATCTGGAATCAGGCGACGGGTGGTCGGTTCAGGCGCATTGGGACGGCTGGAGAGCGGGCGTCGCTCCCGGGCGAAATCCCCAGGCGATCGGCCGCGGGGACTGTACCCTCGCCGGGGTTGCGGCCGGGGCTCTTGCCGTGGGTCAGGCTTTCCTGGCCGAACAAGGCGACATCCGCGCCGGCCGCTTGACGCAGAGCCTCTCGCTTTGGTCTCCGCAGCTTGGCGAGGAGGGCGGCGCGCAGCCAGGACCGACGTTGAATCAAATCGGTTTGCCCAGAGATTTATGGTTCATCGGACTCGGCAATCTGGGTCAGTCATACCTCTGGTCGTTGACCATGCTGCCTTATTCCAGCCCGGAGCAGGTCATGCTGTTCTTGCAGGATGATCAGCTCGTGGGAAAGGAAAACTGGGGAACATCGATTCTCGTGCAGCGCGGGAAATACGGCATCCTCAAGACCCGCGTTGCCGAAGACTGGGCTTTGGCGCGAGGATTCCAGGTTCGGCGCATCGATCGGCGTCTGGATACGAACCTTTTCCGCTCTGGCATGGAGCCCGGAATCGCGCTCGCTGGCCTCGACCGGATGCCGGCACGGCGCCTACTCGGTCATCGGGGCTTCGAATACATTATCGATGCGGGCCTAGGCGCCACAGTCGAGACATACAGGAGGTTTCGCGTCAACGTGTTCGATTCCGCCGGGAATCCCGCCGATCACTTTCAGGGCGTAGAAGATCAAGCAGAGGTCGCACAAAAGCTTCTGCAATTGCCGGCCTACCAGGACGTCGCCCAGAACCACGCGGATAGTGGATGCGGAGCCGCCATGCTCGCGGACATCGCGGTTGCGGTTCCGTTCGTCAGCGCATTCGTCGGAGCGTTAAGCATCACGCAAGCTATCCGCATCGCGTCTGGAGAAGCCCATCATGTCGGCTTGACGGGTGATACCGGCGATCTGAAGACCGTGCGCGCCGTTCCCGGGCAGCGCCGGCAGCGGGTTACCGTCGGTAATGTTCCGGCAACCTCCTCGGGTTGCACCGAAGGTTGACTGTAGACTTCGTGAAAATGGGGAAGGATTGGTGATCGGCACGGGTGAAGGAGCGCTGCCAGTCATGGATGAGGTCAGACGTGAGGCTGAGCGGCGCAAAGTCGAACTGATCATCCTCCCTACGGAAGAAGCCATGGAGCTCTTGAATCAGCGTGCCAAAAACACCACTGCCATTCTCCACGTGACCTGCTGAACTTTAGCTTTGCCGGTCCGACGCAGGTAGGCCTTTTCGTCTGGGACTTGGTTAGGGTAAAGTCGAATACGGTGTCGAAACAGAATGTGGACTATTGAGCGACTTGAGATAAACGGCGGTTTCCTCCCAGGACTCCAGCTATCTTTCCCTCGGGGATTGACTTGTATCATTGGACCGAGGGGCAGTGGAAAATCAACATTAGCTGAAGCGATGCGCTTCGTACTCCGGGGCATCGGCGGCGCACCCAAGGGTCGCCAAGACCTGATTCAGGCGAACATCGGGCCGAGCGGGATGGTCACCCTCGTAGCTTCTGCCGAGGGCGGCACAAGATACACCGTAAGGCGCGCACTGAAGCAGAGTGCTGTTCTCCTGGGCGGACAGGGCCAAACTGTTTCAGGGGTCGACATTGACCGGGGGACTTTCCTCCCCCTAGATGTCTACACGGGACCAGAAATTGAAGCGATTGCTGATGAGACGCTTGGTGAGAAAAGGCGCAGTCTGCTTGACGATCTAAAAGAGGAAGAACTTAGATTAATAAAGCTCGCCGTTTCCGATGAGCGGCGCGCACTGGACGCAAACGCTGACCGCGTAAGAGCTCTCAGAACATCGATTCAGGACTTAAAAGAACAAATTGAAGAGCTTGGCGACGCAAGTGCACAGTTGACGGCTTTGGGGCCGCTTACTGTTACCGAATCATCGGCACAATACATTGCCGCAGTTCGCCAGGAGCAGTGCAACAAACGAGAAATCCAACGCAACAGCACCGCGCGCGACAATTATGGGGGAATTTGTACCCAAGCTGCATCTTTGAAGAGTTCGCTCTCCGAAGCGTCAGCTGTCCAACTTGTTGAGCCCGGGTCGTCCAACGAGGTGCTCACCAGCCGTTATCAGGCAGAGATCCAGTCGCGAATCCCGACGATACTTAATTTGATTAATGATGCGGACGACGAAGTTCAACAAGTGCTGAAGGTGATCGATGATGCCAGGAGGGCACTGGACGCCGTTCACGCTCAACAGGCGGCCCAATATTCCCTCTTGCAACAGGAAAACAATGCAGCAAGTGAACTTGTTCGGAGGCGAGCTGACCTAGAGCAGAAGGCTTCGCGGCTTACTGAAATCCAGCAGCGACATTCGGATGCGACAACTGAGTTAGCCAAGCTCGTCGAACAACGAAAAAGGCTAAAAGCGGACTTTCTCGCCTCTCGCGATCGGATTTCGAATCTGAGGGATGCGGTTGGACGAGAACTACAGTCGGAAGCGGGAGAAAAAGTGCGCATCCGCGTTTTGCGCAACGCTGATGATCTTGCGTACCAGACTATGCTGATCGATGGGCTGAAGGGCGCTCGCGTCAGAGGGCACGAAGACATCCTCGCGGCACTGCTTCGTCTTAGGCCAGAACAACTCGCGCAGATAGTCCAAACGAACGACTGCGAGGGATTGGACGAACTTGTCGAGTTCGGGGAAGACCGCTGTCGCAAGATTCTAGACGCATTTAGATCGAATCTTGATCCGCTTAAGCTCGAAATCGTCGAGATCGAAGACCGGGTGAAGATTGAACTCAACGTGTCAACAGGGCCCGAGCCCCTATTCAAAGATGCAGCTGACTTATCTCGTGGGCAGAAGTGTACGGCGCTATTACCAATCCTGTTGGCACGTCGCGAAAGTCCCCTGATCATTGATCAGCCAGAGGACAATCTCGACAATCACTTCATCTATGAGACTGTCGTGAATAGCATCCGCCGCCTCAAAGCAAAGAGACAGATGGTCTTCATCACCCATAATGCCAATATTCCCGTCTTGGCGGAAGCCGAACTGATCGTCGTTTTGAATTCAGACGGGAAGATAGGGTTTGTGGAAAAGCAAGGATCCATTGACGAATGCCGGGACGAGATCGTCGATCTTCTTGAGGGTGGAGAAGAAGCATTTGAACTTCGCCGGAAGCGATATGGCCGACTCTGAAACGACTTATCAGCGGCTAAAGCGGACCGTTTTAGAGGACCCCAAGGCTGCCCGCACAGAATTTCTCAAGCTTTTCGATGAATCCAGCCCTGATGTGCCGTACATCCTCTCAAAGGCTGCACTCCCCGGCGAATCCAGACTTCGGCAGACGATCGCAAATGCGGTTCGAACCCACCCTGAAAAAGGTCGAGTTATCTCCGATCTGCGGAAATGGCGTAGCAATGAGGTCGATGAATTTGCTCGTCGTGCGATCGATGCCGCTCTTGCGGATGTAGATCCAAGAGAAACACATTCGGAACGTAATTTGGGCCCGAGTGTTCAGATAAGTGAGATATACCGCTACGTGTCTGAGAGGCTCCGCCACAAACTCAGAAATGCAATGCTCGGTGTGCAGAACCAAGCGGCTGAGATCCGCGACGCCCTCGGACGGGGGGACATCCTGCTGATTCCGACACACCTCGCAAAGTTGAACGACGCAGTCCTCACGATCGGTCGGAGCCTAGAAGCGCAAGATGTCGATCCCGCGTATTTTGAACAGAAGGTCGTCCTTTTATCAGCATGGCTCGCGGATATGAACAGGAGGTATGCATCCCAGTACGAAGATATTGCTTTGATCGTAACGGGCGACTCAGACATTCAGATTACAGGCAGCGAATATCTGCTCGAAACAGCGTTCTGGAACATCTGGGTGAACGCCCAGCAGGCCGTCGGGTCTGGCTGCAAGCTGAATCTTGAGATGCGGGATCGAGGTCAATGGGTCGAAGTGACAGTGCTGGATAACGGCGTCGGATTCCCGGCTGAGATGCGAGAGGTCGCATTTAGCCAGGCATACTCTTCAAAGCACCCCTCCCGCGGTCGGGGTCTGTTGGAAGTACAGGATGCCATCGAACGACTGGGAGGAACGATAGCTCTTGCTGAAGCGAACGAGAATGAATTAAGGGTTCGAATAAAGCTGCCGATTCGGGGACGAACCAGATGAGTTACCCGCTATCGATTCAATCACTAATAATCGAAGACGAAGAAGTGCCGAAGGAATCCTACGAACGAATATTCTCGTCAATCGCCGCCGAATACACACAGCTTCCTTTTCGCCCTGCCCCTCCCTTATTCGCATTCTCACACGAAGAGGGATTGCAGAAGCTAGCCAGCAGCAAGATGTTCCATTTGGTGATCTTGGATTTGAGACTCCCGAAGAGTAGGCGGCTACCTGCTCCGGATGGTATTGACCTCGGGTTGGACCTACTAAGCAAAGCGAGTTCTCGCACTCAATTTCCGATTCCTTCACTTCTAATAGTCAGCGGCCACGTTGCCAAGACGGAACAGGAGCGCGTACAGCAAGCGCTAAGAGATGACTTCCATTACGGCAGGATGTTCGTCAAGGGAGACCTTCAATTACTTGAGAAAGAGGTGCGCCATGCTTTCGCGGAGGCAGTTCGGTATTGTAGTGTCGGTATCCACCTCAGAGATGCGGAGCTTGATCAGTATCCAACAGTGTCTCCCGACGAAGATGACTTGCTGCGTCGCTGCGTCCTTCAGACTGAGGGGACGGTCGGCCTAGACCTTTCGTGGTGGGATGCGGAACTACACGGCACCAGCGCGTTGGAGTGGACGAAGATATTGATTGGTCGCTTCTTGTTAGCAGATGGTCAGGGTGCATCTCGGTCCCAGTTCTTTAAGCTCTTCGCTGGTGATCTCGCAGCTTCGGTCCACTCTAGCGCCCGTCAGATTGAGCGCAAGTTGAGCCATATTAAGGTGGTCGCGGCTTTAACTCGCAAGTCGAGAGCGCTCATCACCACTGAGAAAGTTGGTGCGACGTTCCCCCGTCCAGTAGCGCTCGAGGAGTATCTGAAGTCATCATCGTCCGACGTGGGCGTGCGCAGCATCGTCGAGCAAGTTAACCAACAACTTGAGCAACTCGGAGACAGTAGCCCTCAGAGCTGCGAAGTGTCAAAGCTCTTGTGGCGAGCTCACGATCTGGGGAGGATACGACGTCAATGGGATGCTAACGGCGGACCGCCGACGGCCGGAACTGGCGAGGATGATCCGGTCTCTCTTTTCGCAGGCTTGCTCAACAACACAAAGCGGGTTCGGTTCGAAGAACGATCCATGGTGCATGGGGATTTACATATCAGGAATGTCGCTCTCGACAATACGAATGAGAGAGTGGAGGCGTACATCTTCGATTCCGCAAGCTCTATTGGGCGGTATCCCAAAGGCCGTGATCTAGCTTCACTTGAAGTGTCCCTACTTTTGCACCAAGCGATACCCCCCGAGGTAATCATTAATGACCTCATTCCAGCGTTGTATGGAACTACATTCGTGCCTGTCATACCAGAGCATCTTCCGAACATCGCCGCATTCAACACTCTCAGCATGATTCGACGTATCCGCGAAACCATCACAAGTTCAGGAGTTGATGAGGTCTTGTTTGGTCTCATGGTTTTGGACTACACAATGGTTCAATTAGGCGGCCTTGATTTCGGCACCTCTCATAACAAGATTCGGCATCCTCAGGTTGTCGTGCCATTAGCTGCGGCGACAGCAAGGTGGTTCAAAGCATTGGCTCAAGACTCTAGCGTGTGGTCGCAGTAAGCCGTACCGCCGGTGTTTTGGTTCAACCGCTTCCGGGACTGATCGAATCGGTAAGGGGACAAGCTGCCCGGTCGGCAGGTTGCAGAATCCGCCTTGATACGAAACGGATCCATGGCGCAGCAGTTGTGTGAGCATGCCCAAAGCCTGGTAGGCAAGATTCTGGTTGATGAAGGGTTCCTGCCGGGTTAACGCCTCTGCCGCGCTGCAAGAAGGCTGGTCGTCATCCTTAGCATTTGGCGCAGCGATTTCTGGGAAAAGCTCCGTCACGGAAGGCAGGCGATGCTTCTTTTTTTGATTCACTCGGTTCTTGGGCTGCCCAAGAATGAACTGTCCGCTGGATGCGTTGTTGCCAAGATCAAGCCAGTACAAAACTCGTGAATGTCGTGCCCACTTGTCGATGTCCCGCCGCGCTTTGCGTGTATCGACACAGCCAATCACGAGATCAACCTCTGCGTTCTTGGCGACCTGCTGTATCTGTGCCTGCATCCCCTGCCAGTTCAGGCCCCAGAAGAGGTTGATCCGGTGTGCCAGCACGATGGCCTTCGAAAAGCCGATTTCGGTTCGGCAAAACGGCTGGCGCACACAGTTCGTTTCGCTGACCGTGTCGGGATCGATCAGTGTCACATGAAGTCCGCCGGGGTGGCCGAAGGCCAGCATGGCTTGTTGGAGGTACGGGAGCCCGGAAACTATCGCGCTGCCGTTCCCGCCGCATCCGACCACGAGGATCCGAATCGGCCGTTCCAGAAGTTGAGGATCGAGAGTGTGCATCATCGCCGCTCCGTCGCCATTCTTTTCAGGTATTTTTCCAGTGGTTCCAACTCAATGAGCGCAGACAGCGGGAACCGCTCCTTCCCAGCCAGGCTTTTCCAGAGCGCCGTCGTTCCGCCGCGACGTTTCGTAAAGCGTCCACGGCCACCTGGATGTGTGAATTCGCTCTGGAAGAATGCTTGCTGCCATGCGGCTATCGAAGTCACGGTCAACGACTTGGGCGCGCGCATTGTCCCGGCGCACACGGCGCCGTCACTGCCTATGTTCCAGTAGGGTGCTGCCGCCAATTTGCTGTCCGGACCCGGTCTCAGGCTTGCTGAAAGGGCGCAGACGTACAAGACATTGCTGCACACCACGAACAGTAAGGCGGGGTGCGGAAACCGTTTGCCGGAGACGCCCTCAAGCTCCGATCCTGCGCGGAAGAACATTGGCCGCACCGCCGCCGGTGTCCACCATGCGATAAGCTCGGGAGTCCGAGCAACAACGTTTTCGGGCAGGAATTCTGCCGGACAACTCGTTCCGAGCTGTTTCGTCAGCTCCCGCAAGGCTGCCGTACTCAGGAGTTGGCCGGATCCAAGCAGTGGAGTGCCATCGGCTTCTTGTTGCACTACGCCGTGGACGGTCGCCATATAACGTTTCCCGTGATCGTTCTTGTAAAGGAGCACGGCCTGGTACAGCTTCAATTCGATTTCGCTGCCGACATCGATACTGAATCGCATTTTGATTTCTCCCGGCTCTCGACAATGTTCTTGATCCGTACCGTGAGCACAAGCACCTTCATGAGCGTCTCGATGACAGCTAACGCCTGGCGCACGCTGACGGGGTCATCCGGCTGGAGCGGAATGATCAGATTGGGTTCCGGGGTCTCTTGACCCCAGTGTTCGCATTCGTCGTCAAAACACGCCATGACGGCGTCGCCCGGTCGGAAGTACAACAGGACTGCTGGCAACGGCAGATCGAGCGAATGGTAGCTGCGCTCACTTTCGAGCCACTCCTCGTCAACCCTGGGCCGTTCCACCGAATGGGAAACCCTCTGTAACTCGATCGTGGCTTCGACCAGCTCTCTCAACATTGGGACGGCAGGAACTGGAAACGAGCTGAGAGGCCGAGCCGTGTCGGAACGCTGCCCTTTCAAGCACGGCGGCAAGTCCTGTTCGAGCTTTGGGATCTCGTACGACTCGGGGTCTTCCTCTCCCTCGGCCCACTCGGTCATTTGCTCGATGCGTTCTCTGGCGTCCATGTCGTCATAGACACGGATCCAGCGGTATAAAGACTGGCGCAAGCCGTCATAGAACGCCTGTCCCATGCCGGCATGCACTGCGTCCAGTTCTGTGATCGCGTCGCCCAGGCCGAGGGCAAAGGATGACTCCGTGTTGAGAACGAAGAAGAGTTGTCCAGGGCAGGGAGAATCAGGCTCACTACAGATGCTGTTGACGATTCCTTCTCCGAGCGTCAAGTACAGTTCGCAGTGTTCAGCGATGATGGATTGGCCACGATCAGCCAGGTATCGGCAGAGCACCTGCTGGACCAAGGTGGAAGGGGCTTTCTCTGCGACGTTCCAGTCAGATTCAGTGGCGTGCCCGATCTCCACCAGTGTTTGAGCCAGTACGGTGAGGGCGGACGAACCGAAGCTGATCTTGTTCCCGACATGCGCCTTTTCAAGCCGGGGAATCCCGATCAGGCTGGCGGGATTGGCCAGATACCAGGTCCGGGGAAGACGGGATCTCCGCTTCCTTGCAGTGAGAGAGCCCGTGCAAGAGCGCTGCTTGCTTCTTGCGAGTCTTTGCATTCGAGCCACCTCAGCATCAGTCCGGTCAGAGGGTTGGCGCTGTCCTGCCGACCCTCTGCTTCGCGGATTTCCTGTAACAGTGATTGTTTGTTGGTGTCCCGCATCTCATCAGCCCTTCGATCCGATGGCGCGCTCAAAGCTGTACCGAAGCCGGTCGCCAACCGTTTCAGGTCCGGTGATGGCTGCATTGGTCAGCTCGGGAAACTGGGCCGCATAGAACGAGCGGACCTCCTCAATCGAGAACTTCGGATTGGGATCGGCCAGCGTGGTGCCGTGATATACGAACTCCCTTTCAATCAGGTCGATTTTCATGATGCTTCACCTCCCTCCTCCTCTTCCTCTGTGGCTGCCGTTTCCGGCACCTGCTGGGCAAACAGCGAAGGTGCCTCTGGCTCCCGTGGAATGGGCGTCGCCACTGGTGCCGCTGGTGTTGTCGGGCTGTTCGCACTGGATGGCTTCGAGGTTTTCTTCCGTGCCTCGTCGCGGGCCGCTTTTGCAGCCGTTTCCATTTCGGCTTTGGCAGAGGCCAGAGTTGTTTGAAGTTGCAGGTGCGCCCCAGTGAATTCCACCAACTGCTGAGGAAGGTCTCGATCCAGTTCCTCGGCTGTGCCGGTGATTGCCAATGGGGTGGTGAGAGAGTTGTTTTCGGTGTCAGACGCCTTCCGCGGAACGATGGTGGCCCTGATCGTATCGCCCTCAACAAGGGAGATAGTAAGCAAAAGCCCGCGTTTGCGCAGCAATGGCATGAGTTCTGTGAACATGGTCTTCCTCCGGTGGGATGCGTTGCGTGATTCAAATGAAAGTCAAAGCTTGATCTTTATGCTGAGATTGCCTGTTTGCAGCCATGTGATCGGCGAAGGCAACTAACAGTGTGGTAGATGCGGGCGAAGCGACGGGTTCTGGAGCTGTTGCAGGTCATCTGAGCTGGAGCGGCCTACAATCCGCTTTGCGAGTTGATGGGTGTTAGGGAACATAGCTACCCGATCCAGGGTAGATACGCACATTCCCCAATGATCCAGCCTTGCCAAGTGTGATCTTGGTCACTGCATCCACTTCTGTGCCCGTCTATAAGCACATAGGGCATTCTATTTGGATCGAAACCCCTTAGTTCACGCTTGAATGTCTGCGCGACGGCGCAAACTGCCGATCTTGACACGGCTGACCACTGAATCATGTACAAGCTCGATGATCTCGAAGTCGACCCTGGAATGCCCGAGTTACTTGTCTCCGAAGCCACGGACGTCAGCGGCCTCGATCTGCTTGGCCTTCGAGCACCGGCCGAAGCCGTCGCCAACTGGCTCATGAATGGAGTCACAACCGTAACGCCAGCAATCCGGTATTTCAGCCTGCGCTGTTGGCTGATCCACCGGTATCTTGACCTGGGAGGTATCAAAAATTGGTCCGCTTTTTCAGCGTTCGCAGCCAAAGTTGAGGCCGCTATTGCGTATGCTAGCCAGCTCGTCGATGACCACACGCAAGGTGTCGTTGGGCGAAATGGGGCAGCTGCTGCGGTCAGTCAGGCCAACGGAGTGTTCCCGCTAAGACCGCTGACCAAGATTCTTGCCGTTGAGGTGTATGCAGGACCTTCGGAAGCTCTAGGTCTGGGTGAAAGCGCCAGCGCGGTGCCTACCTTAACCATTGAACGGGGAGTGCCCCTGGCAAGATCATTTGGCACCCTTTTGGAGAAAGATAATGTGCTTACGACGATCTCCGCCGCAGACGAGCACCAATTAGTTGACCGTGCCCAGCTAGTCAAACTCGGTCACGGATTTACCATGGCCAGGCCATCTGCGCTTGAGTGCCAGGTGTTGATCGATGCAATCATGCCGAAGGCGCCGCGTGAGGGTACATTGCAGCTCGAGCTGCACAGGATTGCCTCCTATTGCCTCCTGTTGTACTTGTCGGAGGCACTTGGACGTGAAATTACCGAAGTTGATGTCTTCGCCGCAGTCTCGCAGCACAAGCTGACTGAAATCCCCGAAGAACTGCACTCGACTTGTGATGGTTGGGTTCAGTTCGCCGTGAGAGATCTTCTAGTGCTGACCCACGAAGCCGCGGTGTCCAATGTTTTGCGTCAACTCTCACAGGTGCCTGGCTCCGAAAAGCGGCAGTCTGCACAAGAAGTTATTTCGGCGCTTGTTTCACAGAATCTGGATTCAGGGCTCTCGGGTCTCAACGTGAACGTACCGGCTGAACAGCCGATCTGCGATTTATATGAGGCTGTGCTTGCCGCACTAGACGAAACAGTGGAGGTTCGTGGGCTACGCCGTTGGAGTGGCTCCTTGTCGGAACCCTTGCTGTTTGAGAAGGCGTCATGGCTTAAGGCGGCAGAGGGCCTTGGCCTCTTGCCTGTTTCTTGGATAATTTCCGCTCGTCGATTGGAGCCAGGAATTCGGGGCAATCTACCTGGATTCCAGTTCGACACGCAAGCGGGCATCTATCGTATTGGCGTCGGAGCAGTTGTGCTTCCCGAAGTCAACGCATGGAGGACCAGCTCGAAGCCGATCCGCGAGGTAACGGCGTGGCTCATCCAAAGATCGGTTGACCAGCATCTTCGAATCGCGTGGTCGCGCCTTGCACGCGAGCCATACAAGGATGTCGGTCTCATTCGTTCCGATGGCGACGACTGGGTTTACCAAAAGGACTTTTATGCCGGCAGGGCAACGTCTCGCATTTACCAAGCCATAAATTGGCTCCGCCAACTCAGTCTCATAGACGAGACCGGCATTACCCCTGCAGGGTCGGAATTGCTGCAGTCAGGACTTGCCACGTTGCGGCGAAGATCGGATAAGCCGAAATGAACCTTCGTGACTTCTGCAGGCTCCCGAACTTTCCGATGGCCGTATTGACCACCTACAATATCGACCCGCTGTTCTTCGAGAGGGTCGTCCTTTATGACCTTGCTGCCGGTGGAACCACGAGAATCTTCGTTCTCGCTGACTCTGGTGAAGCAATGCCACTGATTGCGAAAGCGCGCGGACAGCTGGTGGCTCTTGGAAGACGCTACCGACTGATCCCCGTGGAGATGAAAGGCGCATTTCATCCAAAGGTGTGTGTTCGCATCGGTCCTAACCAGGCAATAGTGTCCACTGGCTCGCACAATCTCACTCGGTCCGGTTGGTTAGGCCGAAGCGCACAAGACCAGTCGGGTGGTAATCGCGAGTCCACAGTGGGGTGGCGTGTAACCCCTGGAACGCCGCGTGCGGCGGAACTTTACTCCAATGTCAGAGAGTTAATCGACTTGCTCGAGTTCGCGAGCGACCGCGACGAGCTGAGCACGCACTTGGCGTCCACTTGGCTGGAAAACGAGTCCAAGAATAGCGCCATGCCTCAGGACCCGACCTGGGGCGTATTTGGCAGTCGAAGCAGCCTCGCGTCTGAATTGGAACGGCGCTGGCGTGGACGGAGATTCGAACGCCTACACATTGTTACCGGATCCACGGACCACCATGCAGCGATGATTCGCTGGGCTGCCAAGACATTCGGGATTGTCGAAGCGGTGTTAGAGGTCGATCAGGAGTTCTGTTCGTTCGACCCAGTAGCCTTAGCCGATCTTCCGGTGACTCTCAGGATAAAAACTTACGATGGACATCCCAGAACTCACCTGAAGGCAGCTTTGTTCGAATCTGCCGGGGGCAGCGCCGCAGTTGTGGGGTCCGCTAACTGCTCGGACTCTGCATGGCTGCGAACCGCAAAGGAGGGCGGAAACATAGAATCTGCCGTCATTTACGACATCTGTGGTTCCTCCAGTTTGGCTCAGCTATTTCGTTCAGATCAGGGAGAAGCCTCCCATTGGCAAGATGTCAAGCTCTCGCCTCCGCAAAAAGGGATCGATCCCCGACCACAGAAACTGAGTTTGCGACGGCTACAACTCCAGCGAAGTGGTGGCACTCTCAAGGCCACTCTTGAGTCTTCGCCGGGAAAATCGGCCAACGTCTTTGCGATCGTTCAGTCAAGCCGCGTACCGATGACACGCACACAGGACACAAACGTGTGGCGCGGCCCGCTGCCGGACATTACCAGCAGCCCAGAAACTCTATTTGGTCACGTTGAGATCATTAGTGATGGCCTGGTTGAAATAACCAACGAACTTTGGGTCGATGACCTTGATCATCTTGCCGAAGTCGTCGGTCGGCAGTTGCCGTTTGGCGCCGTCGGGCGATTGTCATCGATGACGATTTCTGAAGATTACAAGCGACTATTAGATGATCTTCAACTCCTCTCGAAGGCGCTACTCTCTCAACCGTCAGAGTTTCCGGACAATTTAGTCGTCGGCCAGAAGCCGCCGAAGCCCACCAAGGCCGCTGGCCCCGAAAAACAGGTGACGGCAGCCGACGTGATCGTCAGCCTCGACCAGCTTGCAAGGCCACACACCGGCAGTCCACTGTCGTCTCTCCATCTAGGTTCGGTATCACTTACCGGCATCATGCGGATATTGTTTGGGGATGACGTTCACACCATGGAGATCGACCCGACGGAAAATGAAAGCAAGAAAGATCCCGGAAAAGAAGCTCCGCCTGAGGACGATGACGTTCCACCTCTGCCTCCGAATACTGAAGATGTCGGCCCGACTCCCAAGCAGCGTCAACGACTGCTTGAGCAACTCAGGCAATTCAAAGCTCAATTGTCGGAGCCCTCATTTGCCGAGATCTGTTCCGCCCGGCAACTGCAACAAGCGGCAGCGTACCCCTTAGCCGTCGCTCAATTCGCTGCGCGCGGACCCTGGATACAACAAGAAGATCGCTCACCGTTAGCTGACATTGTTAGGGGAGTTTGTGAAGTCTTGTTTTGCCGTATGATCCGCCAAAAGGATGCGAAGACCGGCGAGCATTGGACGCGGCCGCCTCTCGTTATGGAAGTCAGAGAACGATACGCGAAGCAGGGACGGGCCTCGGACTTCGATGAGATTATCGGTGACGGAACGCTGTGGCTGGTCGTCATGGGCTCCTTAGCCATGATGGACGGGAACCCTGAAATGCAATTCGCGCGGAGTTTGGCGCTCAGCGACGTGGCACGACTTGACCTGCTTTCGAGCAATGTTATTCCCGAGCATCTCGCTCCTCTTGCGAGTAGGCTATGGCTCAGTTCACCAGCGGGCCTGACGGAGAAGATCAAACGACTAGTAGCTGCTGTCAACGACCTCGAGCAATATATCAGTGCGCACTTTGACGAGTGGAAGACAACGTTTGTTTCGTCAGCCCGGGCTGCGGACTGGCTGTGGAATCCCAACGTCGCTTTTGCCCAGGTGATCGAGATGAAGGACTCAGGCAAAGCGCAGGTTCATCTAAGGAGGCGGTCTGAAGATCTGACTGTTAAGCTGTCCTATTACTTGAATCTTCGGGACATGTCTTTCCATAACGCCAGTTTGCGCGCGCTTCTTGCGGCGTGTTATGAGTGATCTTTTCTGTAGGAGATATGCGTGACCATTGACGAGATTGCTGATCTGATTGCCTCGCCACAAGCAGAGTGCCTCTCCTCCGGCAATTACTTGAATCGTCGAGGAATTCGCGGTTACTACCTGCAAGTGAAGTGCGGAAGCAATTGGTGCAAGGTGTCTGTGTCTCATGCGGATCGCCATTCAGATCGGATCACAGTCGACGAACTCGACGCAATCGACCCGAACACTCTCCAGCCTACAGTGGTCATCCCAATAGCTTCGATATCCGCAGCACTTAAGTCGTCGTCGGCAGAGCAGGCTTCGGTCGGGAGCTACGTCAATAGTGCAGCCGTTGAGGGAGTTTGGGCCGAGCTCCACCACAATGGCAACTGGTACATGATCAGCGTTTCTCATCTGGATGTGCCCACGTATGCATCACCTGAGGAGTTGGAAAGAATTGCCGACGAGTTTCTACGTCAGCAAACTCAAAACAGAGGACACGCGATCGGGTCAACTCACCGTAATCGACTGCACTAGGAACGCACGACTCCCCGGATATTCAAGAGAGAGGCGGCGAGTGGCTACTTTATCGAAGAGCGGAAAAGGCTCGGGCGTTCGCCTCGGGCAGGCGATTAGAGTGTTTCGGGAGCCTTCTGTCAGCTACTCTGAAATGATGCGTTCAAGTTAGCGGCGGGTCCTGGACCTAAAATGAGCACGGACACGGCTGTACCTGAAACCGGGCAGATTGTCGCAGTTCGCCAGCGGCTCTATCTTGTTGATCACGTAATTCCCGCTCCGAATGCCTCGGACTCCCTCCTGGTCCGCCTGTCATGCGTAGACGATGATGCCCAAGGACAACCCCTTGACGTGCTTTGGGATCACGAACTTGACGCAGAGATACGCTCTGGAGAAGCATGGGACTCGATCGCGAAACGGGGTTTCGATCCCGCTGACCGTTTCGCAGCATACCTCAATACGCTCCGCTGGAATTGCGTAACGTCAACAGACCCAAATCTCCTGCAGTCACCATTCCGCGCGGGAATTCGATTGGACGCCTACCAACTCGAGCCTCTGCGGAAGGCCCTTCGCCTGCCGCGCGTCAATCTGTTCATCGCTGATGATGTTGGCCTGGGAAAGACGATCGAAGCAGGGCTGATCGCCCGCGAACTCCTAATGCGGAAGAAGATCCGCGACATCGTCGTGGCCGCTCCGCCATCCATGCTTCTGCAATGGAAGGAGGAGTTGGACGCGCGGTTCGGCCTTCGCTTTGAGATTATTGATAAGGATTACGTCCAGAAAGTTAGGCGCGAACGCGGATTTGGCGTTAACCCCTGGACTACTCACTCGCGCTTTTTGATTTCACAGCGCCTGTTGATAGACGAAACTTACGAATCGTCTCTGCATGATTGGTTGGGAACGTTTCGGGCGGG
>Ga0181532_10000380_pt1 | contig 46139 bp, 35 predicted proteins | sample PEATcosm2014_Bin_33_FD_119768 | JGI IMG/M metagenome (GOLD analysis project Ga0181532, IMG submission 119768) | Peatland microbial communities from MTU Mesocosm Facility, Houghton, MI, USA - PEATcosm2014_Bin11_30_metaG | ecosystem: Environmental > Terrestrial > Soil > Wetlands > Peat | place... | reverse complement strand
CAGAGGGCACGGAGAACATCCCGGAACCTCTCCGTGGTCTCTGTGCCTTATCTCTGTGACCTCTGTGCGAAATTCCTTTCCTCCCTCAAGTACTCCAGGAATTTCATGAATAATCCGGACTAATGATAAGTTTCGTTGTGTCGACGGGAGGAGAAGTGTACGATGGGCATGGGTAGAAGGTCCAAATCGGAAATCCCAGATACTATGCCCAGGTGAGCAAGCTAATCCGGACGCACTAGGTTCGGAGCCGCCCCGCACATCGATCGCATGGAGAATGGCCCTTACGGCCAGGGTAATATCGCGGTAGAATAGCAAAACATCATCATCCTTGCGAGGCTGCCATGAATCTCAGGAAGATATTGACACTTATCATGTTGGCGATGGGCTTGGCCATTGCCCCGCCTTCCCGGGCGCAGGATAAGCCCTTTACCCAACAGGAAATTCTCGACATGGTGAAGGCCGGGCTCGGAAACGACCAGGGAGCGCAAATGGTCTTGAAGCGCGGAATCGATTTCGAGCCCACCGCGAAGTTCATCAAGCGTCTGAAGTCCGAGGGCGCCAAAGATCCGTTCCTGAAATCGCTGCGCGCCAACGAACCCTTCACACAGGACGAGGTGAGCCACATGGTGAAGGCCGGCCTGGGAGATGATTCGGGCGCGGCGGCCATCACCCAGCGCGGCCTCAACTTTACGCCCAACGAGGATTATCTTGATTCCCTGAAGCAAGCCGGAGCGAAAGACTCCTTTATCAAAGCGGTGCGGGATAAAACGGCGGTCAACCAAGTGCAGGTGGTCGCCGAACTCGCCTCGGATACTTCCACTCCAGATGTTTCGGACATAGTGACGGATCGCGGCGTCAGCTTTACCGTCAGGGACGAGTACCTTCAAGAAGTGCGAAACGCCGGCGGCGGCGATGAATTGATCGCGGCGCTCAAGAGCGCCAAGTTGAAACCGCCTTCCACCGTCAGTACAACTGCAACGAGCGACAAACCCAAGCCCGGCAAGATTAAAAGCATCTTAAAGAAAGCAGGCAGCATCCACCCCCCAAGTGCACCCAAAGCGCCCAGCGCCCCAAGCGCGCCCAGCGCGCCCAGCGCACCGAGCGCACCCAGCGCACCATCCGTCAGCGCACCTTCTGCACCAAGCCCCCCTTCTGCTCCCAGCGCTCCCTCCGCTCCAAGCCTTCCCAGTGCTGGCGGCGCCAAGCCTGCCAACGGGAAACCCCCCGCAGCCGAGTCCGACTCCCCGCAGGCTACCCTGGACGTTGTTGCTTTCCACGTGGCGCAAGGGGCCCAATTCAAAATCAAAGGCCAGTACCCCGACGCGGAAAAGGAATTTCACGAAGCCCTTTCGGTGGACCCCTCCAACGCCGACGTTTATCTGGCGCTGGCGGCTACCGAGGGTCGGCAGAACAAATGGGATGATGATGTCACCGCCGCCCGTCAGGCTTTGAAGCTGAATCCCAACAGCGAGAAGGCGCATTTGATCCTTGGCATGGCCTCTGGAGGTAAGGGCGATTGGGATGGTGAAGAGAATGAGGACCGAGAGGTCCTGAAGATCAACCCAAAGAGCGATGCCGCCCACGCCTACCTTGGAGTTGCTCTGGGCGGAAAGAAGGACTGGACGGGTGAGATTACCGAGGAACGTGAGGCGCTGAAAATAAATCCCGACAACGACTTCGCACGCGCCAACCTGGGAATCGCACTAGTGAATAAAGGCGACTGGGACGGCGCCATCGCCGAATATCACAAGGCGCTGGAAGAAAATCCCAAGAGCGATCTGATCCATGACAGCCTGGCGGACGCGCTCATGCATAAGGGTGACTTGGACGGGGCGGTTTCCGAATACAAGCAAGCGTTGCAGCTGAACCCGAGCAGCGAAGCTTCGCACTCCGGCCTGGCTGCGGCGCTGGGAGCCAAGCAAGACTGGAACGGTGCCATGGCGGAGGACCGCGAGGTGCTGCGCTTGAACCCCAATAATGATCGTGTACTCACCAACCTCGGCGATGCGCTCAGAAACAATGGCAATTGGAGCGACGCCGCCGCGGAATACCGAGGAGCGCTGCAGTTGAACCCAAACAACGACTCGGCCCATGCCGGACTCGGCATCGTGTTGGTTGTCCAAGGCAACCTGGATGCAGCCATTGCGGAAAAACGCGAGGCCCTCCGCCTAAGCCCCAATAACGCCGCATTCCACGCCAGCCTCGGCGACGCCCTCGAGCAAAAAGGAGACCGAGCCGCCGCCCTGCAGGAATACCGCACTGCCGCAACCCTCGACCCCAAGAACTCTAGCTATCAGCAAAACTGCGAGCGCCTCATGGTGCAACCCAACCCCTAGGGCGGCGTGGGATGTTAGCAATGCCTATGGCGAAAGGCCAATCGCTCCGCGATACGTGATTCGCTCCATGCTCTCGTGATACCGAGCGCCCTGGATCCTAATCTTTGAGGCTTAGATCTGACTGTCTGTTTTGATAGATTGCCGATTGCTCCCGGAATCACGGGTGGATCCGGAAACTACTGACTGAAGGCGAGAGCCCTTTGGGCCGACGCCCGAGCGCGGTAGCCGAAGTTGTCCAGAAGTCGGCATCGAGAAAGTTACCGTACCTGCCTGCGATCACTTGGACGTGAAGTCGGCTTGCCACTCCTCTTCCCCTGGCGATGGCGATCACGGACCCACAGAGCGGGTAGGCCGTTTTACGTCAGAGTGCCAGGCTTGCAGAGCCATTGACGATTAGTAAACGGTAGGCGACAAGGAAGGAGCTATTCTTAGAAGGGCGGCTTCCATTCCGGGTACCGTAGGTAGGGCCTTCCGAGCTCGGTGATCTGTTTGTCCGAGAGACCGACTAAGATGCTACAGGCCGAATCCTGAGCTGGGGTCTCAACTGGCCGGTCCGCAGCTGCCTGAAGCGTCCGGGCCAGGCCGCGAGGTTCCCTGGCATCGGAATTACGTGGGCCAGAATGTCAGCGAAACCGGCTCGGCTTGCGGGGCGTACGCGCTAGAGATCTTCTGGTTCGATACAGTGAACCGGCAACCCGGCCGAGTGATTTGTTTCCGAGTGGATTCGCCGGCAGAGGGGATCGATGCATCGCGGAGCCAACGCAAACGGGTCCGGGTCCCGGATCTGTCCTCTGTTAAGCGTAATGCGGGGCGGGCCAGAGGTTCTCGGTTGGCACGGAGCCGCGCTTCTTACTGCAAGGGCGCACAGAATGAGATGGGTGCTTGCCATGCTTCTATGAAAGCGTCACGCACACAAATCGATTCCGGGACCAGGGTGCCCACCGCACCGAGGCCACAACCAAACGACTTGAATCTTCAAATGCTCAAAAAGCGCATAAGGCTAAATGAAGAAACAAAATCTCACTGTAGTGCGATCAGATATCGTCGAAAAGCGGAACGCCGTGATTTTCGCTAACCGGCAAGTGGGGCACTATCGGGGCCTGCGCGTCCGTTCTCGATGGCTCGGATCACGCCCGACTCATCTGTGAAGAAGTGCCTCTTCGCCGATTTTCCAGGTTTTATCGGATCGGCATAAATTTCATAACGGTCTATTCTCGTACCGCTTGTGCCTTTGTGCGGTACATACGTATACTGGTAGCCATATTTGTTTCCGGAGGCGAGCACGTCATCGATGAGTCCGGCATGGGATTCGTCAGGTATGTTCTTAATGTTTGATCCGTCGTCCAGCGACTTCAAGTCCGGGCTGAACCCGTTGTTATATGTGGCACTATAAGTTATTTCTGCGGTATTGAGAACCCGTAACGAGCCGACTACGGACGCTTCGTCTGCCGCAATCCTCGCCGCGGCTAGGTTTCGAACGGCGACGAGCGCAACATAGATTGCAGAAATCAAGAGCAGGGCTAATCCGGCGACTATTATCCGAGTGCGTACTTTGCGTTGCCTCTCTTGCCGCAGCCGGTCGCGCTCCGCGCTAGCACTTGCCTCAATGAACTTTCTTTCAGCATCGTTGAGGTCAGCGCCTGGCTGACCCTTGAATCTCTGGGCCACTTCGAGGGCACTCCCACGTAATAAAAGAGCATGGTCGGCTTGGTTTTCTTCCCACTGCGTGAGGTTGTCGTCCAGCCGTTGTCGCCAAAGGAGAAATGAGCGGTTTTGGTCGAGCCAGTTCTGGAGAAGACTCCAATCTCTAGTGATTGCGTCGTGGACGATCTCTACGTATTCTTCTTTGGCTTCTTGATCCCGTCTTACGACAATTAAACCTGCTTTCGCGAAGGCCTCAATGATAGGAGCGCTAGTAGGAGCTAGTTTGGATCGGCTTGCACGTACTCGGCTTTCAGCGCCTTTCTCGGAGCTTACGCGAACTAAGCGACCCATTAATTGCATCGCAGTAGATTGTTGTTCAGCCGTCAGGCTGGAATACGTGTTGAAGGCAATCCTCACTAGATCCTGGGCTGGGGAGCTCGCTTGGGAGGTAGCTACGTCTTGCCAGGGAGGGGCTCCTCGCAGTAAGCGATCAGTAAGATACTTGTAGGTGCCCGTGAGTGATAACTTGTCGCTTCCGTGCTCGACCAAAACAGCGATTTCTTCCCCGTAGGCATAGTCTGGGACCTGGAAAACTTGAACCTCGTCGAAATAAGTTGTCAGATCACAGCTCGATATGCCGTAAACACGCTTCAAAAGGTCTTGAAAGCGGGGTTGGTATCCGATGCTTGTATCGAGGCGCCAGCGGTCGCGCAGGCTAGGCCGAGCAGCCTCGATGCGTGACGGCAGGGGAAAAACCATTAAAGGCCTCAAGTCATCCGATCGCCTACGATAAGTGGTAGCGCGCCCTACCAGGTCAAGCACGCCGTCCAAGCTTTGAGCGTTAGGGGTGAAAACTGCCACCAATTTGTCCGGAAGGAGCATTGTGCAGATCCCGCTCGTATCGGTAACGCCTGTCCGCGAATCGATGAGGACGTAGCGATAACTCTGAGCGAGCCAATTGGTCAGCCAAGGGATCAGCCACGGCGCGTCATTGTAAAGTTGCTCCCAGTTGAAGGTGTTGACGACACTTGGGTATTCGGCGTTAAAACGTCCCGCTTTCATCAAACTGAGGCGGTCAATGTCGCTGTGCAATACGAATTCTTCCAACTCAACGCTGTCGTGCAAAATCGCTGCCGCATTGGTTGTGATTTCTTCCTTGGATTTTCGAAAGGTCTGAACGACGGATTTCACTTTCGTGAAGAGGTCCATGAGGCCAGGATGGAGGTCTAGCGCTTGTGCGTAATCGTCCTTCGCACCCAATTGCTGGTGGAAACGGTCGCGGAAAAATCGATGCAGGCCGGGAGCTTCAAGGTCCCAGTCTATTACCAGAACACCCCTCTCGCCGGCTTGGCTTTGGCGTTGAGCCAGGAGGCAGGCTACATTGGCCAGCGCCATGGAACGCCCAGTCCCCCCCTTGTACGAGTAGAATGTGTAGATTTCGCCGGTCTGTGGCGCTGAGATCACCGGGGCAGCTCGCGGGTGCGTAAGGGCGTTCCAGAATGGATGACCTGTCTAATCCATGGTTCAATGTTTTGCGCCGGAGGAAGCCTGAAACTGGTGCATCCGCTGAAGGGATCATCGTTGAGCAATTGAAAGACTCTGACGCGATCCGCGATGTACTTACTAATGTCAAACATGTCCTGTTGAAACGCTGGATCAGCGCGCATGTCCGGCTTCATGGTGTAAGCTTCAAAATTCTTGCATAGTCTCCGCGCTTTAATTGCGTGGGGTATCAGTTCAAAACCGCGGATGGCGAGAATAATGATCAGGCTGTTCTGCTTTTCAGCTTCATCGTCAAGCAATTGAAGGCGCTGCGCTTCAAGGTCTTCCATCGCCTTAAATTCACGCGCGCAAAACGTGTACTCTTGAGAAAAATATGTCGGCCAGTAAAGGACAACCATGCATATGCTTTGACATAGGGCTGTCGCCAGCGATTCCTGGTAGAACTCTGCCCCCTTGAGACGTTCCACATCGCGGTACACCTGCTGTGTGACTCTGAATTCCAATTCGGCCTTGAGGTCCTCAACTATTCGCTCCGTATAAGACCTTCCCTTGTATTCAGTCGTGTGGCGATAGCTAATGAAACAGCTGTATTGGAATGGCATGTGCCACCCTAACCCTTCCGTAACCACCGCTATCTAAGCGACGCAGAGAACCGACTCAAGGTGCCAATCAATAATCGCTTCCAGCTGTCCGCGCGCGGAAACTGTAAGCCCGTTAGGAGGCCCGCATGGCCCTTGGCGTAGGTCGGGGAATTTCACCGTATGATCAAATCTAGTCATCCGACCTTGGACGGGATCTACTCTCTTAGCCGCGCGAAACGCAATAAATACGCATTTTATTGCTCCATATTCTTCCAATCGAGCCTGATTTGTCAAGAACGTCACCATCTGATTGGTACAGCGACGATAACGCTGGCAATCAGCCATCCTTCCCAACGTCTGTTGCTCTTTCGCAGTCGCAGTCGACGAACGCGCTAGATCGGGGCCGAAGAACTGGGCAACACTGCAGGCAGCGCATCCACCTACCAGCCAACGAGGTGGCATCAATCTGAAAAGCCGCGGACCATTTGAAACGCAGGCGCGCTTGCCGCTAGCGGACCGGTTCGTGCTGGGTTCTCTTGTCAATGCCCTCAAACGCACAGAGGTGTGCGAAGCGGTCTATGGCACCCCCGGGAAGGTCTTATGCTGACGATAGAAATGGCTCAATTAAACCGCCAGAAAGGCTCCAAGTCGAGCAACCGCACTCACGCCTCGCAGACATCTCCCTCCTCCACGGGTGTTCGGTAATGCCTCCGTTTCTCCGGGCGGACGCGGATAGATACCGATCAACGGCGAAGGGTTTACCGATCTCCCGTCACTTGGTAGTATTGTCGGCTTATCGGTGAAGTGAGAGACACGGCCGAGAGTGGCTGCGGATGCAAGCCGCGGCGGCCCGTCAAACGTCGGGCTATGCTCTGGCGGGAACCCAGCACGTGCATCGTTGCTATACGCAGCGACATGAGTCCCTGCGCATTCGGCTGTAGCGGCGGTCTCCGACCGCCGTCGTCGATCGGAGATCGACGCTACAATTTATGTCGCTCCGTATAGATTAAGTGACAACCCCCGCCCGCGCCCGATTGAGCATCCTGCGGCCAGTTCGTACTGGGGCGAGCTTCGATTTACAGAAACCCGTTTTGGGCAGCATGCTGGTTCGGTTAGGGTGGGAAGGGGAAAAAGGTAGGGAAAGGAGGGGAGGGATCTGACTTATTGCTTCACGTCAATTGATTCTTGCAGGTTGATCGCATCAGCACAGTAGCCGCTATGGGTTCACTAAACCTCAAACTCGAGGGTGAGGGTTCAGATCGCTGCCGAGCGGCTATGGTGAGGAGCGGTTGCCAATTGGTTCCAGCCTCAATTCGTCAATCCAGACTGTCCCGCCGACTTTGTTGTCGAATCTGGTCGACGGCTGGCGGAAGATCCGCACCTGGAGAAGCCTGCCTGCGGTTGGGACCACGATCTTCTGCTCGACATTTGACCACGGTGAGGTGCCAGTGAAGTGTCCGAAGGTAACATCGAGTCGAGCAGGCTCTTCGACATCGGAGATTTGAAATCGGATTCCCTGGTCGGTGGTCAAACCCTCAGTTCGGATCCAGGCGCGGAAGCGATAGACACCCGGTGTCAGAGAGGTTACTTGCGAGGCAGCGACCAGGTCGAGATTCTGAGTGCCTGCGAATTCGATGCGGAGTGAGCATTTCCCCCACCTGGCAGTGGTGCAGTCGCGGGCCACGTCGGCGCCACGAGTGTGGGCGAGACTCCAATCAAAGGGAGACGGGGAGGGCTCCGAATCGAGGTCCCCGTTAAAAAGATAGGTGGACTTGCGATACTCACCCGAGCGCGTACCCAAATACCGCACCCAGGCGGATGCCGCGAGGTCTGGATGGCCCTGCCCGATCAGAAAACTGGCGTATGCACCTGCTGACGCGTCATCAGCGTATCCGCGCTCAACCGCCCACTCCCAGGTGCGTTGCGCATCATCCACCCGGCCGCTCTGAATGAGGAAGCGCAGCCAGGACTCCGCCGCGCGGCGGCCTTCCGGAAGGCCGTAACGCAGAACGTCTTCCACGTAGTCCACCAAACGCGCGTACTCACTGAAGATGACCTGGTCGTAGTCGGGAGTGAGCGTCAGGATACGGGCAGTAATGGGAAGTGCTTTGGTTGTTTCTCCAATCTGCAAGTGGAAGTTTGCGGAACGCAGCAGAAGGTCGGCAGAGCTGGGGGCGAGGGCCGGCACCTGGTCGAAGCAGTAGCGAGCATTTTCATCCTGCCCGGCTTCGAGAAATGCTTCACCAAGCTCGGCCCAGTGATAGGGATTCTGAGGGTCGCGCTCCAGGACCAACTTCAATGCAGCAACGGCCCTCTGCGCGGCCTCTCCCTCGACGCTTGCCATTTGCTGCCGCGCTTGGTCCACCAGCGGTTCGTTGGCGCAGAGCAGGAATCGGCAGAGGACGCGGTTTGCGCTCTGGTTATTCTGCCAGAGGCTCTCAGCGAGGATGGCCGCCGAACAGTAGAAGGCCAGGATTGACCCCAGGATCAAGGTCAAGATTCTCATTGTCGAACCGGCAGGGACAGCGGCCCCGGGCGTGGCAGCACCTGGCGCCCGGCGTCCGGAACACCGTGCCTGACCGCTGGCGCTCCTAATGGCAATCGGGGTCGCTTTGCGGGCAATGTGGACTCCGAGGCGGCGGTGGAGGTGGTGGTGGGGGCGGCTTGGGTGGGGGAGGCACCGGCGGCTTGGGTGGAGGGGGTGGGCAGGGCTTGCCGTTGGCGGTGCTCAACGCCGCCGAACGAGCGGTGTCGATCAAGCTGATGCGCGAGCCCTCCGCCCTCTTCAAATCGACCGAACCCGAGACTATGCGCAGCGCCACCGAAGCGTTGTCAGTCTCCAGCTTGATCTTCGAATTGGGCGCGATGGTCGCGCGGCTTTTGTCCGCGAAATAGATCATGGCGGCGGAACTCGAGGTGGCAATCTCGTCACCGGCCACCACCGGCAATGATACAGCCGCTGTCGCCGGCACTGCCTTGCCGTTCAGCATCAATGGCCCCGAACTACTAACCCTGCCCAGCGGATTGGCGGCCATCAGCAACCCAGAGGTCATCATGGCGATAAACAGATAGAGATATTTCATGGCTTCCTCCTGGCTTGAGTGCGTTGTTCATGCCGCTCTCAGCCCCTGAGCGGGTCCCGATGCGAGCTGTTCCCACCGATTCAGGATGGCTGGCGCAGGCCGCGCCTGCGGCGACATGCCTGCGATCCAGGCCAGCAGCATCGCGTTGGCGGGAATATACAAGTTGAAGTCTGCTAGGCTATGCAGCAGAATCGCGGCCAGCGCACCCGCGCAAGCCACTGCAAAATAACGCTCTTCCGGGTCTTGGGACGCGACGGCCTGGTGGAGCGTTGACCTGACCAGGCTACACGCCGCCACGGCAAGCATCGCGAAACCCACAAGTCCAAGTTCCGCAAGCAGTTGCAGGTAATCGTTATGCGCGAAGTCATCCCTGACGAGCGGGTCGAAGGTCTTGAATTTCAGGAATACCGTCTCGTATCCGCCCAGGCCGCAGCCGAAGACGGGGTAGGCCTTGATGAGGGGAATGGTCGCGGCCCAAAGTTTGGCGCGGCCGCCCGCAGTGGGATCGCTGGAAGTGAGCTCGGCAAACCGCAGAATCAACCTCTCGGACGGCAGGAACGCGACGCCCGCCAGCAACGCCACGGCGAGCAATCCCGCCGCTCCCCAACGCCGCTTCCGGGACCTCCTAAACCAGCTAACTGGGCTACTTACAAATGCCAGCGCCGCCATCACCAATATTGAAAATAACATGGCGATGAAACCCATGCGTGAAAAGGAATGAATGATGCCGGCGACGATCAACGCAGCTAGCCCAAACACGCCGCACGCCGCGAGCGAGGGAGCCAGCGACGCCTTCCCGCGCCGGCGCGCCCGGCCAAGGAGCGCCACAGGATACATCACCGCGAAGGGCAGCGCCATCTCCAGGAAGCCGCTGTAATGATTGTGGTTAACGTAAGTTCCCCACTGGGCCGCCTCGCCGGTTCTGCCGAAGTTCTGCCACAGCCCCAGGCCCCCTTCGAGCGCCGCAATCGCCACAATTGGCCACACTGCTAGCCAGCGGCGATCCCACAGGCGCCGCCCCAGAGCGCGCACCAGCAGGAAGACCAACAGGTACCCACAGACGAGCAGGAAGGACTGGAAAGTTGCTGTAGGAGAAGCACTTAGCGAGGCAAAGCGCAGCTTCGCTCCGATCCGCTCCAGGGCGTCCACCGACGGGGCGCGCCCGGGCGATAGCACCCGCAACACTCCCACCGGCAATGGAATCGCCTGGAGCAGGACGTAGCCCAGTAGGACCACCGCCCATCCGACCGCGCGCCCGGCGGGCGGCGCCTCTTCCCGCCGATGGCGCAGGTTCAACAAAATCGCCAGCGCACCCACGGCCAGCAGGACCACGTACTGGTTGCTTCTCAGCACGCCGCCCCACTGAAAGGCGGTATAGCCGAGCACCAGGCCCAGGGCAGCCACACGACCGAAAGACCGAAATTCGAAGCTCGAAAATCGGAAATCGGTGCTGGAAACCGGGCATTTGAAACCCGGTTCTGGAGGGGGTTCTCTAAGCAGTTTTCCAGTGCCCATTTTTTGGCGTTCCGGGGACCGGTTTTCGGGCCTGATTTGCGTATAATTCAGGCCGTATTTTCGCTTCGATTTTCGCTTCAGATTCCGTGTTGGGTCCCGGCACCGAGTTTCCGACTCGGTTTTTGAGCCGAATTTCGAGCGGATTCAGGACTTTACAGGCTGCATTTTGGGGTCAATTTTCGCGTCAGAAATCGTGTTGGAATTCCGCTTCGAATTTCGAATTTCGAATTTCGGTCTCTTAGTGGGACTTTGTGTCGCTCAAGAGCTCCAGCAGGACATCGCACGCGAATCTCGAGCCCAGCGCGAGGTCCCGCCGCCAGAGGCGTCGTGGCTCTTGAGTGAGGCGGAAGAGCCACTCGCTTGGTCCTGCTTTCCGTTTTTCCCGCTCGTCACTCGTCGCTTGTCACTTGTCACTATTTATATAACCGCAGAACTCCAGCGTTTCCCTGGCGCAGCCTTCACCGATTGCAGGTCGAAGCCGTTCCGATTTTCTCAGCGTGTAGGCGGCCAGGCATCTCCCCACCGCGGCGGAGAGCAGCCAGCGCAGCAGAAGAATCGCCAGGAAGGCAAGAATGCGCGGCGCGGGTGAGAAAGGCTGGCGGAGGATGGTCTCGAAAGCCGCGCCCATCGTGCTGAGCAGGCAGACCGCCACCCACGATGCGATGCGAAGGCGCCGCGACTTCCACGCGGGTATATGGACACCCACGCGCAACTCTACCGCATCGCCTGGCGCGCCCCCGAGCAGGACCAGTTCCGTCCCTCGCCACTGGTAAATGCACCAGTGCCGAAACGCGCCGATCACCACGGCGATGAGCAGGCAGAACGCGCAAAGCAGCCCGTGAAGGTTATGAATCGAGGTAATCATTTTGTAGTTCCTTTGTCACTGGGGAGATAATTCTTCGCCGTGCACTGTCGAAAGCGGCGTCATTTCCGCACAGGGCCGCCTTCCGCCTTCTGGTTTTTCCCAGCCCTGTTCCCTACTCCCTGTTCCCTACCGGGGTACCTTGGTGCCATTTCCCTGGTGTTGAAGAAGTCCTAAGATGAGCCGATAGACCGGAGAGGCGCGTCAATCAGGAATATTGCCGCTTTCGCCGGGACGCCGCCGCAGCGAATGGGAGCGTGACGCAGTATGACCAAACGCTTGATCCTCATGCTCCTGCTTTCGTGCTCGCCGCTCTGGGCCGCCACCTACTACGTGGACAACTGCGTGGCCGTGGGCAACGACCTCAACAACGGCACCAGTCCATCCACGGCGTGGCTGACCATCAACAAGGTGAACACGTCCACGTTTCTTCCTGGCGATTCGATTCTATTTCAAAGCACTTGCACCTGGCGCGAGCAGTTGACCGTGCCCTCTTCCGGCGCCGCGGGAAGCCCGATTACATTTGGAGCCTACGGCACGGGAGCCGCGCCGATTATCAGCGGCGCGAATCTGTTCACAAGCTGGACCCCGTCTGCCGGCTCTCTTTACTACGCTTCCTATTCGACGGCTCCCAATCAGGTGTTCGAGGATGGCGCCCGCCTCACGCAGAACACGGTTAGTGCCGCTTCCCTCACGGCGGGGCAGTGGTATTTGGATACGGTGAACAGCAGAATTTGGGTTTACCTGACTGCCGGAGACAGCCCCAGCGGGCACACGATGGAGGCAAGTCAGCGCGATGACGGCGTGCTCGTACAGACCGAAAATTATGTTACCGTTGAGGATTTAGCCGTTACCATGGCGAATAGTAACTATGGTGGTGGAATTGAGGTTGTAGCGAGCAATTATACCACCATCAAGAACTGCGATATTTCTTATTCCTATTTTCATGGGATATGGGTTTGGCACAGTACGATGGATTCAACTTATGGGGTCATTCAAAACTGCACCGTCAGTTATAATGGGGCTACTGGAATCAATCTGGCAGACCACGCAAGGTATTGGACGATTCAAAATAACACTGTGCATCATAACTGTGCCCTTTCAGTCGTGAATCTCTACACGGCAGGAATAAGACTCGTGGGCGATGGCACGGTCTCAAATATCACGATACAGAACAACCAAGTGTACTCTAACGGGCTAGGCCAGGCTGCATCAATAGGAGCCGGGGTTTGGATTGACACTCAGTCGCAGAACAACATTGTTAGATGGAATAACGTTTACGGTAATCAGTTCGACAACATTCGCATAGAAATATCCTCAGACAATCAAGTCTATTGCAACATTGCATCCGGTTCGATTGCAGCGAGCGGGATTTCTGTCACCGGTCGCACAGGTACGCCAATTTCGGGTGTCGTCGTGTACAACAACACTAGCTACGGCAACCATGTTAGCGGACTCCAAGCATGGGGAGACTTGACGGCGGGAAGTATCGTGAACAACACCTTCAAGAACAACATATCAGTCGGGAATGGCACATTTCAGCTTGACGCCGCTGGTGGTGGTGAGAACGACGGATCGGACGGAAGCGGAAACGTTTACACCTACAATGATTTCGGGGCGCAATCTCCCAGCTTCATCCAGTGGGGATTTGGAAACTACGAATCCACGTACACCGCGTGGGAAACTGCAACCGGCAACTGCGTCACAACGGGGTGTTCCCATTCCGTAGAGGCCGCTCCCACATTTGCGAACTCCTCTGCGGGACAATTCTGGCTGACAAGCGGGTCTCCCGGCATCGACTCGGGCGCAACCTTGGGAAGTCCGTTTAATATCGGGCTTATGCCGGGAAGCGCCTGGCCGAATTCTGTCGTGACGGGCGACCAGAATGCTTTTGGAAGCGGTTGGGAGATCGGGGCGTTCATCTATGTTCCTGCTGGGCCTGCGCCACCTACGAATCTCCAAACTGTCGCCCATTGAGTGATGCATTGACGAGATGCTCATTCGCTATACGCTGACCCCCAACTCTGAAACACAGGGAAAGACCCATTTTGAGCTCTTGACCCTCAATAGCACGACGCCACGGCCATTGTCCGTGCCGCCTACGCAGCCATAGACTGGGGCTCATCCTCTTTAGAATTGCTTTCCCCCTTTGACGGGAGGTGGGTGCAGCACAGCCGTGCGAAAAGGTCGTGGTGCTTGGCAACTACGTTGTCCCAAGTGAAATGATGTGCCGCTCGCGACGCCGCACGCTGTCCGATCTGGGTGACTTCGCCGGGATGCGCGACTAGATATCTGAGAATTCCTGCGAGGCAATCGTTGTCTTTGTCAAAGACGAGGCCGCTTCCGTCCACGACGCTCACGTTAAATGGGACGTTTACAACGACCGGTGCCACGCCAGCGTCCATCGCGCGCAGCAGAGACGGATTGGTTCCCCCTACTTCGTGGCCATGAATGTACAGATATGCTCCGCGGTAGAGCGCGTTGAGCTTTGACTGGTCGTTTATCCGACCGGCAAACAAGACAGTCGCGTTTCCCAGGTACCTAAGCCGGTCCATGTACTTTGGGCCGTACGGCGCATCCCCAACCACGACGAGCGGCATCGTGACTCTCGACTTTGTGTATTGTGAAACCAGTAAGTCGGTGTTATTTTCAGGCTCGAGTCGAGCAACCACGAGAAGATACTGTTTGGGTGTCAGGCCCAAATCTGCGTAGATATTGGTGTCCACTCCGTGACGGTTGGCCGCCCCATAAGAGATACAGAGCGTTTCCGCGCCGTACTCGTCGCGATAGTATTCCTGCATGGCCGGGTTGTCCGTGATCAAGGCACTGGCGCATTTTGCGCAGACCCATTCAACAATCTTGTAGTAGCGCCGAGCGAGCGGACCCCACTTCCGGCGCTTCCACCCCAAGCCATCGGTGTGAACCACCACGCACTTGCCGAAGCATCGCAGCAAAGCGCAGAACGGCGCGTTAGCCGGATCGAGAAAGTAAACCACGTCGACCTTCTCTCGAAGAACATGCAGTGAGGACAGGAAGGAGTGAAGTAAGCTCTCCAAGCCCTTAGCCCTTGGGACGGGCAGGTAGACCAACCGGACGCCCTGCCAGCAAGCGGGCTGGTTCTTGTAATAGCTGCTTCGGCAGTATACGACTACCTCTGCGGAGTGTGACTCGACGAGGCCCAGGGAGAGCTCCTCTGCCAGCGTGTCGTACCCGCTGTAACAAGCCGGTATTCCTCGCGATCCTAGAATAGCTAGTTTCACAATTACTCCTTGGCCGGTGGTCGCGGCTAGCTAGCAGGTCGACCGGTGGAAGGCCACTAAGACGCTTGGCAGGCTCGGAAGTCCGGTTTTGAGAATCCGCGCCTCAGGGAACAAAGCGGCGAGCAGACGCGCTGAAAGTAAGTTGATTTCTTCGTAGTACATCGCCAAATACCCCGGCGAAACCTTGAGCGCGACGCGCTGAAGCGCAGGGGACATGAACTGATAGAAGGGCATGAGGGTGTGCGGCTCGACCGGGAAGTTCCTGTTTGGGGTCGCCACGAAATACCCCTTCTTGGCTACGCGCCGGATCTCCTGGGCGAACTGCCTTTGTTTCTCCCACGGCCCGACGTGCTCAATCACTGCATTCGAGAAAACCCAGTCGAAGGCACACGGTTTGAAGGGAAGCGCGCATCCATCCGCTGCTACTCGCCGCACATGAGGATGCGTTGGTCCGTTCGAGTCTGTGCGGAGATTTGCAATTGCGACGGCATCGAACGAGTCGTAAAGTGGCTCGAATTCGCCTGCTAAACCGCGCCAACCACCGACATCCAGTACCGAGTCAGCCGCTGTAACTCGAGCTAACTGAAGAAAGAGGTCTACTCTTCTGCGTCTTATGAGACCCTGAAGCGGCCTGACGAGCCTTAAGGCCGTCCGGCGTAACAATGCTGCGGAGCCTTCCGACGGTGTGCGTTCTGTGTTTTGGGTTTTCATGAGGTTTCCTTGATGACGCGATGCATTCTTCCACGCACTTCATTGGATGCGAGAGAGCGTCATGGATGCAACTCGGGGTTTGCAGGATGCGGGAGAGGCTCGATCGGAGCACAGTAGTTTCCGGCCCGGTTCGGCCACAGGATGTCCTCGTATTTCTTAAATAGCGCCGGAGGCTCGCCCATGGTGATTGCTCGGCAGGGTGAATATTCATCCCACGCCCGCCGCACGAAATTGGTCGGCGAGCTGAAAAAGGCTTTGGCGGCCTCGACGAGAGCCCTCTTCTTATTGCCGCCACCCAGCTCGATATTAAATGCTCGTATGTGTTTCCTAAACCTCACTTTTCTCGGGTTGAAAACGTGTAGCAGTGCCTTACGCGCGTCTTCGTGCGCCAACGGTCTGCGCTTCCGCAGATGGGAGATGAGAAGGTACTGAACGTAGAGTACGTTGAGGGATTGCTCCTCGATGTTGGCGGAACAGACGCCTTGCAGGTTCTGCCGATATCCGGTTAGCACTTCCGGAATGAAACGAACATCATAACGAAGCGCGATACGCCACCAAAGGTCGATGTCCTCCACGTGAAGGTCGAAGCGATATCCACCCATCGCCCTTGCCCGCTCAACATTAAGTGTAACCGTTGAGTGGCAGACTGCGAGCAGGTAGCCCGATTGCACGAGATCTCGAATTTCGCCGGGGTTCCTCCTAGTTGTGCGAAATCGCGCGACGGCGGCCGGGAAGTATTCAGCCAACGAGTAGAACATGCCGGATTCCGGGTATCGGCTGATGTATTCAGCCGCGCGGGCCAGCCGCTGCGGATAGGCAACGTCATCGGCGTCATGCCGTGCTAGCCATGGCGTGCTGACTTCAGCGAGCATTCGGTTCAAGGTCGCCGTCAGGCCCCGATTCTCCTGATCCACAATACGCAGGCGTGGATCTCGAACGGACCGGAGGTACTCCCCGCTGCCGTCGGTTGATCCGTCGTTGATAATTAGGATCTCGAAGTCGCTGTAGCTTTGCCGCAGGATGCTCTCCAGACTCTCGGGCAGGTACGGCATCGCGTTAAATACGGGTATGCCAACGGTCATCTGTTGCATTGGTTCACCTGCCGGCCACTCAAACTACGCAGACTGTCGCGGGCTCCCGACGCAGCATGTCGTGAAAGTTACGATAGCGCAATGCAGCACACCGCTGCGTAAGCTATACTGAAGATATTCTCCAAATACGCGGTCACGTCGAAAGAACACTCGCTCACGCTCTAACGAGGACTAGGATCGTTAGGCAGGATAGCGATCATGTGGATCGAGTGGCCGGGCCATCTAGTGAAAAGGTGGTACCTCTGCCGTATGGCGAGATTAGCTTTTATGAAAGACAAATGCATGGTTTTCGAAATTCGGCAGAGAACCAAAGCGACCACGGTTCTTGTAGTACTGCATTTTGTATCCCAGCCCCTCCATAGTGCCTAACAAATCGCGATCAGAGATACCCCATTGCCACACATTGTGAACGTCCCGCCAAATCCGCTTATGTTGCGGGTGAATCTCATACATCTTGTCGAACAAGCCTCTGTAGGTGGGATGTTTTTCGCCGTGCGGGACGTTCCTGAAATATTCATCGTGCCCGAGATCGAAGAGCCGGACCGTATTTTCCGAACCTGTCCATTGCTGATTATAAACGACAAAACAGTTCGTACGTTTTGAGTAGCTTTCGAGAATCTCATTCCAGTCGGGCTTCACTTGGTGCAAGAGAACATCAAATAGGAAAACTGCATCCACCCTTCCAATTTGCTCAGCCACCGATTCTTCTCCGAAGTTGCCACGAATGAGTCTTAGGCTGCATAAAGATCGCGCTTTTTTGACGAGGGCATCGGTGAAATCGGTGTCCACGAGAAAGGCACACTTCGCCCCGTATTTTCGAAGAGTGTAGAACGTATATGCGCCGTCAACATGCCACACCCCGCCTAGGTCAGCAAAAGAAGCGGGAGTTGGGTGACAGTAGCGGTATGCGGAATCGATTAACTCCTTCTTATCGTGATTGAAACGCATTGGGAGACCTTGAACGCAGTTGCGAACCAAGGTTACAGCTTGTCTAAACGGTTCCATATCCTATCCCTCCCTTATTTCTATTGTCGGCTCGTTTTTGCTCAACCCTGCAACATTCCAGGCCTGTCGCTTCCTTACGAGCCACCGCGGGTTGGTTGCATTTATCCATAGCCGCAGCGCGGTGCGATAGAGCAGGCGCTGAGCAGCGGGCTTGGGGGCGAAAGTATCCCTTATCCTGGCGCATTCACTGGTCCCTCGGACTTTCTCAACTATGTTGAAATTCATCCCGGTGAGCCGATATGCAGCCAAGGCCCTTGGAATGCGCCGGTATGGACACCGGGATAAGGCTCTCGCGAACAACTCGAAGTCTCCGGCAACCTTGAAGGTCAGGTCAAAGCCGCGGAGTTCCTCGAAAAACTCCCGTGCCAAGTAGGTCGCCTGGTGTGAAAGGCAAGGCCCGCCGAGACAAGCAAACATTCTATGCCCCATCCAGTTCGGAGGAGGCGACACAGTGGCAAGATAGTTGCCCCTCGCATCGATATAGCGGACCCCACCAGATATCCACCGGGGCTGGCCTCGCCTATATTGCTTCGCTATGGCCCCCAATGCCCCTTCGAGCAGCAGATCGTCCGCGCCCAAGAAGCCCAGCAGCACTCCGGAAGATGCGAATGATCCCTTGTTTATCGCGTCGAAGATGCCTGCATCCTTCCCGGTTAGCACCCGTACGCGTTTGGCGTGTGCGATCTCGAGCGTCGCATCCGTGCTTCCGCCGTCAACAATGACGTGCTCGGGCTCCACGCCAGGACAGGAATTGGCCCTTACCGAGTCGATACACTGACCTATATAGCGGGAAGCGTTTAGCGTCGGCGTGACTATCGAAATGATCATGTTCTATTGACCCTTTCCAAGTGGGCAGGGGCCACCCGTGCGTATGCCCCTTCCAAACTCTCGCTCGTTTCCTCGCGAATCGTCGGAGTTCTCCGACGGTATTCGATAGGCGGCCGTCGAAACCCCAACTCGACCAAGACCGCCATGATGAGAAACGTAAGCGTTATTGAAACTACGATGGCGGACTCGAGCAAACCGTTTACTACGCAGAATACCAGGAACGCCCCAGAGAACGCGTAGGCGGGAGCATGCGACGCGCTGTGAAGAGCAAAGGACCGCGCGATGCCGCCAAGGAGTGCAAAAATATATGCTGCAAGCCCGACTAACCCAATATGGAGAAGGGATTCAAGGTAGGCATCATGGCTCTCAGCCACTGCGAACTCTTGAGTAGCCGAAGTCTCGGTAATCTCCGTGATGTGGCGTTTGGTCCAGAAGCCGCCGTAACCGTACCCGAGAATTGGATGTTGGCGGATGTAGCCGCTGATTCCCTCCCAAATTGCGGTGCGACCGTTGAACGAGTCAACGGTTGAGTCATCCCTTCCGAGCATAGCGGCGCTCTTGAGGTCTGGAAGCGATACATTCCCAAGAACCAGCAACAGAACGCAGGACGCTGTGACGAGGCCGAGAACAAGGGCGGTTTTGGCCCGTCGGCAGGATACCGCAGCCCAGTACACCGCAAGGGCGAGGAGGCCCGAGGCAAACGCTGTCCTTGATGCGGTGAGAATTAAGAAAACGAGCCCAAGCAGCGCGCAAGCCCGGAAGAGTATTCGTCTGCGCTTGTCCGTGTCTGCGGCTGCGACTCCCGAAAGCAATAGAAGCGCGCAATTAATGCCCTGATGGTTCGGGTGCAGAGTGCCCGCGAAACGATACCCGGGTGTGAAGGGGCGGAAGGTGCCGAAGGCAATCTCGGCCGACACACCGACGAGAAGATAGAGCCCGGTGGTGAAGACTGTCCACAAGACAATCCCGCGCAAAGAGAAACGACGGGCAATGGCGGCAGCAGCAAGGCACAGTATCGCGAAGACCACTAACCTCCTAAAGGTCAGTGCAGTGTCCTCGGCCCAAACTAGGCTAAGCAATGCCCAGCCTGCAGAGAACAGCATAATCCGCCCCAATAACCCATTGGTCCGAAGCCGGTCTCCGCGATGGCCGATCAAGCTCGCTATGGCGAAGAAACCCAAACACAAAAGGGCGCTGATTCGGCGGGGCGAACCTGCATCGAGCGCTACGATTACCTCGTTTTCGGACGGATTGAACGCCTCTGTCGCCTTCTTAGAGTAGTACAGGTCGTGCTGCGACAAGAAAAACACAGCGGCGAGGAAGAGAAATGTAAGCCAGGGAAATCGTCCAATCCTGGAGGTTGTTGCCGAGTACTGTCTGGCGAAATAGTTCAAGCAATCTGCTTTCTAGCTTCCGGCCGAATGAGGATCCGAAAAGCCACATACCTCACCCCCGACGTTGCTGTATTCGCAATCAATAGCCCGAACGCGGCGCCAGCAACACCGACGGAGCGGACCAGCCAAAGTCCGAGCGTAACCATCATGAATAGAGCAACGAAATTGACTACGAAGTCCACGTCGGCGCGCTCGATGGCAAACAGAGATCGCGAAAACGAGAACGATACGATGGACACCGCGAGATTAATCGCCAAAACAGCGACGACCAAGCCATTGCCAGCGTACTTGCCACCGTAGAGCAAGGCCACGAGAGGGCCGCCCAATGACGTCATTGCCACGCAGAAGAACAGCATGGGCAGAGCAACCACAACGCTTGCCCTGAGCACAAACCCGCGCAATGAGCTCCTACCCTCTTCTGCATACACGTGGGCGATTTTGGGGCCCAGAAAGTTCTGGACCCCGAGCACAGCAGGATTGCCCAGGGCTACAGTTCCCAGGCAGGCCGCCCAGACTCCGGCAGATGAAGTGCCGCGGAACGCTGCTAACAACCAAGGGTAGAGATTCATGCTGATTGCCCAGACCAGGCCGCTGGCGAAAACCCATTTTCCAAAGGTCCAATTCCTTTTGAGGTCAACAAGTGATTCGCCAATCCGCAGGCGATAGAAGGACCTCTCGGACCAGAGCCAACCCAGACCAGCAATTCCGCAGGCAAACCCAACCAACCAATAGGCTCGACTTGCCGATAGGAGGCCGAAACGCGCAAGAAGGAGCAGTCCGCCGATTTGACCAGCCGCAATGCAGGTGTCCAAAAGGAGAGCTCGTTTCACCTTCAGGCACGCGAAGCAGATACGACGCGCGTACTCGCGAAGCGTGATGAACGTGGCCATCGCAGCCAATGCCCACAACACCGGTCCCAGACCGCGCGGACCAACACCGTGCCTGACGGCAATCTCTCCACCCATTAGCCCCAGTACGATGAGGAAGCAAAGCGCCAATTGATGGATCAACGTACTGCCTGAGTACGAAGCGTGAGCCTCACCTTTCAGGCGGGGGGCGTAGACCATGTAGGGTGTTGCGATCAACGACGTCTGTAGGTCGATCACCAGCAGAATCAGGCTGAAGCCGAGCATGTATAGGCCGAGTTCTTCCTTTGAGCAGGCCCGGGCGATAATGACGCCTGTAAGGAAGTTTGTGGCGCTAACAACACCCTGGTCGACCAGGGAAAGGGTGCCCTGCCGCGCTGTGGTCGTTGACCACAGTGCGAGGGCTCGTTGTGCCAGGCTTGGCTTTGCCCAGCCTATCGTGTTGGTTTCAACAATTGTGCCCATATCGTGAACTGTACGGAATCACGCGGCGCCCGCGCCCTTCACGACGGCGGGGATGGTCTTAGCTAGGATTTTGAAATCGAGGCCGAGGGACCACTGGTCGATGTACTGCATATCGAGTTGCATCCACTTTTCAAACGGGCAAGTGTTGCGGCCGTTGATTTGCCAGAGGCAGGTGATGCCGGGGCGGACGGAGAAGCGGCGGCGCTGCCAATCCTGGTGGAAGCCGTTGTAATCGCGCTCGGGGAGGGGGCGGGGGCCGACGAGGCTCATATCGCCTTTGAGGACGTTGAAGAGCTGGGGAAGTTCGTCGATGCTGGTCTTCCTGAGGAACTTGCCCACGGGGGTGACGCGCGGGTCGTTCCTGATCTTGAAGACGGGGCCGGCGGCCTCGTTGAGGGATTCGATCTCGCGCTGGCGGCGCTCGGCGTCGGCCACCATGGTGCGGAACTTGATCATGCGGAAGCGGCGCTTGTTGAGGCCGACGCGCTCCTGAACGAAGAAGACGGGCCCGGGCGAGGTGAGCCTGACGATGAGCGCGGCGAGCAAAAACACGGGCGAGAGCAGCAGCAGGGCCAGGAATGAGAGCGAGATATCCAGGGCGCGCTTGCAGACGTGCTGCCAGCCGTCCGGCGTCCCCGGGGAAAGCGTGAGTACGGTCTCGCCTTCAAATTCTCCTGCCCTGGGCCGGGCCAGGTGGAGGTTGAAGAAATCAGAGAGCAGCCGCACCATGATGCCCTGCTCCTCGCAAAGCGCGGCGATGCGCGCCGCCTGCGCGTAGAGGGAGCGCATGGGCAGTGCCACCATGACTTCGTCCGCAACATGTTCGCGCAGAAAGCCCTGAAAACCAGCAAGGTCAGAGACCAGCGGGTGGCCCGTCAGGCGGAACTCCGCGAGGCCGTGCCAGGGGTCGTCCACGAAGCCGGCGATGCGGTAACCGAGTTCCGGCCTCGACTCGAGCTTGCGCGCGAAGCGAATGGCGCGGGGATTGGTGCCCACCACCAGCACGTGGCGCAGGTTGCGGCCTCGAAGACGTGCGCCCGCCAGCAGGGAGCGCAGCAAGAGCCTGCTGGCCGCTCCCGCGAGAGTGCTGGAAGCCCAGAACACGAAAATGAAAAGCGGCGTCACCATTTCGACTCGCAGCAAGATTGCCCCAACGAAGATGATGGCGGAGCCGAGCGCGGCCGCTTTCGTGATGTCCAACACTTCCGCCCAGCGCGAGGAGAGACGCTTCGAGCCGTACAGGCCGAAAGCGGAGAAGATGACGTGCCAGGTGAGAAGAAAAAGCGCGAAGATGACAAAGTTCTGGATCTTGACCCGCATGGAGAGGAAGTCGGCAAGTGTCGTCGCCGGAGTGCCTTGCGCGACCAGCACCGTGGCCAGCCCGAAAGAGAACATCATCAACGCCAAGTCAAAGAACTTGGCGGCTCGGAGAAGGAGGCGGCGGCGAAGTGGAGTCATGGGAGAACAGTCGAGAGTTAAGAGTCGAGAGTCGAGAGAACGAAAACCGGCAGTCGGGAGTCAGGAGTCAGAATTGCAGATTCCAGATTCCGGAAGGACCAAAACAGGAGTCAGGAGTCAGTAATTGCCGATCGGCGATTGGAGATTGACGATTACCAATAAACTTTCGACTCTCGACTGTCGACCGTCTACTCGTACTGATAATGGCGATAGGCATATGGGTAACCGGAATAGCTGGTTTTGCGCGGGTCCCATTCGTTCAAGATTGTGCCCAGGACGCGGGTGCCGTCTTCGCGGAGGCGCTCGACGGCGGTGGCGGCGGCTTCCCGGGTGGTCTGGGAGGAGCGCACCACCAGAACCACGGCGTCGGCCATGCGGCCCAGCATGCGCGCGTCCGGCATGTTGAGCATGGGCGGGCTGTCGATGATGACCATCTGGAATTCCTGGCGCATGCGTTTCAGAAAGTCGCGCGCGCGCGAGGAATAGAGCAGGCCGGAAATGTTGGCGGCGGGCGAGCCGGAAGGCAGCAGGCATAGGTCGCCGCTGCCGGTCGAGATAACCAGTCTTCGCGTCTCCGCATTCCACTTATCGGCCGGGGAAATGCAGGGATCCTTCGCTTCGCTCAGGATGACAGGGGGATCGCTCACGATGACAGAGGGATTGCTCGGGATGACAGGGCTAGTGGCTTGACAGGCGGCATCTCGACTCTCGACTCTCAACTCCTCGACTCCTGCTGTTTCCGTGCCGGCGAGGAGGTCGCTGAGCCCCCAGGCGTTGGAGACTTCATAGATTTCGTGCAGGCGGCCCTTGCGCAGATCGCCGTCGATCAGCAGCACCGACTGGCCGATCTCGGCGGCGGCGAGAGCCAGGTTGCTGGCCACGGTGGTCTTGCCCTCGCGCGGATTGGCGCTGGTCAGGACGATCACGCGGGGGCGGTCGCCGTTCTCGCCGGAATAGAGAATCGAGGCCAGCGTGGCGCGGAAAGCGTCCGCCAAAACCGAAGGGCGCTGCTGCAAGGTGACCAACTCGACGCGGCTGGAGGCTGAAGGCGGGGGGCTAGGCGCTGGGGACTGGAAGCTGGGGGTTCGAAGTCCCAAGCTCAATATCGCACGATTTCCCGAGTCTTTACTTCCCGGTACGGAGTCCCCGTTCTTCGGTCCCGATCCCCTAGGCCCTAGTCCCAAGCCTCTAGTCCCTTCCCGGTCGTGATAGTAGGAGAAACGCCGGCTGCCTTCCGCGTGGGATGAGGGGATGACGCCGAGTTCCGGCGCCTCGAGGTAGAGGGCTGTCTGCCCGGGGGCCTGGATGCTCTGGTCGGCGCGCTCGCGCATCACCACGAAGCCGATGCCGAAGAAGGCTCCGGCCAAAAGGCCGAGGGCCGAATTCAGCAGGAAGTTCGGCTTGTAGCGGCGCGCCGGAGGCACGGCCGTGTCCACCACGCGGATGTTAGTGGCGCGCAAGGCGGCGGTCATGCCGGCTTCCTGAACGTTCCGCAGCAGGGAGTCGTAGAGCTCGCGGTTGGTGTCCACATCGCGCTTCAGAATGTTGTAGTGCGCCACTTTCGCCGCCTGTTCCGAAACCAGGCGCGCCTGGGCAGCATAGTTGCCCGCAAGCAGATTTTGCCGCCGCCGGGCAGACTCGAATTCCGTGCGGATGCGCTCCACAAAGTTGCCGCGCTTGCTCTCCACCGCCGACTCGAGCGCGACGATTTGCGCCTGCACCTTCTTCACCGCGGGATGCGCCAGGGTCAGGGTAGACGAGAGCTCAGCCAATTGGCGGCGAAGATCGGCGAGCCGGACCTGATATTCACCCATCGTCTTGTCATCGAGCACTTCGGGCAGGGAGTCCGGAGATGCCTTCGAGGCCAACTCGAATTTCGATTGCGCCACGGCTCGATCCGCCTGGGCCTTCGAGAGTTCCTCCTGGAGCTGGCGGAGCTTCTCCTCGGCGACGTTGTCTTTCTCCGAAGTGAACAGCAGGCCGGAAGCACTGGCATAACTTTGCAGGTCATCTTCGGATTTCTCGAGCTTGATGCGCACGTCGTCCATCTGGCGCGTCAGCCATTCGCCCGTCTGCTGGGTGCTTTTCCAGCGGGCCTCGAGGTTCTGTTGGGTGAACTCGGCGGTGAGGGTGTTGGCGAACTCGGCGGCAAGCTGCGGGTCGGGGGAGTTGTAAAGGATCTCGATCAGCCGGGTCTTAGGCTCAGTCTCGATGGTGAGATTCTTGGACACGCGGCGGAGAAGATCGTCCCGGGTTAAACTGCGGGGAGATTCTTCGAGGCCCAAGGCTTTGCGCCAGGCGGCGAGACGGCTGCGCTCGCTTTCCTGCGCGAACCTTTGCGCGAGGTTTAGCTTCACGATCACCCGCTCGAGCACCGAATCGCTCTGCAAAATCTTCACCTGGGTCTGGAGGTCGTATTCGGCCAGCGACGAACTACCCTCGTTGGTAGTGGGACTAACGTCGCGCAGGTTGAGGAAATTCTCGTTCAGGTTTTGAATCTCGAGCGAGGCGCGAGCGCGATAGACGGGCGTTTGAGGAAGCGTGAACAGGAGCGAAAACAAAAGCCCCAGGAAACAGGCCACAGCCAGCGTGCCCTTGTGACACCGCAGCATCTCCCAGTATTCGACGAGCAGACCGGGGCCCGGCTCGTCGATGAATTCAGGGGGCGGTCCTTCGATGTGGCGCGGGCGCAACGCCAGACTGTTTCGCTGGCGCGGGTCCGGAGCGGGATGGTTCAAGAATGTGTCGTTTTCCATGGGGCCTCGGAAGGGCAGTCGAGAATTGAGCGTCGAGAGTCTGGAGTCAAGAAGTCGAGGACGCGAGACTTGAACAAAGACCAACGGCAGGCAGCTAGCCGCTGGCTAATAACGATAAATCGCGGCGTAGGCGGCTGCGGAGACCAAGGCAGGAATGGAGTAGGTTGTGAAGACCTTGTGGCTGCTGGTCGGAACCACCAGTACGTCTTGGGGTCTTAGACCAATGTCTTCCGCTTTTCCTTTCAGGATCTGACTAAGGTTCACGGCAACTTCCCGGGGTTTCGGCTCTCCCGGGATGCTGCGAATGATTCTCGCCTTTCCAGGCTTTGCGGTGCGCCCCAGTCCGCCCGCCATCGACAGCGCCATGAGCACGGAGACGGTTCGCCGCCCCCCGAGCGTAAACCCACCCGAGTGCTCCACGTCGCCCACCACGTAAATCATGTTGGAGTCTGCCTCGGAGACGGAGATCACGTCGTTGGGCTTGATTTCGATATTGGCTGCCGGGTTCTTTCCGTCCAGGATTTCCTGCACATTCAGCTCGGCGATGCTGAATTGCGCTGTAGGGTCTGTCGTTGCGCCAAGCAGTGGGATTTCGCCATTCTCGCGGCGGCGCGTCACGGTGACGCTTGAGCCCGCCGTCTCGCGAGGCCCTCCGGCCATCGAGAGAACCTCATAGAGTGTCTTCCGCCCACGCAGTTGGATTACTCCTGGCTTGGTGACTGCGCCCAAGACGGAGACCGGCTGGCTTCGGAATTCCGCCACCGTGATCGCGATTTGTGGGTCTTTCACGTATTTTTTGAGCTGAGTGTTCAGCACGTTTTCGAATTGCTCGACGCTCAGCCCGCCTGCCCTGACGCGTCCGACCATCGGCAGCGTGATGTCTCCGTTCGTTCCTATCAGGATGAGCTTATCGGAAACCTCCGGGGCATCGAGCGCGTGGATTACAATTTCATCGTCCGGGCCGAGGACATAGCCGGAATCGGGCAGCGCGGCGGTCTGCGCCGGTTGCTGGGCTGCGGCGGACAAGGCAGTGAGCGCCATGAAGAAAGCAGCGGCGAGTTTGTTCATTATGCTAAGCCTCCCGGCAGTGGCTAGTGGTCAGTCGTCAGTCTTTGCTGGACTCTCAACTCTCGACTCCTCGACTCCCCAAAACACAGCTCCGCCCTGTGAGTCACATGCCCGCTCTATTGCTTTCGAACCACAGGCGGGCTTCCCCAGTTCGTGCGGACTAACGCTCAGCAGGGAAGTCCAATCGAAACAGAACTACGAGCAGTTTGCCGTTGATGCGGCAGAATATTCGCCGTTGGATTCTGCAATCCAATTTCCGAATCAGTTACGACGGTCATCTCCTAAGATGGGTACGCCGTTCCTCGGCGTAGGACAAAGGAACCTGCCGCGACCGCAAAGCCTGCGCGATGTCTCCCGTGGGCGGGCTCCGTGCGAACGACCTGCCCCTTTCCATAGATCCGCAGCGGAGGAGCTGCGCTTCTTTCCGGAAGGTAAACTTTGAGCTCGAGGTTGGCATTTAGCGGCGGAGGGCTGTTGGCAAAGATAAATGCTCCTCTCACACTTAGGTCATGCGTGAGACCTACGCCCTGCTCCCTAATTTCCTGTGCATCTTTCCATGAGAAAATCACGGGGACCTCGAGCCGGTAGCGATTGTCTTTTCGTGGCTGCACGACGGCGCCTATCCCTTTTGTGGGTTCTTTCATGGGCACCTACTTCAACCCGCCGCTTGCCGAGGAATGTCGAGACTTCATCTATCGCGCCGCCACGTTATTGATCGGCTCGGATCTAACGCCTGCGCCGGCCGAACAGCGCGGAGTCTAGTCGCGCAACAAAAGCTCCGCAAGAGGCCGATAGGCTCCCCCCTTAGTAGGACGAACGTGCTACTCGGAGGTGAGACGATCGGCCCCAGCTTGAAAGGCCAATAAACTCCTAACCGGTAGGGCGAAAGTACCATGAGGAGGTGAGACGACCGGCCCTCTCTGGAATAGGGAGATTATTCCTACGTGGGTCCAAAACTCGTCTCATTCCGGTTGGGTGGGTTGCTTGGATGGGAATTACTAAGTTGATAACAGATGCCGAGACTCTCCTCTTGCTTTCTGGGGATGAATTTGTATAATTGGCGAATCCGCTTAATCGGCTTGGCGTGACAAGACCGCAGCGGGAAGGAGCGTACGGTGCCCACTCCTATCTCTGTAATTGTCGCGCAACGCACTGCCATGGCCGGTCAGCTACTTTGCCGGGCGCTGAAGGAACAGCGCAGGCACTTGGTTGTTGTGGGTTGCACAGACACACCAAAAGAGTTTCTCAAGCTAGTAGCTGACCATGAACCCGACGTAGCTGTGGTCAGCTCGAACCTGGACGGTGATCCCCAAGGGGGTCTTAAGATACTTCGAGAGCTGCGCGTTTCCTTCCCAACTACCCGTCCCATCCTGCTGCTGGATTGCTCTGACGCGGAACAGGTGATTGACGCCTTCTCCGCAGGCGCCAAGGGTGTCGCTTGTCAGACCGATTCCTTCGAGGTGTTGTATAAATGTATACGTTGTGTACACGCGGGACAAATCTGGGCTAACAGCCGGCAACTCCAATGGATCGTTAAGACCTTGGGGGACAGGGAGCCAGTGCGCGTGGTAAGCGCCAAAGGCATTCCGCTGCTCTCCCGGCGGGAGGAGCAGGTTGCGAACATGGTGGTGGAAGGGCTCACCAACCAAGAAATTGCCGTGAAACTCGGCGTGAGCGCACATACAGTGAAGAACCACTTGTTCCGCATTTATGAGAAGCTCGGGATATCAAGCCGCATGGAGTTGAACCTCTATGCCACTGGCAACCGGGAGAGGTCCCGAGGGTCAAGTATCACATCTCAGGAAGTATAGTTAGCTTTCCTTCGGCCCAGCCCGCACGAGCGACCACTCTTTCGCCACAATAAAAAGGTCAACCAGGTTCGATCATGTCGAAACGAGCGGATGCCTGCTCACGAGACGGATACGGAGGAGCCGGGTTGTTTCTTGGAGCGGCAGTGCCCCGCTCTCCTCGTCTGAAGCAGGAAGCCAGTGCAAAGATACTCCTGCTGACCGTGATGCCTCATGAGGCTGGAAGGGTGTCAGGGTCCGAGATGTGGACTCAGAAGCGACGTGTGCCGAATTCCGAAACCCGACAAAGGCGGAGTTGTTGTTGTGGTTTGGGCCGATTTCACCTCGGCGCTGGACTTCCCCCCGAGTTGGGTCAAAACTCCAGTAAACGCCCTTTCAGAGAATCCCATCAAAAATGCAATGCCGAGGGAAAAAGGGCTCCACGGGTGCACCATTCGACCTTATCAAACGCGGAGCCCAGGGCATCCAGCTTCCCGCCGATGACGACTAAGAGAGACTCTGCCCAGCCCGTCAAAGCGCCGACGACCGGACTCAAGTACAAGGTTGCCCAGGACGCCCCGTAGTCGGTGGGCACGTCGGCTCGTTGCAGGTTGCGGCTCAACCGGCTTAACAGCCCGCCCACCGCCCCGACCCGAAGCAGCAGGCCAATGAGCAGGAAAGCGGGCGAGAGAAGTCGCATCGAAAGAGGTGATTTCGTTTTACTCGGGCCATCTCGGGAATGGCTTCGTCGGACCGATAGTCTACCTCAATTAGCGCGGCAGCGCGCCCCTTTCGACATCTTCGGTCGCGAGATGATGTTAAATTCGGCGCTGACCCGGCAATACGAATCAGCTTGGGGGAGGCGGCCCCGGACCTTTGAGGGCAAGCACTGTCTCGCGCAGTTTGGATTGGAGGAGCCCAGTTCGGGTGTTCCAAAACGCGCGTGCGCGGCTGATCGACCTTGCCACGCGTGAAAAGCGGTCGGCCGCCATCAGGAAAATCTTCCTCTCTTGAAGAACCTCCGCCCTTGCCTGCCACCAAAGTTCCCACATTCGATAAAACTCCGGATGGGCGTTCGGCCGCAAGCGGCGCACTCTATCGGGCGTATATGACCATGGTTTTCCCAAGGCAGTGAAGTGAATCAATGCGACGGTTCGAAATGCCTCAGCCGGATCTCCAAACGCTTGCGGGCGGCGGCGGTCTTCCCATTCCGAATTAAGAAGCGTGAGCTTCGGCGGAAGGCTGTGGATCTCGCTGCCAAATTCTGCATTGATTACGTCCATGTCGTAGCGCCGGTCGGTTGGTGTTTGCTCCAGCCTGCGCCTTACCCGTTTCCACAATTCCTCTGAAGGAGCCACAACGAGAAGGTGGCTCGAACTGTATGGCTGCGGCAGCCAGTAGGCCACCGACGCCGCGAGGGGAACGCTCAGCGGCATCGCAAACAAACCGTCCAGGCTCTTGAGTGGAATGGTGTCGACGTCCAGATAGATCAGACGAGCGTAATCGGTCAGGCGAAGAATCTGCAATTTGACGAGACAATCACGGTAATACCAATTCGGAGACCGATCGAACGACGCGACGAGCTGGGTCCTGATGCCCATCTGTTGCAACCTGGCCATCACGAACGTCGATAGCGGCAAATGGACCAGGACAAAGCCAGCCCTCGCCCCAGCCTTGCGGAGTAAAGTTGCACAAACCATCGCGGCAATCGCGTGGGTGTTGTCAGCCGCGTAGAAGGCATACGCCACTCGGTTAGTTCCAGCAGGTACGCTCAAGACTTGTCCGGCATGCTTTTCGCGTTTCCGGTCTTCTGACATGGAGACCTGACTCTGTCTGTGAGACCGCTCATGTTGTTTGTGATAAACGAATTTCAGCCGATCCGATGCCGATCTGCCGCAACCAGAGGCGGCTGTCCAGCCCTTGCCCTTGCAGGAGTGCCTCGTGGGTTCCCGATTCCACAATCCTTCCCCGGTCCAACACATAGATCCGTTTTGCGTGGCAGAGGGTTGAAAGCCGATGAGCGATCAGAATCGTGACAAATTCCCGGCGCTTGCTCAGCTTCCGGATGGTTTGAGAAATTCCACTCTCCGTGAGGGAATCCAGCGAGGAAGTCGCCTCATCGAAGATGAGAACCTCGGGCCGGCGCAAAAGGGCGCGGGCGATCGCCACACGCTGTTTCTCTCCTCCTGAAAGCTTCAGTCCCCCTTCGCCAATCACGGCGTCCAGACTTTGGGAGGCGCGCAGGAGTAATTCGGAAGCTGCCGCCTGCCGTAGCGCCTCCAAGCATTCGCTGTCGCCGGCCTCCGGCTGGACGAACAACAGGTTGTCCCGTAATGAGCCCGAAAACAATTGTGAATCCTGGGTCACCAGCCCGATCCGTTCTCGAATGCGGTCAAGATCCAAAGAGGAAGTCGGGACGCCATGATAGTTAATCGCCCCCGAGCGCGGAGTGTAGAGCCCCAGCAGCAGCTTGACGATCGTAGTCTTCCCTGCCCCCGAAGGTCCCGCAAAGGCGATGGTTTCCCCGCGCGAAACCTGAAACGAAACATCCTGCAAGGCCGGCCTTGGAATTCCATTGTGCTGGAAAACTACGTGGTCGAAGGTCACGTTTTCGACGCGGCCCACTCTTACGGGCGCGGCGGGCCGCGCTTCCTGAGGTGAGGCCAGAATGGCTCGCACATTGTTGAGCGAGGCCTCTGCCTCGGCGTACAATTGCACGATTCCGCCCATTTCCCGCAAGGGATTGAGGAGCAAAGAAAAGTAGAGGAACAACGCAAAGAACTGCCCGATCGTGATCTGTTGCTTGAATACCAGATACAGCATGAGAAGGAGAAGGCCCACCCGCACAAGGTTCACCACAGCTCCGTGGAAGAAACTGAGGTGGCGTATGTAACGCACTTTGGCCAGTTCCAGCTTCAGAATCTGGTCCCCGTGTCGACCCAGGCGCCAGACCTCCCGGCCCGCCAACCCCAGACTCTTCACCAATTCGATGTTGCGGAGCGATTCGGTGGCTGACCCGGCCAAGCGGGTAGACTCCCGGACAATCGTCACTTGAATCGCCCGCACCTTCCGGCTGAACAAAACGCTGACTAAGAACACGGAGGGCAGGGCCAGCAGATACGCCGGAATCAAAACCCAGTCTACCCGGGCGGCGTAAATGACCAGGAAGGTGATCGCAATGAGAGAGCTGAAGACCGAATTGATCGACGACAAGACAAGGCTTTCCACGTCACGGCGCGCCGTTTGGAGCTTGCTCATGATCTCGCCACTCAGTTGATCTTCGAACGCAGAGTAAGGCATTCCCAGCGAGTGCCCGATTCCCTCGCAGTAGATCCCCATTCCCGCGTACCGGGCCACGCGGTTTACGAAATCGATTTGATAGTTCTTGGCTAGCCACGCCAGGAACGCCGCGGCGATCGCGGCAGCCAGCAGAAAACCGACATGGCGGGAAAAAGTGGCCACATCCAGCCGTCTCGCCTGTAGTGCATATCCGTCTATGATGTGTCGCAGGATGAGGGGATCCAAAAGGATGAACAGTTGATTTGCTCCCGCGCAGAACAACGCCTGGAAGACCAGGCGTGCATGTTTGTGCAGATGGCGGTAAAGCAGATTCATTCGCTCACTCTTGGGTTCATGAACAATGCCGAAGTCTACCCGTTCCACCGTGCTATAATCAACCGCCCTATATATGCAGTTCAGCCTGTTGATCCCAACCCTGGAGTGCCGCAAGGAGCTACTATCGCGCCTGCTCGGACGCCTCGAGTTTCAAATCAAAAAGGCGGGCCGGAGTTCCGACGTTGAAATCCTCTCCTATCCAGACGCCGGCGAGCATTCGATCGGTTACAAGCGGAACATCCTGCTAGGCCGGGCCAAGGGCGAGTTTGTGGCTTTCATCGACGACGACGATGACGCCAGCGAAAATTATATCGACTTGATTTGTGGCACCCTGAAGCGGCGGCCGGAGGTGGATTGCCTCGGGATTCGCGGCATCATCACGTTTCGCGGCTCTCACCCGCGCCAGTTCGTGCATTCGGTGCGTTACTCCGACATGTTCAGCCGTAATCACACCTACTACCGTCCCCCAACCCACTTGAATCCCATTCGCCGCGCGATTGCGCTTCGTTACCGCTTTCCCGATGTAAGCTACTCGGAGGATCTCGATTGGGCCTTGCGGATGCGCGACGACCGTGCTTTGCAACGGGAAGAGTTCATTGACTCAGTGCTCTACTATTATCACTCCCGACGCTGGTGGGGCTACCAGCGGTTGCTGGATGGCACGGAGGGACTTCGCCATAAGCTCGGGATCCGCATGGTGAATCGCCTTCGGATTCGAGAATCCCGGATTGCGCGTGTCGAGGAAGCATCACTTGAACAAGGACAGGGTCAGCATGCCAGAGACTGAGGGCCGCGGCCAGCCTGCGATCTCGGTGGTGATCCCCGTGTGCAATGGAGCCGGCACGCTGCACGGCTGTCTGGAAGCTGTGTACCGCTCTGCTTTTTCGGATTTCGAAGTTGTGGTTGTGGATGACGGCTCTGTGGATGGCACCGCAGCGGTCGCGAAGTCATTTCCCTGCACGCTGCGGCAACTGCCGAAAAACTTGGGGCCCGCGGCAGCTCGCAATATAGGCGCCCGAGAGTCCGGCGGTCCCATCCTTTTTTTCCTCGATGCCGACATACTGATCCAACCCCAAACGCTGGGCATGGTCGTGCGCGCGTTCTCGCAGAGGACGGATGTCGATGCCCTCTTTGGTTCCTACGCCAAGGAATGCGCTTCCAGCGGTTTCTTCTCTCGCTATAAGAATTTGGTGCACCACTCCACGCATCAAACCTCGAACCCGGAGGCTGTTACCTTCTGTGGGGGCTTTGGCGGAGTACGCCGCGAAGTCTTTTTTCATCTAGGCGGATTTGATCCGCGTTGGCGCTACCTGGAAGACATCGAGTTCGGCCACCGCCTCTACCTGGGAGGCCATCGGATTTTGCTCTTCAAGGAACTTCAGATGACGCACTCTAAGCGCTACACACTACAGAGCCTGGTCAGGAGCGACCTTGTTGGCCGAGCGATCCCCTGGACTCGATTAATGTTGGGAACTCGGGTAGTCAGGAGAGATCTAAACCTCCAGTGGCACAACATCCTGAGCGTGCCTCTGTCGTACCTCATCTTGATTGCGCCGGGTTTGATCCCCCTAGGGCGGCTGCGGCTTCTTCTTGGTGTGCTGCCGGTTTTGTTTGTGGCGTTGAACTGCCGATTTCTGTCTCTTGCCTACCAAGAGCAGGGGCTTCTGTTTGCTGTCCAGAGCTGCCTGATGAGCTGGTTAAGTTACTTGTACAGCGGACTAGGGCTTGTGGTGGGCGTGGGCAGTTACCTTCGTGACCCGTGGCACACCGCCTCCAGCCCTGACTCGTCGAAAACATGAATGTATTGTGGTTGACCAACGGCTTGCCTTACCCTGCGGATTCAGGTGCGCGAATCCGGGATTTTCATCTCATTCGCGAGGCTGCGCGCACTGCCCGGATTCACCTGTTCAGCTTGATCCTCCCTGGCGACCCCACAGACGCGGGAGAGCTCCAGGATTTCTGCAAGTCTATCGAGACCTTTACACTCCCAGGACCCCTCTCCGGCCATAAACTCGTGGGCTTTATCCGCTGCTGCCTGGCGCAGCGCCCACTCGCGGCATTCCCTTTCTATTTCGCCGAGACCTCCCGTCGTCTCCGGAGCATCATTGCACGGGAGAAGATTGACATTCTCCAAATCGAACATTCGCAATTGGCAGCGTATCTCGACGCCGCACCACCAGAAGGGACCTGCCGAACCGTCCTTTCGCTCCACAATGTGTGTTTCGAGCAGTACCGCCAGATGGCGCGCCTCGAAGTGGGCTTCGCCGCCCGGGCGCTGTACCGCCTGAAAGCATTTGCCATGAGGAAGGCCGAACGGCATTACATCCCGCGCTTCGACTGCTGCGTCGTTGTCTCCTCGGCAGAACGCGAGCTTGTGCAACGGGCTCTACCCGAGGTTAGGCCTGTAGTAATCGAAAACGGAGTGGATTGCGCCCGGTTGAAGCCCTTGCCGGAATCTCCTTCGAGTTCGGCACTGCTATTTGCCGGTGTGATGGGCTATCCTCCCAATACAGATGGGGCGATGCTCTTCGCGCGGTCCATTCTGCCGCGGGTACGGGCCTCCGTTCCAGACGTCAAGCTGTTCGTTGTCGGCCATTCGCCCACGGTGCGAATGAAAAGGCTGGGACGAGAACCTGGAATTGAGGTGATTGGCTCCGTAAATGACATTCTTCCTTATTACCAACTTTCGAAAGTCATTGTCGTTCCCTTGCGCGCCGGTGGGGGAACGCGTTTGAAGATTTTGGAATCGATGGCTTTCGGCAGGGCGGTGGTTTCTACCAGGGTCGGTTGTGCCGGACTCGAGGTGAGCCACGGGGCGCATCTTCTTGTTGCCGACGATCCGCGACAGTTTGCGGATTGCGTTGTGCGGTTGTTGGGGGATGATGCGCTGCGGACTAAACTTACCGGCAACGCGCGACGCCTAGTCGAACGGCAATATGACTGGCCCACCCTTGGAGAGCGGCTGACCTTGGCACACCGCGAGATTCTAGCCCGGAGCGCAACCTCATGAACATGCGTCAATTCCAGGACGCCGTTCACCGCAAGCTCTTGGAGCACGGCTGGCGGGTGCAGAGGGCTGTCCCGGCTCCGCAAGGATGGGAAGAACACCGGACGTATTGGGAGCCGGACTATATCCGCCGCCTCCGTTTTAGGCCGGAAACGATCATCGATGTAGGTGTGGCGCACGGAACTCCCCAACTTTATGCGGCGTTTCCGGATGCTCAGCTCGTTCTGGTGGAGCCTCTCTCGGAGTATTTCGAAGCAATTGCGCACCTACTGGCGCGCCGTCGCGGCGTGCATATCCGCGCCGCTGCCGGGTCCAGCGAGGGAGAACTGGAACTGCGAGTGGAGCCGCGGCGGACCGAAAGAACCTCCCGCTACTTGGGCCACCCGATCGAGAGGACCGGCGACATCCTCACGCCCCGACGGGTCCGGGCCACCACGATTGACCGTATCATTTTGGATCACAGTTTACCTGAGCCGTTTGGTTTGAAAATCGACGCGGAAGGCGCGGAGTTGGAAGTAATTCGTGGAGCCGCCGCCACGCTGGAGCGGACGCTATTTGTGATCGCCGAGGTCGACGTATTGCACGCCCGTTTCGAGGGCAGCTACTCGTTTGCCCAGTTCATCGCAGCCATGGACCAGGCGGGCTTCGAGGTTTGCGATCTGCTAGGAATCGGCCGGGCGCCTTCTTCGCACGTTGTTGATGTGGATCTCGTATTCCAGCGGCGGGGTAACAACACTTGACTCCCCCTCGTCCCCGCATCCTGGTCTGGTACTGCTGGCTGGTCCCGCACGGAGGCGGGGAGGGAGTAGCGTCGTGGATTCTGGAGGCGTTGCGGCAGGACTACGAGGTGACGCTGCTCACCTCAGAGCCCGTTGACCTCAACCTGCTTGACAGGCGTTACGGCACTTCGCTGACGGGTTCGAAGCTTACGGTTCGAACCATGAATCGTCTGGTGCGCCGATTCCTCGAATTGGATCCGGATCCTGGCAGTATTCAAAAGCATGCCTATCTGATGCGGCTTTCGAAGCGAGTCCGGCATCAGTATGACTTGGTCGTGGGCGCCGACAATGAGGGTGATTTCGGCCTGCCTGCCGTCCAGTACATCCACTACCCGTTCCTCGCCCATGTGTACCCTCGCGTCCGGTCGTCCTGTGACCTGCCACTGGGGCAGAAACTCGCCTGTTTGAGCAAGGGTGAAATCCGGCCCTGGATGCTGGTTGCCGATTATTCCTTCGATCGCATGAAGGCCAACCACACCCTGGTGAACTCCGACTGGACCGGCCGATGGGTCAAGGAGGTCTACGGAATCAACACCACAACGGTGCATCCTCCGGCTCCCGGACTCTTTCCCAAAATCGAGTGGGATGAACGCGAAGATGGCTTTGTTATGATCGGCCGACTGGATCGCGCCAAGCGCTTCGACTGGTGCCTGAAGGTTCTCAGCGTCGTGCGGACCAAGTTCCCCCAAGTCAGGATGCACATCGTGGGGAGGTCTTCCCTCGAGGCGCGTGACTATCCCGTATTTTTGCGTGCGCTCGTACAAGCCAATTCCTCTTGGGTGACGTTGCACGATGATCTTTCGCGAGTAGAAATAGCTGAACTCGCGGCGTGCCAGCGATACGGCATGCACGCCTTCACGGGCGAGCATTTCGGCATGGCTGTAGCGGAGATGGTTCGAGCTGGTTGCATCCCCTTTGTGCACAACAGCGGCGGTCCACCGGAAATCGTCGGACACGATAGCCGCTTGATTTACGAGTCAGAGGAGGACGCAGCGGAAAAAATCATGCAGGTGCTTGGAAATCCTGCCGCTCAGGAGGACATCCGGAAGCGGCTGGCCCTCCGAAGGGATTGCTATTCCGTCGAGACATTTGTGCGGGCCATCCGCACCGAGGTGGAGCGGGCTTTGAAGGCACGACGTGGCACTGAACTCCGGGTCAGCGCTCCAACCGGCTGCGAACGGCTTCCCTGATCCCTTCCACAAACCGTGCCGGGGTGAACATCTTCCTGCGCGGCGCCAGGGATTCGAGGATCGCCAACTGCGCACAGCCGTTTTGCATTACTGCCTCGATTTTTCCTACCGCGTCCTCTTGCGTCGTGAAACAAAGGCGCGGGTCGCGGCCCGAGATTTCCACTTGCCCGCCACTGTCGTGAACGAAGGGGATGCCGCCGGTCATCAGAATCTCCGCCGGGGCAATGCCGAAGTGCTCGTCGATCCGGGCATGGATGCCGTAGCGCACCTGGCCGATCAACTGGGAAAGGCCGTGGCAGGAGCGATTTTCATGCAGGCTCACCCAATCTGAGTTGGCGTCCACAAGGCGCCGAAGGTCGTGGTAGTGCTTTGGCCCGTCTCCCACCTTAACCTGCGTCCCGACCAAGTGCAGGGTCAGGTCCGGCTGCGACTTTCGAACCTGTTCAAGAGTGGAGACAATCCAATCCAGGCGCTTCAGCGGATCGAACCGGCCCGAGGCCACGAACCCGTTTGTCCGCCGGCTCCAGTCAAGTTCCCCCACTGAAACCGGCACCGGCGGGTACAGCGTCTGGGTTTTCACTCCATAGAGCCTTTCGAAGAGCGAACCCGTCCAGTCCGAATTGGCGAGAATCGCGTTCTCTTTCAGCCGCTCGAGGGAATAGTCCGAGAGAATCATCCAGGGCCGCGTCTCACCCCTCAGCAGATTCCGCAATTTCTCGCTCGGCCGCTTGCCGCCCCAGTCGCGATACTTTGGCCAGAACCGGCTGAGTTCAGGATAGTGGATATAAAGCAGGCCAGGCCCGCCCAAGTCCATTTCTTCCACAGCCATGCCCATCACCAAGTCGTACTGGCTGCGAATTCTGTGGCAGACACGCATCAGGTACGCCGTGGGTTGAAGGCTTCTCGGGTCCGGATCGAGTCTAAATAAAATCCGCAGCAATTGGTTGGGATAGATCACCGTGAAGTCCGTTGGCCGTAAGGATGTACCGTAAAAGCGATTGATTTCCGCTGTATCCACGCGGTTCCAGGTGAGAAGGGTGAGGGCATAGCGAGTCTTGAGGGCTTCGGCGATCCAGGCAGCTACGGTGTTTGCACCGCCGGGCGGTTGCCAGTTCTGATGCACGATGAGAATTTTGGGAAGGCTTCCCACGGTCTCCTCTCTCGCCAGGATCCCCAGGAACGATCTCCTGCTCATTATAGCTTGCCGGATTTCGATTGACGACTGCTGGTCGACGATTAATCGATCATTCCTTCGCGATTCTGGACCTGGCGCTTTCGCAGCGGCACCGGCTCCTGGCCTCGTCGAGACGAACAGGGCCCGGCCGCTGCTTTCCTCGTCGAATTCGGCGCCACGTCCCTCGGATTCCAGCCTTATCCCTGACACCCAGCTATCACGCAAACTCCCAGGAAACGAGGTTTGGATCCTATAAGCGGACTTCCGTACAACTGTGGCTGCCGCGCTCGGGGGTTGGCCGAAAGCGCTCTCGCAATTGGTTTTGGTAAGTGGTTTTCGGATACGCCAGCCAGGAAGGGCACCCGTCCGTCCGCGGCACTGTCATCAAATGTCAGAGGGTTGGTCTCTTCTGCGGCCCACTGCTAAATCAGGGGAGCCGAAGCATTTTGTCGTTAACTCGATTGTTTTAGGGCTCTCCTGCCCTTCGTCACTTTCCGGGGTATTGTCGTTCCATCAAACATTCAAGCATGTTAATATAGCGCAACCTGGTTGAAAGTGTATGTCTCGCCTTCGATCAATTGGCGCGCTTTCGCTTTGGGTCGGCCTTCTCTGTTGCTGTGGGGACGTTGGCCCGTTGAGCGCCCAGACTAATACGACACCTGAAAAGGAAAGTGAAACCATCCGCGGCACAGTCTTGAATAGTGTGACGCATGCACCCGTCGGCCGTGCGCTCGTCCAATCACCGGATGGTCGCTTTGCAACGCTGACGGATTCTGCCGGGCATTTTGAGTTCAGGATTCCTATAAGCGGAGCGGGCGGGAGAAGCGAAGGCCCTATTCCAGCCCCCGGAGCGACATCCCCAGCCGAAGAAACTAACTATCTCGATTTCCTGATGGCGCGCAAGCCCGGCTTCCTCTCCAATGAAAACCCCATGGCGACACAAGTAAGCCCGGGCCAAAAGGACGTTACGATCTATCTCGTGCCGGGAGCGCTCATCGTGGGCCACGTTGTCGTGGCGGATTCCGACACTTCGGAAAGGGTCCAGGTGGAAATCTACCGCCGCCAAATCGAGGACGGCCGCGCGCGTTGGGCGTCCACGGGGACTTTTAGAACGTGGGCCGACGGGGTGTTTCGTTTTTCCGAGCTATCTCCCGGAACCTACAAATTATTCACTCACGGACTGATTGATCGTGATCCCCTGACCTTCAACCCTCGGGATCAGCATTACGGCTACCCACCTGTCTATTTTGCGGGAGCGGACAACTTCGCTGCGGGAACCACAATTCAATTATCAGCAGGCACCACTTTCGAAAGGGACCTCTCGCTCAGGAGGACCGAGTATTATCCCGTGGAGGTCGGCCTGACGAATGCGCCTGAGGGGGCGCGGGTCCGCGTCGTAGTCGATGCGGGGGGTGAAGGAGGACCGGGGTATGCACTCAGCTATAACCCGCAAACACAAAAGATTCACGGCTTTCTGCCGGACGGTGCGTACACCGTTAAAGTGGCGACCTTCGGCCCGGCGAGCGAGACGGGGACCACGAACATCAGCGTGAAAGGCGCCCCGGTTACAGGTGACACAGTGGCATTGGTTCCCAGCGCCACGATCAGCGTGAATCTCACAGAAGAATTCACATCCACCGAAGGTAGTGGCGGTGGTGCGCAGTCCGGGTCTTTCGGCGGACTCCAAACGTGGCGTGGACGTTACTTCACGGCATGGCTGGAGTCAGCCAACGAATTCGAACAGGAAGGTAGCCCTTCATTACGTCGACCCAGCCGGCCCGAGGACGAATCTCTGGAAATTGAGAATGTAAACCCCGGGCGCTACTGGGTGCGTGTCGATTCAGCTCGGGGCTACATAGCTTCGCTCAAATGCGGAGAGACGGACTTGCTGCATCAGCCACTCGTCGTCCCGGCAGGAGGATCGACTGCTCCGATCGAGTTGACATTGCGGGATGACGGCGCACAGATCGACGGCGTCATCGAGGATGTCCAGAGAATCTCCGGTCCATCACTCACTCCAGCTTTTCAAGCGCCTCCTCATCTCTATCTTATCCCGTCGCATAACAGCACGGGCCAGTTCAGGGAGGCAATGGCCTCGCCGGACGGAAGTTTTTCCCTCGAGCAGCTCCCACCTGGCGACTACCAAGTATTGGCTCTGGATGGCGCGCAACCGGAGCTGGAGTATAGAAACGAAGAAGTGGTGCAAAAATACCACTCATGGGTGCAAGAGGTTCGACTAGGTCCCGGCCAGAGCGTGCAATTGCGGCTGCGCATGTTCACGGGGAGCGACTAGTAATGCGAACCTTGCCGCGACAGACTCAATTGACGATCCCCTTGCTTGGATTCGCCTTCGTCTGCGCCTGTGCGATCCTGCCGGCCCAAAACCGTCTCGAGGAACCCAAACCAACCCGCGTCAGTGGGGCATTTAAGATTGGGGGCGTTGTTGTAAACGAGGCAAGTGGGGCGCCGCTGGCGCGCACGCGTGTGACCATCGTTGATGCTAAAAACCCTCGCAATGCGCAGTGGATGATTACCGCCGAGGACGGACGCTTTGAATTCAACCACCTCAGTGCCGGCAAGTATTCATTACGGGGAGCCCGAAGCGGATTTATCCCGGCCGCTTACGAACAGCACGAACAATACTCCACCGCCATCGTGACTGGCGCCACGTTCGAGACTCAAAACCTTATCCTGCGCCTCGAGCCCGCCGCCATGATCAGCGGTTACATTCTCGATGAAGCGGGAGAGCCGGTCCACAAAGCTACGGTGCGTCTTTACCGCGAAAATCGCAACTTTGGCGTCAGTCGAATCACCCCAAGCGGCTCTTCGGATTCTGCGGACGATCGAGGATACTACGATTTTTGGCCCTTGAACCCTGGCATTTACTATGTGTCCGCCACGGCCCGTCCCTGGTACGCCGTGCATCCCCAACCGTCACACGCGGAAGGCACGGGAAGTTCCTTTCAGGCTGTGGATGCATCCCTGGACGTCTCTTACCCAACCACTTTTTACGCGGACACAACCGAGGCTGACGCTGCCACGCCCGTTCCCCTTAAAGGCGGGGATCGCGTGCAGATCGACATTCACCTGGAGCCCGCTCCAGCCCTGCACCTGCTCTTCCATGTCTCAGAGGATGGACGAAATGGATTCCCAATGCCGACACTTCAAAAGAGAGTATTCGATTCCGTCGAGGGAGTCACACATTATGACGTGCAATCAGTTTCAGCCGACACGTTCGAGATGACGGGAGTGCCTGCGGGCAGATACACTGTGCGATTGCATAGTTCCACACCTGGCGAAGCGGACCAGACCACTGAAATGAACCTCACCAGGAATGGCGAGGATTTGGATTCTAATCCCGGAGAGCCGCTTGGGAGCCTGACACTGTCGGTGAAAATCCTCGGAGAAGAAGTACTTCCCCAGCAACTCTCCGTTACCCTGCGCGACGCCCACCTGCGAACCGTAGCATCCCACCCGGTGGACCGAAATGGCGGAGTGGAGTTTGAGGGCCTCCCTGCAGGCAGGTACACCATCGTTGCATCTTCCCCCGGCAAGCAATATTTTGTATCTCAAACTTCCTCTCCGGGCTCGGAAACTTCGGGGCACAGTTTCGACCTTTCGCCAGGTTCCTCTCTCTCGATGTCAACTCTGCTCCTTGGCGGTTCGACGAGGGTGGAAGGATTTGTGAAGCGCTCGGGGGAAGCCGCCGCTGGAGTGATGGTTGTGCTGGCGCCCACCGATGCCGAATCGAATATCGAGCTTTTCCGAAGAGACCAGAGCGATTTTGATGGGAGCTTCATCCTGCGTGACGTTGTTCCCGGGTCCTACACCGTGATTGCGATCGAAAATGGTTGGAACGTGGATTGGTCGGTGCCGGCGGTGCTCGCCCGTTATACGCCGCGAGGACAAAAACTGACGATCAGTCCACAATCGCAAGATTCTGTGAGCTTACCGGAGTCCCTCGAAGTGCAACCTCGCTAGATCGCCGCCAAGATTGCCGCTCCGTAACTTTGCACATCGCGTTCCTCAACCAGAAAAGCCTATGACCGGAGGTACCCTTGAATGGGCAGCGAGGCCTGAGCATCGGATGTTGTCCTGAAACGTTAGTGCTTTATCGGAAGCGCGCGTCCCGGGAGCCACCGCCAGCTTCCTCTTGAGCCTTACCGCCCTGGTCCTGGTCCCCAGTCGGGCTACCAGGGCGGCGCCGAGCCACGCTTGCAGGATGTCACGTTTTACTTGACCGATTTCACGCCCTGAACGAGACTGTGCATTTCGCCGCCTTGTGACCTTCGACGAGAATGCGGAAGGGAGATTGTTCCTGCGAATCGCGGCGAAGATTGGACGGAGGGGGAAAGAGCGGGAGGATCTACGCAGTTCGCCAGCAACATTCACCTTCTGGCAATTGAATCTTTCCGGCCGCCGCCGCGACCGGCATGAGAGGCTCCAGATGAAGCCAGCTTTCCTTATTTCCTTTTTGATGAGTTGCGTCGCCGCTCTGGGTCAGGCGCCGCCCGCCGAGGTTTGGGCCGTGCCGAGCGCCGCCAAGGTTCGGCCCGGCGACCGCGTGCAGGCCCGCAACCTGGTGTGGGACAAGAGCACCAAAACCATTTCCATTGCCGGGGCGAAGAACGAACACGTTCCCTTTCAAATCGTGATCACCGTTCCGCCGCCCACTGACCGCCATCACCCCCCCGCTTCCGGGTTCTTCGTGGAAGCCAGCGACCTGGTTTCCGGAGCCAACCGTTTGGCGCGGGACCAAGTAAAGCTCTATTTCGAACACGTCATCCTTTGCCCCGGCAAATCCAGCCCGATCGGAGAGACGGGCTTCTGGCCGGATGCGCTCGCCCCGCTGACGGACCCGTTCAGCATGGCCGCGCCCTTCCGCGAAACCGTTCGTAACCGCGGCATATGGGTTGATGTCATCACCACTCCCGGCCTTCCCGCCGGCGACTATACCGGCACCGTCCGAGTCACCCAGGACGGCCGGGAGATCGGTCGTCTCAACCTCAAATTGAAGGTCTACGATTTCGCACTTCCCGCGGAGACCCGTCTCATCACTTACATGGGAGTCTCCAGCGAGGGCCTCGCCGCTTTCCATCACGTCGCCCCGTCTTCGCCGGAAGCCAAAGCACTGCTTCGGAAGTACCATGCCTTTCTCTATGCCAACCGCATGGAGCCATGGTTCAACGAGGCGCTGCAACCGCAAATCAAAGAATCCGGAGACAACCTCACTCTCGATTTCGACGCCGGAGCGTACGACCTTTACATGAATCAGTGGAAAACGAAGCGCGTTATTCTGGAGTCGGCGCCCCAGGGACTGATCCGCAGGGCGCGATCGGCTGAGATATCCGCGGAGACCGCTCAACTCGTCAGGTCTTACCTGAAGCAGGTGCGCAATTACTACGCCAAGAACGGCTGGCTCAACCGCCTTGTCTTGAACAGCCCCATCGACGAACCGAACACCGCGGAAGAGTTCGAGGAAACGCGTAAGTGGGCTGCGCTGGTGCATGAGGCCGCGCCCGGGGTGCCGTTTCTGGCGACCAAGACGCCCGTCGTGCAGCATGCCGAATGGGGTACCCTGCGCGGATTCGTCGATAACTTTTCCATCCACGGCAATGACCTCAACGGGACCGAAATCAGGGACGTCATCCGCGAGGAGCAAGCCAAAGGCGGCGAGATGAGCTGGTACATTTCGTGCGACCAGGCTTACCCGCAGCCCAACTACTTCATCGACGCGCCGGCCATGGATCCAGTAATGGTGCCATGGATTACCTGGCGCTACGGCATGCAGGGCATACTCTATTGGGACATGAAATACTGGTCGGAAGTAAAGAGCCCCTGGACCGACCCCGTCACTTACATGAGCGGCTTCTTTTGTAGCGATGGCGGGGTGCTGAACGGCGAGGGCTCTCTGCTGTACCCCGGGAGCGAAACCAGGCAGCACACCGGACAAGCCAACGTCGATGGTCCGGTCTCCTCGATTCGTTTCCAGTTGCTTCGCGAAGGCATTGAAGACTACGAATATCTTTGGATGTTGAAGTCGCTCGGAGATACAGCCTTTGCCGATGACGCGGTCAAAAGCATGGTGGTGAATGTCGGAGCTTTCTCCCGAAATCCGGAGGAGCTGTTTGCTGTGCGCGAGAAGATGGCGCGCCGCATCGAACAACTGGCCGGCAAGAAGGTCTCGGGCACGGCTCGTCCGTGAGGTGTTGTGCGGGGGGATACCCACGGGTCAGAATCCGAAGGGAGGATGTTATGCGCATTGCAGGATTTGTGTTCTGTCTCATGTTGTTCGGGTGCCTGACTTCGCTGCTCTGGGCGGCGGATGTCACCGGAAAGTGGGCTGCCCACTCGGAGAACGGTCCGTCTTGGATTTTCAACCTGAAATCCGACGGCAGCAAGGTGACCGGCACGATACAAGGCAACGATGGCAAGGACCGTCCCATCAATGAAGGCAAGCTGGAAGGGAGCGACATCTCCTTTTCGGTCGATTCTGAGTGGCAGGGCAACCCCATTACGCTGGTCTTCAAGGGAAAAGTCTCCGGTGACGAAATGCAGCTTCGCGTGGACACCAAGGACGGAGCCTGGGGCACTGACCTCGTCGCCAAACGGTCCGCGGGCAAGTGATCAGCAGCTTGGCTTGGTTTTCATTCATGCCAAGTCGTTGTCGGAGATGGTACCAGACCTCATGTTTGCCTCGACGGGGTCATTGCTGTGCAGTGGCATACCCGCGAAGCGGCCTTCAGGTCCAACCGGGAAAGGAGCATGTATGTCGAACCTGCCGGAGGATGGAATAACGAACAGAAAACATTCCCTCAGAACGGCAATCGAGGAGTTGTTGCCCGACTTCGCCAAGTCGTGTCGTGAGACTCCCGGAGTGGTGGTCCTTCATCAGGATGCATTCGCGGCGGATTATCAGGATGACGAGTACAAGCTGCTCGGTATGGCAATAAAGTTTGCCGGGCTCTTTGGAAAGGAGATCCGCATCGTCGGGAAAAACCGGGAAACGGTTACCCGGCCGCGAATCAATTAAACTGCTTCATCCGAATGTCTTGCTCCCTTGCCTTTCGCCACTGCCCGACACGAGTCGAACCGGCCTCACCGGCGAGGGGACCCGCAGGATCGTTGGAAGACGGGAGATGTGAACCTGCTTTGTTATATCCATAACTCGATCCACCCTTTAGGTATACCCGGATCTTCTGGGTTAAGGGTCGGGTTGGACCTCGCCGTGTTCTTCCTGGACATGTTCTCTAAAGGCCGCCAAAACTTCTGACGCACCTTCTACCGGACTTCGGTCCTCGGGAAGCAGAAACGGATGGCCATATCGCGAGCATTTGTAGAATAAGGGCTTACCCCTGATCCAGGAGGTCAATACAAGTCGGGGTTCATGACTCATCGGTGACTTCGGCTCGAGTTTCTCCTCTGGCTTTTCCAGGCCCGTTCGTAAGCACGGTACTCACGGGATTGCGTTTTGGTGAGGTCTCAAGCTCGGCGCAGAAGCTTGAGTCCCGATGCCAATCGTCCCACGGCGAGGATGGAGGAATCTATCGGTGGAAATCGGTTTTGTCTGTAGAACAATGTCTTTCCGGAGTGTCGAGGTCTCTACGACGCGGCCTGTCAGCACCGGGACAAAAGTGAACCGAAATCATCAGTCTGAAAGGAGCCAGGTCTTGAGATCCTCATCGGCGGAGAAGCGTCAAGCAATCCATATCAAGCTCTGAAGATTCTTGCTAGTGGGCCAGTCTGAATTGAATCGCGACCCGGGCGTTTACAAACGCCGGGCGACAGGGCAGAAGTAATCCACCAAGCCCGAATCAACTTCCGAGTGGCCGACGACTCGACCGGAACCCGCAAATCTCACCTGCGTCGAGCCAAAATGAGTAACTCGGGTCTTAGCAACAGGCGTGTGCGACACTTACCGAAGAAGATGGCTCTTTCGGCGCAGCCGCACTTTTTGACCGTACAATCCCCTGAGGAGCGATTCAAACCCCTAGTGTAGTGCGTCACTGATGCCTTTACTTGAGAAAATAGGCTGGCGCATCTATAATGTCGTCGGTTCCGTCAAGGACTTTCTAAACACACCACGTCCGCGGCGCGCCGAACGTCCTGAGGGCGTCCCCGGCGCACGCTGGGTGACTGCGGAGAGCCTGTGGTGTTTTTT
>Ga0181532_10000379_pt1 | contig 46163 bp, 36 predicted proteins | sample PEATcosm2014_Bin_33_FD_119768 | JGI IMG/M metagenome (GOLD analysis project Ga0181532, IMG submission 119768) | Peatland microbial communities from MTU Mesocosm Facility, Houghton, MI, USA - PEATcosm2014_Bin11_30_metaG | ecosystem: Environmental > Terrestrial > Soil > Wetlands > Peat | place... | reverse complement strand
TCTGAAATCAAAAACTTACAAGCCTCTATCTGCAATTGCCTAACCTCACTTTCCAGTAACAGTCCCTCCGCCGGATCTTCCAATGTCCCGAGTCGGAGCTCAGCATTAACCTGGAGGAGAACTCCATGCGGCCGGTCACAATCGGACGAAAAAAATTGGATACACGTGGGAAGCGCGCAGGCGGGACCGAAGATCGCAGCGATTCTTTTGGTGGTGGAAAACTGCCGCGATTAAAACCTTCAGTGTACGCGACTGTCTGGCCGCGCGGTTCTTCCCAGACTCGCTGATCGCCTGATCCAGCGCCTACCTGCGCCTAGCAGACCTACTCCCGCAGCCCTGGGCCGTCGAGCGTTGGCAGACTGAAACGACGGGATCGTTGACGATATTACAACATCCCGGAGATTACCGGCTCTTCAATCGGTTTTGTGGCAATCAACCTTCACGGCTGCCGCGCTTGGTTCGGAACCGGTGAGTTCTACGTATCGCGTTTGAATGGCGGCCGCTTTCGCATTGCAGGTGATACATCCCGCTCACTGGGATGAACCTGAGTGATCTCGATACCGGCTTTGCGCAACTGATCGATATCAGTCACAGGAGCAAGACGGTCGGTGATAACCCGGTGAATCGCCGACGGAGGCGCTATAAGAGAGAGGCTCCGACGGCCGAATTTACTGGAATCGCAAACGGCCACGACGATTCGAGCAAACTCTATCATGGTGCGGTTTACTCTTGCTTCCAAAAGATTCGGCGTGCTCAGGCCACAGTGGACGTCGAAGCCATCGACTCCCAAGAAAAAAACATCGGCATTCAAGCGGCGCAATGTTTCTTCCGCAATCGGCCCAACCAGCGAAAAGGAATTCTTCCGCAGAGTTCCTCCCGTCAGAATTACCTCTAGAGACGAGCCGGCCAATTCCGCCGCGATGTTCACTGCGCTGGTGATGATCGTGAGATTCTGATGATGGCGGAGTGCTTTCGCGATGGCGGTGGTGGTTGTTCCGGAGTCCAGAATCACCACTTGCCCTTCTTCCACCATCTGCGCCGCTGCGGTTGCAATCCGAATCTTCTCCTTGCGATGCAGCTTTTCCTTTTCTCGCAGCGTGGGATCTTCCAGTGCTACCGCGCGAGCCGGTAGGGCGCCGCCATGGGTACGATGAATCCTTCTGCTGGCGTGAAGAATTGCAAGATCCTTACGAATGGTCACTTGCGAAATAAGAAAGCGCTTAGCCAGTTCCGCGACCCGTACGCGTCCCTCCACACGCAAAGCTTCTAAAATCGCCCTTGTACGTTCCTCGATCAGCGTAGGGTTTGTTCGCGAGAGTGAAGAGTACGCGCCAACGACAACTTGCGAGGATTCCTTTCTAGCGTTGCGAATTCTGTTCGCACATGTAAAAAGCCGCGGGCCTGACGACCTGCCCAAAGGGGGAAGGCATACCTGCCACAAACAAAAGCCAGTGGCGCCCCGCGTTTTTGCGCTTGACTTCCCGGCAAATCGCAAGTAAACATTTATATACGTAATGAATCGAAAGCAGTCCGAAACTTATGTTCTGCCCAAGACCGTCGCTCGGGCGGACTAGTGTAGAACGTCGGCAACTTCACAAACCGTGCTTCGGCAACGGCAGGCGCTTTCGGAGGCCACGAATCGATCATAAACGAACAAAACAATTGACAAGCGAGCACACTATGGGTAGGTTCGCGCAATCGCAAAGCTGGATCCGACGAGCGAATCTGACGTCGTTTCTTGGTCGCGGAGCGGCGAGGGTTCAAATCGTGGCTCGGGGGCGGTAGACAATGAAGAGAAAGTTTTGGTACCTAGTGCCAGCGCAATGGCTTATTTGCTTCTCCCTCGGACTCATTCTGGTTTTCGGATCGCCGACGACTGTGTGGGCCCAGTACACGACTGCGCGGCTCAGTGGGATCGTCAGTGATCCATCGGGTGCAGTGGTGGCGGGAGCGACCATTACCGTTCAAGACGTTGGGACGGGATATACGCAGTCCGCAAATAGCACATCTGCGGGGCAGTATCTCTTTCCCAGCTTGCCGGTGGGCACTTATCAGATTACGGTTTCAGTGCCTGGCTATACCCGATATGTTCAGAAGGGTATTGTGCTGTCCGTGGGCCAGGCTGCTACCCAAAACGTACAACTGCAAGTGGGCAAGGTTGCGGAACAAATGGTTGTGACCGCAAATCCTACGATGGTGACCACTGACTCGGCCACGGTCGGGCAGTTGATCGATCAAAGGGAAATCAGCCAACTCCCGTTGAACGGCCGCGACGTACAGGAATTAGTGTTTCTGGCGCCGGGAACCACCAACGTGACGGCCAATTATTGCGCAGCCAACTGCGAGGGAGGTGTATTTCCCAGCGAGCAGTACGCCAAGGTGAACGGGGGCGGCGCGAACGGAGTCAATTACCTCTTGGATGGCGTCGATGCCAACGACACCTACATTAATGCCAACGTTCCTTTCCCCAATCCTGACGCGATCCAGGAGTTCAATCTTATTACGGGCAATATGAGCGCCAGCTTCGGGAACGCGATCGGTGGCGTGGTGAATGTCGTCACGAAATCGGGAACGGACCAGATTCACGGAGATCTATTTGAATTTCTACAGAACTCCGCGCTGGACGCCAGCGATTACTTTTCCGGGGGACAGGTCAATCCGCTTAAACAGAATCAATTTGGCGGGAGCGTCGGCGGACCGATTCTTAAGAATCGTCTGTTTTATTTCGGGAGCTACCAGGGAACACGGTTTCGCACCGCCAACAATGGCCAGATTGCCTCCGTTCCGAATGCGGTTGAACGCACCGGGGACTTTTCGGACCTGCTTCCCGGTACTCAGCTGGTGAATCCGAACACGGGGGCGAACTATACCAACAATCAAATTCCGGTAAGCCCTGTCGCCACTTACATTCTGAATCATATCCCCCTTCCGAACGGACCCAACGATCAGCTTACATTTAACGGTGGCCCGGATGCTCAGAACACCGATGAATATTTAGCCAAGGTGGACTTCAACTTCGGGAAGCACCATCTGAGCGTTCACTACTTCCAGATGAACTATACGGACCCAGTCTTTATCCCGCCTTCCTGGAACCTGCTGCAACTGCGAGGCGATGCCGAAGATCTGGTTCTGAAAAATGTCAGCGTCGTCGATATGTATGGCATTTCCCCTACCTTCTTGTTGAGCAGCTACTTCGGCTATAACAGCGAAAATGGCACAACCCTCTCCTCGGCGCCATTCAGCATGGCAGATGCCGGCGCGAACATGGCAGTGCCGCAAAACCTCGGAGGGGGTAATGCAGCCGTCCTAAATGTGACCGTAGGCGGCGAGTTCACTCTGCCGGGCACGCCCTATGGCATCTGGAACCGCGGCGACCAATCGCTGCGTGAAATCGCAACCTGGATGAAGGGGAAGCATGAAGTGCAGTTCGGCGGCGAAATTCTACGGGTTCGCCTGCCCATGGGAAATCAGTACCAGGAGAGCGGAGTTTTCGACTTTGAGAATATGACCGGCAGTCCTCTGGCAGACTTCGAGCTGGGTGCTGTGTCCTCGTTTACCCAAGGTGGGGGACTTTACCTGAATTTCACTGGATATAGGGAGAGCCTGTTCGTGCAGGACGACTGGAAAGCTACTCCCCGGCTGCTGTTGAGCGCCGGACTGCGCTGGGATCCTTTCTTCCCATATACCGATAGCGACGGGCGAGTAGCCTGCTTTGTTCCGGGAGCACAGTCTCTGCGCTTCCCGAATGCCCCCGTGGGCATGTTGTTCGGCGGAAAGAATCACGATCCCGGATGTCCTGCTTCTTCCATTTATAACAATCCGAAAAATTTTGGCCCGCGGGTGGGCTTCGCCTATCGGATCACAGAAAGCGGCAACACCAGTATTCGCGGCGGAGCCGGTTATTACTACGAGGCTCCAAACACCGTCGCCTTCGAGGACGTGGTGGGTGTTCCTCCCTTTGCTCCCATTATCAACCTGGCCTCCAGTCCGGGTGCACCCTGGGTGGACGTGGCGGATCCGTATGGAAGCCAGGGAGCATCCAACCCCTTTCCCGCACAGTTTGGTCCTGTCAATCCCGGCCCGAACGCAACCTTCCCGTCTTCCGGTATCTCTTTCAGTCAGATATTCGACCGGCATTTCCGTTTACCGATGGTGCTGGCCTGGAACCTGACCGTGGAACACGGATTCAAACAGGACTGGATGTTGCGCCTTGCCTATGTGGGCAATAGCGGACACCATCTCAGCGGTACGGGAGATCAAGAAAGCGGTCTACTGCAATTGAACCCCTCTCATTGGGATGCGACTCTTCAGCAGGAAGTCCCCGTCTATCCCTTGTATGGATCGATCGCTTCCATCAATTCCGGAGTGGACAGCAACTACAATGCTGCCCAGATCACACTCGAAAAGCGCATGACGCATGGTTTCTCTTTTCTGACCAACTTCACATGGTCCAAGGAGCTGAATGACTTCGCCCCGGCAGGGGGGTCGCCCTATTTAACCAATAGCTGCAGTTGCGGTCGCTATTTCGATTACGGCCCTTCGGATGACGATCTCTCGAAGACTTTCAAAATCAATGGTGAGTATATGGTTCCACACGTCGGTCTGCCCAAGGCAATCGACAAAATTGTGAATGGCTGGGGACTTTCCGGAACCGTAAGCTGGCAGACTGGCTTTCCGTTCTCGATTTTCAGCGGCGCCGACAATTCTTTGAGCGGCATGTTAGGAGATCGTGCCGATCTTGCCGTTTCCAGTGTTCAGCAGGCCATCCTGGGTGGTGGCCGTTCCCACGCGGCACAGGTTGCGGAGTGGTTTAATACGAGCGCATTTCAGCCGAACGCAACCGGGACCTTCGGCGACACGGGAAAGAACATTCTTCGTGGACCAAGGTTTTTCGATGCCGATCTGGCTGCGGTTAAGAATGTAAAAATCACCGAGCGGCTCTCGATGGAATTCCGAGCCGAGTTCTTCAATGCATTCAACAACGTCAATTTCGGCAGGCCGGACGGTAACCTCGCCGATATCGGCACCACCTACGGAGAGATTACCGGATTGGCGGGTGGATCATCCTCCAATACCTACGGAACGGCCCAGCCCAGGATCATCCAATTCGCTGTGAAGTTGTCTTTCTGAGTATGGAATGAAACGCTGAGCAATAGAGCCGGCTCAGCACTTCCAGATATCGGCTTGGTTTCCTGACCCCCGACAGACAACCCTCGAAGGCCCAATGAGTGCGGCCATTGACATGGTTGAGTGGAATCGGCGAGATGAGCCTTTTTGTTTTTCCAGCATAGGCGTAGAGTTCACACATGGACGATAGTTCAATCGCGGTACGGACTGAAGAACTCCGTCGAGAGATTGCACTGATCCAGCAACAGGAGCGACGCTACCGCGATAACAGAAGCCATTCCCTAGCTGAGAATGCAGAGCATGAGAAACGGGAGTTTCGAGTCCTTGCGATCCGTGAAGAACTGAGAACGCTTGTCGAAAAAGCAAAGCAACAATCAAGCCACGGATCAGTCTGGTACAGTTGACTTCTTCTTCGTAGCCCACTGACGCCGACGTTTCTCCAGCTGTCGGTTTCCTTGAGTTAAAAACTACGTTAAAATCAATAACTTACGAGCACGGATGGCAGCAGTGGGAGCCGAATCATTCGTTCAGGTTGGTGATCATTGGGAGCCGAAAGGGAGCAGGGAAGACATGCGCAACTTGCACCCATTTGCTTTCGTCTCCCACAACCAGCAACGATTTATTCGCCCAGAAAGAAGAGGAGCTATGAGATGAACGCCAATCCGTGCCAGCAAGTCTTCCAACGATTACTAGCTGCCAAAGAGGTTGCAAAGCTCTTGGGGGTGCACCACGCAACACTGCAGCGAACGGCTAGAGCCAACTTCCGTGTGTGAAGGCGGGCAAGTTGTGGCGATTTCGTGTGAGCCAGTTTGATACTTGGATCGCCTCAGGGATGACTGCTAAGAGAAAGCCACTCTCTTAGGAAACACCAGCAGCGCGGAACCTTGCCATCTCGGGGCTCCGCGCTTTTCTGATTCTCGTTGGGTTTCAAGTTATCCGCCCCAGGAGTAACCTTGAGCAATCGCGTGACGGTGAGGCAACCTAGCCAGATGAACATAACCGGACAGAAGAGTCGAGCCGTTATCCGCCGCCTCATGATCATCCTGTCGGCAGCGGTAACATCGCGATATGGGAGCTTCTTCGAAGATCGAGTAGCTGAGATCCGAATTGGCCAATAGAACTGGCCCTTGCATTTTGGCAAGATTGCGGCGTCCTTGGTGGCTCTTCCTTCCATCACCGAGTTTGAACTCCCTGTTCCACGTTCAGCCGTAGTCCCCCTAGGATTCCGGATGGGAGGGTTTGCAAATTCCTCATGTCTTGAGGGGTAAACCGTTCGCCGTATCTCTCATTGAGCAATCGGTAAGTAGGGACTGCTCGGCCGGCCAACGAGTTGATGGCCGTATTCCCGACAAGGATGCGCAAGCTGTTTTTCCCGACTCTTAAAAACCTGGTCACGTCGATGGTATATGGCGGATGCCACGCGAACCCGGCATGCTCGCCGTTGACAAAGACCTCTGCCGCCTCTCGGATGGGTCCCTCGAAATATGCCCGCATGCTGAATTGCGGCAGCGGGTTGGGTTCCTCAATCGGCGTGCCCTCTCCGAAATCAAGCACGGTACTGACTCCGGAACTCAGATCCTGGGCCGAGAGATCAAATGTCCTCTCGTAGCTAGCTTGACCCGAATAGTATTTGGAAGCTGGATTCTCGCTCCAAGAGTAAAGCTTGGGCATGGGGACAGTTTGATTCGTATCGCTGAGCGTCACCTTCCAATCCGTTGAAAGGTCAATGGTTCTTACGCGAGTGCGTTCCGTGGGCGGTGTTCTCTGCACCTGAATCGCGGAATCCGTGAACAGGATCAACCGTGACTCGTAGGGCTCCAAATCGAGATCCACGGCTGTAGGGCTCTCCACGAGAGATACCCCACCCGTGAACGGATCCCACCATTCAGCGTGTTTCGCAGAGTGGCGAAATGTAGCCTGCACGTGGTGCGACTGATTGCTGGTGTTGGCAATGAAATATAAATCTCCAGTCGCCAGCTTTCGATGGATGAACCCGATTCGTGGAGTCCTGGGAGACAAAACGACATCTGGAGTGAGATAGGTCACGAGCGATGCTCCGAGTTGCGTCTGATCAGTAACAAAGTGCCCCGCAGCATCGTTCGCATGGAACAGGCGTTCCGAGACTTCCCGAATCTGCCGACCCTCGGACTCTGACTCACGGACACCGGGTGCACTCGAGGGTAAGCTATGCACCGCAATGACAATCCCCCCGTGCTGCGCGTATTCTTCAATCTTGCGGTATGTCGCGAGCGGTAACCGGTCAGCGCCAGGGAGAATCAGCACTGCGTACGGAATACCCACGGTATCGATGGCGTCTGCGTCGATAAAGTCCAAATTGAATCCGGCGTCCAGAACCTGTGGAATAAGCGCATTCGCCAACGAATTACCCAGGGATTCATCAATACTGAAGTTTGAAGCTGCGGTCTTGAAGCCGGCCCGGGCAACCGCTGGATTCGCGGAATCGCTTGCTACGGAGAACGTTGACCAAACATCGTCATTCGGCAGGAGCAACGCTACATCGTTGGCTGGTTTTCCTTGCCGAAGAGCGAAACTGACCCGTTGGAGGTAGCCCGCTAAATCCGCCATCACAAACGACCATGGGTTATGAGCATTGAGGGCGGCCGCAGCGTACATCCTCCATCCCGGCTTTCCCGCCTCTTTGGGTGAATATGGCCAACCATGTCCGACCAACTGGTTGATTCCTTGCAAGAAGTGCAGATCGGCTTCCGCTTTAAGGTCCAGAGGAGTGGCGCGAAATGCCGGAGAATGCAGCCAGGTCCAGGTTTCCGATGAGATTACCGGTCTGCTGAAAAGATGCCCTGCCGACGCCGCCCATCGCACATCGGAGAATTCCCGCCACATTAGTAAAGATGCCTTCCCTTCGCCTTCGGGAAGATCTTCGTAGCGGTTGCTCGAGAGTGTGACGGGTGGAGACCCATAGGTCTGCGAGCGAAATAATGTGTGGTGCTCTTGCGCCCAGGCGTGCAGTGGAGCAAGGAAACGCTCATTGGCCAATTCGGTGAGCGTCTCTCCCCAATCATGTCGAACGGAGGCAGTCAGCGGGCCGAGATCGCCAATCAGCGCCGGCAAATAGGGAGTGAGATCATAACCACGCCGCGCTCGAAACTGTTCCAAGAGATCACCGGTCCAATTGGATCCGTCATCCTCCAAGCTGTCGCTGAAGACTGCGTATGGGGGCTGGTTGCCAAACGCCTCGATCAACCGGTCACCCACCCGATGGAGATGGGTCTCGATTGCACTTCGATCGTAGTGGTCGAGGACGAAACCCTCGGCGCCAACTGCAGGACGCCTCACGGTCATCCCGGTCCGACTTGATATAAAGAAGATCGCATCGTTCGCGACTTGTGACGGCGGAGATATCTGCAGACGGCCATTTACCATCGCCGACACTTGCTTCGCCTCGCGCACCGCAGGCTGGCTGTCTCTGACCGGAGCTAGAAAAGCGGCGATGAGTTGCTCACCGGCATCAATGTCGGGGACAGCGATCGAGTTAGCTCCCAGCGGAACTGGGATCGTTTCCACGCGCAACTCCCCGGCAGCTTGGGTCACCGGGATGTGCGGGCCTCCCAAGGGCCAGCCGCTTCCCAATGTGATGTCAACGCGCAGGCCAAGTTTCCTGGCTGCCGTTGCGGCAAAGCGAATCGCATCAAGATGTTCATCCGAGAGATATTGCTGATTGTGGAAGCCGGTCTTCGGGTCATCGAGAGCAAGAGGATATAGCGTAGCGATCTCGACCCCGCCAATGCCCTCTGCCTTCATTTGTTCCAGTTCTCGCTGCAGCTCGGGCTTCGTGACAGCGGGGCCAAACCACCACCACCGCATCATGATTCGGCAGTCATCCGGTGGCTTGGCGAATAACTTTTCCAGAGTCGCCAGCTTTTCGTCCTGTTGCGCCGCGCTCCTAGGGAGAGGTGCGAAACACGCGAACAGGAATACCAGAATCAGCACTCTGTATTTGAGGGCGCCATTTTGCATACGTGAATCCTGGTTTTGAAATCCCATTTGAATCACAGTCCGACGTTGCGAGTACAACGCAGCCGGAGATACCTTCCTATCGATCACTTCACCTCAAAGTCGCAGGAACCGGAGCGATCCAAGGAGTCTTCCACCAGCCCTTCCGGAATCGCAGAAAGCATAATCTCTGCGCACCTAAGCCACAAGCCTCCGCGTGCGGGGGCTGACACGCAGGCACTGCATGGCAGAATCATCCTGGCGGATTCGTCGGCAGTTTCACGGTCTCGGCCGTCGACCTGTTTGGCTCTTCCGGGTGATATCCTGTGCCTTCTGCAATGCGAGACGACAAAAGAGCAGGCAGGAATTGTGATCTTGAGTGGGAACGATTGTAGCGATTGACTCCGAAGAGAGGCCGGCAATGGACGCTCGCAAGAGTAAGAAGATTTTTGATGCGCTCGAGACCTTTCGCATCGAGCTGCCGTCTTGGGGTTTTGCCAATACTGGCACACGATTCGGAAAATTCATACAGCCGGCAGCGGCCACGACTACCGAAGAGAAGTTCAGTGACGCTGGTCAAGTACATCTGCTCACCGGAGTCTGCCCGACCATAGCGCTGCATGTTCTTTGGGACTGCCCAGGTGGAGTACGTGGCACAGATGACATCAAGAAATTCTCAGACCGTCACGGAGTTCTGCCCGGTTCGATTAATCCCAACCTTTTCCAGGACCAGGAATACAAGTACGGTTCATTCGCTAATCCGGATCCAGCAATTCGCCAGCGGGCATTGCAGCACACCAAGGACAGCATCGAGATTGCTCAGCGCCTGCAGAGTAGAGACATTTCCATGTGGTTTGCGGACGGCTCTAACTACCCCGGGACAGCAAATATCCGGCAACGCAAGCAGTGGTTCACGGAGGCGCTGAAGGAATCGCATCGCGCGTTGTCTCCCGGGCAGCGCCTTCTGATTGAGTACAAGCCTTTTGAGCCTGCCTTCTACCACACCGACATTGCCGATTGGGGCATGTCTCTGCTTCTCTCGCGCGCTGCCGGGCCGCAAGCCCGAGTCCTGGTCGATACCGGACATCACTATGCGGCGCAGAACATCGAGCAAATTGTTGCGTGGCTGCTGTCAGAAGACATGCTGGGCGGTTTTCACTTTAACGATCGCCGCTACGCCGACGATGACTTGACCATCGGCTCCATCGATCCTTATCAGGTTTTCCGGATTTTCCACGAGATTCGCCACTTCGAGTGGGAAACCGGTAGACCGGCCGACATCGCATACATGGTCGATCAAAGTCACAATCTCAAGGGAAAGATCGAGGCCATGATCCAAACCGTGACCGTGGCGCAGGAGCTCTTCTCCAAGGCAGCTCTGATCGACGGTCGAGAACTTGCCACAGCTCAGAAGAATTGCGACCTAGTGCGGGCGGAGTCTTTGCTGCAGGACGCATTCGCCACTGACGTCCGCCCGGTGATCCAGGAATGGCGAGATTCTAAACGTCTGCCCAAGAACCCCATGGAAGCATTCCGCCTGAGCGGCTACCTCGATCGCATTACCAAGGAACGTGCGGCCCGAAATTCACGGAACGTCTCCTCCTATGCCTAAGAGCATGCATGCGAAGCCGTATCTGGCTTTCGATTTCGGCGCCGAGAGCGGACGCGCCGTTCTCGCGCATCTTCAGTCAGGGATTCTCACGACGGAAGAAGTGCATCGTTTCCCCAATGAGCCAGTCGAGTACGGCGGATCTCTCCACTGGGACGTGTCTCGTCTCTGGTTCGAAGTACGAAAGGTTCTCGCACGGCTGGGTGAAATGGAACTGGCTGCCATCGGAGTCGACGCCTGGGGCGTGGACTACGCGCTGTTGGGAGAACGGGGCGAGTTGCTCCAGAATCCTTATCATTACCGTGACCGTCGGACCGAAGGGGTGATGGAGGAAGTCTTAAGGGAGGTTGGCAAGGAGGAGATCTATAAGGCGACTGGCATTCAGTTCATGCCCATCAACACTCTGTATCAGCTCTTCGCCGCACGACGTCAAACCCCCAAGCTTCTTGAAGCAGCGAAATATCTGCTTACCATCCCAGATCTAATCAACTATTGGCTAACCGGTAATGCAGTCTGCGAATTTACGAGCGCAACCACCACACAGATGGTGGATCCGGTGCAGCGCGCGTGGGCCACGGGCTTGATGCAGCGACTGGAACTGCCGGCTCATTTGCCGGCACCGCTCGTCGAACCAGGATCGATTGTTGGAACGCTCCTGCCCGACATCGCAGATCGTTCCTTTCTCGCCGACACCACCGTGATTGCTCCGGCGTGTCACGACACGGGCTCGGCGGTAGCCGCAATATCGGCTCGCGATGGCACAGCCTTTCTGAGTTCTGGAACCTGGTCGCTGCTGGGTACCGAACTGGATGCTCCGGTGATCACGGCGGATGCATTGCGCATGAACTTCACCAACGAAGGTGGGGTGAATGGAACTACGAGACTGTTGAAGAATGTCATGGGCCTGTGGATGCTGCAGGGCTGCCGACAATCTTGGACCGTGCAAGGATTCTCTCACGACTACGAAGAATTAATAGAGTTTGCGGCTCACGAGCCTTCGTTTCGTCATCTGGTCGATCCCGATGACGAATGCTTCTTGCGCCCCACGAACATGCTCGCGGCCATCAATCGGTTCTGCACCCTCACCCATCAGCCAATTCCACAGGAGCCGGGAGCATATGTGCGAGCGGTTCTGGAAAGCCTCGCGTTCAAATACCGCCTGGTTCTTCGAAATCTGGAACATGTAAGCGGGAAGCGCATCGGTCAAATTCGTATTATCGGCGGCGGATCTAAGAACCGATTGCTGAACCAACTGACTGCGGATGCCACCGGAAGGAAGGTCCTGGCTGGTCCGGCTGAAGCCACGGCATTGGGAAATGTGGCCATACAGATTCTCGCGACAGGAGGCGCGGCGTCCGTTCAGGAAGTCCGCGCCATCGTGGATCGATCTTTCCCGACCGAAGTATTCGATCCGCTTGAAACCGATAAGTGGGACCAGCACGTGGAACGATTTGCGCAATATTGCGGGAGTATCTATGCCTGAGATCAAAGAGACGACACACTTGAAGGATTTGTGGAGCGAAGCTGACGCTCAGAAAATGGCTGGCAATCAGCTGGCCCTGTTGCGTTATCGCTCGAACCTGCTGGGTGCCGATTTGCGCATCACAAATTTCGGCGGCGGCAACACCAGTTCCAAGCTGGAACTTCCCGATCCGTTTACTGGCCGCCCAGTTCGAGTGCTGGGCATAAAAGGCAGTGGCGGGGATCTCGGATCCATCGGCGATGCTGGATTTGCCCTGCTGTATCTGGATCGCTTGGAGCAACTTAAAGAACTGTACGGCGGCGAACAGCGAGAAGATGAAATGGTCCGCTACTATCCGCTCTCGGCATTTGGCGAGAATCGGGTGGCCGCGTCCATCGACACCCCTCTGCACGCATTCCTTCCGTCCGCGCATGTGGATCATCTGCACCCGGACTGGGCTATCGCTCTCGCCGCGAGCGCCAATGGGAGGCGAAAGTTGGATGAGTTCAACAAGGAATTTGATCGCAAGATGGTTTGGGTACCTTGGCAGCGTCCTGGATTCGAACTGGCTCTCATGATTGAACGGGCCGTCAAAGACAATCCCGGCGCGGAGGGCCTCGTTCTTGGCGGCCACGGTCTCTTCACTTGGGGAATGACACAACGCGATTGTTATTTGAACAGCATTCACACCATCGACCAGATGGGCGAATTCGTTCTCAAACATCAATCGAGAAAGGGCTCCGTATTCGGCGGCGTCGAGCGCGGTCCGGCGCAGGATCGCAAGAACGTCGCGACCCAGATCCTTCCCGCACTGCGGGGAATCGTATCTTCTAATCGTCGCGTGGTGGCCCACTATTGCGACGATGAAGATGCTCTGACGTTTGCCGGGTCGAAATGGGCGGAGGAATTAAGCTCGCTCGGCACCAGTTGTCCGGACCATTTTTTGAGAACCCGGGTCTGCCCTCTCTTCCTTCCTTGGGACCCGGCCAAGGAGGACGTCAGCGTTCTCAAGGCGCGCATTCAGGGTCGGGCTGTCGAGTATCGAGCCGCCTACAAGAAATATTACGACGCGTGGGCAACGAGTGACTCACCGAAACTGCGGGATTCCAACCCTTCCGTCGTGGTCGTTCCGGGCTTGGGTCTGTTCGGCTTCGGCAAGAATAAGAAAGAGGCTCGGATTACAACCGAGTTCTTCATCAATGCCATTCACGTCATGGCTGGCGCAAACGCCTTGGAGGAGGGAGAAGTTCCTTATCCCCTGCCGCAAGCCCGCCGCGCCGAGCAGTCGGAGCAGTTCACACAGTTTCATAACTACGTGGCCCTTCCAAGGTCCGAGGCGTTTCGCATCGAGTACTGGGCTCTCGAAGAAGCCAAGCTGCAGCGTATGCCAGCCGAAGCGGAGTTTAGCCGCAAGATCGCTCTCATCATTGGAGGCGCCAGCGGGATCGGTCGTGAAGTCGCGCTGGTGCTGGCGCGCAAGGGCGCCCATGTCGTTGTTGCGGATTTTGACCAACAAGGCGCCAAGAAAGTCGCCGATGAAGCCGGCGCCATTGCCTGTCCTGAGTTTGTAGCCCACGCTGGGGTTGACCTCAGTTCATCTGCATCCCTCGCGCAGGCGGCAAATTTCACGATTTCTCAATTTGGGGGGGTCGATATCATCGTCAACACGGCCGCCATCTATCCCGTGCCTGGCGCTGGCGGCGAACTCTCCGATGCACAATGGGCGCAGACGTTCCTGGTCAATGTGACAGGCAACTATCTTCTTGCCCGACAAACGGAGTGGGTATTCAAAGAGCAGGGTCTGCCCGCAGCCATGGTACTCACCAGTTCCGCCAACGCTGTGGTGCCCCAGAAAGGCAGCGAAGCCTACGACACCAGCAAGACGGCTCTCAACCATTTGATCCGGGATTTGTCCATCAAACTCGGTCCACATGTGCGCGTGAATGGAATTGCGCCCGCGACCGTGGTCGCCGGTTCCACAATGTTCCCGCGCGATCGTGTGATTCAGTCTCTGCAGAAATACAAGATCGACTTCAAGGACTCGGAGTCCACCGAGGAACTGCGCGCTAAGCTCGCCGGCTTTTATGCGCTTCGCACTTTGACGAAACGGCCCATTCTTCCCCAGGATTGTGCAGCCGCAATCATGTGGCTGGCCGGTGAGCAGAGTGCGAAAACGACTGGGCACATCATTCCAGTAGACGGTGGCCTCTGTGAGGCTTTCCTGCGTTAAGGAGCCAATATGCAGCGTGTCTGCTTTGTGTTGCACATCAAGCCCGAGAGACTCGAGGAATATAAAGAGCGTCATCGCAGCGTGTGGCCGGAAATGCAGGCCGCCCTTCGTGAAACTGGTTGGGGCAACTACTCGTTGTTCCTCCGAGACGATGGTCTTCTCGTCGGCTATCTGGAGACGGAAAACTTTGAACGTGCCCGAGCAGGGATGACCACGCGCGAAGTCAACCAGCGCTGGCAGCACGAGATGGGTGACTTTTTTGTACAGCCCGACGGTGTCTCACCCGATCGCGCCATGCAGCCGCTGGAAGAAGTCTTTCACTTGTAATTCAGACGCGAGGACTCCATGAACCCTGCACTAGGGGTGTTTTTTCACTGGCTCGGCGGTCTAGCTTCTGGCAGCTTCTACGTCCCCTATCGCCGGGTGAAGAACTGGGCCTGGGAAACGTATTGGCTCGTTGGAGGATTCTTCAGTTGGATCATCGCCCCATGGATCCTCGCACTGACGATGACCCATGACCTCATGAGCGTCCTTCACGAAGCACCCGCGAGCAGCCTGTTCTGGGCATATGCATTTGGACTCCTGTGGGGACTCGGCGGTCTCACCTTCGGCCTCACTATGCGATATCTGGGGATGTCGCTCGGCATGGCCGTGGCACTCGGGTACACAGCCGCATTTGGCACTTTGATGCCTCCGATTTTCCGGGGCGTGTTCGCATCCCAAGTCCTCGGCACTCGCTCCGGCCTAGTGATTCTTGGCGGCGTCTGCGTCTGTCTTCTGGGTATCGCGTTCGCAGGAGCAGCCGGAGTATCCAAAGAACGCGAGATGTCGACCGAGCAGAAGCGTGCTTCGATCAAGGAATTCGACTTGAAGAAGGGATTGCTCGTAGCCACTTTTTCAGGTGTGATGAGCGCCTGCTTTGCCTATGGACTCGCGGCTGGAGATTCCATCAAGGCCATCACCCTCCAACATGGCACCGCGGTGTTGTGGCAGGGGCTTCCCGTGCTCGTCGTGGTGCTGGCCGGCGGCTTTACCACCAATTTCATCTGGTGCCTCATCCTAAACATTCGAAACAGGACTGGTTACCAGTACTTCGAGTCCGAGATTCGCGGCAGAGTTCTCCTACGCAATGAAGAGCACATTCTTGAGGCGGTTACCGATGCTCCGGCGGAGGAGATGGCGGTAGCCGTGGCCGTCGCACAAGAAACCGCCGTCAAGGCTCCGATGCTCGCCAATTACTTATTCTCGGCTCTCGCTGGCACGACCTGGTACATGCAGTTTTTCTTCTACACCATGGGTGAGACCCAGATGGGAAGATACAAGTTCTCCAGTTGGACGTTACATATGGCCAGCATCATCATCTTCAGCACGTTATGGGGTATAGCTCTGAGAGAGTGGAAGGGTGCAGGGGGTAGGACCAGGATGCTGGTGGCACTCAGCCTGTTAGTTCTGGTTAGCTCGACGGTCATTGTGGGTTATGGAAACTACCTAGGCAGGTTTTCACCCTGACTTCGAATGCACTTAGGGAGCTACAACCTTGGGTCAGCTGGTTCGCTCTCCAGGGCCAGCACACCAAAAACGCAACTCGTGAACTCGACGGGGTGGTTCTTTGTGGACGAATCGCTCCAATGCCTCCAGTCCTAACGCGAACTCACGAAGAGCAAGCGACCGTTTGGTGCCGAGACCTCGGCTCTTGAGTGCCACACGTGGTCATTCGTCGTCGGAAACAAGTCAGCAAGTAGGGAACTGCTTGCCAAATGTATCAAGCCAGATCAGATCAACTCGACCTCATCCACGTTGACCCAGCGCGACGACCGGAGGTGCGGCGAGACACGAGGGGATCTGCTGCGGAGTGGCACGTAAAAAAAGGAAGCGTGCCAGATTTCTTGGACGGATACGATGAAGCGGAGGGACAGATGTTTTGGCTGGCGAGGGGTGTAAATGGGTGCAGGCTGACCCAACAGGAACGTCGGTGCAGGATGCCCCAAACTGGAGCGTGCGGTCTCCATGCTGAACATCGGGTCCTCGGCCGCGGCTGTGACATTCGATCTTGCGCACCGTTAGCATCCGGCCATTCCCGCTCTGAAAGACTTCTCCACCTCCTGCACCGAGCAAAGACGAGTAGATGCTTCCGACCCTTCAGTGTGCCGAGGATGTCGCGGCTTCCAGGTTGTCGGCCGCTCTACCTATCGCCGCGGCGACATCTTCCAGCACCTTAGCTACGCCTGGCACCTGAGCTTCGGCCTCCGCCCATTTTTTGGCATCCATGTATTCGCGCACGGCGGCAATGGGTTTGGCGCCGTATCCGGTGTAAGCGCCGGGCGCGTACACCTGATGCTTGAACCACGGGCGCTCCGGGAGTCCTCGTTCGGTCAGGAAGGTGCGCTGGATTTTCAGAAGATCCGTGTTGAGCGACTCCAGGACCTCAGCGGAAAGTGCGGGCGCGCCAGCAGCCAAGGCTTTCGCGACCGCAGCCTGGTAGCGCTCGGCGCTGCGCTTGATGGATTCCACTCCATTCTTCAGAGGGGCGAAGTTCATATAGGGCGGCGTGGTTTCTTGCAGCGGAGGGACAGAGGTCTTGCGGGGATCAGCTACAGCGGAGAAGACTCCTTCTTTCAGTTCGAGGTTGCGCTCATTGATTTCGTCCTGTTTGTCTTTGAGCTGCTTTTCGAGTTCAGTCACATACTTGCCGATGGTTTCGGCCATACCCGCGTACTCGTACGGGATTATGTCGGCATCAGCCAGGCGCATCGCGGTAGTGCCCCCGGTTTGTGCCAAAGCACGTCCGTAGGAGAAATCGGTGTCGACGAAGTGGGTGTACCAATAGAAATCGTCGTAGACGGAATGGTAGGAATCGGCGTCGTTTTCGCCGCCGTAGCCGATGTTCAGAGCTGAGATGCCGGCGTGGTCGAGGAACGACGCGTAGTCGGAACCGTCTCCGAGTGCTCCGATGGTTAGCTCCGCGCGCTTGCGGATCTCCGCGCGATCTTCCTGGTTCTTGGCGTTGGCGATGCGGGAGAAACGAGCCCGTTGCCAGACGGGAATGTTTTTCTCGGGGTCCTGAATCTCGCGAATGATGTCATTGGTTAATTTTTCGAGATCGTGGGAGCCGGAGGCGTGAAAGAATCCCCGGCCGTTGCTGTCGGAATTGATGTAGGCGACGGCATGCTTTTGTAGCTCTTCGCCGTGAGTTTCCACCCATTCTGTGGAACCAAGGAGTCCCGGTTCTTCGCCGTCCCAGGCGCAGTAGATGATGGTGCGCTTCGGGGTCCATCCTTGCTGGTGGAGTTCGCCCAGCATGCGGGCTTCTTCGAGGACTGCGGACATGCCGGAGAGGGGATCGTCGGCGCCGTTGACCCAGGCGTCGAAGTGATTGCCGCGGATCACCCATTGATCGGGAGCGCCGGATCCGCGTAGCGTTGCGATGACGTCGTTGACCGGCTTCATGTCCCAGTTCGATGTGACTTTGAGATGGACTTTGGCGGGGCCGGGACCGATGTGATAGGTGATGGGCAGAGCGCCACGCCATTTTTCCGGAGCGACCGGGCCGGCGAGCGCGGAGAGAAGAGGCAGGGCATCACCCCAGGAAATCGGAAGCACAGGAATCTTTGTAATCGTTTTGGCTTCGCTGATGGGAAGACGCTTGGCATCCGCGGTCGCGCCGACGCCGGGGGTGAGAGGGTCGCCGGGATAATCGGTGTCCATGACGCTGCCGCGCTGGACGCCATCTTTGGGACGCCACCCGCCCTTGGGATAATCGTCTCCTTGAAAGAAGCCGTCGTCTTTGGGATCGGAATAAATGATGCATCCGATGGCGCCGTGTTCGGCGGCAACCTTCGGCTTGATGCCGCGCCAGGCTTCGCCGTAGCGGGCGATGACGATCGCGCCCTTGACCGAAATTCCAAGGCGATCGAGTTGTTCGTAGTCTTCGCGGCTGCCGTAGTTCACGTAGACCAGCGGTGCGGTCACGTCGCCGTCAATCGAATAGGCGTTGTAGGTGGGTAACTGCTCGGACGTCTGGTTCGACGTGGGGTCGCCGGGAACGGCGGGTTCCTGCAGCTTGGCGCGGAACTGCGTGGGTTGCACGAGTTCGACGACGCGCTCCTTGGGCGTGGGGAAAAGGACCTCGAAGGTTTCGATGTGCGCATCGAATCCCCACTCTTTGAATTTGGAGAGAATCCATTCTGCGTTGTCTTTGTCATAAGGTGAGCCCACGTGATGCGGGCGCGCGCTCATCCGGCGCATGTTTTCGCGCACATTGTCGCTCACGATGCCATCCTGAAACTTCTTCTCCCAATCGCGCTCGGGGTTGGAAGATTGTGCCGTGTATCCCGAAAACTGGGCGTGGGCGCTGGTTTTCGCTGGCGTGGTTTGCGCGCAGGTCACGTGTGCTACGAAGAAAACTATGCCACAAGAAATGAGGGAGCGGATGGGCTTCAAGTGGGCCTCCTGGGATGTTGCGTCAGTTCCAAGCATCCTGTTACTGAGAGGTGGAATTATAGAGCCTGAAACGAAACATCTAGACATGAAGATTTTGTTGAGTATTAGGGGCTGACAAGCTTATTGTGTACGTCTCCGGAGGAACCGAACGTTGCGAACGACCACACTCGTCCTTTTGATTGCATGTTGTGCCAGCTCAATATCAGCCCAGAAGCACCAACCGAAAGCCAACTCGGCGCCCGCGCCAAAACAGGCGGAGTCGCCCCAGCCTGCGGATAAGCCGGCGAGTGACGCGGAGCAGGATGAGAATGCATCCCAAGGACCGTGGAAGGGGCTACAGTACCGGCTGGTTGGGCCATTTCGCGGCGGGCGAGTCGTCGCGGTTTCGGGCGTGCTGGGGCAGGATGACGTCTACTATTTTGGCGCAGTGGCTGGAGGGGTGTGGAAGACGACCGACGGCGGTCTCAACTGGAGACCTCTTTTCGACAAGACGAAAGATGCGTCCCCGGCGATCGGCGCCATGGCTGTTTCCGAGTCGGATCCGAATGTGATCTACGTGGGGACGGGCGAAGCCTGCGTCCGCGGCAACATCGTTGGCGGGAACGGCGTGTACAAGTCGATCGATGCCGGCAAGACTTGGACATTCGCGGGCCTGGGCGATACGCACGCCATCGGACGGCTGATCGTGAATCCGAAGAATCCTGATGTAGCGTTCGTGGCGGCGCTCGGGCACCCGTTCGCCGACCACCCGGAGCGCGGGATTTTCCGCACGCGGGATGGAGGCAAGACGTGGGAGAAGGTCCTATATAAGGACGCCAAGAGCGGAGGCATCGATGTGGCTTTCGATCCCAGCAATTCCAACATTTTGTTCGCGGCGTTGTGGCAGGTGAGGCGGACGCCTTGGAGTTTGGACAGTGGCGGCCCGGGGAGCGGTCTTTACCGGTCGAGCGACGGCGGGACTACTTGGAAGCAACTGAAGGGACACGGTCTGCCGGAAGGGATTCTCGGGCGGATTGGCGTCACGGTTTCCGGTGCGAATCCCAATCGGGTGTGGGCGGTGATTGAGGCCGAGAAAGGCGGAATCTATCGTTCCGACGACGGAGGGGATTCGTGGCATCTGATGACGGACGACCACCGCTTTCGTCAGCGCGCCTGGTACTATTCGCACATTTTTGCCGACCCGAAGTCGGCCGATACGGTGTACATCCTGAATACAGGCGTGTATCGGTCCAATGATGGGGGCAAAACCTTCAACCAGATACGTGCGCCGCATGGGGACAACCACGCCCTGTGGATCGATCCCACGAACCCGAAGCGGCTCATCAATGGAAATGATGGGGGCGCGACCATCTCCACGAATGGCGGCGAAAGCTGGAGCAGCCAGTACAACCAGCCCACGGCGCAGTTCTACCACGTCACCACCGACAACCGGTTTCCGTATTACATCTATGGCGCGCAGCAGGACAACTCCACCGTAGGAATTGCGAGCGCGAGTACTGACGGCGGGATCGATCGTCCGGACTGGTACGACGTGGGTGGCGGCGAGAGCGGGTACATTGCGCCGGATCCAACGGACCCGCTGATTGTGTATGCCGGGTCGTACGGCGGGGAGATCACTCGCTACGACCGGCATACGCAGCAGTATCAGTCGATTAATCCCTGGCCGGTAAATCCCATCGGGTGGGCGGCGGCGGACGTCAAGCATCGATTCCAATGGACGGAGCCGATTGTTTTTTCACCACACGATCCGAAGACGGTGTACTTCGCGGGAGAAGTGTTGTTCAAGACAACAGATGGAGGAATGAGTTGGACGATCATCAGCCCCGACCTGACGCGCAACGACAAATCGAAGCAGGCCGCTTCCGGTGGGCCGATCACGAAAGACAACACGGGTGTTGAAGTGTACGACACGATCTTTTCGGTGGTGGAGTCGCCGGTACAAAAGGACTTGATTTGGGTCGGGACCGATGACGGGCTGGTGCAACTCACCCGCGATGGCGGCCAGAAGTGGGAGAACGTCACTCCCAAGGAGATGCCGGAATGGGGCACAGTGAGCATGATTGAGGCTTCTCCGCGCGATGCCGGTACCGCGTATCTCGCCGTCGAACGGCACAAGGCGGATGACTTCGCCCCGTATGTGTTCAAGACAACCGATTTCGGAAAGAGCTGGAGGAAGCTGGTGGCGGGAATTCCGGCGAATGATTACGTGCACGCCGTGCGGGTCGATCCGAAGCGTCCGGGGCTGCTTTTCGCCGGAACGGAGCAAGGGGTCTACGTTTCGTTCGATGACGGTGGGCAATGGCAGGCGCTGCAAATCAATCTCCCGACTACGCCGGTGAACGACCTGGTCATTAAGAGCAACGACTGGAACAACGATCTTGTGGTGGCCACGCACGGCAGGAGTTTCTGGGTGCTGGATGACATTACCGCGTTGGAGCAATACGACGAGTCGGTCCCGAAGCAGGACGCGCACCTTTTTACGCCGGCAGCAGCCAATCATACGGTATTTGGAGGGTCGGGTTTTGGCGGGCAGGGGAATGTGGGGAAGAATCCGCCTGCGGGGGCGGTGATTGATTACTGGTTAAAGACTTCGCTCAAGAAGCCGGAAAAGAAAGAAGCAGCGGGTTCGACCTCGTCGGAGTCACCGGCGAAGACGGATGCTGGCAAGGGCGAAGGAGAGAAGAAAGAGGAAGCCCCGAAGATTACGCTGGAAGTGCTCGACTCTTCCGGGAGAGTGATCCGCAAGTTCCCCAAGAAGGAGGAGCCTGCGGGAGACGAGGAGAACTTCTTCGAGCGCAATCGAGGCTCGGACAATTTGCCTGCGGACGCGGGTCTGAACCGATTTGTATGGGATTTACGCTATGAAGGTGCAACGAAGGTGCCGCGTGCGCCGCTTTGGGGTGGGAGCACGGAGGGTCCGGTGGCGCTGCCCGGTACGTACCAGGTGCGACTAACCGTGCTGGGCAAGAGCTACACGGCGCCGCTGCAGATCAAGGTGAACCCGCGGGGGAATGTCAGCCCGGAGGATCTCGCCAAGCAATTCGATCTGCTGCTCAAGATTCGGGACAAGGTCACGGAGACCGACGACGCGATCATCCAGATTCGAGACGTGCGGGACCAAATCAGTGCCGTCAACAAGCGGCTAAAGAACGATCCGCGAGAGAATACGATTGCGGATGCGGGGAAGGCGCTAGACAAAAAGATGACCGAGGTGGAAGAAGCGCTCATCCAGACCAAAGCCAAGAGCGGTCAGGACGTGCTCAATTTTCCGGTTCGGTTGAACAACCACTTGGTCGCCCTGGGTGGCGTGGTGGGAAGCGCCGATTCGGCGCCGACGAAACAGTCCTATGAAGTGTTCGACATGCTCACCCATGCCGTCGATGAACAACTGGCGAAGTGGGAGGCAATTGTCGCGACGGACGTCGCGGCTTACAACAACCTGGTCAGGCAGCAGGAGGTTCCCGCAATTATGGTGACCCAGCCTCAGCCATCACCCAAAGCTGACCACTGAGTATCACCTGAAAACCGGCCAACGAAAGCAGCGTCTAGGACATTCATACCCACGGAGGCTTGTAGCCTTCATAGGCATGCCCAATGTCTTGAATGAAGAGAAGGGCGGGTGGTAGAGATGTTAGCCGGCCACCTGCTCTTCGGCTTTGGCCATCGGGGGCACAGCGCCGAGTTGCTGCATCATGCCGAGGGTGTCCGATTCTTCCCACTCCTCGGCAATCTTTCCCCTGACGATGCGGTCAATCATCACACCGCTTGTTGTCACCAACCTGCCCGTGGGCGCAATTCCCATGAGATTCCCCCGATGAATGCCATGGAAGTTCCAACGGGTCACCACTTTGTCGCCCTCCGCTACTTGGTCCTCAACCGTCCATCGGCCATCGGGAAAGGCGGCAAGCACTTGCGTCAAGAATTGTTTGTAAGCCTCGCCCCTGAGTTCCCCTACCAGCGGTGAGCGGTACACACAGTCCGAATAGAACTCAGCAATGAGGGCCACATTGTGCTTAGAGAAAAGTTCCTCGATTACTCGTCGAACTAACGCCTTGTTCGCTCTGGACATCGCAGCCTCCTTTTACGCAGGAATTGGTTTTTCGCGTGGGTCGTTTTCAGTTCGCCGTTGGAGTCTCGCCTTCGGCGTGGTGCATCTCGGGGTAGAGGTTTGCTCTTCGGAAGAAGCGAAACGTACTTGAGACTCATTGCATGTTGCGCGGATGAGCTCGTAATGTCAGTGACGCGGGTCACGTTGCTAATCTAATCGGTCACGACGTGCCCTGCGGGCATCAACCGCCGTTTCCGGCGATCTGCTGGTGCGTTGGTCTGGTATCCACTTGGCAGAACGTCAAGGGACTGGCTGTTCAAAGTGCGCCCGATAGACCGGATTCGCTCGACCTTGGTCAATGCATTATGAGAGAGCGCCCCACTTCAAAAAGGTTGAAGCTGGATGTGGCGCCGCCTCCGCTCCGCCCCCCGCAATGGGGGAATGCGATGTTTCGCCAGTTGACCAGGACGTTTCGCAGAAACCGTCTTGGCGCCAAATTGTGAGTGAGAGGATGATTCATGCCCAAAACACTGACGCGGTCTGTAGTCGGCCTGCTCCAGAAGGAACGCAAGCGGCTTGAGGATGAACTGCACCGCGTAACAGCCACCCTGACCGCCTTCGGGAAGGTCTACATGCATGGGAGCAAACCGAAAGCTGCTGCGACTCGCAATAAACGAACGATTTCAGCTGCAGGACGCAAGCGATAGCGGCGGCACAGAAGCCACGATGGGCAAAGGTTAGGGCAAGCAAGAAATCAGTAGGCTGAACCTCCGTCTACGATCCGGACTCTGCGCTACCAGCTATTCCCAGATTTCGTAGAGTGGACTCGATCTGTGCTACGCTTTCGTAATCGGAATCATTCTCAGTAACGAATTCCAGACCATAATTGTAGCGTTTACGGTTCCGAACAAAGCACCGAACTCTGACCGGTTGTCCAGAGCATGGCGGCGTGAATTCCACACCGACCTGCGCCCCAATCGCCAATTCAACCCTGCCAAATACCGACATCCCTCCGCAGTTCAGTTCTGAACCGCGACCTTGGATGATGACGACATTCGTGGGCCCGTGCGTGACAACTTGAACGGGCACGTCGATCTTATGGCGTGGCCAGCGTCTTTCCGTTGCGTGTCCTGATTCGGGCAGAACTACTTGAATCGCCATCGGGATGAACTTCCACGGATAGTGTTGTTCAACTGCTAGGACTTCCGGAAGGTCACAAAAGTAGCAGAGGACCTCGGTCCGAAATCCCGAGCCTCGACCTCTAATCTCCAAAAAGGGGCTTCGCCATTCCCCGGGAATCCGTGTTCTGAGTGGAATGGCGATATTTCGCCAGTTACAGGACCTTAACACCAACTGAGGAATCGCCTCGTTGTGGGATGGGCCGCCACAAGGCTTGCACATCAGGGATGGGGGGCTTAGCGTTGCCGGTTACTTCGGTTACACGATCGGATGGCAAATTGGCTTCATTTCATCATCCGCTGTCATCTGATTAGACTGGAGTTTGATTTATGCGATTATTGCGCTCGTTGCTAACATTCCTTCTAAGGATGCTCCCCGACCCGGACAGCACGACAACACCAAAAGTTGCCGTGCTGCCGATTTCAAGCACGCGCTTTGATCGACCGTCGCTACATTCGACTGATCCCGCTCACGAATGCGTGGACCGCCCCTGGCTGGGTTGTCCAGCATGTTTTAAAGCGACGGGCGACCCGTTCGCAACGGTCAACAGCTATCGTCAGAACTACTCAAAAACAGGATAACTGTGACACCGAGGGAGGACGCCCTGCGAGCCACAGCCCCGGTGCAATGCTATGGCGATGTTAGAAAGCTCCGGGCTACACAGGCATGAAGCACAGAATGCTCCGCTAGGCCGCACCTAAACCGTCGCGCCACCCCTCGACTTCACCTCAAAACCCGTTCATCCTGCGTCCATTTCCGCCAAAAAATTTGGCATAAGAACGGATCGACTTCAGCTTGTCCTCCCGCAGGCCGCGTAACTCTTCCTCTCCCAGCCGGCCTTCGCAGAGAAGTTTCCCGAAAACGAGCGTCAGTTGCGAGTACCGGTAGTCGTACGTGCGATCGATCTGTTTACGGCGTTGGGTCAGGTAATGTTCCAAGTCCCACAGATCCGGCGGCTGCTGGATCTGGCTGGCCATCTGCTTTGCTTCCTGAATCACCTCGTGAAGCTCCCGCCCCAGGGCAGCATCGAAGGCTTTGCGGGCGATGGCCTTTTCTGACTTCGACCAAACCGGTTCGTTCTGGTAGGGATAGCTGTCTTGCGTCGCGGACGGGCTGGCCATGTTCCGATCCTCCGTGGCGACATTCTATCCCTTGGCGAGACGCCATTTCTACCGGTGTGGCGAGCGATGTAGTGGTGTGTCTGGTCGAAAAGTATGACTATGGTATAATGACTATGATCGCAGGAGCTTCAGTATGAAAAGAATGGCAGCAGGGTCTTTCAAGGTGCATTGCCTTGCCGTGATGGATGAGGTTCAGGCTAAGAGGGAGAGCATTCTGATTACGAAGCACGGCAAGCCGGTGGCGAAGCTGGTCCCGGCGGATAAAGACACGGATGACATCTACAACTTCTTGGCCGGCAAGGGGACCATCACCGGTGATGTCGTTTCCCCCGCGCTTTCCGAAGGAGACTGGGGTGAGCTCAAGTGATTCTGGTCGACACGCACGTTGTCGTCTGGCTGGCGTTTGACCAAGCACTGCTTTCCAGGAACGCAAGAGCGGCCATCAACGAGGCGAGACAGAACGGGGAAGGTCTAGCCATCTCCGATATTACACTGCTGGAGTTGATGACCTTGACCAGCAAAGGACGCATCCGCCTCGACATCAGCCTCGAGTCCTTTTTGCGCGAAATCGAGGCACGGTTCATTGTCCTACCGATCAGCGGACGCGCATGTGTCCGAGCGCTCGGGCTTCCGGCGGCCTATCCTAAGGATCCAGCCGATCGCATCATTGGAGCAACTGCTCTAGTCGAGGGATTGTCTCTGCTTACTGCGGATGGCGCGATCCGACGGTCGCGAGTTCTTCCCACAATTTGGTGAGAACCTCCTGCGAATATTTACTGCGCTGACAGAGCAAGGAGAAAGCTCCTTGAAGTTTTCTCAGCGGTGATGTGCACTCGCGTGACGAGTGAATCGGAGTGTGATCAGATTCTCTTCGGAATCATGGCCCGAATGGCTGCGAAACTGTTTGTGAGGGACTTCCAAGTTTGACATCGTGGGTCACTGGCGTTCGGAACAACCCCTCCCACATTTTCCCTGCGACGAAGGTTTCGGCCGCTCACCGATGTCCTGACCGATGACGTTGTGCGGGAGGTAAGCTTTGCTGGAGCTGAACCAACCCCAGAGCGCTGTGCGTTCGAGATCCCGGCTAGGGTGTCGAGGCTGCCTGTTGGCGGCGAAAGTCTGGCACAACCAGAGCTTGCTCGACCGTCGGGCGATTCAGATTGGCTAATGCCTCCGCCGTGTCTTTCGACTTGTCTGATTTGCCGAGCTTCTGATAAGCAAGCACCAGCGTCCGCATCGCAAAGGGATCGCGGTCGTCTTCTTCCAGGTCTTGAATTGCGCTCTCCCAGTCGCCCTGCGCCGCCGACACGGCACCGCTGGCACTGTAGTAAGAATGAAGGATGGTCGGCCGCCGGCTGGAATCTGCCAACCGATTGAGTTCAGAGACGTAGGCTTGCGCCTTTTCCTTCTCGCCCGCATCGAGCCCGCGAAGGACCGAAGCGTATAGCACAAGCGCCATTTCTTGCTCGCGCGCAGCCCTGCTCATGCCCTTGTTCTGTTGCAGCACTCCAGACGCCTTGCTGAGCAACGCCAGCGCGGCCTTCGGATCCTTCTGGTAGAGCGCCATTCTTCGATAGGCCTCGGCTTCCGATTCTCCCAGGCCCTGAGCGCGGGCCTGCTCGGCCACGGCCCGGTAAGCCCTGTCGGCGGCCTCGACATCCTTCTCGCGAACGTAGGTGTTCGCCGCGTCCAATGCCCACGCGGTCGCCTGTGCAGCCGTGGGAGCCATCTTGATTGCCTTGTCGTATTCCGCACGCGCGCGGGGTTGGTCACCGATCAATGCATAAGTATCGGCAATGCCGAGCTGAGCCGAGGAGAAAGTTGGATCAATCTGCAACGCGGTGCGGTACTCGGCGAGCGCATCATCGAAACGTCCCATGACCCGCGAAAGTTCTGCAAGACTGTCATGCGGATTCGGTTCATGGGGAAGAAGTTCCAGATATTTTCGGGCCGCGGCCAGCATTTTCTCCCAGTCGTGACGGGCAGCGTAGCAATACGCGAGTTCATTCCACGAGCCGGGAAAGATCGTGGTTCGCTCAAAGAAGGGAATGGCTCTTTCGTTCTCGTTCTGATGGATCAGCCACCACCCCGCGAACCAAACCAAGTTCTGGTCGTGGGGATACAGAGCAAGCGCCTGATTCATGTCGGCAATCGCCTCAAGAAAATGGCTGTCGCCGGCGTCGGCCATCCAGGCAATAACCAGCTGTTCCCCCTTCGTGACACTTTTCGACAAAGCCAGTGCCTGCTTTCGATGCGCCGCTTGCACCACTGGATCCCGTGAAACGAAAGCGATCAAACCGTGCGCCAGAGCGAAGCCGGGATCCTTCGACGTGGCCTGCTCCCAAGTGGTCACTGCGGTTTCAATCCGTAAGTCTCTTTGAAACCGCGCAAGGCCCTGTTCGAAAACTTGTCGCGCCTCAGCGGAGTTGGTGGTCACAGGAAGCTGTTCTTCCTGTGCCACGGCAGCCGTGACCGCATTGGCCAGAGAAGCACTGACCAACACGAATGAAAGAAACACTACCTGCTTGCTTAGCATGAAGGCCTATTTCCCTCGCAAAAGATATCCCGCTTCCAGCGGGAGTTTGTCGTCGATCTTCAACACCTTGACGTCATGAGTGATGGAATATACGTCGACCAGTCCGATGGCACCACGCGTGGACCCAACGATGTGCAGCAGGTCCTCGGCGGAGGTGGCGATAACCATGGAGCCTCGATGAGAAGCGACCAAAGTCTTCAGCTCTTGGGGAGAGATCTGGTACAGACGCTCTATCGCGATTTGCATGTCGGGAGAGCCGGGATCCAGGATCACGACCGTAATGGACGAACCATCGGGCCAAGTTCGGGTTTGAGCCTTAAGAATCTGGGCCAGATCGGCAGAGGCCAGACCCTTTGTTGTATTCCCTTTTTCAACGATTACGGCCAACTGCTTAGCGCTACAGTGGACTGCAAGGCTGATCAGTAGGAGGAAGACTGCCGCCCTTGCGCCGTGCTGCATGGGGCAATTATAGAAGCCTGCGGAAAGGCCGGCGAAAACCAAGGTAACTGCAGGACGGAGCACAACAACCGGCTCCGAGAATAAGAGTCGCCGCTGCGATGTAGTTTTGCGGCTTTCGTGCTCCGCGTGAGCCGCCGAGAGACTCATGCGGCTAGCATCGACAGGTGCCGCAAGCCGGGTCGAAATTGGACATGCGTGGGGGTTCAGCGTAGTCTTGAAACTGAGTGAGCAGTTCCTCTCCTCTTTTCAGGTCCTCTGAACTAAGTCAGTCCATCTGAAGTACGCTCCTCTTAGTGCGGCATTCGGAGGATTCCCATGTTCGATCCCAAAGCTAACAAACCGGCGAAAGCACCTGTTGTCGTTCCCTCGAAAAGCGCTCCTACCAAATTGGCGATGATGCCAGACGCCGTCCCGCCGGACGGCAAGATAAGAGAGCGGGCCTACGAGTTGTATGAAAGCCGTGGTTGTGAACCTGGTCAAGACGAGCAAGACTGGCTCCGCGCTGAGAGGGAGCTCCTAAAACAGGGGAGATAAGGTATATCCGCCCGCTCTCCTTGGGTCTGGGGGAAGGCTGGAGGAATAGCTATGGCTTGCTTAATTTGCAGGGATCTTGAACGAACTCTCGACTTTAGGCGTAGCAAGTACTTCGAAGCCCGTTCCGCCGCGTATTATCAAGTCAGCACGGAGCTGGCGGCGCAAAAGAACGTCGATATGGAGCGCGCCAAGAGCGATTTGGAAGAGCACCAGTCGGCATGCGTTTCTGCCGCTAGGGTGAGACAGCCTGGACCATGCGCCGCCATCGCAGGCGACCACAAGGCCGCAGGTCAATGAGAAGAGCGAACGTTCGATCTGAGGATAGGGGCTGCAATATTCTCACTCGGGATTATCAGGAAGTGAATGTCCCCATCTGGAGTGAAGTGCTGTTTGCCGTCGAGTTGGCTCTGCTGCATGCGGCACCCGTCTACTACGGTCTAGGGACACCTCACGGCGACGGTTCGGCAGTGGTTCTCATTCCGGCTTTCCTGTGTCCCGATCATTACCTATTCCCGCTGCATAAATGGCTGCGAAGGATAGGGTACGAAGCCTTCTTTTCCGGCATCAGTTTGAACGCAGAGTGCCCGAACCTCCTGATTCAAAACTGTGTGAAGGAAACCATGGAGAAGGCGCTCGCCAAGACCGGCCGCAAGATCCATCTGATCGGCCACAGTTTAGGAGGCGTCATCGCCCGTTCGATCGCGGCGCAACGGCCACAGGACATCGCTTCAGTCATCACGCTGGGCGCGCCGTTTCGCGGCACAGTGGCGCACTCCAGCATACTGCGTGCGGCTGAAACGGTCCGCCAGCGTATCGTGAAAAAGCATGGCACTGAAGTGCTTCCCGCTTGCTACACCGGACATTGCACCTGCGATTTTGTGGATTCCCTGCAGCGCAGTGTGCCTCCGTCGGTGTTAGAAACTGCGGTTTACACCCCCGATGACGGAGTGGTTGATTGGCGGTATTGCAGGACAGACAACCCAGAAGCCGATTTCCCAGTCTCAGGCACCCACGTCGGACTGGCCTTTAATTCTTCGGTATACACCATCATTGCCAACCGTCTGGCGTTCTCTCGGAACTCGCGCTGATTCGGACGACCAGGCGATCTCCCTGGCGCAGAGGCCCGGGACGTCGGAAATGACAGGAGGAATTTCCCGATAGGCCACGGTAGAGCAAGATTCCCTCCACAGTGCGCTTGGAGTGCACGCGATAAGAGCGCTGTTGAGGCCGCTGTTTTTCGTCCGCAAACCGGCTATTCCAACTCCGTCGAGGAAGAAGCGGGCGCGCTGCTGGAGTCGCTCGGCGGCAACCACGGGTTCCTCGACGGCAACAAGCGCATGGCCTTTACGGCCGCCGATGTCTTCCTGCGGCGCAACGGCTCTTACGTCGAGGTCGAAGGTCTGGACGGATACGCGTTCATCGCCGGCTCGATAGAGCGGCACGAATTCCGCTTTGCCCAAATCCTCGAGTGGATCCGTCAGCACATCAAGCCTCTTGTCTAACTCGTCGTCCTTAACTTCTTATCCTTTGTCTTCCTGCACCATCGACGATGTTCCCAACCATATTTCCCCCCGTGTAATCGGAACCGCAGGTCATCGCTGCACTGGCGGGCGAACGAGGGTATTTTACCGAAGCAAGTGTGCACAGCTCCGCGGTTTCGATGTCAAGCCGATGTGATTTGATCGGCGGCCGCCGCGGCTCTGGCGCACGCGCTCCTGGCTGTCAGGGTCTCCGAGCCACTCGTAGCGGGGCATTTGGGAACAGCTTGCTGCAAAGGGTTGTTCTGTCGAACCGGGAAGCTATCTGGCTTGGAGAACACTATTTCTTAAAGAGGTACAAAGGAACATGCCCGCGTCGCGCGGGCTGAGTCTCGTGCGCGGGCTGATTCTTCCTTACTAGGAAAGATTCGGTTTCGAGGACCGAGAGCGAAGGAGCATGGCACCCAAGCAAGTTAGACCTGCTGCGAGCACGTAAATCGCGGCGGAGCCACCCTCCGGCACCCGTTCTGAGCAATCGTGAGAGGGTCTGCACCTGTGATCCCGATCATGAGAATCTGGATCGATAGCAAACGACGAAGGCACTAGACACAGCAAAAGGCACGCCCCGAGCAAGCATTTCCGGGCAACGTTCGTCATGGTTCTAACCCCCCAGTCACCGTCAGTTCAACGTTTTGGCGGACTGCCAAGCCGGGGGACGCTAGAAATCCGTACACTCTTAGTTGACCGTGACTTACCGTCAACACTTAAATTAAAGACTCCAGCCGAGGTCGTGTCAAGATGCTTCTTTTTGCAACCGTTGCAACGATTTGCAATCTACAAGCGGTGGTCACTGTTTGGTTTGCCTGAGTTTTGAGTCACCCCGCACTCCCGAAATCGTTTATCCCGCATAAGCACGAACGCCCGAGCTCAGCCAGGAACCACTCACTTCTGGCACGACACTCGCCATAGCTCATCGCAATGATTTCAGGGATTCGCGCTTGGCAGACTGGTTACTCTCCGGCGGCACCGCACCGGCCGGTAAAGCCTTGAGCGGTCGCGATGGATCCACGACCAGCCAACTCGCCGCACCCACGAAGCACAACCCAGCCGCCACGAGAAATGAAGTCGTCCAACCGAATCGGGCTGCGATCCAGGGAGTGAGGGAAGCCGTGAGCGCCGCTCCAATCTGGTTGCCCATATTCATGAAGCCCGATACCGAACCCGCGGACGCGCCCGCAATATCGGCCGTCACCGACCAGAAAGAACTCTGGGACAGATAGAGCGCACCTGCCCCGCCCGCGAGTACGACGCTGGCCAGCCGCGCACTTTGAACCTGTGAGCCGAAGGCAAGGAAGATCCCTGCTGCGGCGATCGCAAATGCCGCGAGCCCACAGCGGCCAACGCGCAATCCTCGCCATTTCGTGAGTCGGTCGTTGAGGGCTCCTCCCAGCAGACAGCACACAAGCATGGCCAGAAAAGGCAGCATGGTGTAGAACGCGCTTGCTTTCAAATCCAGGCCACGAACTTTCGCAAGATAGCGATAGAACCAGCTAAAGAAGATCCACGCAATATAGCCGTAGCAAAAGTAGCTCACCGTGATAGCCCAGACTTCTTTGCTGTTCACAACCCGCACCCATGACACGAGCTCTTTCGGATCATTCTTTGGGTCCACTTGCGTAAGCCCGGAGCGAATCAAAGCCAACTCCGACTCCGATACTCCAGGATGCTCGCCAGGCGTGTCGCGGGCACCGAGGAACCATACCGCGCCGGCGGCGAATCCGATGATCGAGCATACCCAGAACGACGACCTCCAGCCGTAATGGACCATGATGTAAGTGATGATCAGGGGCGTAAGGCCAGCGCCCGCTCCCACACCCGCGAAGATCCAGCCATTGGCGATGCCACGTTCTGAGGTCGGAATCCAGCGTGCGACGAATTGATTGGCGGAGGGATAGATGACCGCTTCGCCGGCGCCCAGAAAAAAGCGGATCGCCACAAAAATGAATAGTGCCCCGGCAATGTTCGATGGGACTAGAGCAGTCAGGGCAGTGAAGACTCCCCACCATGCCACTCCCCAGGCCAGCACACGCCGCGGTCCGAAGCGGTCAGCCAGTCTTCCGCCGACAGTTTGGAAGAGTGCATAACCAACCAGCATGGCGCTGAACACTTTTCCCAGTTGTACATCGCTGAGATGGTAGGCGTCGGCGATGGACCCGCTCGCAATGGAAATGTTTACTCGGTCGAGATAGGAAACGGCGCTCAGGACGAACAGCCAGAACACAAGAAACCAACGCACGTTGCTCGCTTTCGCACCGTTCGTCACAGGGAGCATCCTCTGCTAAACCGCGTGTTCACGCAACAGCCGCGAAAGCTGTTCGGCAACGATTTTGTCTTCCCCGGGTTGCAGCATGAACGAGCACATGGCCAATCCCGGTCTTTCTTCACCGCCTCCGATCACAATGGAAGGCGTCGAATTGCGCAGCAGCTTGGAAGCCTGCTGTGGCGTCAAGGGAATGCGGGCCACATCCCATGTGATGCTCATGTGGGGCACGTGATTGGCGATGTCAGGGACAAAGAGAGAGGTGCTGACGCCCGGGACTTTCCTGATTTCGCGGGAGATCCCTTCCAGCCGATCCTGCCATTGCTTAGTGAGAGCGTCGTGATCTTCCGCGAGGAAAAGTTCGAGCGCTTTCACCATTCCCACGATTTCTTCCTTGCCCACTTTCTGGCTGCGGCCGAGTGTGTCCTCGTGCGGGCTATTGTTGAGCAGCGCGTTTGCCACCATGGCTTTGCGCCCAATCAACAGGCCGGCGCACTGCGGCCCCCGAATCGCCTTTCCTCCGCTGAAGGTCACCAGGTCGTAGCCCATGTTGGTGTAGTCCCAGAGATGAGACACCGGTGGCGTATCGGCCGCGGCGTCGTTCATGCAAGGGAGGTTGTATTGCTTCGCCAGCTTGACCCACTCCTCCACTTTGATTTGGCCTGCGGCATTGGCGAAGTTGGAAAAATGCATCATCGCCGTGCGCTCGTTTACGGCGGCTCGTAATTGATCAGGCGTTTCGATCTCGACGAGTTTGATTCCCGTGGATCGTAGCTGGTGATCAAACGGGTTGCGATGCGACTTCTGAATGATTACTTCCGACTTCATGCCCGTCAGATCGGGCAATTGTCGGATCAGGGCCTCGTTTCCGCCCGTCAGAATGCCCGCCAGTCCCGATTGAATCGCTGCCGCCGCACCCGACGTAACTAACGCGGTATAACCATCCGGCAACTTGAGCATTTCTGCGATACGCTTGCCCGCGGCCACCTCTAGCTCCGGAATGCTGACAAAGTGGCGCCCCGCCATGGTCATGACCGCTTCGAGTTCCGGGTGGGGAAGGGAACCGCCCAGCAGGGTCATGGTCCCTTCACAATTGATCACGGTCGTAACCCCAAGTTCCTCGTAGGGATTACCGGTCCGCCCAAAACCGCTCACCGATGCGCTCGCGCCAGCAGCTCGACTCCCGCCAAAAAGTTTGCGCGGCGCCAGGATCGAACCCGATAAGATCGAACCAGAAAAGATCGAGCCCACAATGGTTCCCACGCTGCCGACAAAACTGCGGCGGTTCCACTTTGAGTTGAGTCGCATGAAGGAGGCTCCTTTGCCGGTCACTTGCCGGCGACTGCGGCGATGCAATTGATTTCCACCAGCGAGTCTCCCGGCAGCGCAGCTACGGCGACGGTTGTGCGCGCCGGGCCGCCATGGGGAAAATATGTCGAGAATACCTTGTGCATTCCGTCCCAGTGTTCAATCTTCACCAGGTAGACATTCAATTGAAGAATGCTGTCCATGCTCCCGCCGCCAATCTCCACATGCTTCTTGATCTTATCCATGACCATGGTGGTGTGAGATTCAATCGTCCATTCCTTGGAATCTCGTGGATCGTGGGCGCCCTGCCCCGAAACATAAATCAACCCGCGGTGGACAATCACCGGCATGATGACGTCTTTGGCGCTGCCCGGCTGGCCTTCGCTATTCAGCTTGCGGATTGCACCTGCATCCGGTGCGGCGGAACCCTGAGCCAACGCTCGGTTCGGCAGTACCGCAGCGGTAACCCCCAAAGCGGAAAGCATGGAAGCGATCCGCGCGGCAAACGCTCGGCGAGTAAAAGTCAAATTCATGTAAGTCTCCTTTCAAATTGGTCGTCGAAATCCCATGCGATCAAGGCAACGCGAAGCTGAAAACGTCACTACCCGCGGCAATCGCCACATACTGTTTGCCGGCGATTGCATAGCTCATCGGGGATGCACTCATGTCTTGCCCGGTATTGAAATGCCACAGCGGCTTGCCGTTTTGCGCATCCACGGTTTCAAACGAACCGGCATCGTCCCCGAAAAACACGACGCCGCCGGCGGTTGTCATGGTCCCGCCCGACGATCGTCCTAACCCGGTTTGTGGGTATTTCCAGGCAATCGAACTTGTATCCAAGTTGAACGCTACCAAAACCTTCTGGGGAGTTTCGCTGGGGATGCGTTTTACTCCGGTCGAATAATACCCTCGACCTTCCTGAAAAGCCTGCGGTTTGAAAATATACGTTTCACACTCCTCCAAGGCCATGAAATAAACCGAGTGGGTAGACTCGCTGTAAGAAGGTGCGAACCAGTTGGTGGCTCCCGAGTAGCCTGGACAAACCCGGGTTCCTTCCGCCGTTGGCTGGATGCCGGTCAACAGCGGCCGGCCTTGCGCATCGACCCCTTTTGCCCAATTCAGCTTCTCCACGAACGACGTCGCGGAAAGAAACTTTCCATTCGTGCGGTCGAGCACGTAGATGTAGCCATTCCGGTTCGCCTGCACGAGTAGTTTTCTGGCCGCGCCCTGATATACCGCATCGATCAGAATCGGAGTCTCAACCGCGTCAAAGTCAAAAAGATCATGTGGCGTGAACTGGAAGTACCATTTTAGTTTTCCGGTATCCGGATCGAGCGCCAACACACAGTCGGTGTAAAGGTCATCTCCAGGTCGCACGCCTCCTTCGAAATCAGGAGCGGGATTGCTGGTGCCCCAGTAAATTGTGTTGAGTTGCGGATCATAGGTTCCCGGCATCCACGTCGTTCCGCCGCCATGCAGGTACAGTTTTCCGGGCCAGCTTTCAGAGGCGAATTCGCCCGGACCGGGTATGGTCCAGAATCGCCAGACGAGCTTGCCAGTCAGGGCATCGTACGCCGCAAGAAAGCCTCGTACCCCGTCATCACCGCCGGAGGTTCCCACCAGCACCTTGTTGTTGACCACGAGTGGTGCGCTGGTTGCGCCGTAGTTCTTGTTCCCATTCGCATTGCCCGAGCGCACATCCAGGCAGAGGAGGTGGGCGTTGTCCGTTTCCATGTATACCCGGTTGTGCCATACCCCGACACCGCGGTTGACGTGCTGCGACGCGTCGTCTATTAGCCCTTCCGAAATCGGCCACGCATGGTGCCACACCACTCGTCCGGTACGAGCATCAATCGCGAAGGCATCATTCGCTGCGGTCACCAACATCATTCCATTGATCACTACGGGAGTGACCTCTAGCCGTTTCGTATGGCCTGCATGAAACACCCATTCCGCCCGCAGTCCCGAGAGATTGCCCGGATTGATCTCGGAAAGACCGCTGTAGCGCAGGCCGGAGTAGTCTCCGTTGTAAGAAATCCAATTTGCTGCGGGTGGTTGATTCAGCAGATCCTCGGAACGGACATCGATTTGCGTGGATGTAACCGCCGGCGTGTCGTTTCCTGCCCGAGCTGCCAGGCAGGTGAAGACGACCGCGATGAGCAGGGCCAACCGCTGGCTACAAGTCTTGCCGCAGCACAGAATTCGGAGCCCGAAAGTACTCGCCCCGTGCGGTTTAGAGAGGTTTCGCAAGTCCGGCCTCCCCACCGTCAGTTTTTCGCAAGGGCGGGTGGCAACCAACGGTTGGATACCCCAGTTCGCGTGAGATTTGCAGTCCCGCCGTCTGAATCAAAGGCGCAAGCTGTCGTAGACGGGTGACTGCCATGCGCACCATGGGCGCGGTAATGCTGACGCTGGCACTTACCTCGCCCGCATGGTCCCAGATGGGCGCTGCGATGCAGCGGATGTGAAGTTCGTGCTCCTCCAGGTCGCAGGCATAACCATTCTTTCTCACTCGGTACAGTTCAGCTGCCAGCTCCTGCAGGTTCCCCACCGTGTTCGGCGTAAAACGCTTCAGCCCTAGCTGCGGGAGAACGTTTTCCCGCACCGCGTCCGGCATGTAGGCCAGCATCACCTTGCCCACCGCCGTGCAGTGCAAAGGAACGGCAGCGCCGATGCGTGAGTGGATCCGCAACGGTTCGGGTGAATCCAGCTTCTCGACGTAAACTGCAGAGAGTCCGTGCCGTAAAGTCAGATGAATAGTTTCGCGAGTTTTCCGATTGAGCTCTTCAAGGTACGGGAGGCTCACCCGGCGAATATCGAGTTGACCCAGCGCCGCTTGGCCGATCGCGAAGCATGCGATCCCCAATTGGTACACACCATCCCCACTGCAGTTCAAGAAGGCTGCACTTTCCAGGTTGGCCAGAAAACGGTGGACTGTACTCACCGGCAGCCGGGAGCGGCCGGCAACTTGCTTGGCCGTGAGGCCGTGCGGTGACTCGCTGAAGAGTTGCAGAAGACGCAGTCCGCGCTGCAGCGCCGTAATGTTGTAGCTTCGTTTTGGGTTATCAGTCATTGATCGCGCAACAGAGACTACAGAACAAAATCGAGGCTCACAAAATGAAAGTGCGAATTATCTAATGAAAATCGGTTTTGCACAAATGGATTTCTTCACCTATAGTCTGCCAAACTTCTTGACCGCCTCTACGATCGATTTCATTTGTTCGATCACGGGATACATCGAGTGCTCCTTGAAATCCATTTGTTGCGCCAGGGAGAGCACTTCCTGAGCCCGGGCCTTGGGCACAACCACCACCCCATCGCTGTCTGCCGCGACGATATCGCCGGAATTGACCGTAACGCCGTCGCAGACCACCGGAATCTGCGATCCTGCGAAGCGGTAGTGATGCACCGAAGTAGAAGGTACGATGCCAGTCGCGTAGACGGGGAATCCGATCTTGCGCAAATAGGCCACGTCGCGCACTCCGCCATCGATCACAGCGCCAGCGTACCCGCGCGCCGCCATGGCCGTACCCATGAGTCCACCCATGCCTGCGATGTTCTCGCCGTCCTCGACCACCATCACATAAACGGAATCGGTGGAGCCCTGATCGATGGCGACCAGCATTCCGTTCAAAGCAGTGGGATCATTGTTGCCTTCGTCCTTTTTCAGTTGGACCGTCCGTGCAAAGCCGGCAAACTTTGTGGTGAAGATGGGCTGCATGCGGTGACTCATGTACATGCGCTTGCCGGTCAGTTGTTCCAGCGCATCCGAGACCGAAGCCACTTCTACGCGACGATAATCTGCAATTAAAGCGCTGTCAGACTGCGTTGCAGCTATTCCGCTGGATTGCGCCGGGAGAAGCTCTGCTCTGCAGAAGATGGCAAGCACAGCGCCCAGGGATAGCAGGGATGCTGCGATAGCGTGGGATTTAGCAAAGCGGCGAAACTTGTTCATTTTGGCCTCCAGGCTGTATATATGTGCGCGGACTCTACCACAGGTTCTCCGCCGCGCGGAAGAGCCAATCCATTTGTCCAAGGGAGAACGGAAATGAAAGGCACGATAGGCACCAGAACTGCCCGACGGTTCATGTCGGCCATCGCCATCGCATTAACCGTAAGCGCTGCAGCGCAGCTGGGCTTTGCCCAGGAACGAAAAGCAGTGAATTTATCCTCTACCAGAGGACTTCCATTCAGTGACGGAATCGTCGCGGGAAACACACTGTATGTCGCAGGTCAGGAGGGTACCGATGCGTCCGACAAACTGGTCGCAGGTGGAATTGCTCCCGAAACCACTGCAGCGCTCGCGAATGTCCAGAAGGTCCTCCAGGCCGCGGGCTTCGAACTGAAAGATGTCGTCAGCGTCACCGTGTATCTCGCCGACATTCATGAGTTCCCGGACATGAACAAGGTTTATAAGGGCGTGATGCCCGATCCCAAGCCGGCCCGCGCCACCATCCAGGCAGCGGCTCTGGTCAACAACGCCCGCATCGAAATCTCGGCGATCGCTGTGAAACAGAAGTAGGCCGTCCGACGGCTGGCGAGAAGCCGTTCTGTGCTCCTCGCTGGAGAGAGTGTGACCCTGGAAGGGGGTTGCCCACTTAGGTCTGTCCAAAACGCAAAAAAGGTTGACATGCCTGCCGCGATTGAGATAAACCCTCAATCCATCGTGCGTCGGACTTTCATGCCCAAAGGTCAGTTTTCATGGGATGAAAGTGTCGAAACAGCACGGCGTCGAATCGGGCAAGAGCCTCTTCCGGCAGGAGTCAGCTATGCGTAACGATAAGTGCGCTGCTGTCGCAGTGCTGGCGTTCGTCCTCTTCGCGTTAGCGCAGGCGTCGGCAAGCATCACCGGCAGCATCTCCGGCGTGGTGACCGACAAGTCGGGCGCGGTTATGTCAGGCGCTACGGTGGTTGCGACCAACACCCTGACCGGGGTGCAGACGACGGTCAAAACCGACGCCAAGGGTTTCTACAATCTTCCCACGCTGGCTATCGGCACCTATGACCTGGAAATCAAACAGGTCGGTTTCAAGACCTATCGGAAGACCGGAATCGTGGTCGATGCCAACTCGGCGCTTCGGGCGGACGCAATTCTCGAGGTCGGCACGATCAGTGAGAAGGTGGTTGTGACCACGGAGGCGGCTCAGGTGGAGACCGAGAGCAGCCAAATGGGTGAGGTTATTGAGGGCTCCAAGATCACCTCTGTACCCCTGAATGGCCGCAGCTATATCGATCTCCTGGCCTTACAGCCTGGTGTTTCGCCTTATAAGAACGATGACACAACGTCGGGAGTAGGCGTAGATCCAACCACGCTATCCGGCGATCAAACCAACGGAACTCAGTCCGTAAATGGTGGCCGGCTTGGTTCGAACGGTTTCATGGTGAATGGAGCAGATGCGCAAGAAGGTGTCCACAACGGAGCGGCCATTCTTCCGAATCTCGACTCCATCTCGGAATTTCGCATCATCACCAATAATTTCAACGCCGAATATGGAAATTTCAGCGGCGGCCAAATCAATGTCGTCACCAAATCTGGAACCAATGGATTTCACGGAGACCTGTTTGATTTCCTCCGCAACACCGATCTCGATGCCGCCAACTTTTTTGCTGGAGGAACTCGCGGAGTTTTCATCCAGAATCAGTTTGGCGGAACTGTCGGCGGGCCGATAAAAAAAGACAAGGTTTTCTTTTTTGCCGACTATCAGGGAAACAGACAAATTCTGGGTCAGACAGAGAGCTTTCCCGTCCCGTCGTTAGCGGATCGTAGCGGTAACTTATCGGATCAGGCTAGCTCCTTTGCCAGCGGGACGGATGCTGCCGGCAACCCGATCACAACTACCGTCAACGGGACATCTTGGGCAAGTGTTTTACAATCGCGTTTGGGGTATGCGGTCAGCAGCAACGATGAGCCGTATTACTACACCGCAGGCATGGTGAATCCTGCCACGATCGACCAGACGACCGGGGTTGGCGTCCCATATACGGCCAACTGCACCAGCAACAACCCACAGACGGGATGCGTTTTTCCTGGCGCTTCCATTCCGACGACGGCCTGGGATCCGGTGGCAACGGCCAATCTCAAATACATCCAGCCACCCAATGCCAATCTACCGTCAGGCGCTAATTATGAAAGTTCGGCCTACAACCAGCACTTGACGGACAACAAATTCGGAATCCGGCTGGACATGAATACGCACTACGGTACTTTGTTCGGATACTACTTTTTCGATCAATACTCAGTGACCACTCCCTACGCTCAGGGCATCAGTTTCCCAGGCTTTGACAGTAGCGTTCAGGGTCGTGCGCAGATGATAAATCTCGGGCTGACCACAACCATCAACAACTCCACGGTCAATGATGTTCGTCTGGTGTATCTGCGGAACCGTTACTTCGGAGGAATTCCGATTGGTGGCACGGGTGTTCCGCTGGCCTCATTGGGTTTTAATACGCCTTGGAATAGCACCGGCGGAATTGGCCCTATCAATCCGGCGCTCGAAGGCGTCCCATCGTTTGTCTTCAACAACTATTCCTTCGGACTTCCCCAGGATGTCCTGCGTCAATACAACAACACATTCCAGGTCATTGATAATTTTACAAAAATTGTAGGAACCCACACCCTCCAGTTCGGTGCGGATATTCATTACGATCAGATTAACGAGCGAAACTACGATGACGCGAACGGGGCGTTTGTCTTTAGTGGCGAAGAGACAGGCCTGGACTTTGCCGACTTCCTGCTTGGCGCTCCCGCTAATTTTACGCAAGCCAGCCAGCAGCTTCTCGACTCACGCGACAAATACTTTGGAGCTTACGTCCAGGATAGCTGGCGCGCACGTCCAACGCTGACCATCAATTATGGACTTCGCTACGAGATCATGACGCCCTGGTATGACACCCAAAACAAACTGGAGACAGTCATCCCCGGCGGGCAGTCTCAAGTGTTCCCGACTGCTCCGGTAGGGTTAGTGGTTCCGCTAGATCGGGGGGTGCCGCGAACCTTGGCCCCCATTCAGTACACCAACTTTGCTCCCAGAATTGGATTCGCGTATGCGCCCGATGCGACAGAAGGCTTGCTCGGCAAACTTTTTGGCGGGCCGGGTAAAACCAGTATCCGTGCCGGCTACGGCATCTTCTACAGCGCCATTGAGGACGCCACTGGCTTTGTTGAAGTTGGGGATGCGCCATATGGCTTGTATTATTCTTCTCCGGAACCCCCACTCCTGGCATCCCCATTTATTGATCGCGGTACAGGATTTAATGAGGGAATAAAATTCCCCTTCACGTTTCCTCCGGCAAACGTATCGCCCAAGAATCCCGACACCTCCTTCAATTGGGCACAAGCCACGCCTATCTCCGGGTCTGACTACTTGTATCCTAAAGACACAATACCCCAGGTGCAAGAGTTCGAGTTGTCCCTGCAGCGTCAGCTAGGATCGTCTACGGTCGTGAGCGCCAGCTACGTGGGAACGGTTGGCCGGCACCTCTTAACTTTCGAAGATTCGAATCCGGCGAGTGCGGCGCTCTGCCTTTCCTTGACCGCTGCGGTCCTGGCGCCGGGCCAGAGCGCATGTGGTCCATTTGGGGAAGACAATGTCTACACCCTGTTGAACGGAACGACGGTCAACGGCACGCGTCCTACATTTGGGATTAACTTCGGCAGTAACCCGTACATGATTACAGCGGTCAGCTCGAGTTATAACTCCCTGCAGGTAAGCGTGAAACACAACGAGAAATATGCCAATTTTCTGGTTGCGTACACCTATGAAAAATCGATCGACAATGGTTCGACCTCGTTCGATGCAACCAACCCTTTTAATCCCAGACTGAGTCGTGCTTTGTCGGTTTTCGACGTCCCGCAAGACTTAACGGTGAGCTACACTGTCCAGCTGCCCTTTGACAAGTTCACTGGCGGCTCCCTTAACAGACTCACCGCGGGGTGGGCGTTGTCTGGGATCGCGACATTCGCCAAGGGTGAACCCATCCAGATTAGTGAAACCGATGACAACTCACTCAGTGGAACATTCACGGCCACCATCGATGAGCCTAATTATGCCAACAATGGTAGCCCTCTGTTTGTAAACCGCAATCCGCGCAATCAAGCTGGGCAACCGTATTTCAACCCGGCTTACTTCACGGCGGAACAAATTGGACAAGTCGGAAACGCCATGCGACGGTTCTTTAGTGGGCCGGGTATCTACAACTTTGACATGGCCTTGCTGAAAGATACGCGGATCACAGAAAGCTTGCAGGTGCAGTTCCGCGCTGAGGCGTTCAATGTCTTCAATCACGCCCAGTTCATGAACCCATCGGGAAATTTCAACAACCAGGTCGCGGGCGGTTTTGGGTATGTGACTTCAGCCCGAGATCCACGCATTATGCAACTTGCCTTAAAGTTCGTGTTCTAAGCTGGGTTTCTCCAATGCTCCCGAGCGCCAGGCCACAGTTCGCGCTGCTGCTGGTGGCTCTGTGGGCCGCCAATGGCCTTGCCGCGTGGTCGCAGACCCCACGGCAAAATCTCCCGCAGAAAAACGTCAAGCTGATCTCAACGCAGGGCAAGCAGACTTTCGCGTCGACCTGCGCAAACTGCCACGGCCTGGATGGAAGAGGCGGCGAACGGGCGCCCAACATCGCGGATAGGGCAAATGTGCGCCGGCTCTCCGGTGCCCAGATCTCGCACATTATCGAGAATGGCGTTCCCGGCACAGGAATGCCAGCCTTCCATTCACTCGAGCCTTCTGACGTTCAGGCAATCGTGGCGCACTTGCGCACTCTTCAGGGGAGAAAGAGAACGCTCAAGTTGCCTGGTGATCCCGACCACGGAGAGACAGTCTTCTTCGTTAAGGGTGGATGTTCCGGCTGCCACATGATCGCCGGCAAAGGCGGATTTATCGCCTCTGATCTGTCCGGGTACTCTGGCAGTTATGCTGTGGAGCAGATTCGCAGCGCGATCACCAACCCCACTCGGGGCAGCGACCCGCAGGCGCGATTGGTAACGGTAACCACTCGCGGAGGTGAGAAGATTATTGGGAGAATTCGCAACGAAGACAATTTTTCCTTGCAGCTAGAGGCGCTGGACGGAATATTTTACTCAGTGAGAAAGTCAGACCTCGAGGCTCTGGAATACAATTCGCAAACCCTGATGCCCTCTGACTACAGTTCCACTCTCAGTCCCGATGATTTGAATGATGTCATCAGTTATCTGATGAAGGCGGCCCAGGTCACGGTCGAAACGGTAGCCGCATCGGAGACCTTTGAAGACGAATAGTCGGGGCTTTCCTTTCGGGGTTGATGGCCAACGAAGTGAATTCAAGACTTCCCTCCACGAGAAAGGCATTCTCATGAATCGCCGCATGAAGATCCTGCGCACCTTCGTTATCGCGACCGCAATGCTGCTTGTGGTTGCAGCGTCAGGTTTTCTGACTGCTCAACCCGCGTCTCGGGATTTTAAGCTGCAAGCGGAATCGCCACGGTTCTGGGATCTGGTGGATCACAATGCCAAGCTCGGTGTCGTGGGCACGGGTTTCGGGTTTACGGAGGGCCCGGTGTGGGATGAGGCGGGATTCCTCTACGTGAGCGACGAGACCATAAACAAGATTTTCCGGCTCCATCCCGATGGCAAGAAGGAGGAGGTGATTGCGCTCGGCGATCCCGATGGCAACACCTTCGATCGCCAGCATAGGCTGATCGACTGCGCCAGCGTGTTGCGTGCCATCATCGAAGTAACTCCCGACGGAAAATACAAGATCCTGGCAGATCATTACGACGGCAAGAAGCTGAATAGTCCAAACGATGTGATCGTTGGTCCGGATGGCGCGCTTTATTTCACCGATCCGACTCTGGATCTGGTGGCCGGAGAAAAGCAGGAAATCCCATTTCAGGGTGTCTACCGGCTGGACGCCAGAGGCAACGTGAAGTTACTCACCAGGGACCTCACGCAGCCGAACGGTCTCGCATTCTCGCCAGATGGCAGGCACTTCTACGTCGACGACAGCGAAAAGAGAAACATTCGCGTGTACGACGTTGCCGCCGACGGAGCCCTCACCAACGGCCGCATCTTCGGCGAGGAGCTAGGCGGGAAGGGCGATGGCGTACCCGATGGAATCAAAGTAGATAAGAACGGCAACCTCTTTGTCACCGGTCCAAAAGGCATCTGGGTCTGGGACGCCAAAGGCAATCATCTCGGCACGATCGTCATGCCAGAGCAACCCGCGAACTTGAACTGGGGCGACAAGGACTATCGCACGCTCTACATCACGGCCACGACATCGGTGTACCGGCTAGAGATGAAGACGCAAGGCTTCGTGCCGTATTGAAGCGCTCCGTCCAAGGTCCGGAGCAGGGAATGGCGTTTGAGCCGTGTGCTCCCGGAGTCCGTCCTAGCTTTGCTCTGCCCCGTCGGTCCATGCGCTTGCTGACCGAGGGGCAAACAGAAGACCACCGATCCACCGATCCACCGGCCCGATGAAGCAATCAGCTTCCCGGCTGTCCCCCCATGTGTAACGGTTGTGAACCGCGCTAAGCCCAGGTTCCTTTTTGAATTCTGAGTAACTGATTGTGTGACTGCATCAACACCAGTATTCATACGGTTTTGAGAGACCGGGTTGGTCTTCCGTAGAGTTCGTTTTGACACTGTCAGAGAACCGCGGGATGAGTGTATGATCAGTGCCGTTCTTGAACGAAAAGGAGACTCCAGTTTACAAGTGGCAGGAAGCGATCCCGGCTGCAAAGCAACATTTCACACGGAAGCATGAATCTTCTTATTACTGAGCAGTCCCACAAGAAATTCGCCGCTCCGTTCATTCTGCTCGGAGGCGGCGTACTCCTCGTCCTGGAAGCCGCCAGTGTGTTCTTTTGGGGAACGCACTCTCCGGGGCCGCTCTTCTCCGACCTCATCCAATTGGCGATGGGCACGCTGTGCACGATCGCCGCCTACCAAGCATCTCGGCTATCGGACACCTTCGGGCGCTACTTCTGGGGACTCGGCCTAGCCACGTTTGCGCTCTTTGTGATCGCCCAGGGCTTGGCCTCCTATGACAATGTGTTCCATGCGCCGCATTTTATTGAATGGACCGTCAACGTCCTGTTCTTCTTCTGGCTTACACCGCTCGGGATGGCGCTGTTCCTGGACCTGGATTTCGCACCAGCAGGCTTTGACTGGCTGCTGATTCTAGATCTGGTTCAGGTCATTCTGTTTTGGCTCGCGGGCTACTTCTACTTCTTTTATCTTCCGACGCAATCTACCTCCGGGTCTCAATTAGGTCACTCGGTTTGGGCTCCGTACTTCATTTACGTCGGCTTTCTCGTCGTGGCATTTCTGCTGCGCGCTCTTCTGGCGGAAACCGCGTCGATTCGTTCGATGTTTGTTCGGATCGCGGCGTTTCTCATCGCCACGGGAGTGGCGGATTTCTTCTACTACTACGGACCGGGAAAAGACCTCAGCGACGGTTCCTGGTACGACCTGGTATGGATGTCGACGAATACTCTCTTCCTTTGGTCCGCCTCTACCTGGCGAGCCCTGGAACTTTCGGCCTCTAACGGCACGTCCGCGACACGTCCGCATCGTCCGCTGCTCGTTCAGTCGATTCCCCTCCTTTATTCCCTCCTGATTGTGGCGATCTCCGCCCGTATAGCCCAGCAGCGCCTGAACCTGGCGGCCACGGTTGTTTTGATTTCCTTCGCTTGTTCTGGCACTCGCTTATTGATCACGCAATTTCGGCAGCAGCGGGCCCAGCACCTTTTAGAGGCGGTCATCGAAGGCACGAATGACGCCATTTTTGTGAAAGATCGTGAAGGCCGCTATCTGATGGTCAATACGGCCGCGGCTACCCTCGTCGGTCACAAGGTGAGCGAGTTAATCGGAAAAACCTGTCATAAATTCTTCTCCCCGGATACCGTCCCGCAGATTCTGGAGCGCGACCGCATGGCACTGCAGGCGGGGAAAAGCTCTACGTTTGAAGAGCAGCTCACGGCGGCGGGCGTCACCCTCGTCTGTCTCACAACGCGCGGGCCGTTTCACGACGCCCGGGGCAAGATCGCGGGTTCGTTCGGGGTGTCCCGCGACATTACCGATCGCAAACGCATGGAGGAAAACCTCCGCGTGCAAAAGCTCTTTCTTGAACAGTTAATCCAGAACGCGCCCGAAGCCATCGCGATCACGGATCCTGATTACACGGTTAGGCAGATCAATCTCGAATTTACCCACGTCTTCGGTTACACCGTCGAGGAAGCTCGCGGCCGCAACCTCAACGCCCTCATCGTTCCTCCCGACAAGGAAGGAGAGAGCCAGGGGCTGGCCGATTACACCAGCCGACCGGTGACGACGGTCCTGGAAACCACGCGCTGC
>Ga0181532_10000376_pt1 | contig 46340 bp, 38 predicted proteins | sample PEATcosm2014_Bin_33_FD_119768 | JGI IMG/M metagenome (GOLD analysis project Ga0181532, IMG submission 119768) | Peatland microbial communities from MTU Mesocosm Facility, Houghton, MI, USA - PEATcosm2014_Bin11_30_metaG | ecosystem: Environmental > Terrestrial > Soil > Wetlands > Peat | place... | reverse complement strand
TTAAACTGGTCCCCGAGTAAACTAAGCCAACGACACCCACGAGGCAAATGCAAAGAGTGGCCGTGAGCCGAGTATGGTTCGGGAAGGTCAGAAGCGCGGCAAGGAATAGTACAGAAGCAAAATAGATAACCGTCGGTGTAAGGTAAATGGGAATCTTGGCGGCGTCTCCTTGCCTTCGCTCGGCGGCGAGCGTGATTACGACAAACATCAGACCGAGCAGGGTCGCGGCTGCCGCCGACGTGGTGAGATAGAAATTCGCCCATCGCTCTAGTTCATTCATAAGCTTGTGAGCATACTACTGCTTTAGCCGCGAGAGTCGGTAGCGTCCGCACATTTAGGAATGTCCTCCTGTTGCTGGACACTTCTCGTCAACGTAATCCTGAACCGCATCCAGTAGCATTTTGAATTGCTGTAGGCGGAACTCAAGATAATGTTTGATGGCTTCGGGTTTTCGGTTCTGCATGTGAGGCAAGTCCAGCATCGCAGTCTCAGTATCGAAGTCCGCAAATGCGCTGTCCAAGGAGTCGAGCACCTACGAAATTAAAGCAATGGAGTGGCGTGGAAACACACTCCCTCTGCCGGACCGAGCCACAAATATTTTGGAGCTCTTGCTCTCGAAAGGCATCGGGAAGCGACCGCTGGCATTCGTTTGCCACAGCTACGGTGGGCTTATCGTTAAACAGATTCTGCGGAGTGCCGCTGAATCCAGTGATGACGAAAAAAAGAGGTTTATCCAGAACACGCGAGGTGTTGTGTTCCTCGCGACGCCCCATGCGGGTTCAGAGAAGGCTGACTGGTTCGTTCGTTTCGCGAAAATCCTGTCCCCGAGCGCAGCGGCGGCGGAGCTGGAAGCCCACAACGCGCAACTCAGGGATCTGGCGCTATGGTACCGCAACAGCATGGGGAAGCTTGATATTCAGACAGCGGTAATGTTTGAGACCAAGCAAACGAAAGGCATTCGGATAGTAGATGCAACGAGTGCTGACCCTGGCATTGCGGGGCTAACTCCAATTCCCATCGACGCTGATCACATTTCCATCTGCAAACCTACGGGTAGGGAAAACGAAGTGTTCGTACACGTCGTTCGGTACATGAGAAACTGGTTTTCGCCTGACGATCCGACCATTGAGCCCGTTTCCGCAATATTAACGCGGATCGATTGGCCGTCTACATCAAGCGTTGCGGAGGCCAATGTCCGCAAATCCGTAAATGATGTGGCTGCATCAGCTTTTCCTGATGGCGGTGTTCACTTTCCGCAAGGTTCTCTCGTTCAATCTCAAAACGGACCCCTATACTTCGCTGTCAAAAAACCGTCCGTGGCACTCCGGGCAGCAATTGAGTTCATGCAGGGATGGCATGCTTTCACACTCAAAAATTACCCGGATTGCAGAATTCTTATTGCACAAGGTACGTTCCACGACGCGGAGGGCGGGCGAATTCCAGTCATTAGTGAGCCGTCATACAGTCACCTTCCTACAGGGGCCATCTATGTGGCCGAGGCTGTGGCTGATGCCGTCGACCCGACGATGGCGATTTTCACTCTAGCGTCGCAGGCTGGCGATCGCAGTTCGAGGCTGTTTCGTGTCGAGTTCGAAGACCCCCGCACAGTTCGCGATTCCAGTTTGATCCACGCTTTTTTTGTTGCGCATCCATCTGCCCACAGCGTCCGTTTAAGGCTGGTAGAACTGTTTGTTGTCGAGTACATGCTTGACAAAGGCACTCTCAATAGCATCCTCGAACTCGAAGCGTGGCTAAAGGAACGCAAGTATCCGGAAGTCTCGCCGACTGTGATTGGGGACATTCTGGATTCCTCAGACCGTTTTCAAGTTGTACAAGAAGGTAAGGGTCGCCGTTATCAACTGAACGAGGATAGCCTCAAGCAGATTGAAGCGGAACGCTCTTCGTACGATTTAGCCAAACGGGAATGTGCTGAAATAGTCGGCGCTGCGCTGCGCGAGCTCACGGGCGACGCCGCCGCTCTTGAGCTCACAGATTTACCCATCCTGATTGAAGAATACCTGAGCGCGGTATTTCTTGAAGTTCGTTTGATGGCAAACTACATCCGGCGTACCGATCGTATATTCGACACTGCCACACAAACCCTTCGCAAGTACGACTATGTGGTCAACCGGAAATTGAGAGGATTGTCAGACACCGCGAGTGAAGCTTGGCGAACGGCATTCGTTCGCGGGCTGAAACGCGCAGCCGAAACTAGAAATACGTACGTCGCTGCAATATTTCACAATGTACTCGCCACGTATTACCTGAACCGCTCTCGAACTGCCGCACGATACCAGCGGGAACGACTGAAGGGCAGAACGGTATACGTCGATACAAATGTGCTATACGCGGCGCGCGTAAGGGCCAGTAACTATCACGAAGTGAGCCGTTATCTGCTCGATCATCTCAGAGAACTGGGTTTCGAGATACGAGTCTACCCGTTTTCAATCCGCGAGTATGAGAGCTCGCTGCGGGCAGTTGATCGTGGGTTCCGCGATGGCTTGCCGGCCCCCTGGATCGTTGAGAATAACCCTTGGATATATCAAGAGTTCAAGCTGAATCGCGAGGTATATCTCACGTTCTCCGCGTGCAGAGAAGTGCACAGTATAGCTAAGAACGACGAGTTTACGGAAGATGACTACGCTCGTATGGAGCAGGAGCTCGCACCTCTGGGAATCACCATCGAAAGAGAATTCGAACTACTATCTCGCGACAAGGTCGACGAAGAGTGGAAGGATCTAATGTCCCATATGGACTCTAGTTCCTGGGACCTAGAGCGCTGGTGGGAGTTCCGCCATGCAGCTTCAGCAAAAAACGAGGCTACTAAGGAGCACGACGTGCTCTGCGTGCACAATGTCCAGAAGCGCGGACGAACAGAAGGCACTGATGAATTCGGCCCTCGAGTACTTTTCCTTACGTTAGACGCATTGCATCTCCTTCGGCTTCGGCGGGGATTTCCGTTTATCGTGGGTATACGTCAGTGTCAGGAATATTTCCTTCCCTACCTCTTCCTTACTGACATGCCCATTAAGCAGACGGTCGAATTTCCAAACCAGCTCCTTTCGGCTCAACTGGGCGTCTTATTGATGAAGTACCGCCCAAAGGCCATCGATATCATCGAGAGTGCTCTTGGCTCCCCACAGCCACCACTCGCGTGCCTCGACCTGCCGCATCGGTTTGGTGCGGCGTTGCTTATGTTGTTCGTTATTCAAGACTAACTCCAAGGGACCTAAACAAATTGTCTTTTCCGGTCTTTCCGCTTGGCAGTCCGACAGTGCTGGGGTTTTGTTCTGCGCTTCCGTCGGGTTCTGCCTACCCGAACCGTACAATCCGTCACGGTTCGTTTTCTTCTTTTTAGAGCGCGGCTTGACTTCCAACAATCCTAGAGGACGTGTGGCCGTCTGAACTGGGCTTGGTGCAGTCCCGGAGCTAGCGCAATGCTAAGTCACGCCGTGGGCTTGATTTGCGAAGCACAGCATCCACAAGCCTCAGAAGGTTCCCACCGCCTGTCATCAGGTCCAGCTTCGATTTTTCAATATATGCGATTGCGCCGTCGCTCTTCAGTTTGTCCGCGTTGCTCTGGGAAAGGCTACTCACAACAATGACTGGGATGTTGGTAGTCGTTGGGTCTTGCTTGAGGGATCGCAGTACAAGCTCGCCCCCCATTTTCGGTAAGAGCATGTCCAAGATGATGAGGTCCGGCCTGCTCTGGCGGGCCAACTGCAAAGCTTCCTCGCCATCACTAACATCGACCACGCCGAAGCCTTCTTCAACGAGAATCCGCTTCATTGTGGTCCGTATGAGCCTGCTGTCTTCAACTACAAGAAGTTGCTTCATGGATGATTACTTCTCATGCAGGTAATTATCCCTTGACATGATGGGAGGGGATACATACCTTTCAGACACTGTCGAACAGTGCATAACTGAAAAGAGCTTCAGCATTTCCATTGCAAAGTGAACCGCCTCGGCTTACGTCGGATAGTTCCGGAAAGGAATATCCGGCAGTCGTTCATGTCCTATAGGTGCGGTAGCGGGCGCAGTTATCGGCATATCATGCAACCAGTGGTACTAGCGACAAAGCTTCCGAGAGATGACGAAGGAGCGCGGCTGGTTGTTTCCCATTGGAAAAACAACCGGAGGGGTAATCACCAGTTGGAACCGAGCAGCGGAAAAGATGTATGGATACACGAAGACCGAAGTGCTGGGGCGAAACCTATCCTTTCTGGTGATCCCGGAACGGCGAGAGGAAATCCGAGCTTTAATCGAGCGTTTACGAGCGGGGCATTCAGTGGAGTGCTTTGAGACACAACGACTCACGGAGGAGGGCTCGGTACTGGGCGTGTCATTGTCCGTCTCTCCGATTAAAGACGCAAGCGGGCAGGTTACAGGGTCTTCGGCGATTGCTCGCGACCTCACTCCTCGAAATCGTGATGCGGAGCAATTACGATTGCAGGCAGCGGCTTTGGAAGCCGCTGCCAATGCCATCGTGATTACAGATTTCCACGGCACGATCATGTGGGTGAATCATGCGTTCACGACTATGACTGGCTATAGCAAAGAAGAAGCGGTGGGCAAGAACCCTCGCCTGTTGAAGTCCGGAAAGCAACCGCAAAGCTATTATGCCGATCTTTGGTCAACCATCTCGTCAGGCAAAGTCTGGCATGGCGAACTCGTCAACAGGCGCAAAGACGGAACAACCTACACCGAGGAGATGACGATCACACCTGTAACGCAGGACGTTGGCAATCCGGACAATAATTATTTCGTCGCCATCAAGCAAGACGTTACCGAGCGGAAGCGGTCCGAGGAGGAACTGTACCGGGCACACCAGATGCTTCAGACCATCCTGAACACCATTCCTCAACGCGTGTTTTGGAAAGACCGGAACTGCACCTACGTGGGCTGCAACCGGGCTTTTGCGACCGATGCGGGTTTAAACAATCCGGCGGAGATCATCGGCAAAAGCGATTTTGACCTCGTCTGGAGTGAGACGGCTGAAGTTTATCGCACCGATGACAAGCTGGTCATGGAACAAGGATCGGCAAAGCTCGGCTATGAAGAAATACAGGACCGGCCCGACGGAGGCCGGGTGTGGCTCCGAACCAGCAAATTGCCCCTGTCGGACCGGGAGGGCAAGGTGACCGGCGTTATTGGAACCTACGAAGACATCACCGAGCGCAAGGTCGCCCAAGAACGGGTCCAATACTTGGCCTATTACGATGCCCTTACGGAACTGCCCAATCGGACTCTTCTTCAGGATCGGTTAACCAAGGCCCTCGCCAGTGCTCGTCGGCGGAAGGACAAAGTTGCGCTTTTGTTCCTCGACCTAGACAGGTTCAAAGACATCAACGACTCTTTGGGGCACTCGGTCGGCGACCTTGTTCTGAAGGAGGTCGCAGAGCGGTTGAAGAAATGGGCGCGTGAACAGGACACCGTAGCCCGAGTTGGCGGAGACGAATTTCTTATCGTGTTGACTGCGGTGAAGGAGTCAGCCGACGCAGCCGTTGCCGCTGAGCGGCTCATGAATACGATGACCGCTGAATTTGTTGTTCAAGGTCACTCCCTTGGCATTAGTTGCAGCGTTGGCATCAGCATTTTCCCGGAACACGGTGCGGACAGCGAAACCCTGATCAAGGATGCCGATGCAGCCATGTATTGCGCCAAAGAAAGCGGACGTAACAATTTTCGGTTCTTTACAAAAGACATGAACACTCAGGCTGTGGAGCGATTGACCTTGGAGAACGGCCTGCGACTGGCACTCGACAAGAAGGAACTCTTTCTGGTGTATCAACCGCAGATGGAAATTGCCACTGGACGGATCACCGGGTTGGAAGCACTCCTCCGCTGGCAACATTCGGAATTAGGACTTGTGCCACCCGATAAATTCATACGGATTGCGGAGAACAGCGGTCTGATCCTGCCGATTGGCGAATGGGTTCTCCGGACAGCCTGTTCTCAAGCCCGGACATTGCAGGATCAAGGTCTTCCCGCCGTTTCAGTTGCAGTGAATGTATCAGCGGTTCAGTTTCGTCAAGAGGGCTTCTGCGAACTCATCAGAAGAGTGCTCGATGAAACTGGTCTCGCCCCGCAATATCTTGAGCTGGAGCTAACAGAAAGCCTCTTGCTAGCCAATGCAGAGGTGAACCTCTCAGTTGTTCGGGAATTAAAGGCCATGGGGTTGACACTAGCGATTGACGACTTCGGAACTGGCTATTCCAGCTTCAGCTACTTGAGGCAGTTTCGGGTCAGCAAGCTCAAAATCGACCGCTCGTTTATTCGCGATGTCGCCGTGAATCCTGATGATGCGGCGATCACAACCGCAATCATCAGCATGGCCAAAAGCTTGCATCTCAAAGTAATCGCCGAAGGCGTCGAAAACGAAGCGCAAATGTCATTCCTGCGAACCCATCATTGTGATGAGATTCAAGGCTACTACTTCAGCAAGCCTTTGGCGGTTGACAAAGTTGCTGACAAGCTGCGAGGTACGGCGGTGCAAGTCTTATCTGCAAAACATGGTGCGGGACAAGGAAGCTGAGCGAGCCTCAAATCCGTAAAAGTTCATCATACGGAAGAAGGAGACCCGCAGATTCTCTCGAAAATCAGGGCGATCCCGGAATTCCTGAATGGACTCGGTGGCCAGAATCGGGGCTGCGGCATTGAATCTGCTTGGCTCGGGCAATGGGAAGAGCCATTGTATGAAATCGTGAACGCCTTCCTGATCACATCACAGTGTGATGCTGATCATGGCACTTTGCCGAGCACGGGCAGCATAGTGACAATGTGCGGGATAGTCTCTCGACTCTCCTCTCGGTTAATCGCCTTCTGCGCATTCGGAACTCTTGACAGGAGGGACGATCATGACGCCCGTGGCGGCTGCAAAAAAGCAAAAGCGATTCGATCCCCAGACATTCCTTTCGACCATCAACGGCGGTAGAAAGATCGTAGCTTTTCCCAAAAAGAAGATGATCTTTGCTCAGGACGACCCATCAGATGCTGTTTTTTATATACAGACAGGGAAGGTAAAACTGACCATCTTATCGAAAGCCGGGAAGGAAGCCACGATTGGGATTTTGGGTGAATGCGATTTCTTCGGGGAAGGCTGCCTTTCGGGACAGGCTGTTCGCACGTGCTCCGCAACAGCCGTGACCGATTGCACGGTAATGTGCATCGATATGATCAGTGGTTGACGAACCACATACTTCCTCACTGGGGAGAGGGTTCGATCACTGACGTACAACCGCGCCCTGTTGAATTGTGGCTGCATTCTCTCACGCTGTCTCCCAAGAGCAGAGTTCACATTCGAGGCGTTCTGCATCAACTTTGGGAGTTCGCTATGTGGCGCGGTGACGTGCCGGCAGAGCGCAATCCGATGACTCTGGTCACTGTGCGCGGTGCAACCAAGAGGACGAATGCTCCGCGTAGTCTTACGTTCGAGGAGTTCCAGAAGTTTGTTTCTGAACTCCCGGAACCATTCCGCACGATGGCTCTGCTGTGTCTGTGTTTGGGACTCAGGATCAGCGAATGCCTAGCACTCAAGTGGGCAGACATTGACTGGCTTGCCAGCAAGATCAGCGTAGAACGTGCGATTGTCCGTCAACGAGTAGATGACGTAAAGACCGCAGGTTCCAGAAAGCACTTGGGCATAGATGGCAGTCTGCTGGAAGTGCTCAAGACGTGGAAGCAAACAACGCAGTTTTCCGCACCGGGAGACTGGGTCTTCGCCTCCCCGACACGGCTAGGCCGTCTTCCATGGTCCTATCCGCGAGTCTGGGGAGTTTTCCAGAAAGCAGCAAAAGTTGCGAAAGTCGGCAAGTTGGCTACTCACACGATGCGCCACAGCTATAGATCGTGGCTTGACGCTGTGGGAACCCCGATAGCCGTGCAGCAGAAACTGATGCGACATGCGGACATCCGCACGACGATGAATATCTATGGCGATGTGGTGACGAACCAAGAGTCAGAGGCACACAGCAAGATCGTGGGTTTGGCTCTGCCACGCGCTTAATGGATCGCGCTACGGATCACAGCTCAGCCAAGTGGTTGAAAGTATGGCGGAGAGAGTGGGATTCGAACCCACGTTACCCTTTCGAGTAAACACGCTTTCCAAGCGTGCGCCTTCAGCCACTCGGCCATCTCTCCGGCGAAACCTTGGAACGGTATGTTTCCGGAAGGCTGTCGCTTTGCCGACCGGGCAATGGTTGCGCCGTCTCGGCTTCATTTCATTCTATGGGGGTGGCCGCAACAGCGCAAATCGGAAGGTAGCAGAGGACTAGGAGGGCACGCGGCGCAGTCGTTGTGGTCAGGAAATCTTTTCTGGTGCGACAGGAGTGAGCGTCATTGAGTCAGAACAGCTGGCATGCACACTCGAAGTTGCTGTACCGGCAGAAGCGCCGGCTGCGGCACCCACAGCCGCGGCAGTGCCTGCAGTTTCCGCGTCGGGGGCGGCAACAGGAACCGGTGGCGGCTTGACGCCATCTACAATGTGATGGCTCAGGCAATAGAGCGCTAATTCGAGGCGATCGGCAACTCCAAGTTTGTCATACACCTTGCGGAGGTAGTTCTTGACGACCTGTTCGGTGGTGCCTACGCGAACCGCGATCTCTTTGTTCTTCATGCCCTGAGTAACGCAGGAGACGATCAGCGTTTCTTTAGGCGTGAGTTGGACCTTCGGGCGCGCTCCAGAAGGGCGCAGATTATGACCGCGGAATGCTTCCATCACCCAATGCACGGCTTGGTTCTCAAGCCAGGGTTCGCCGGCGGCAACTTTGCGTAGACAGTCGACCAGGACTTCCGGTTCAACCTCGCGCGACAGAATACCGTGCGCTCCGCGCCGGAAAAGATCGAGTGTGAGCTGTTCGTCCGATACTGGCGTGACCACAATAATCTTTAGTTGAGGCGCCTGGCGCAGGAGTTCCGTCACCGCTTCCACTGGATTAGGGACCAACGCTGACTCAAAGATAAGTACATCCGCAGAGAACTTCGTCACCGCGGACTGTGTCTGGGGCAGCGTTTCAGCCTGACCCACAACCCGGATATCGTCTTCGAGAGCGAATATCTTGCGCAGGCCGGCGCGGAAGATCGCCTGGGTGTCGGCAAGGATAACGCGGATCAAATTGGTCGAGCCGCTATCCTCGTGAACACCGTGATCTCCGCCGACGCTGACCGTGCTGGCCATTATTTTCTCTGTGCCCTATGCTCGCTCGAAATGGTACTCGTCAATCACAACACCAACGCCTCGACGGCCTTTATCCTCAAAGCTGCGAACTACGCGGCCGTGGCAGTCAATCTGAACATCACAACGAGAACCCACAACATTGCCGGGAAGCAGGATCGTGAAATCGACGATCGAACCAACGGGGACGTCGCGATCCATGGCGAAGAGGACACCGTTGGCAGAGATGTTTTGAGTTTCCGCCAGACAGTCGCCGCTCTGCGATTTCAGTTCCACGGGTAGATGCAGCGGAAAACGCGGAGCACTTTGCATTTCTACATAGTGCTTGCTCACAGTCTGCTGCTGCGAGTCCGGCGTCAATTGCTGCTCTGTTCCTTCGCTTTGCACCGTTTCTGACGGACCTTCCTTCCGAAGCGCGCTGGACGCATCCGGATTTCTCGGAAACTCTTTTTTGACGAACGTAAGGGCAGCGTACACCCGGGAATCAGGCTCGCAAAGTTACGGAAGTCATGGAACGGTGGGGCGTTAACTGCTTGAGGATGAGTGGATTACAACGAATCTAAGATGACTCTAGTCGCCCATTCGGTGGGCTGCGGAAGCGGTCCGATTATTGCTCAGAACTTAGTCACTTCCGTGAAGTTAAAATCGCGGATCTTCATGGCAGGTACGACCATGTCAAGCGACTCCTCGCCACAGGACCGAACGGGCACACTCATGGCATTTACGCTTGAGAGCATGTGGATAAGGCTTTGGTTGAAACGGAAATTGCGCACACCCCGCTGGACTCGCCCATTTTCTATCAGAAACGTACCGTCGCGGGTCATGCCGGTGACAATCTTTTCGAAAGGATCGACTTCCCTGATGTACCACAGGCGGGTAACCAGCACGCCGCGCTCGGTGGAGGCAATCATCTGCGCGAGCGTTTGAGGATCTTGCGGCGTCGCGAAGACAATGTTGAGCGGCATCTCGCCCATTTCGTTGGGCAGCGCGAAGCCGTGGCCGGTGGGCGCGATGGGCCCAGCCTTGTCTTTCTGTTCCGAGCGTTTCATGCGCTCCGCGGTAGCGCGCGCGTAGACGACGCGCTGGACTATTCCGTTTTCAACCAGTGGCACTCTCCGCCGCTGCATGCCTTCGCCATCGAAGGGAGACCCCGTTTGTAACGGATGTGTGACGTCATCCCAAATGGTAATGTTTTTGCCGAAAAGTTTACTGCCGATGCGGCCGGTGAGGAATGAACGCTGGTCGAGGATCGCCATGCCCGAGTAATCCCAGAACATGAAGCCAACGATGTCGAGCACGGCCGCAGGTTCCAGAATTACGGTGCACTTCCCTGCTGGAATCTCCGCCGGACGCGCGGAATCGATCGCTTTCTTCGCTGCAATCTCGGCAAGACCGAGCGGATCAAGGTTGGCCACGTCCGGCGAGTTGGCCTTTTGCCATCCGGAGGAATCGTTGGCCAGCATGGTTATGGAAACTTCCGCCAGAGTCTGCATATGCCAGTTGCTCAGCCCTCGCGAATTGAAAATACCCTCCACGGATTCTGAACTGGAAAAGATGCCGGCTGTTGTGAGTTTGTGCTTTTTGGCAGCATCGACTATTTTCTTTACGCCGTCGGCGCGAAGCTGGGGCGTGAGCGAGGCGGTCTCTGCGAAGTGGCGGGAAGGAAACTGCATGGCGAAGACTTTGTCGTCCGCGCTGCCAGCAGCTTCCCTGGAATCCGGCATGGGCAGCAAATCAGGGTCCGGGTGCTGCACTTTTGCCAGATTCTCCGATGATGCAACTACGCGCCGCAAGCTCTCATCGTCAAACTTGTTGGTAAAAGCGCGAGCCGTGCGTCCGCCAAAGACGGTGCGCACCGAAACGATATGGTTTTCTTCTTCTACATTTTGATGAATTGTATTGTTCGCGAAGCGCGTGAGCGCAAATCTTCCTCCGGAGATAAGCACTTCAATTTCATCAGCCGTGGAAAAATTTCGGATGCGGTTGAAAATGTCGCCGGCTTGGTCTCGGGTTAGCATTGATTGGTTAGCATCGGTTGATCAGGTTCAGCCGGTTCGGGTTTCCCTCCGTGTCTCCGTGGTGACCTAGCTTCCTTTGTAAGCACTTCCCACCTTGATCTTCCGAAATAGCGACGGTGCGGCGCCGTGGCCGGTTCCCATCACTTGCTGCGGCTGGCCTTTGCCGCAATTCGGTGTCCCCCAGAGCGTCCACTCATCGCGGGAACAGATGGTATCGAGCGCATTCCAGAACTCGGTCGTGATGCCGGAGTACGACGGGTTCTTCACCATGCGCATGCGCTTGCCATGCTTGATCTCCCAGCCGATCTCGCAGCCGAATTGAAAGTTGTAGCGCTTGTCGTCGATCGACCAGGAGCGGTTGGTCTGCATCAGGATGCCGTGATCGGTGGAGGCAATGAGTTCTTCCAAGCTCAGCGGCTTCTCGCCGGGCAGCAGACTGATGTTGGTCATGCGAATCATAGGCAAACGGTTCCAACCTTCGGCGCGCAGCGTTCCGCCAGAGCGGCTCTCGCCGATAGTGTGCGCGGTCTCGCGTGAGCTGAGATAGCCGGTAAACAATCCATCGGTGATGATCGGCGTACACTGCGCGGGAACGCCCTCGTCGTCGAAACCAAACGTTCCGAGCCCCGGTCCATGCTCCTGGCGCGCGTCGGCAACAACATTTACCATTTCGCTGCCATAGCGCAGGGTGCGTAGTTTGTCGAGCGTAAGGAACGACGTGCCGGCGAAGTTCGCTTCCATGCCCAGCACGCGATCGAGCTCGATAGGGTGCCCAATTGATTCGTGGATTTGCAATCCGAGCTGTGAACTGTCAAGAATGATGTCGAATGTGCCTTCTGGGCATTGCTCCGCATGATGCAAGGCGACCGCCTCCTCCGCGATGCGGCGGGCGTTCTGTCTGAGTTTCAATTCTTCGATCAGCTCATAACCTTTGTTCTGCCACTGGCCGCCATAAGAATTCGGATAAGACCGTTTCTGAATCTCGTTGCCGGCGAATGCATATGCAGTGTAGCCCGCACCCGCGGAATACTTGGTTTGATGGATGTCGGATCCCTCCGACGATATAAACCACTGCTCTTCGCGATTGAAGTTCAGGTTGGTTTCGGCCAGGGTGATGCCGGCAACCGCGCGCAGTTCGGAGTCGATGTTCAGCAACAGCGCAATGTTTTGCTCGACCGAGATCGCGAACGGATCAATCACATGCGGCGTGACCCACTCGGCGGTCACGGGCTTTTCGGGAGCGAGGCGGACATCCTGCTGCTTCACTTGCGCCGAGGCACGGGCAATTTCGACCGCGCGGGCCGCGGTGGCTTCAACCCCGGCGCGCGACAGGTTTTCAGAGGCGGCGAATCCCCACGCGCCGTCGGCCAGCACACGCACGCTCATCCCAGTAGATTCAGCGTCGGATGCGCTGCCGACCTTGCCGTTCTTCGTGGTGAGCGCGCGGCTTCGCTGGCTCACAATGCGGGCATCGGCATAGCTCGCGCCGCGCATCGTGGCGACATTCAAAGCCCAGTTGGCGATTTCCTTCATGCGGAGCTTCAAATTTACCACGGAGACACTCTTCGACTGCTCCCAGGGCCGGCTCCGACGGGAGAAAGGTAAAATAGAATGTCTACGGGGTAGCGTGTGCCACATCCAGCGCGTTCCTCACCGCCAGCAACTCCTTCAAAACCTCGCGCAACTTGGTGGACTCCAGCGCATTCTCTCCGTCAGACTTCGCAACTTTAGGATTGTCGTGCACTTCCAGGAAGATACCATCTACTCCGGCGGCGACCGCCGCACGCGCCAGAACCGGGATGAACTCTGGTTGTCCCCCGCTGACCGTGGGGCCACGGTCGTCGGCTTGCGCCGAAGGGAGTTGGACGGAATGCGTGGCGTCGAAAACGACTGGCGCGAACTTGCGCATGATGGAGAGCGAGCGCATATCCACGACGAGATTGTTATAGCCGAAACTGCTGCCGCGCTCCGTGAGAAATACTTGCGTGTTGCCGGCTTCACGGCATTTCTCCACCGCATGCCGCATGTCCCAGGGCGAAACGAATTGTCCTTTCTTGATGTTGACCGCGCGGCCGCTCAGCGCAGCCGCCACCACGAGGTCGGTCTGGCGGCACAGAAACGCTGGAATTTGCAAAACATCGACTGCTTCCGCGACACGGGCGACATCCGCTACTTCGTGAACGTCAGTGAGCACCGGAACCTGGATTTCATCTTTGATCTTTTTCAGGATGCGAAGGCCTTCCTTGATGCCCGGCCCGCGAAAACTGCGGATCGACGTGCGGTTGGCTTTGTCGTAACTGGCTTTGAAGATAAGCGGGAAACCGAGTGCCCGGGTCACGCCCTTGATGATCTCTGCCATACGAATGGCGTGCTCTTCGCTCTCAATCACACAGGGGCCGGCGATGAGGAAGAGATTCCCCGAGCCAATGCGGACGTCGCCGACCTGGAAGGAAGAAATCAAAAGCAAAGCCTTTCACCGCCGAGCACGCAGAGAGCGCCGAGACAAACAATATCAGCTAAAGACCGATCCGAAAATCAGGCCTAGTCTTGGCGTGTTCGGCGATCTCGGCGGTGAAACGTCTTTCCTATCGGCGCGATACTTTCTCCGGACGGTGAAACATCTCGACCGCAGCCACGTCTTTCTCTGCCCGCCGCTTCGAGCCGTGCTCATACGCCGCCGCAATGAACGTGCTGAACAATGGGTGCGGCTCCAGTGGCTTCGACTTAAACTCGGGATGAAACTGGCATCCGATGAAATAGGGATGATCCGGCAATTCCACCATCTCGACATAAGTACCGTCCGGAGTTGAGCCAGAGATTCGCAACCCTGCCGCCACCATCGGCTCTTCGTATTCGCGATTGAATTCGTAACGATGGCGGTGACGCTCGCTGACTTCTAGCTTGCCGTAGATCTTGTGAGCCAGCGTGTTGGGCTCGATCTTGCAAGTCCATGCGCCCAAACGCATGGTGCCGCCAAGTTCTTCCACGCCGCGCAACTCGCGAAGTTTGTAGATCACGCGATGCGGCGTCGCCTGATCGAACTCGCTCGAATTTGCCTCCGCTAATCCAACCACGTTGCGGGCAAACTCTACACACGCGGTTTGCATTCCGAGGCAAATCCCGAAATAAGGAACTTTATTCTCGCGGGCGTAACGAATCGCGATTAACATCCCCTCGATGCCGCGCTTGCCAAAACCTCCGGGAACCAAAATTCCGTCGTAATCCTCGAGCTGCGCGTCGTTGCTGTTGCTCTGGTTGCCCGTTTCCAGTCCCTCGGCCTCAATCCAGTTCAACTGAAGTTTAAGGTTGTGCGCCAGCGCCCCGTGTACTAGCGCCTCTTTCAGTGACTTGTAAGAATCTTCATACTCGACATACTTGCCGACAATCCCGATTGTGACCGTGTCCTTCGGGTTGTAGACACGATGCACAATGTCCTCCCATTTCGAGAGGTCGCGATCCTGCGCTTCCATGCGCAAATATTTCAGGACAAGGGTGTCCACGCCTTCGTTGGCGAACACGAGCGGGACTTCATACACCGAAGCCACGTCCTTGGCCGTAATCACTGCTTCTTCCTGCACGTTGCAGAAGAGCGCAATCTTCGATTTAAGCTCCTTCGCCAGGAAACGGTCGGTACGGCAGAGCAGGATGTCAGGCTGAATTCCGATGCTGAGAAGTTCCTTCACGGAATGCTGCGTGGGCTTGGTCTTCAATTCCTGTGCTGCGGCGATGAACGGTACCAGTGTCACATGCACGAACAGCGTGTCATCACGGCCCAGTTCCTGGCGCATCTGGCGGATCGCTTCCATGAAAGGCAGCGACTCGATGTCGCCCACCGTGCCGCCAATTTCCACAATCGCTACGTCCACATCCTGCGCCACCTTCTTCATCGCAGCCTTGATTTCGTTGGTGACGTGAGGGATCACCTGCACCGTCTTGCCCAGATAATCGCCGCGGCGCTCTTTGGCAATGATTTGTTCGTAGAGCCGACCCGTGGTCCAGTTATTGTCGCGAGAAAGTTTAGCGTGGGTAAAACGTTCGTAGTGACCGAGGTCGAGATCAGTTTCCGCTCCGTCGTCAGTCACGAAGACTTCGCCATGCTGAAACGGCGACATCGTGCCCGGATCGACGTTGAGGTAAGGATCAAACTTCATCAGGTTGACTTTGAGCCCCCGGCTTTCCAGCAGGCAACCGATCGAAGCCGCAGCCAATCCCTTGCCCAGGGAAGACACAACTCCGCCCGTTACAAAGATGTACTTCGCTGGCATCTCTTCCTCGCTCTAAATTGTGTTTGAAAAATGGTGCAGGTGGGGTGCACGATCAATTATGGCAGAAGATGCCTGCGAAAGGAAATAGAAGAATCAGCTCGCGTTGACTATCCCGGCAATGTGGGCGAAAATGATTCAGCACTTCCCTCGATCCCGACTGTTCGGGCTTCCCGATCGTGGGCCTGTGGCGCAGCTGGGAGCGCGCTTCCATGGCATGGAAGAGGTCGTCGGTTCGATCCCGACCAGGTCCACCAATTCTCTCAACGGACAGAGAATGACCGGCATACGGTCGTGGATGGCTGCCGTCACCGCGTTCGGGGTCGTGGTCAGAATCGAACGCGTCTCCAGCATTGCCCCGCTCGGGTCTTTCCATCTCTCCCATATCTCGGCGAACGCGAACAACTCGACTCCATTCACTTCGAAACAGTACGGCTGTTTCGTCTTCCCAGCTCGCTGCGACTCGTAGAACCCGTCTGCGGGAATAATGCACCTGCGAAATCTCAACGCATCCCGAAATGCAGGCTTCGTAGCCGCCGTCTCCAATCTCGTGTTGATCATCCTGGCAGCGCTGGAGGAGTCCTTCGCCCACGACGGAATGAGGCCCCAACGAACCAGCGACAGATCGCGGCGGGGTTCATTCGGATTGTGGCGAATGACTGGGACGGGCTGGGCGGGAGCGATGTTGTAGCGCGGCACCCAATCTTCGTCGCCCGGAATTAGCCCCCTGGGCCAGCCGGCGACGGCAGGACTTGCTGCAGTTGCTGGATGGGCTGAACCCGACGATTGCCGAGCTGACGCAAGCGATCGAGCAGGAAGTAGAGAAGTGTGCGGAGGCACAGCGCTTGCCTCCGTGTTGTTGGTTAGTCTTATTCTTGAGTGTTTGTGCCTCAGTCTAGCAGGCTGCGAAGACGGCTCCGTCAACGCCTCGGCATGCGTGCGCGTACCGTAGTAGAGACCGGTGAAGGAGGAATGCTAGGCTGGTAATATGAACCGGCGGCTAGCTCTTCCCTTTGCCCGTATCACACGCCTTTTACTGGTGTGGATATTTTTCAGCTCAGTGCCTCCCGCCTCCGCCGCGAACTGGACGGTGCGCGCGCAGCCCGCACGGCTGGTGAATGGCGGTCCGGTATTGTTTCAGGTTAAGCCCCCGGCCCCGCTAGAGTCGCTAAATGGAATCTGGCTTGGACATGATGTTTCCTTCAGCTACGATGCAGCCAGTAAAACATGGTTCGCTCTGGCCGGCGTCAGCCTGGAGACCGCCCCCGGAAGCTATAGCCTTGAGCTGACCGGCGAAACGCAGAGCGGAAAATTTCCCAGCACACGGATTTCGTTCACCAGGAAATTGACCGTCACTCGCGCCAAGTATCCCAAGATTGAAGTTAAGCTCAGTGTCGAAGGCAAGTTCACAGAGCCCAGCCCGGGCCAGCAGAGAGAAATTCAGGAAGCACAGGAAGTCAAGAAGGACTACCTAAACCGGGTCACGCCGGAGCGCGAGTGGTCAGGGCCATTCACCGCGCCGGCGGACGCTGCGATTTCTGACGTATTCGGCTCCCGGCGGATTTTCAACGGAAAGACGTCGAGTCCCCACCTGGGTTTGGATTTCCGCGTCCCCAGCGGCACTCCCGTGGCAGCCATGAATGCCGGCACGGTGCTGCTAGCTAGACCTCTTTATTTCGAGGGTAATTTCGTCGTATTGGATCACGGCCAGGGCCTGCTAACCATGTACATGCATCTTTCGGAGTTCAAAGTGAAGGAGGGTGATCAGGTAAAACGCGGCCAGGAAATCGGGCTGAGCGGAGGCACAGGCCGCGCCACAGGCCCGCATCTCCACGTTGGAGTGCGATGGCAGGGCACTTCCCTGGATCCCGCAGGCCTGATGCGTTTGCCCCTGCCCTAGCCGGCTCTTTGGCTGCGAAGAAAGCTAAGCGTTCCCGCCCGAAAGTCCACTCAGTCCTCGCGGAGAAATTTCTCGCAATCCATCCTTCAGAGTGTCTTTTAACTCCAGGTTGCGAATCAGCCGATGCAGGTAATTGGGATGCACGCCTAAGAGGCGGGCTGCCTCGGCATAACTGCCTTGCGTCTGCTCCACCGCGTCGCGAATGAGCTGTTTCTTCAGCTCCTTAAGCGCGGCGTGATATTTTGCCTCCGTCATTTCTGGCGCAGGAGTGCGCTCCAGAAGCGATTCGGGCAGATCCTCGGGCAGAATCATGTCGGAGGATCCCAACACCAGCGCCCGTTCGATGGCATTTTCCAGCTCCCGCACATTGCCCGGCCAATCATAGTTGGCCATGCAAGACAAAGCTTCGCGGGAGATTGGGCGCGGCTTCACTTTGCAGTGTTTGGCATGTTTCTGTACGAAGTGGCGCGCCAGCATCGGGATATCCTCCCGACGCTCCCGCAAGGCGGGCATGGTGACCTTCAACACGGCCAGGCGGTAATAAAGGTCCTTGCGAAACGTGCCGTCTCGCACCGCTTGGTCAAGGTTGCAGTTGCTGGCGGCGATGAGCCGGATATCCACCTTGATGGGATGGCTTCCGCCGACGCGTTCGAACTCACGCTCCTGTAATACACGCAGCAATTTGACTTGCAACACGGGAGCGAGTTCTCCGATTTCGTCGAGGAACACTACGCCTGAGTCGGCTACTTCAAGTCTGCCTTTCTTCAAGCCCGCCGCCCCGGTGAACGCTCCGCGCTCGTGACCGAACAGATCGCTTTCCAGAAGCGTCTCCGGAATCGCCGCGCAATTGATGGCCACAAATGGCTTGTTGGCACGCGGACTATTGCGGTGCAACGCCCGCGCCGCCAGCTCCTTGCCGGTTCCGCTCTCGCCCTCAATCAATACCGTTGAATCGGTGGGCGCCACGCGCTTGAGAAATTGATAAATCTCTTTCATGCGGGCGCTTTCGCCCACCAGGCTCCGCTCCTGACTGATTTCGACCGTCAGGCGCTCATTCTCTTGTTCTAGCCACTGCAAGCGCCGAGCATTCTCCAGCGCGAACGCCGAGATGCCAGCGATCGCAGTCACCAGTTGCAAATGCTCTTCGTGAAGCCGGTTGTCCAGACTGTTACTGTCAAGATAGATGCATCCAATTACCCGCTGGAACACGGTTAGAGGCACACATAACAGCGAGCGCACCTGCGACGCAGCCAGGCTCTCGACCTCCCGCAAATCGCCGCAGCTGGGAACATCCGTACCGAGAATCGCAATCCCCTGCTCCAGCACCTGGCGGGCGACCGTGCGGCTCACCTTCACCAACGGGGCCTGTCCCGCCTGGCGCATGCGAGCGAACATGGAATTGAATTGCTGACTCTCTCTGTCTGCCAACAAGATCGCGCCTCGGCCGGCGGGCACCACCTCAAAAATCAAATCCAGCAACTGTCCTTGCAGGTCATCGAGATCGCGAATGGAATGCACGATCCGGCTAATCTTCAGCAACGCATTCAGGTTGCGGGCTATCTGGGAAGTAGCTGGCAACTCGCGCAACAGTCGGTCTGGTTGTAGGTAAAGGACGTCCTTAGGATGGATGATCGTGGTTTCGGCGATCTGCTGAGACTCCTCGAACTCGACGCGCCCCGACCCCGGGACTAGATTTTCATCTTCCAGCAGGAACAAGAAGGAAGAATCTCCGGTGGCGATCTCGTCACCGTGTTTCAGCCACTGCTCCTGTACCATACCGCCATTGACCTGGGTTCCGTTGCGGCTACCCAAATCCCGTACCTGGAACTTTCCTTCTTGCCCTCGCACCACACAGTGTCTGCGCGAAACCGAAGGATCCGTGACCGCAACCGCGTTTGAGGCTTCCCGCCCGATGGTGATTTCTCCCTCGGATAAAGGAATCGTCGAGTCCTTCAATGGGCCGGAAAGCACTACGAGTCTCGGACGCAAGGCCTCTCACCCCGTGCCCTTCTTATCACACTTCGATTAGAAATTTACTTCCGCACTGAAACTATTCCATTATCCGAACAGATAGGGTCGCTATCCGATGAGATAGCAACCCGGTCACTGGGAAACATCGGCATCACCGTTTTATAGCTGCTTACAGTGGAGCTAAACGCTTGCTTTACGGCAAGTTACGGCTGCCGCCACGGGTTGAAAAAGGGTCGGCAACGACTGGCACACGGCGTGCACCACGTGGAGCGCGCCACTACTCGGCAAAAAGCGATGGGGGAAGCGCTTTTGAGATCAGTTCTGCTGAGTTGCGCAATCAGGGATCCGAAGGGCCCCCTCATCGGGTCCCTGATTTTTGAAGCCGGTACCACCCGTAAAGAGCGCCAAAGAGCTAGCTGGCCACAGTCTCGTTGCCAGCGGAATCCGCGAGCGTAGGCGGGGGGATTGCCGCGCCATCGCGATAAGTTGCGCTGTTGCCCGAAATAGCAGGCACACGATCCCCCGGAACCAGAATTCCCACCAGGTTTAGCGGATCGGCCGCCGAGAGCGTAATCGTCCCCTGCGCGGAGTCCCGCTTCCGCATCGCGCGCACAGACTCCACCGCGACCGGCAAGGCAAACTGCTCGCCCAGAAATCCATCCACAAAACGGCCACCGCGAATCTCGCCCCGGGCCTCAAGGCGACGGAAGGCCATCAACAGCTCGCGCCACGGTGGCAGGTTCGCCTCGCGCGCCAGCACGTCCCGAATCACTATGCCGTAGCGCCGTAATAGCATCCAGCAGGCTGCTTCGACGGCTCGTGATCGCTCGACCACTTCGTCCGCATGCAGGATTGCCCACCGTCCAGCGTTGTGCCTCGGACGCGCCATCCGCCCACTGCCCTGTCCGGCCCGCCGCTTGGGATCGATGAGCGACCGCAGATTGTCGAAGCCATCGGCGGTCACCAACCCGGCGGCTACCAGTTCCCAAAGCCCTGTCTCGATCTCCGCTTTCAGTTTCTCCGTGCCACGAACGATATCGGCAAAGAACGAAGCACCGCGCTGGCGTAAGAAATCGAGAACCAGTTGCGCACTGTGGCTCAGGCCGCTGTTCCCAGCCTGGTCCGCGCCTGGATGCCGTGGCGTCATCCAATCGGCATCTTCCCGAATGAAAAAGGTGATGGGCGCAACGCTGGTAGGAATCACCCGCCGCTGGCGAGGGGCTACGCCTGATTCCGTCTCCGTTCCGCGGCTCGCGTTTGCGTAGTCCAGCGTGGCTGGGTGGGGCGACAATCTTCCCCAGCCTACAGCCCCAGTAAGACACAACTGGTCGAGCCATTTCGGATCGTAATCCACAACGCGGCGAGCCAACACTTGTCGCTCCCAAGCATTCGCCGGAATCTCAAATCCTTGCAGTTGCCGCAGCACTTCGAGCGTCCCTCGTTCGCCCGAAACCTGCGTCCCCGGAGCCACGTGCTGCCACTGTAGCAGCCATTGCATGAATTGAGCCGCAGTCACCGGTTCGATCTGCTTGCGCAAGGTTGCAACCGTCAGCCGGTGAATGCGCGCCAGCAACCGTCGCTCGCACCATTCGATCTCGATCGCTTCTGTGGGGACAGCCGCCCCCGGCTGTCCAGTCGAGCGAAGCCCGACGGCAGTGCCACTGAAGTTTCCCCGCAGCACGGTCCCGCTCGCTTCCATCCGAAGGAGAGCGCCTGATATATCCGGCGCGGGAATCTTCAAAGGCTCGCCGAGCCCCGTCGCAGTGGTCGGTCCCAAATGCGACATCCAGCCTGCAACCAGCGTCAACAAGGCATCGTCGCGGGTGGGAACGGTCGCTTCGACCTCCGCCAAATTCGGCTCAAATCGCGCCTCGGGAAATAGTGCCCGAAAAGTCTTTGCCCGCTCCGCTGCGACCCAATAAACCCGGCCATCTAGCGTGGCGCTGGCCGCACGGCCTTCCCCGATCAATCGCTCAAAATAAAACTTCCACTGGCTGGTCCCGAAATTGAGGCCAGCTTCCGGCACCGCCACCAGCGTGTGCAACACATCATGCAATTCATCTGCATCGCGCACATCCGGCCAGGCCTCTTCGCGCACCTGCTCAATCGCCGTGGGATCAAGCCCCCCCACTTCCTCCAGCACCGATTCCGGCAGCATCCGCCGCATCTGCACGGCGCGTGCCCGCCGCTCTTCCAACGGAGCGTCGTCGAGAAACGCGTATGGATTCGCATTTAGAATCTCGTGCGAAAACTGCGATGGAACCGGCGTATCGACCGCGAGACAACGAATGCGTCCATCGGCAAGTCCAGTCAACAGAGCTTTCAGTCCATCAATATCCATCGCTTCGGCGAGCACATCTTTCATCACTTCGCCCACCAGCGGATGATCCGGAATCTGGCGCTCGCCTTGAATGTTCTCAAAGCACGCAGCCGCGTCGGGAAATACCGAAGCCAGCAGATCGTCGGAACGCATGCGCTGAATCTGCGGCGGAACCTTCTTTCCATTTTGAAAGCGCAATAGGGCGAGAGCCCGGTTCGCATCCCAACGCCAACGTGTGGCGAAAATCGGAGAATCTAACGCGGCCTGCTCCAGAATCGGCTGTACCGTGGCCGCTTGGAGAAAATTGAAAACGTCTCCTAGCGGGAAGCTGTGCTGCTCGGCAAGCGCGATGTTCAATCCGTTATCAGTGGCAGCAGCTTGCAACTCAAAATTGAACCCGACGCAAAAGCGCTTGCGCAGAGCCAGTCCCCAAGCCTTGTTGATGCGTCCTCCAAACGGCGCGTGGATCACCAACTGCATGCCGCCGCCTTCGTCAAAGAACCGCTCTGCAATCACGGTCGTCTGTGTCGGAACGGCGCCCAGAACTGCGCGGCCTTGCAACACATATTCAATCGCCTGCTCAGCGCCGGAGTCGTCGAGGCCGCACTCATCTCTTAACCAACGAACTGCTTGCACAACTTCCGGTTGCGTGGCCGAGAAGCCTACCGGCGAAGTATGTGGTAGCATCTCACTGATTTTTTGCCGAAGCGTTCCGATATGTTCCGAGAGTTCTTCCGTTCGCGCTGGAGCTTCGCCTCGCCAGAAAGGGACGCTGGGCGGCGCTCCGTGCGCATCCTGCACCAGCACCCGGCCGGCGTTGGTTTCGATGCGGCGAATCATCCACGATGTGTTCCCCAGCAGCATAATGTCGCCGCGGTTGCTTTCCACTGCAAAGTCTTCATCCACCGTGCCCACGACAAGACCATCCGGTTCCGCCACTACTGCATAAAGTGAATTGTCCGGGATCGCCCCACCACTGGTTATTGCCGCCAGCCGAGCTCCGCGCCGGGCGCGCAACTTGCCGTTCACTCGATCCCGATGCAAATACGCGCCATATCGCCCGCGTCGCGCCGCAATCCCTTCGGCCAGCATTTCCAGAATCGCGTCGAAGCTGGAACGCGTTAAGTTACGATACGGATAGGCGCGCCGTACCAGCGCGAACATATCCTCCTCGCCCCACTCTTCGGCGGAACACGCGGCCACGATCTGCTGCGCCAGCACGTCCAGCGGCGATTCCGGAATCATCAGCCGGTCCAGATCTCCCAGCCGAATCGCGCGCACCAAAGCCGCACACTCCAGCAAATCATCGCGAGTCGTCGCAAAAAGACGTCCCTTGGGAACCGCGCCCCGCCAGTGCCCGGATCGTCCCACGCGCTGCAAGGTCACCGCAATCGCGCGCGGCGAATTGATCTGCACGACCAGATCCACCGTGCCCACGTCAATTCCCAACTCAAGCGATGCGGTCGCCACCAGAACCCGGATTTGTCCTTCTTTCAGTTTCTTCTCCGCCGCCAGGCGCAGCTTGCGCGAGAGACTGCCGTGGTGCGCCGCCACATTTTCTTCCCCAATGCGCTCGCCCAGATGATGCGCTACGCGCTCCGCCATGCGACGTGTATTCACAAACACCAGCGTCGATCGGTGCCGCTCCGCCAGCGCCACCAGACGGTTGTAGACCTCGTCCCACATTTCGTTCGAAGCCACCGGCCCCAGCGGCATGGGCGGAACTTCCACCGCCATGTCGAGTTTGCGCCGGTGCCCAATATCGACAATTACGGGATCAGGACGACCACTACCAGTCAAAAAGTGTGCGACCTGGTCAATCGGCTTTTGCGTCGCGGAGAGTCCGATACGCACCGGCGATTTGTGAGTCAGCGCCTCCAGCCGTTCCAACGACAGTGTCAAATGTGCGCCACGCTTGTCGTCCGCTACCGCATGGATTTCGTCGACGATCACGGTCTCGACATCGCGTAGAATTGCCCGGCTCTTATCCGCAGTAAGCAAGATGTACAGCGATTCCGGCGTGGTAACCAAAATGTGCGGCGGCCGCTTCAGCATGGCGCGACGCTCGTGCGTCAGCGTGTCGCCCGTCCGGACCGCAGTGCGAATTTCCGGCATGAGCAAGCCGCGCTCGCCCGCCATGGCAAGGATTTCCCCAAGCGGCACTTCCAGATTTTTCTGAATATCGTTGCCCAGCGCCTTAAGCGGAGAGACGTAGAGAACTTCTGTCCGATCCGCTAGATCGCCCGCAAGCGCTTTCCGCACCAGTCGGTCGATACAGGCAAGAAACGCGGCCAGCGTCTTGCCCGACCCGGTGGGCGCGGAAATCAGCGTAGTCCGCCCGGCAAGAATGTGTGGCCAGCCCTGCTCTTGGGGCTCGGTAGGCGTCGCGAACCGTTGGACAAACCAGTCGGAAACCAGAGGATGTGCCCAGGCTAGCGACTCAGGAAGGAACGGCATCCGGTTATTGTAGCCGCAAGACGGAGCTTCGTAAAATGTTCGCTTGTTAATTTTCTACTCAAGTTCTGGGTCTACAGAAGCAAAACCATGCTCTCCGACGAGACGTCGGCCCTGGCAGACGGCGACTCCTTTGTGTTCAGCAACCTGCGGCGGCAAGGTACTTGAGCACTTGACTTCGGTTTCGACTAAACGCTAAGAGCTAATGGCTGCAACAAAAAACCCACCGGATGCTTGCTTGGGGCGTGCTCGGGTCAGCATCCGATGGGCTACCGTTTCTCCTTACTCACCCTGTTGTTTTCAGGAGTATGTGCAATGATTAAACTCCAGAAGTCCACGAAGTTACGTCTAATTTTGTAAAACTTTGTAACTTTCACCCCGGAGGCGATGATTTGTTGAGGGATCAATCAGGTAGATACTGTAGTCCCCGGCTAAAGTTCCTGTAGAGCCAGACTTCGGCGGATACTAATCGATCTGATCACCCATGCTAATTCGAAATCACTGGCGTGTTCGAAGCCATGAGTTCGGTGAAACGAGGATTCTTCCGCAGCTGCGTAAACTCTACGTCCTTGTACACATTTTTCAGATCCTTATAGCCGGCCTCCATGGCCTTGCGCAAGTATTCGAGCGATTGCTCCGACAAGCCCATCTTGGCGTACAACTTCGCCACGGTGTAGTCATACCGGGCACGATCTTCAGGGCTTGGAAGTTGCGCCTGCACGCCACCCCGCGACGTACGTTCGAAGACATCGGGATCCAGTTCCAGCGCGTGCTGGTAAGCAGCCACCGCGGATTCGAATGAACGTTTGGAGAAATAAGCTGCCCCGAGATTATTGAAGAACGACGCAGAACTGCTGTCCACCGCGATCGCCTTCTCATATTGTTTAACCGCCGCTCCATATCTCTTGCTCTCATAGAAAATTACGCCCAGATTGTTGTACGCGTCGGCGTATTGACGATCCGACCGGATAGCGAGCTCAAAAGATTTTCGCGCCTCCTTGAAGCGCTGCATCATGAGCTCCGTGATGCCGATCTTGTTGAACAGTCGCGCATCGCTTGGCTTCTTGTTCAGCGCAGCATGGTAATAGTCAAGCGCATCCAGATACAGCTTGTCTGCACGCAACCGGTCACCTTGGTGTTCGAGGTCCGTTGCGGTTGCGTCAGCTGCCGGTGGATCGATAGCACGCACGAGCGGCGGTGCAATCTGCACCTGCTCTGAATGTGAAACTTGTGCTAGTGCGGCAGAGGAAGAAAACAGGAGAACAACCAGGCAGGCCTTCCGGTAGGACATACACACCCCCAAAAGAAACCACTTCCCACGAGGCCATTCTGCCACAGTTTTCGATGGGCGGCGAAGAAATTTGTTGAACCCGACAGCGTCAGTGGGGCGGAGTTTGGCCGCTGTCGGCAGGTTTGGACGCCGGCGCGGAGGATTTGTCATCCTTAAAAATGCCCGCTATCTTGCCGAAAAAGCCCTTCTTTTTCTTGGGATCCTGGTCTTCCGGTCCGTTGGCAGCCTGCGCAGGAGGCGGCAAAGGCTTCTCAGCGCCTCCAAAGAACCGGGAGAACAATCCCGCTACTCCACTCTGCTGATCGCAGGTCTCGCGTGGCTCGGTGCCAGCCACAAAGGCTGCCACATAATCGTCCGGACACGTTGGTGTCGCCAGCCGGTTTGTGGCTTTGTCCAGTTGCACGTCCACCACCCCCGTAGGCTGCGCAAAATCTTTCATGTCGCTGTATTGTGGCAACAAGGAAGCCTTCTTCATGAATTCCGTCCAGATCGGTGCGGCGGTCTGCGCGCCACTCAACCGCAGATCGCTATAGTCGTCGTAACCTACCCAAACGATGCATAACAAATTGGACGTATATCCAGCGAACCAGCCATCGTGCGAACTGCCCGTCTTCCCAGCAGCCGGCAGCGTAAAACCGCGCAAGCGGACCGCCGTATACCCGAGCCCGTTGTTGATCACACCTTCCATCATGTTCGTCATGATGTAGGCGATGCGCGGATCGAGCACCTGGCGCTGGTCCGTCTTGAAGTTCGCAACCACGTCGCCCTTGGCGTTGCGTACCGAATTCACCAACACTGGGGAGAGTCGCTCACCGTTGTTCGCAAAAGATGTGTAGGCCCCGGCCATATCAAGAGGCGTGGCGTCGTAGGAACCCAGCGCCATGGCTGGAGTCGGCTTCACCGAAGCAATTCCTGCGGACTTCGCCAGGTCCGCAACTTTGTCATAGCCCACTTCCTCCGCCACTTTCACGGTGGCGTTGTTCAGCGACATGGCCAGCGCATAACGCAGCGTTACATCTCCGTGATATTCCTCTTTGTAATTGCGCGGCTCATAAATTTGATCGCCATAAGAGAAGCTAGAAGGGGCATCCGTCACGGTCGAGGCCGGCGTGATTACTGTCTGCGAGCCATCCAGCGCCGTGTTCATCGCGGCCGCGTAAACAAATGGCTTGAAAATGGAGCCCGTGGGCCGCTTGGAGAGCGCGTGATTCAACTGGCTGAAGCCGTAATCCCGTCCACCCACCAAAGCGAGCACCGCTCCCGTGTGCGGGTCAAGCACAACCAGTGCGACCTGCGCCTGCGGGCCCGGCGCCACAGTCGTCTCCACTTTCTTGCCCACCTTGACGCGCTTCGTGCGCATCTTAGTAACCTGCTCGTCTACCAGCTTGATGCCCATCTCGACTGCCTGCGCGGCCGCCTTCTGCAAATCGGGATCGAGCGTGGTGTAAATGCGGTAGGACTGATCGTTCAAATCATGTTCGCTGAACTTGTTGATCAGCGTGTCCCGTACCATGTCAACGAAATACGGCGCATCGCTGGCCTCCACGTTCGGCGGCGCCAGCTTCAGTGGTGCGGCCTTAGCCTTCTCTGCCTGTTCGCGGGTGATGGCGTGAGTATCGACCATCGAATCCAGCACTAGATTGCGCCGCTCCAGAGCGCGCTCCGGATGCCGGTACGGTGACAACCGGCTGGGTCCCTGAATAATTCCCGCGAGCAGCGCGGCCTCCGGCAAGGTGATGTCCTTCAAGTCCTTGTTGAAATAGGCCCGTGTCGCCTCGGCAAACCCGCTGATGGCGAACGACCCGCGCTGTCCCAGGTTCACCCAGTTCCCGTAGAACTCAAAAATCTGCTGCTTGCTGAACTTCTGTTCCAGTTCTTCGGCGATCAGCATCTCCGTCAATTTCCGGCGCACAGTTTTTTCCGGTGTCAGGAAGAAGCCGCGCGAAAGCTGCATCGTGATCGTCGAACCGCCCTGCTCGTGACGTTGCCGCGTCAGATCGATCCACACCGCCTCGAACATGCGCATAAAGTTCACGCCGCCATGCTCGAAAAAACGCCGGTCTTCGATCGCCATGACCGCGTCCACCATGACTTTGGGGATGTCGTTGTACTTCACGACCTGGCGTTTGGAGCGCTGTTCGGAATCGAACAACGCCGTCACCAACTGTGGTTCCAGTTCGTAGGCGGAAAGGTCGTTGCCTTTGCTGGTGATACGCTCGACTTGGCCATCTTGAATCGTGATGCGCGCTTCTTCCGGACTGTGATAAGACTCCGGCCCCGGCGTGATCTCGATTCCTCCACTTACCAGCCGAAAGCTGCCCAGCGGCGACTGGTCCCCCTTGTCGGAGTATCCAGCACGCCGCAGTGCAGCGGCAATTTCCTTGGCGTCTGCCTTGTCGCCATCGTGTACCGTCCGCGGGATCGCATAAATTTTGGCCGAATTGCTGAAGACCGGCGTTCGGAAGCGCTGTTCAATAATCCGGTCATACTTGATGTAAAAGTAGGAAAAGGACCCACCCAGACCGACCGCCGCTACCAGGAATACGATGAGGGCGGCTCGAAGCACCGGGTCGCGCGGCAAACCGCGGCGTGCTTTACGGCCTTTTTCTCCGCTTTTCGGGATCTTTACTTTAATAGCCACGATTGACTCGGCCGTACGCCGAAAAAACTCCCTTACTCGTCAGACGATGGACCGCAGGAAAAGGTTTGAAATACCGACTATTCCCTTTGCAGGTTCGTGCGTCTGCCGTCCTTCAGAAACACCGACTTCGACTATGTTGTATGTCCATTGTACCGCCCTGCGCACAAACATAAAGAAACCCGCAGTGCTTGCGGGTCTCTCTGCTGTCAATAGCCGGAGAGTGAAGTTGTTTGTCAAGCGAGGCAATGCGTGCCCGTTTAGTTTGGATCGGTCACAGTCCAGTAGCCGTCGATCGTAGTCACAGGCGAAATCGGCGCCGTCAGGACGCCGCCGGAACCAACTTCCAAAGGCGCCACCTGAGTCAATGCAGTGTCGTAAACGAACAGAAACGCTCCGCTTTGGTCAAACTGCGCCCAAACGCCGGTGGGCAGGCTGCTGAAGGGCGATCCGGAAACCTTGGTAAGCGCGCCGGTCGAGGTGTTTAACTGATAGCCTTCAATAGGATTGTAAGTTCCGGTGGAGCTGATACTGAAGGAGTAGACGAGATCGCCGCCAGTGCTCGGCTGAACTGCGATGGAGTATGGCGAGTACTGGGTGGTGAATGGCGATCCGGCCACCGGGGTGATCGCCCCTGCGGTCGCCCCCGTCTGCTGTATGTTGAACACATAGAGATAGTTGTTACCGATCACCGCGCTCGTCGTACCAATTAGATATTTGCCCGACGGATCACCCTCGACCTGCAGCATACCGTATGCATTCAGCATGCCGCCTATATTGCCGCTGAAGGGACTGCCCGAGACTGCGGTAAGGGAACCGCTGCTGCTGACGCTGTAAGCCGCTATTGCAGGAGTGACGCTGGTGTCCGTCGACGCGGATGTAACGTAGAGGTATTTTCCGAGCCCGTCGGTGGCCATGTTCTCCGGCAGGAATGGGAGGAGTAGCGAACCAGCCGCCGTTAGAGCGCCGCCAGTGCCAATCTGGTATACGTAAACCGCATCTCCACTTTGGTTCAGTATGAACAGCAGGGTGCCTGCCGGGTTCGTGATCATGCTTTGCTTGCCCCCCACCGTGCTGCCGATGGTATAGGGTGCGCTGAACGGGCTACCACTGATCGCCGTCAAACCTCCGGCTGAATTGATCGTCCAGCCATAGAGTTCCCCGATTCCAGCAAACAGGGTGTACAAGTATTGACCCTGCGCGACGACCATGCCGTCGCCCGAAGTGTTTGACGGAATTGTTGGGCCAGTGTAATTCGGGGTTGCCGCAAAGGTTCCCGCGCCCGTACTCAGGGTATAGCCATCGATCGTGCCGTCCGCGTCTACGGCGAAGGCAAACGCCGACGCCGCGCTGCTGGTGGTGCCGCCCTGTGAGATTCCCGACCCTGTCGACGTGCAGCTGGAACCTCCAAAGATGGCGCCGTTGCTGCAATTGTAATGATCGCAACCGGCCAGCCCCATCATGGCCAGCGCCGCAATCAACATCAGAACCGCTCGAACTCGCATCGTCATGAACCGCCTCCACCTCAGCTTCACTCGGCCGTTTTGCAATCTCGGAAACATTTCCCAATTTGAATTTCGGCTGAACTATCAGAACTTGGCACTGCCCAGGAGCTGCACTGCCCGTCAGCAGACGCTCACACTTCGCAGATCTTAAAAGCAAGGTAACGTGATGGCAAGGTTACGAATGTCACTGGCGCACTCCGCCGGTCAGCCCTGGCAATAACGCGAAAGCGGACGACTAAGAAACCCTTGTTACTTGGGAGCCTTGCTGTGGAATCGGAACTGGAGGATACCCTTCAGAGGGCGTGGCGATTCGAGGGGCTAGAACCCTTTATTTCCGCTGGTTGGGTTAAAGTGCATGTCGAAGGAATAGCCCGGCAGGCTGACCGTGACCGAGTACTCGGCCGCTACGTAGACCGCCGTTAGACCCGGCGTATTGAGGCGTTGCACCGTCACCTGCTTCGCCTCGACCGGCAAGTCATGTTCCTTAGCCTTGCGAACTACATCGGTGCGAACGTCTTCGTCCGTCTTCTGGAGATTGGCGCTGTCCATCATCGCGACTGTCTTAAGATCGTCCTGGAAACTATAATTGGCCAGCACGGGCGGAACCACCTGAAACAAGCCCACGACCACGGCCGCGATCGCAAGAAATCCCACACACACCTTGATGATTCCCATAGTCTGAAATTGCACCGCAGAACCAGGGCGCAAACTTCAGGCCTTGGCTCGCAGCACTCCTTGAAAATGTTCCACTACCGACGAGATCGTAACATCGCGTACCTCGCGAGTCGAGCGCAGAACCACTTCCACGGTACCTTCGGTAACCTTCTTCCCGACGTTGATTCTAAAAGGGATGCCGACCAAATCTGCGTCTTTGAACTTGACTCCCGGCCGCTCGTCCCGATCGTCGAGGATCACATCAAATCCCGCGGCATCCAGCCGGCCTACAATGTCGACTGCAGCCTTCAGTAAAGTCTGGTCCTTCACATTGATGGGAGTAACCACAATCTCAAACGGCGCAATCGATGGTGGCAACCAGAATCCATTTTCATCGTTACTCTGCTCCACTGCCGCGGTCAGAATCCGCTCAATGCCGATGCCGTAGCAACCCATGATCGGCGTAACTTCCTTGCCATTCTTGTCGAGCACCCTCGCGCCCATCGACTCCGAATACCGGCAACCCAGCTTGAAGATGTGCCCAATCTCTACCGCCGTGTCGATGCGCAGCGCCTTCCCGCAATTCGGACACGCTTCGCCCGCGGTCACCGAGCGCAAATCGGCGTAAGCCGTAGGATGAAAATCCTTCCCCGGCGTCAGATTCTTAGCGTGGTAGTTTTCTTTGTTCGCGCCCGCGATCAAATTGGTGCGGCCTTCCAGCGCTTCATCGACCAAGAGCAGTGGACGATCCGCATCTTTCTTCAAGTCCTTCGCCCATTCAATCCCCAACGGCCCTAAATATCCCGCCGGAGATTTGAACAATGCCCTGATCTCACCTTCCTCCATGGGTCGAGTCGCGATCGCCACCGTTCCGTTGAGCTTTGCTTCGTTCAACTGATGATCGCCTCGCATCAGCACCACAATTGCTCGCGATTTCGTATTGCCAGTCTTCTCATCTTTCTCATCTGTCATCAAAGCCAGCGCCTTGATCGTGTACTTCGGCAAGACGCCCAGAAACCGCGCCACATCTTCAATCGTTTTCTGCGCTGGAGTGTGCACCTCGAGCGGCTTACCGTCGCCTTCGGGCGCTAGATCGGGAACCACGTCCAGTTTCGATGTGGCTTTCTCCATGTTCGCCGCGTAGTCGCAGCCGTCGCAGCTCACAATCTGATCTTCTCCCGCCGGAGTTCTCACCATGAACTCGTGCGATTCCTTCCCGCCCATCGCTCCCGAATCCGCCTCCACCACCATATATTTCAAACCGCAGCGGTCAAAGATGCGGCAATACGTGTCGTAATGCTTCTTGTAGGAAACATCCAGCCCGGCCGCATCGATGTCGAACGAGTACGCATCCTTCATCATGAACTGCCGGACGCGCAGCAACCCGGACCTCGGGCGTGGCTCGTCGCGAAACTTCGGAGCAATCTGGTACCAGATCTGCGGCAACTGCTTGTAGCTGCGCAGTTCCTTGCGCGCAATCTCGGTCATCACTTCTTCTTCGGTCATACCCAGCGCCAGATCCGCACCCTTGCGGTCCTTGAGCCGAAACAGGTTGTCGCCCATCAAAGCCCAGCGTCCGCTGGCCTCCCAAATCTCTCGCGGATGCAACGCGGGCAGAAAAAATTCCTGCCCGATCCGGTCCATCTCCTGGCGCACAATGGCCATGATCTTGTTGAACGAACGGTTGCCCAGAAACAGGTACGAGTAAATCCCCGCTGCCAGCTGCCGAATGTAGCCCGCCCGCACCAGAAACTTGTGGCTGGCCACTTCCGCGTCCGCCGGCGCCTCGCGCAGTGTAGGAATAAAGAGTTCTGACCATCGATGCATAGTGTTTTCTTGAAGTAGCGAGTTACGAATTGCGAATACCGTGCAACAAGCACTCGCTGATCTCTCAGGCGAATCGATTATTCTAAATGATTGTGTACAAGACTCAGGCAACAGCGGCGGAAACAGCAGCACTTCTTCAGTGAACTCGGCACACGATGCTCGCGACTCGGTACCCGCTATCCCGCCAACTGCCGCAGAATCTCTTTCCCCAGCTTCTGCGCTTCTCCGAAAAACTTCTGATACTCGACAAACAGCCGGTTCAGTTCCAACGACTTGTCGGCTGAAAGATGCTTGCGCAACATCATGTCGCGTACATGCACCGGATTCGGCAAGGTCGCGTCTTCCGTCAGTTCTTCCAGTGCGGTATTTGGATCGTAGTGATACATACCATCTCCTCATCGGGTGATCGGGTCATCGGGCGATTGATTCAACATGGCCCGATCTCGAGATCACACCATTTCCGTTCCCCACAGATCGTGCAGATGCACAATCCCTTCCAGCTTTCCGCCCCCATCTACCACCATCAGCGAAGTAATCTTCTTCTCTTCCATCAAAGCCAGCGCGGTCGCGGCAAATTCTCCAGCCCCAATCGTCCGCGGATTCTTCGTCATGGCTTTGCCCGCCGTCAGATCGAGCACGTCTTTTCCTCGTTTCTCAAGCAATCGCCGCAAATCTCCATCGCTGATGACTCCCACCAACGTGTCGCCTTCCACCACCGCCGTCACACCCAGCTTCTTCCGCGACATTTCATAGATCACGTCCGGCATTTTCGTCTGCGGCGTGACGCGAGGCAGGGCCTCACCCAAGTGCATCAGCGATTCCACCCGCGCCAGCCGCTTGCCCAGCTTGCCTCCGGGATGCAGGTTGGCAAAATCTTCCTCCTTGAACCCGCGTTTTTCGCTGAGAGTAACCGCCAGCGCATCGCCCAAGGCCAGCATCGTCGTAGTCGAGGCCGTAGGCGCCAGCCCCAGCGAGCACGCCTCCTGCGCAATTGAACAATCAAGAGCCACATCCGCCGCTGCCGCCAAAGTAGACGACTGCGTTGTTGATGCCCGTGAGGACGCGGGCGATCCACCCGCGTCCAGCGGTCTTGCAGACAAGCTGCAAATCTCATCTCCGGTCATCGCAATCAGTGGCACTTGCAGCCGCTTGATCGTCGCCAGCAACGCCAGAATTTCTTCTGTCTCACCGGAAGCCGAGAGCGCCAGCACCACATCCCCGCGCACCACCATCCCCAAATCTCCGTGTAACGCCTCCACCGGATGCAGATACAGAGCCGGGGTCCCGGTCGAACTCAGCGTCGCCGCGATCTTGCGCGCAATCAGCCCGCTCTTCCCCATCCCAGTCACCACAACGCGACCCGCGCAGGAGAACATCAAGTCCACTGCCCGCTGAAACGCTGCCGCCATCGGCCCGCCAATACGGTCCGCCAGAGCGCGCAAGGCCTCCGCCTCAATGCGTACCACGTTTTCGCCAATGTTTTTCATGCGATGAAGGCCGGGACAAGGATGTTAGCATGCCCGTCGCCGCGTCAAGGTCCCTAGAAATGATCCTCGATGCCTTGCGGTCGAACCGGCTTCTGACCCAGCACGGCCAACCCTTTGGCTTGAATCGCGCGGTCCCAGGGTCCCGCCTGCCAGTTATCCCGCACCTTCTCCGGATGTTTCCACGGAGGCAGCGACAGCATCAGGTTCTGTCCCGTTGAGTGAACGTAAGGTTCGTACATCGACCGCAATCGATCCAGTTTCTGCCGAGCCTCGTCGCTGGTTCGCAATTTCAATCCGGCAGCCATCAGCGTCTCCCGCAAGGAATTGAAAGTCTCGCCCGGCAGCCGTTCTGGCGCCTGTGGATCGTAGCGCGCATTCACCACCTGCGCCAGATCCACGGCTGCATGGCGCGCCATCGCGAACGTCAGTCTCGCCTGCCCCGCATGTACTCCCTCAATTCCGGTGAGCACCAGAGACGTCACATCCAGCATCGTCGTCAAGGCTCCCAGCCATGATTGGTTGCTGTGTTGCGACCGAAAAAAACTGAGCACCGGATAAGAAATGTGACTCTCCAGCAGTTCCGCGGCCCAGCGCTCCCAGTCGCGCAGCACTCCATCCAGCACGATCTGCTCGATCGCCGGATTGTCGGAACTTCCCGCCAGCCGCACCAACAATTCGGTCGCAGTTGGAGGCGATCCGGCCCGCGCGTCCAACATCGAGATCTGAATCTCGCGCCGGGAAAATGACGCGTACACCACGGGGATGTATCCAATTACCAGCCCAAGAAACGCGAATCCCATGCCCGCTTCCAGCACGGACAGCGCGCGGGCAGCCTCCGTTGTCGGCAGAATGTCTCCATAGCCTAGAGTGAAAAAGGTCTGTCCGCTTTGGTAGACGATCCGGCCAAACGTGATCGGCTCATTGCCCAACTGTTCGTGTCCGCCCAAACCATATTGCACCAGCGCAAAACCAAAAATCAGGGTCGTAGCCCAGAATGCCAGCAGCAGGATCAGCGACAGCGGCCCAAAGTATCCCAGAAAACTCTGCTGCCGCGAAGGCGTCCTGATGTGCTTGGCAATCTTCTGCCACGGGATCCACGTGCGCCGGTAAAACCACGCCGTCAGCTTAAAATGCCGCGTCACGCGCCGCGGCAGCACCACGGTCTCAAAGGCATCCAGGAACACCACCCATAGGATCACCAGACCAAACACAATCGCGACGATGCTGCCGTGAGAACTCATGCCGGATTCCCAGTCTAACGAAGGTGCAATCTTGATGCGGAGGGAAGGGTAACAGATTCGGCGTCCGGCTTCCGGCGCCCCGCGATAGATGGCGATAGATAACGAGTGAGACAGCGACCTTCGGGATTTTACGGTAGCCGAACGCCGGGTTTTCTTACTGCGGCTTAGCCTGCGCCGGCGGAGTCTGTCCCGAGGTCGTCGTGGTCGCCGGCTTCTTGGTCACTGGCTTCTTCTTCACTGCTACCGGCTTCTTCACCGGCTCGTTATCGTCCACCACAACCTTCTTTGGAGGCGCAGCCGGAATCGCCGCCTGCGCCGTCTTCAGGTCTGCGCGCAAGCGCACAATCTCCTGCTCCTTCGATGTCGCCAGATTATTCATGCGCTCCGCCAACTGCTTCCGCGAGCCCTCAAAGCCGTTCAGATCGTTCGACAGCGACTGAAAATCGTCTTTCGGCCCGAATGCTCCGGCCGATTCCACCACTCCGCCCATCACGTCATAGAGCGCGTCCAGATTCCGGTAGAGCTTGAAGGTCGCGGGCATGTCTTCCGGCCCATTGCGTAACTGCGCGATCATCTCCGGCAACGCGCTCTGCAGGTTCCGCTGAATAGATTCCACGTCGCCCAGCGTCTGTCTCTTCGAGGCGCTGTCGGTCTTCCAGCGCTCAATACGCAGTTTCGCCAGGTCGGCCTGCGCAGTCTTCGACGTCGCCTCCAACTCCGAAAGCAATCCGTTCAGTTGCGTCACCGACGCGTAAGACACCGGCCCGCCCTGCGACGACTGCAGAGCGCTTCCCTGCACCGAATATTGGGGGTTCGCCTGGGCCGTGACCGCTGGCGGCGCGACCGTGGTTTGACTGAAAGCTGTCGCACTCCACAGCAGTAAACACGGTCCGAAAGAACAAGAGAAGAGTTGAGCGTTCATGGATTATCGGGTGAGCGGCGCAATACGTGCATCAGGATATCGATAAGCCGAGCATACTACAAGCCGTACACTCGATTGAACTTCCTCACAGCGGCGGCCACACCTACAATCTTTGTTATGGAGCGCAAAATCTTCTGGATGGTCTTCCTGGTGCTCGGCCTGCTTGCGGATTTCCTGCTGCCCATTTGGTGGGGCTTGGCCTCGACCATTCCCATCGTCTTCATCGCATGGTGGGTCGCTTACCGCAGCGATTGGTTCTGAAACCAGGAATGCTTCAGGTGCCGGTCTGCGTCATTGTGAAGGTGCCGCTCGCGACCACGCAGCTACTGCCACTGCCAGGGGCCAGCGCCCAAGTGCCAACGATGATGCCTCCACTGAGCGTGTTGTAGTTGCTGGTATTCACCGTCCCGGTCACTGACGTGCTTGTAAGAGTGACAGTGTCGCCGTTCCCCGAGGGTATCGTGAACGAAAACGTGCCAGTCACTTGGTCCGCCGAATTAAAGGTCACGTTTAACGTTCCGGTCGGCGTAGGGCCGACAGTTCCAAAACAAGTGGTCTTGGGGTTCAGCAATTCAAAGGTCGAAATGCTGAGCGCCCCATTGCTAGACACCGTGAACTGCGTGTTAAAGCTAAACCCGGACGACGTCCCTACCCCTCCCGACATCGCCGACTGCCACACGCTCCCGGATGGGGTCTGCACGGCACTCGAACTGCCGCAACCGTTCACCATAACGGCGAGCAGCAGCAGGATTGCAATTTCCTTCATGAATTTTCCTTGACCTTTGGAGTCGTACGCAGAATTCTACTGCAAGACTACAGAGATGCGCCCTTGCCGGTCAATGGATGTAAGGCCATTATTGGCATTCGGCATCCCTATCGGCGACCTGCGATCACTATTTGATGTAGTAGCCGGAAACTTTCCACTTCCCATCTTTATCCAGCATCGGTGTAACCGTCTCAACTGCCGACTGTTTGTGCTCGAACCCGCTCTCGTACTGAATCACGACGTACTCGCCATCCGGAGCACCCGGCAGCGTCGTGGTATACGTGGCGCTCTTTAGCTTGCGCGACAGCATTTTACCCAACGGATCGCGGCTCCCCCGCAGTACACCCTGCCACTGTTCCTTGGTGACAGCGGCCTTGAAAACCGGCGCGGCTTCCTGCCAACTCTCGGCATACTTGCCGGAATCCACCAGCGCTAGCCAAGACTCCGCGGACTGTTGAGCCAGTTGCTCAGGCCTTTGCTGGGCTCGAACCGCCGGGCATATCGCCAGCAGAAGCATGAGGAAGGAAAAAGCTGCCCCTAACTTGAACTCCATCTGCCACATTCTGACATTCATTCTGGTTCTCATTTGATCAAATTATGCTCCCCGCTTCCCCTTCAACTCCGCCAGCAACTGCTCAATCCGATCTTCTTTCTCCAGCGCCGCCAGCCGGTCTTCCATGTTGTCTCCGGCAATTTCGGACTTCGCCTCGCTCAAGGCCTCCGAGTGCGCTACCTTCCGTTTCATGCGATCGAAAGCAGCCGCCTTCGAGCCATCTCCCATCGCCAGGCGCGCATCGCTAGCCTTGCCCACGGCTCGGGCGCGGCGATGCTGCGCGATCAACAGATCCGCCTTGGCCTGCGCCTCAGTCAGCTTCTGTTCCAGCTGCCGCAGCGCGGACTTCAGATTCTCCACCTGCGCCTTCTGGTCGGTCACTTGCTGCGCGAAACTCTCACTCAGCTCACGATAACTTTCCACTCGCTGCAGCGATGCACGGGCCAAGTCATCCTGTTTCTTATCCACAGACAGCTCGGCCTTGCGCATCCACTCCGCCACTTTTTCTTCGTTCTCTCTCCGCTTTTTCTCCAGCAGGTGCTCATCGGCAATAGCGATCGCCACCTGCGTCTTTACCTGCAGCAGCTGATTTTGCATGTCGAGAATCACCTGCTTGATCATCTTTTCCGGCTCCTCGGCCTTATCGATCAGGTCATTGAGGTTGGCTCGGACTAATGTGGAAACACGCTCTAGTAACGCCATGATGGACTCCTTTTTGAACTTCTAGCTCTGTAGCTGCTTCGCATTCACTTCATGTGCCCGGTGCAGAGCAGCGCACTCGGGGCATTGTTTTTCTGCGCGCCGGAAGGTTGCGCCGAGAGCCATTCCAATCGCGATCCCGACGCCCAACCAAATCGCAACGTGCCCGGCCAGAACTCCGGCAGCCGCGCCCAGCGCCGCTCCTAGCGCGATGCCCAATCCCGTATGTTTCGATTTGCCTGCCATTTCCTTGCTCCTGCTGCCAAAAAGAAAACAGACGAGTGACGATCCGAAACGCGTCCTTCTGCTTATCACTTCGTTGCGTCCACCACCGGAGGTTTCGGCGTGTGATCACCAAGTTGCCGTACCTTGCCTAACAGTTCCGAGAGCGGCATGCCCGAAAGCGTCTCGAACAACGCTGGCACCTGCGCCGCCATCTTCGCGATATCGCCGGTGATTTTGTTCATCCCGGATGCATCGCCGTTTCCGGTAGACACAATGGTGATCTTGTCCACGTTCGCCAGCGGACTGGCCAATGCCTTCACCACTTCCGGCATGCAGGTAAACAGCCGGTCGATCACTGCCGCCTGGTTGTATTCCTGATAAGCCTCGGCTTTCACGTTCATGGCCTTGGCTTCGGATTCGCCTTTCTTGAAAATGATTTCCGCCTCGGCCTCGCCCTGAGCGCGTATCGACGACGCGTGCCCTTCCGCTTCCGCGATCAGGCGCTGCTTTTCGGCCGCAGCCAGTGTCTCGATCCGCTGACGCTCGATCTCCGCTCCCTTCAGCACGGTCGCAATTAGTTCTTTCTCACGGCGGTTGATTTCCGCTTCCTGCACCTTCACCTGCTGCTCTTTCTCGATTTGCTGCACTTTCACCTGCTCGGCGATCACCTGCTGTTGCATGATGTTGGTCTGGATGTCGTACGCCTTGTCGGCCTGCGCCTGCTGGCGTTTCGTGACTTCGAGGAATTGTGCTTTTTTCACTTCGAGGTCACGCTGCGATTCCGCTTGCTTGGCCAAAGACAAAGTTTCCGCCAGCACGCGTTCCTGATCGGCCTGTGCCTTGGCCACAGCCGCTTCCCGCTGAGCCAGCGCGCGCTTGATCGCCGTATCGCGGTCAGCTTCCGCTGTGGCAACATCGGCGTCGCGCTTGATTCGCGCCACATCCGGCTTGCCCATGTTGGTGATGTATTCGTTCTTATCGCGAACTTCCTTGATGGTGAACGAGATCACCTCGAGCCCCATCTTGTTCATGTCCTCAGCACACGTAGACCGCATACGGTCGGAAACCATCTCCGGCTGCTTGACGATCTCCTCCACCGTGAGCTGTCCGATGATGCCCCGCAGATGCCCTTCCATCACCAGCCGGATCAGCCCTTCGCGCTCCTGATCGCTCTTGGTCAGGAACTGCTCGGCCGCCGTCAGCACAGACTCGCGATCGGACTTCACTTTGATCTGCGCAACAGCTTCGACAGTCACCGCTACACCCTGTTTGGTGTAGAGATCCTGCTGCGGCGCCACATCGAACGACATTAGTTCAAGGGATAGGTCCCGACACACTTGCACCATCGGAAGCACCAAGGTGCCGTGTCCCTGCACCACACGTGTCCCGCCCAGGCCATACACGATGAGTGCTTCGTGCGGCCCCGCTTTGCGATATAGCCTGGCCATTCCGCTCATCAGGAACAGAACAACCATCACTCCCAGCCCGGCGAAAATCCAAATCTCAACCATCCGCGACATCTCGAACATAACGCCTCCTCCTACGAATGCAGTTTCAAAAGAATCAATGAAGCAAACCGTTCGGCCGCGTCTCGATCATGAAAAACAATCAACTCGGCGAACGGAGTAGATTGCTGCCCGCCAAGGTTGCGATCCACGACCCAGCCGTTTACGTAGTAAACGAAACCAAGCACGCCATAAAAGACGGCGACAATTGCCCAGCTGGCCACAATCGAACTGGTGCGCCTCGATGCGTAGCCGGCAATCGTAAACATCGCGAGCAGGAAGGCCGTACCAGCTAAGGCAAGCATGCGAGCCCCTTTCCGCGAGGTCCACCCATTCGGTTGCCAATTCACGTCGAAATGCACCGCCATGCGCATCGGTAAACGATCCCATGCGGTCCAATATTTCAGCGCAGTCAGCGGCAACGCCAACCAGGCCAGCCCAGCCTCGGCTTGAAATATTTTTCGTTCGATAGAGTCTCCTCGCCGCAACATACCCCGAAACCCGAAAACACAAAACCGCAATTCGCTACTCCTCCCCGGACATCTCGCTCCATAACCGAACGTAAGCAATTCCTTTTTCGTAGCGCGTAACCACAACTTCTGTTCCCTTGCCGATGGCACTGCTATCCTCGCTACGCGCGCCGCATACGCGACGCGTCCCCATCTGCGTGTAAATCATCTCTCCCGTTCCTCCAGCGCGAATCGCACTGCAGATTCGGCCCAGCACTCCCACCATTTCGTAATCTGCGGGATCCATGTTCTCTTCGTCCGAGATCAGCAGTTTGCTCAGGAACAGGAACACAATGCCTCCGCCGACCAGCCCGCTGATGATTGACGCCAGCAATCCGAAGCCGACCCACACTCCGGAGTAACGCGTAAGCAGATATCCGGTCCCGCCGAACCAGGCCAGGAACGCCGTCAGCGTGACGAAGTTGAACGGTGAAACTCCGCTGCTCTGCTCTCCAGCCTGACTGGCTGCTGCATTCGTCCCAGCCGGGGCGTGACCCGAGGCAACCGGTGCATGTGGCGCCGGACCACCCGCCGGCGGAAGATGTGTCCCGCCCGCATGCCCGTGGAAATGCAGCAGATGCAAGCGGCCCGTGCGTGCGCCTCCGAATACAAACGAAAAGAAACTGAAGCAGAAGCCGACCGCGAAACAGATCAAATAAAAGTCAGCCCATGTCATGGAGTGATTCATCGGATTTGCCTGCCTTCTGCACCGGCCGTGCGGTCCCGACTTTCGTGATGAAGACTTTCGCGACGATTCTCCCGGCCCTGAGTTCCGCGGCGGTGATTCACACTCGCCATCAACTCCGGCCGCAGTGCTTCGAGCAGACGTTCAGCCAGCCCGGGCGTGTCCAGAATCGCGCCCAACAGCAGCAAACAGCGGCGCGTGTCTTTCTCGCGCGCGGCCTTAATCAGCACGTCGCTTACCTCCGGGTCGCTGACGAAACGCTCCGACCCTTGCAACAGCCAGACATCAAGCTGCCCTTCCGTCGTGCGCAAGTCCGAGGTCAGTTCCGTGTGATAACCCTCCGGGTCGTCCACCAGAAAACCGGGATGCACCTTAAAAAACTTCGCCAGCAGCGCCCGCGACGACTGCGTCATGTGCCGCCGGGTGCCGCTTTCGATCTGCGACAAATACGACTGGCTAATGCTCTTGCGCAGCTCCTGGCGAACCGCCCTCACAACCTCCTGCTGCGTCATGGGACGCGCCAAGCCGCGCAGCGAACCTTCCACCTCGCGCAAGTAACGGATTTTCTCGCCCAGTTTCATATCTCAAATCGACATATTTATATTGCAATATGCGATATATGTCAAGAAATGTATCAGGAGTGTTTTTAGGAGGTTACGGCTAGGTCTACAGGCCGGCTTCGATCCGGGAGCGGGGGTCGAGATAATCGCGCAGCGCGTCGCCGATAAAGTTGAACGACAGCACAGCCAGCATCACGGCGAGCGCCGGAAAAAGCACGAGGTGCGGAGCGTCGAATAGGTGGGCGCGGCCGTCGTTGAGCATCGTTCCCCAGCTAGCCGTGGGCGGAGGTACACCGAGTCCTAGAAAGCTCATAGTGGCTTCGGCCAGGATCGCTCCAGCCATGCCGATCGCCGCCTGCACGATCACCGGTTGAATGATGTTGGGCAGAATGTGGCGCACGATGATGCGCAGGTCGCTCGCGCCAAGCGCACGCGCAGCTTCAACGAATTCGCGTTCGCGCGCGGCGAGGACTTGTCCGCGGACCAGACGAGCGTAGCCTACCCATCCGCCGAGTGAGAGCGCGAGAACAAGATTGAAGATGCCAGGACCGCGAAACGCGACGAAGGCAATGGCAAGGAGGATTCCAGGGAACGAGAGGAACGCGTTCATCAGGACGACGTTAACGAAGCGGTCGATGCCTCCGCCGTAATAGCCAGCGATGGAACCGATGATGAGGCCTAGCGCGAGCGACGTTAGCACCACGCAACTTCCGACCAGCATAGAGATGCGTGAGCCGTAGATGATGCGCGAAAGAATGTCGCGGCCAAGTTCGTCGGTGCCGAACCAGTGCGCGTGCGATGTAGCGTCGAGTCGAGCAGGGAGATTGATAGCTGCGGGATCTTGCGGCGCGATCCAAGGCGCGAACAGCGCAAAGATCACAAAGACTACGACCAACACGACGCCCGTTGCCGCGAGTGGATTGTGGCGGGCGGCGCGGTGGAACGAGATGGCGGCAGTAGCAATTTTCTTATCTTATAAGGAGGACGCACCCAACGAGAAGTGAATCATCACTCATGCGGCTGCTCTTGGCTTAAGCAAAGTTGATTTGCTGGCTGCTGGCGGCTCTTTAGCGGAAGGAGGACGCAGAACGAGCGGCAGCGAGTTGAATTACCACACTTCTAGCTGGAACTTGCGATAACTATGGATCATCTCGAAATCGGTGCGGTTGGACGTAATCAGGCGGGCGCCGCGGGAGCGAGCGGTGAGAGCGATTAGGACATCGCAGTGAAGATCGCGAAGCTTCCCCGGCGTCAGGCCTCGGGCCGCTCGAATGTCTGCGAGGATCTGCCCGGACTCCAGCCAGTTCTTTTCCGTCGGGGTCAGGATGGGATGGTTCCGGCCCAGTACGCGCAACAAATCGCGCTCTGCAGTGCCGACTGCGCCACGCCACAATTCCGCCAGGACGACTGACGACATGCGGATCAAACCAGAGATGGATTCAATCCTGCTGCGATTCTGGCCGGTGCGGAGATCGTCGACCAGAACGGACGTATCGAAGATTACCAGGTCACTCATCAAGTCCCGAGAACTTCAATTTGCCGGAGTTCCTTTTCATCAGGGCCTTGAATCGCTTGAGAGCGACCATTTCGCGGAGGGCGATGTGAACGGCATCGGTTCGGGATTTCGCTCCGAGGACTTTCACGGCCTCATCGGCCAGGTCGGTATCCAGGCGGATTGTTGTCATGGTCACAGCCATCGTGCTCTGCCTTGTTTCTACGTATATACAGAATAAGATAATGGTATATACAGCTCAAGAGCTGATGTCCTGCCGCAGGCCCCTTCACAAGGAACGGGAAGGACGGGGTTCGCGGCTCAGGCGCTCTGCGGTTGGTACGGATGACCCTCGTACCACTCCTCGCTCAAATCTCTCCAGGCTGGATTGACTGAAACGACGAGCGCGATTTTCTTGATTCGCAACTAGCCCTTGATGCGCTTCTCGCGCTCAATTGCGTTGTGAACGTCCTGGAATCGCTCAAAATAAGCGAGGCGGTCGAGCTTATATTTCGCGATGAATCCAGAGCCGATGCCAGTCTTGTGTTCCCGCACGCGGCGCGCGAGATTGTTGGTGACGCCTGTGTACAAGGTCTTCGACCGGTTCGTCATGATGTAGACAAAGTACATGGGTCCTTCGCGCAAAGAACGCGCTCAGGATGACAAATCAGACGTGAGATGTCTGTGATGAATGGACTTTGCGGCGGCGGAAAACCGGGCGTGCTCCCACCACCAGGTCCCTCCACTACGCATTGCGATTGGAGGAACCAATCGCAATGCTACGTTCGGGATGACAGGGTTTAGTCGGGCGATTACAAAATGCCAAGGGAACACTGCGTTAATGGTTCCATTCTGGAATTGCGATAGATGCGTCTTACTGCCTAATCCTAGGGTTCGCCACCGAGTACAGGACGTCCGTCAGGAAATTCACGGCGACGTACGTCAAGCCTATCGCCAGAATGCAGCCCTGCACCAGATAGTAATCGCGATTCGAGATGGCTTGGATCGTGAGGCGGCCGATGCCGGGCCAGGAGAAGATTGTCTCGGTCACGATTGCGCCCGCGAGTAACGCACCGAACTGCAGGCCGAGGACGGTGATGATCGGGATCATGGCGTTGCGCAGAGCGTGGCGGTAGACGACGGTGCCCTCGGGCAGGCCTTTGGCGCGGGCGGTGCGGATGTAGTCCTGGCTTAGCTCTTCGAGCATGGAGGTGCGCACCATGCGGGTGAGGATGGCGGCGAGCGCTCCGCCCATGGTGATGGCGGGGAGCACGAGGTTGGCGAACGAGCCGGCGCCGGAGACGGGCAGCCATCCCAGCTTGATGGCGAAGAGAAGAATGAGGATGGGGCCGAGCGCGAAGTTGGGGAATGACAGGCCGAAGAGGCTGACCACGCTGAGCAGGCGATCGTCCCAACGGTTGCGGCGCTGGGCGGAGCGCACGCCTGCGGGAAACGACAGGACGATGGCGACGACGAGCGATGCGAGCGTGAGCTGCAGGGTGTAGGGATAGCGCTGGGTGAGTAGGTGCGTCACGCTTTGGTTGTAGCGGAACGATGGGCCGAGGTCGCCGCGCAGAACGCCTTTCCAGTAGTGGATGTATTGCTGACCGATCGGCGCGTCGAGGCCGTAGGCGTGGCGGGTGGCGGCGATGTCGGCGGGCGGCGCGCCTTCGCCGAGCATCTGCTGGATGGGATCTCCGGGGACAAGATGGATTAACAGGAAGACGAGGCTCACGACGAGCCAGATTACTGGCAGGGTGTAGAGGACGCGTTGGAAGAGTAAGCGCATGAAGTCAGTGGCGTGTGCAGAAACAGCAGGTCCCTCCACTCCGCCTCTCATTCCCATCGGGAATGAGAGACTCCAGTCGGGATGACAATTCCAAACCGAGCGTCGCTCGAATGGACAGCCGAGGGCGGCTGTCCCCACACAGTACAACATTCAAGTTCTTAATCTCCGGCCTGCTTCGCGGGCTCTGGTTTGCTTTCTACATTTTCTACCTTTTCGATTTTCACTTTGGCGATGCGGTGGCCTTCCATTTCTTCCACCGTGTAACGATGGCCTTCGTATTCGAAGGATTCGCCGAGGTAGGGGATGCGTTGCAGGCGCGCCAGGACGAATCCGGCAAGGGTTTCGAAGCCGGCGTCGCGGGGCAGGAGGAGGCCATGCTGGGTCTCGAGATCGCGAATGTTCACCGAGCCTTCGAGCAGCAGAACAGACTCGTCTGCCAACGCCGGCTCTGGCACGGAGACGTCGAATTCGTCCTCGATGTCGCCGACGAGTTGCTCGAGGATGTCCTCGACCGTGATCACACCGGCGGTGGAGCCGAACTCATCGACAACGACTGCGAGGTGGCGACGACGCTGTTTGAATTCATCCAGCAGTTCGGACAAGACTTTGGTTTCCGGAACGACGAGTACGTCGTGCATGATCTGGCCGATCTGAGTGCGGGCGATGCGCGAGGCCAGAGGCTGTCCGAGATTGACCAGCCTGAGGCGCACCCAGCGAACGAGTTCCTTGTAATAAAGGACGCCCACGATGTGCTCAGGTCCGCTCTGTGTGTCGTAGACGGGAATGCGCGAGTGCTGGCCTTCGACTACGCGGTTCAGGGCTTCGTCGAGTGTGAGATCCGAGGGGAGGGAAAAGATATCCGGACGGGCCACCATGACTTCGCGGACGGTGATGCTGTCGAGTTCGATGGCGTTGTGGATCATTTCCTCCTGCGACTCGGGAATCTGGCCGAACTGGCGGCTCGCGGTGACGATGAGCTTGAGTTCGTCAGGGGAGTGGATGGCGCCCGGGCGGCGGGTTTCGCGTGCGCCGAAAAGCCGCAAGACTAGTCCGCCGGAGCGGCGCATGAAAAAAAGCAATGGCCGGGTGAGGGTCAGGAACGCTTCCATGGGAGCGGCCACGGCGAGGGCAATCTGCTCGGCACGCTGCAGGGCGAGGGTCTTGGGCACGAGTTCGCCGAGGAGGACGTGCAAGTAGGTGATCAGGCTGAAAGCGATGACGATGGCGATGCCGTGAGCATAGACCGCCGCGTGGGGAACTTCATGAACGAACCTAGAAGCTTCGACGAGACGGGCGACCATGGGTTCGCCGATCCAGCCTAGCGTCAGGCTGACCATGGTGATGCCCAGTTGCACTCCGTTGACAACTTCGTCGAGGTGCTGATGGAGACGCTGGACGATGCGGGCACCGATGCGGCCGGACGAGATGAGCTGTTGAATTCTTGTGTCGCGAACACTGACCAAGGAGAATTCGGCAGCGGCGAAAAACGCATTTGCCGCCACCAGGAGAAAGATCAGAAGCACCCGGAGCAGCACAAAGGCGATCATGGATGGGTCATTCTAGCATTGCAAAACCGAGTCGAGGGCCTGGATTCTCTCCCGGGTCACCGGAAGGCAGCGCCGTGGCACCGATCCCGTAATTCGATCCCCAGATGCGCTACCCTTTTAAGTGGTGAAGGGTCTAAGTGGCAGGCGGGCGGGACGCAGTTTGGCGGCATGGGACTACTTGGTTAATCTCAAAATGTCGGGAACTAATGCCACGGCAGGCACGTAACAGTAATCAGAACGCGGGACGGCTCCATTTCCAGCTCGTATTCAGGAGGCGGTTGTGAACGGAAACGGAAATAATAAGAAGAAACGTCGCAAACTGATTATTTATGGCGGCATTGGGCTGGG
>Ga0181532_10000372_pt1 | contig 46531 bp, 58 predicted proteins | sample PEATcosm2014_Bin_33_FD_119768 | JGI IMG/M metagenome (GOLD analysis project Ga0181532, IMG submission 119768) | Peatland microbial communities from MTU Mesocosm Facility, Houghton, MI, USA - PEATcosm2014_Bin11_30_metaG | ecosystem: Environmental > Terrestrial > Soil > Wetlands > Peat | place... | reverse complement strand
TGCCGCAACTGCCGAAATTGGGTGACCAGAAATGTATCCCGAGGTGGAGAAAATCGTTTATAAGGCATCCTAGCGCGTCGAGTTTTCAGGGCGAAAGCGCCGGAAGAGTTTTTCAACAGCCACGGGATTTAACACCAATTGAGAGCTACGGCGTGATCTCCCACACGACTCCATTATCCCCAATTCCGCCGAGCGGGGCTGTGCCATAGAGATTGCCATTTGCATCCAGGGCTACGCTGCATGCTGGGTACTGGCCGTCGCTTTGGTCGAAATCGTACGATGTGTAGGTCCATCCGCCACCTGTGGGCGTCAGCTTGAACGCACTGCCGAATCCTTCGCCGTCGGACTCGTTTGTCCCGTAGAGCGAGGCGAGCAGCAGGCGGCCGCCAATCTCCGCGATGCGGAACAAGTGGTGGCCAGTGCTCCCAAAGCTGGACCAAAACCGAGGCTGGACAATTGGCGGCTGGCTGCGTTCATCGTTGTGTTCTCTATCACCGTCGCACCTACCCTGCACGACTCCGTGTTCCATACCTTGCCGGATGACCTACTGGCCTGGTTCTTCTCATCCATCTGCAGCGCCTTTGTCGGCGGCATGCTCAGTTGGGGAATACTTGGTGGTCGCCAGACGAAGCTGACATGGATCGGCGCGGCTGCCGGCGTGGCGCTCGGTCTTGGACTGCTCGCCGTCCGGCTCTCCTCTGCGGACGGCGCCGGCGAGGCGATGTTTGCTATCGGACTCACCATCGTGGAAATCGCAGCAGTCCTGCTGCTTGAATTCCTCGCACGTGACCTGCATGCCAAAGAGGCAACGTGGAATGTAGACCACGCCGCCGAATCTGAGGCGCTAGCCCGCCGTGACGCGTGTCAGCAGGATCTCGCGCGGTGGCAGGGTCGGGTGAAAGAAAAGCACCAAGCAGTGATCGACAAAATAGCCCTAGTTGAAGATCGTTTCAACCGGAATATTCACATCGAAGAGCTGGAACAGGCGGCCGTGAAAGCTGTCCGTGATGGCTACAACCGCGGAATTGCCGAGAACATTGGTCGCATTCATGGTGTCGCTCGGAGGACGCAATGAGTGTCAACACCAGGGCCGTAATTTTGGCGGTTTCTGTTTCCAGCGCTCTGCTTGGGTGTGTTGGATGGCGTGTCTACGCCTCCAGAAATCTACCGGTGCCACAGTACGAGATTCTCGAAGATCGGTCAGGGTCACACCCGGACGGCTGTTCATCATTGGTGGGCTTGGCCGAGCAGATCGTGCAGAAGGAACCGGCCACGTCGAAGTCTCAGGTGACCATACTCATTGTGGGAGACCGCACAACTGCGAATGAGCCTTTACCGCTGGCGAAGTACCCTATTCCCAGGACTCGGAAGGCCATCGAAGGACGTGCAGCCGGCCTCCATCGGCAACAGGATCTGCTGGCTGATCTACTGCAGCGATGCCATGGCGTCCGCAGTACAACCGTGTCTCCGATCTTTTTCGGTATTGTTGAAGCATTGGCCGATCTTCGTGCACAGGGGTGCCGGCAGACTTCTGGCTGCAGGCTGTACGTCGATTCCGACGGTGAAGAAAACGTTAATCTAGGAATCAGGCAGGCACTGAGCGGGACGCAGAAGGCCCATCAGGCCCTGCCAGATTCGGCAGACAATGGCGGCATCGAAGTGGATTTCTGCGGCCTAGCTGTGTCTGGCACCGGAATAACCGATTCCTCGCACGTAACCAGCACCGTCGTCCACGACACAGTCCGGGAAGATCGGCTACAGCGTACTTGGCGCTTGTTGTTCACGGAGCCTGCACTGGTCAGCTTCGAACCGTTTTGCCCGAAGGTCTCTAGCCTGGCGTCTGAATAGGGGACTATGGGCGAAAGGGCTTTGCTCAGTGAGTGACGAGGCAAAAAAGAAAGACGATCTTTTCGAAGCGTTTCGCAAGGCTGGTCTGGATCTACAGGTGTCGTCGCGCACAAGACAATCACCCGCGGTGGCCGTTGAGGATGTAGGTGGCGTCAGTACTGGCGCCCGGAAAATAGCGGGACACCGTGCTCCCGTCTCAGCACGTCAGAATGGAACCATAATTCTCTAAACTCATCCTCAGGGCAGGGCATGCCTGCCATTTTGTTCTTACGGATATCATGCCGTCGCTGACGGCGCGCTACCTTGATGAGTTCACGTGCGCGAGCGCCTCTTTATGGCGCTCACGAAGATACTGCGCGTGTTCTCGGAGGAATTTCAACTCCGTTCCCGGCGCGGCCGCTAACATTACTTCAAGCTGTTCAAGAGCTTCGGGCAAGGTCAGCCACGATATATCCTCGCCCTGCCCCAGAAGCCGCGTCGTGGCGGCTAAATGATGCGCCAGGCGCATTGGCTTGTCCAAAAGATCAGGCCGTTCGAGGTGGATTAACTGCATGCCAATTGTTTTCAGGCGTGGGTCTCCGAATTTACCAACGATCGCCTTTCGCTTAGACCAGTCCGCCGCGTGGAACGCATCCATCAGATCCTCGTCTGCGTCCTGGATAAACCCATCGTAAATCTGCTTCTCAACATGGGGTGAAGCTGGATATTCGTCTCTCAGAGATTCAAAAACAGAAATCAACCGTTCGCGCAGGTTGGTATCCGCTTCCAGCGTTTTCACTCGCCCCTCCAGCTCCTTCGGCCTGAGCTTACGGCCGGCGCAGATTCCCGGTGCGTCCTCGGCAGGAAAGAGCACAGGCGCCGCATTGGATTTCATTCTGCGCACCGGCTCCGGGGCCTCGGCGAGGCGCGCTGCGAGATCAGCATGGGAAAGCCTCAGCAACGACTTGGGATCGACATTGAGATCGTAGACGTACCATTCGGCCTTATTTTTTTGATTCTGTCCGATTGTCGTGGCAATGCATGAAAATGGTTCGCCTTGCGAAAAGCCGCTCAGGCAGAACGCTGGCTCCTCCCTGATGTAATCGACGACAGCGGCTTTTTTGCTGAAGCGCATGAAGGAAGACCAAACCTCCAGCGCTTCTTCCATGATAAGGCGGCAGAGAAAAATCGTAGCCTCAACATCGCCCACTGCGTCGTGTTCCCGGCCCTGCTTGAACCCATTCGCACGCGCGACCTCATGCAGTCTGAAGATTTTGCGGCCATCTTCGATAGGAATTGTCAGCGCGGCAGGTGCGAAGATACTACACGCCCGCGCCATACGCATGACATCGGAGCGACTATTTCCGTTGTTGCTGGTGAGATATGGATTGTGCAGGGTCTGGTAGAGAGCCTGGCGGACCAGATTCTCATCGAATCCCAGGGAGTTCCACCCGAGGAACAGGGACGGGGACCATTCCAGCAACTTCGCGCGCATGGCGCGAACCATCTCATAATGGGACGGAATCGACGGATCGGTTAGCTGAGAAGCGCTCATGCGATTGATAAGCATGGCGGATGGCGCTGGTACAACGTGGGGCAGCAGGCGGCTGCGCATGTTAAAACGATCAATCTCTTTGAGGTCCGTGTCGGTCTGAATGGCGGCAAAGTGCAGGACTTGATCAAAGAAGGGGTCGAGGCCGGTGGTCTCCGTGTCGTAGAAAACTAGACTCATGACCCGCTGCTCCCTAGGCTCGGATCCTGTATTCCAATGCCTGCCTGCTCACCCGGAACTTTTTCGCAAGTTCTTCTATGGGGCTGTCATCGTCTATGTCGAATGGCTTACTCTCCAGGGCTTGCTTGATGAGCGCTTCGGGCATCAACAACTCTGCCGCAAATTGATTGGCCTCAATTTCAACCCTTTCTGTGCCGGTCGCCGATTTTGGATCGCGCATCAGCACAGGGAAGTCCTTATCGACGTGAACCTTGCTCGTAATCATTTCCCGATGAAGTTCGAGATGCCCTAGTTCATGCGCGATCGTGAACCGTTGGCGATGTGGGTGATGCAATGAGTTTACGCCTATGATAGGAATGCCATCCTTGATGTAAATCATTCCGGACAAATCATCGTCGAATGGCGAATAGCGCACCTGAACACCCATAGCCTTGGCGATCTTCTCAATCGGGGTGGGCGCTGACTGTATTCCATGACGAGCGAGAAGCCGCTGTGCCCGAACAGAGGGGCTATCATTTGACTTTGCCACGCTTTCCTTTCTTATCTCGGATTTTACTGGTGTCTACCTGCGCAAATAAGCGGGTTATCTGGTCTTTTTCCTGCGGCTTAAGGTTGGCCGGTAGCGGCAACTCAGGCCGCCCCGTCCCGACAGGATCGGTTGCGGGTTGTGGTAGCAGATCAAATGGGCTTAAATCCAGCTTAGCGGCGTATTTATAAAGCTGGTGAACCAGAATACTTTGTCGTCCGGTTTCGATGTTGGCCAGCGATCCTCTCGAAATCCCCAATCTGCCGGCCAAGCCCTCCTGCTTCAGTCCGAGCGTCTTACGCCGTGCTTTGATCACCGCACCAATTTGCTTGTACATCGGATCAGGATTCATAGCCAGCCCATATATATACGCCAACAGTTGAAATGTCAATCTCACACGCATTGTGCGTATTACACGCGAAATAATTGTGCTTAATGCGTTATGTTTAAGGATCGCCTGCGCTATACTGAGATTGCTAGCTAATTCAGCGGATGTAACCTAAGGGGGCTTTATGCAAGCTGAAACGAACGTTCATGACGGGGATCGCTTCTCGGCGGCGGTCAATGGCCAGACGATTGAATTCGGCGATCCTGTTCCGGATGCCCGGCAGATACTGAACGCCGCCAATTTCACGCCGGCTGATGAGTGCATCCTTATTCAGATCTTTTCTCATGGAGCGCGGGCGATTGGTCTTGACGAGACCGTCGACTTGCGCGAGCCGGGAATCGAGAGTTTCTCCGCCTTTAAGGCGGACCGTATCTACCGCTTCACCGTGGACGAGCGCGGATTTGACTGGGGCGAGGGCAAAATTAAGGAGCCGGCACTGCGGGCAATCGCGCATGTGAAGGATGACGAGGTGATCGTCCTCGACCGGCAGGATCAGTCCGACCAGGAACTTGGTCCGGATGACGAAGTCCGCCTTGCTGATGCTGGAACGGAGCACCTGCGCGTCGAAAAGCGCCTCGTCACGGTGTTTTTCAAGGATAAACCGTTTCAGATTCGACGCGGCGTTTACACCACAGAGCGGTTGATCGCAATTTTTCCAATTGAGGCAGGCTATCTCCTGAATCTGAAGACCGAGGACGGGGAGCTGGTGACGTTGAAGCCCGCCCAGAAAATCCTCGTGAAAAACGGAATGCATTTCTATAGCCAGGTACCCGGCGGCGGTTCTTCATGACCGACACCGCGGTTGAGTTTGCCGCGCTCCAGTCAATGAACCCGGGCGCCTCTCTTCACACGGAAGGCGGGGACCCGGTGGTGCTTCTGCCGAATTTCAAATTTCGCGCCGGCGACAAGACCGTAGAAATGACGCTGCTGCTGTATCCCTCGGCGCACAGCGGCTACGTCACCCGGCTGTTCTTTGAGCGAAAGCTTGAGGGCGTGGGTAAAAGCCAGAATTGGAACGAACACACCGTGCTCAGCCGCAAATGGTGGGCACCTTCATGGAAGGATGTCGTCGCCGACCAACCATGGACCAGCATGTTGGGCGCACATTTACGGGCGGTCGCATGACTGTCCACCTCAAGATTACGCGCCGCCTGATGGAGACGATCAGGCGTGATCTCTCCCGGCCTCATCCCTTCGCCTATGAACGCGTGGGATTTATTTCCGCCGGCCTTTCATCGGCAGATGATGAACTATCGGTCCTTGCTCGCAGCTATCGTACGGTCGCTGACGACGACTACCTCCATGATCCTTCTGTTGGCGCAATGATGGGACCGGATGCGATCCGCAAGGCCCTTCAATGGGCCATGTCAGACGGCCTTGCGATATTTCACGTGCATACGCATGGGGGGCGCGGACGCCCCGGCTTCAGCGGCATCGACCTGCGAGAACAAGCAAAGTTTGTACCGAACTTCTTTCAGATTGCTCCTCAATGTCCCCACGGCGCGCTGGTGCTGAGCAACAATTCCGCACACGGACATATTTGGCTGGATGGCGACAAGCCCTGCGAGGTTATTACCCGCTTCGTCGAGGTCGGGTCCCCTCTTAATACGTGGAGCGCTGCATGAGCCGCTTCGATCGTCAAAGCTTCCTGGGCGCCGATAGCGAAAGTAAGCTTCATGCGGCAACGCTCGGCCTCGTTGGCCTGGGCGGTGGCGGCTCGCACATAGTCCAACAAACAGGTCATCTCGGAATCGGCGGTTATGTCCTTGTCGATCCCGATCACATCACCGAAACCAACACGAACCGCCTCATTGAAGGCACACTGGCGGACCTCAAAGCAGCGACAACCAAAGTCGCCATTGCCGAACGCGTCATTCGGGCGCTCCAGGAGCAACCGCGTATCATCCCCGTGAATGATACCTGGCACAATGCGACGGGAGAATTGAAGCGTTGCGACATAATTGTTGGCGCCGTCGATTCATTCAAGGAACGCGAACAGCTTGAACGCTTCGCCCGCAGGCACCTAATACCCTATATCGACATAGGGATGGACGTGCACGATTTGGCTAACAAGACGTACCTTATCGGAGGCCAGATTATTCTTTCCATGCCCGGCAAGGCGTGCTTACGTTGCTGCGGGCTGATTAACGAGGAGCGGTTGGCGCTGGAAGCCAACAAATACGGAGCAGCAGGAGGCCGTCCACAGGTTGTATGGTCAAACGGTGCGCTGGCTTCAGCCGCTGTCGGACTCATCGCTCAACTCTTGACGCCCTGGTTCACGGAGCCGCTCGAGTTTATCTACCTGGACTACGATGGCAATCGCGGAACGCTCATACCTAATGACCGGATGGAACTGCTCCGCAATAAAGTTTGCCCGCACCACCCGTCCGAAGAGACAGGTGATCCGCTTTTCGATGTGCGCGAGTTCAACAGGGTCACAGCAGACCTGGCGCTGAGGAAAGTCAAGCTCGCGTCCACGATAGCGCCGATCAGTTTTTGGAAAAAGCCATGGGCTGTAATTGCCAGGATACTCGGCCGATAGGCGAAAAGGAGAAAACGTTTATCTGAGGCAAGCGACAGGAGGAAATCAGATGAAAGAGCCAGGATTGGATGGGCGCCACCGAGACAAGACGCCGCCCAAAGCGGGTGAGATTCAACAGAAACGAAGCGACACCTTGAATCGGAACTTGAGCAAGCCGATTCCACAGTTCCGTTCAGATGCTACTCTCGGAAGGATGCGCGAAGAAACTGGCCAGGTGAGTGAAGAAGCAGTTCGAAGGGCTGCCCGAATCTTACGGCCCGACAAGGGCTGAAGCCTTCAGGCCAAAATCGTTCTATCGAGACGTACAAGCCCTGAGAGGTGATCGATACCTAGAAGTACTACGAGTGTTAACGCCAGACCGATAGGCGTGATCCTCCGGCTCGCCGTTCCGGAAAAAAAGCATTTGGGAAACTCGCAGGCACCCTGTCTGCCCGCTGTCGGCTCTGTGTGTCCAGAGAGTCGAAACTCTGAAGACATCTAATACCATCCTGAGCAGTTTGCTTGTGGGACTTCAAGATTGCACTGAAGTCCTCTTGTGAGGTGTCGTCACGAAATACCTTTGCAGTTGCATGCACGGCAGTATTTCGCCTTTCGAGCCACTTCCTGATTGTCGAAACCGCATCTCGAAATCCACTGTCATGCTCACAGCCACCCTCACCATGATCGCCCACTAGTTGACTACATATAGTGCCGAGGTTTTTGTCAACGTCGATTAGCTTTCCGCTAAGGTATCCGAGCCTGCTGCTCAGCCGATCCCAGATTAGCGAATCCAAGATCGCGATAGCCTCAAGGAAATACCCCGCCTCGACACAATGCTGGACCCGGTCGAACGCGCCACAATATCGCTCGTAGCGGCGGTTGCCCAGACCTCCATGTCCTCCAACATCACGATATTGCTTCTGCAAAACGCCTCCAGTGCCCTGTTTCTCGTTTGTAGATCGTAAGCAGTACTAGCGAGCCGTGTCCGAGCGGTCACAGAGCGGGCGCGCGCCAACGGCGTACAAGCAATCTACAATCATCATATGGCCATCCCCATCACTCTTGTTGGATTTGATGATCTCGATATTAAGAATGTTATTGAGAGAAATCTTACAAGGCTTATCGAAGAACACTCGTTCCGCCTGTCATCCCTGGAGGCGCTTACCATTGCGAGCGATTACGGCCAATTCTTGGCCAACTTCGATACCGGATTCAGGCCGCTAGAATTAATCAGCGCGACTAACGGCGAGAATGCAGGAATGGGCATGACTCCTGAGGTATTGCGCAACGGCATTCTGTGCAGCCATGTTATCCTCAGACAGGACATCGCCTTCCCGCTGGCGCATACGGTAGAGAAAGACTTCTACCTGGACGCTGTGTACACCCTTACTCATGAAGCAGCGCATGCCGAAGAGCATCTGATTGCAGCCGAAGATTACGGTCCACAGATCATCTCATTGCACGCGCAGCCAGACTTTTACCTAGTGTTCGGAAGATCCTGTTGGGGGGAATACTACGCTTCGCGAAGGGCTGCTTTTTCCCATCCGGAAATGGGAGCTGCGCTTGCCCGGATGTTCCTCACTCCCATCAATCGCTTCAGAAGTGAGCTCAGTAAAGCGGGAGCAGCGTTCAGGTCCGCACCAGACAGACTGGCACTAAGTGAGACAATCACTTATCTGTGCACTTATCTGTGCACTGATCTATTCACACATTTCTCAAGGCTATCGGGACACTTCGACGGGCTCAGCGCCAATTTGCCGCAGCAAGTCATTTCAAATCCTGTATTCTCAGAGCACCCGCTGTTATTCGAACACTTTTCATGCCTCCGCGAATTATTACGTGATGCTTATGACAGGATTGGCACCTGGGGAAGCCTGAAGAGTGGATTGGAGCCGATGATCGGCTCTTTCAGGAGATTTTTCTCTTTCGTGACATCGTAACCAGACGATTAATACCGCCAAGTCGGCTTGTGGAACCGTTAACCGTGACTTGCAGGCCTTGCGTCGGATTTTGTTCTGGGCCGTCGACGAAGGCTTCCTTCCCAGTAATCCGCTCAGCCGAGTGCCGCTGATCAAACCTCGAGGCAAACGTCTCGCGAGAAGTTCGACCCTGAGCAGCATGCTCATGACGCGATGCACCAAGCAGAATATGAGCGACCACTCGCACAGCGGGAGGATGCTGAGCGAGGCGAGCAGCATGCAGCCGCCAATCTTCGCGATGCGCAACAGGCGGTGGCCAGCGCTCCCAAGGCGGGACCAAGACCGAGGCTGGACAATTGGCGGCTGGCCGCGTTCATCGTTGTGTTCTCGATCGCCGTCGCACCTACCTTGCACGACTCCGTCTTCCATACTTTGCCGGATGACCTACTGGCATGGCTCTTCTCGTCCATCTGCAGCGCCTTTGTCCTCGGCATGCTCAGTTGGGGAAGACTTGGTGGCCGCCAGACAAAGCTGACCTGGATCGGCCCTGCTGCCGGCGTTGCTCTAGCTGTTGGCCTGCTCGCCGTACGGCTTTCCTCAGCGGAGCGGACGGGCGAGGTGATGTTTGCTATCGGACTCACCATCGTGGAGATCGCGGCAGTCCTGCTCCTTGAATTCCTGGCTCGCGACCTGCGCGCTAAAGAGGCAGATTGGGACGTGACGCACGCCGCGGAATCTGAGGCGCCGTGACGCTTGCCAGCAAGACCACACGCGCTGGCAGAGTCGGGTAAGAGGAAAAGCATCAGGCAGTGATCGACGAAATAACCCTCGTCGAAGATCGCTTGACCCAAAACCCGAAAACTAAGCCAGTTTGAAGTTGAGAGATGGCAGCCTGTCGTGGTTCTCTGGAAGCAGGAGAGGAGAACCAGGAATGGCAAAGCGGGGACACACGGAAGAAGAGATTTTACGGGTACTGCGAGAGGCCGAGTCGGGAAGCACGGTGGTGGAGATCTGCCGCAAACATGGCATCAGCCAGCAGTCGTTCTATTTGTGGAAGAAGAAGTACGCCGGCTTGGGACTGAGCGAGCTGCGCGAGCTTCGTCAGCTGCGGGAGGAGAATGGCAAGCTCAAGCGCTTGGTAGCCGACCTAAGTTTGGACCGCCATATCCTGCAGGAGATCGTCGGAAAAAAGCTGTAAGGCCTCGGGTGCGTCGCCAGCTGGCGGAATGGGCCGAACAAGCTCATCAACTGAGCCAGCGGCGGGTGGCGGGGCTGATTCCGGTGAACCGGGCGACCTTGCGATACCAACATCACCGTGATCCCCAGGAGGCCTTGCGGGTACGACTGCGGGAGTTGGCAGGCAGCCGGGTACGCTATGGCTACCGGCGGCTGACGGTGTTGCTAAAGCGCGAAGGCTGGCCGGTCAACGCAAAACGGATCTATCGGCTGTACACGGAAGAAGGACTGATCGTGCGTACGCAAAAGCGCAAGCAGCGAGCGCAGCGACAACGAATCGCGCAGGGCTTGGCAGCGCGGCCTAACCAGCGCTGGAGCATGGATTTCGTTGCCCAGCGGCTGGCAGATGGTCGCTGGGTCCGGGTACTGACGGTAGTTGATCAGTTTACCCGCGAGTGTCTGACCCTGTTTGCAGATACTTCGCTGAACGGCGAGAAGGTGGCAATGGCGCTGGATAAAGTAGTTTCCCGGCGCGGCACTCCGCAGTCCATTACCGTGGACAATGGAACGGAATTTTCCAGTAAAGCTATGGATCTTTGGGCGTACAAGAACGGCGTACATCTAGACTTCATTCGGCCAGGCCGGCCAGTGGAGAACGGCTATATCGAATCCTTTAACGGAAGGCTGCGGGACGAGTGCCTGAACGTCGAGGTCTTCTTCACCCTGGCTGACGCCCGCGAGAAACTGGAACATTGGCGCCATGATTACAACCACCAACGCCCTCATTCGGCGCTAGCCGACCGGACGCCGGCTGAGTTCGCAGCTGTGTGGACCGGTGGAAATGACGCGGACTGCGTCCGCTTGGAAAACGCTTCGCGTTTCCCACATTCCCACCGCACGACTGCGACTGCTATCAATCTGAAAACCAATCAGTCTTCAAGCCTGTTGCTGGAGACCATCACTTGAGTTACATTAGCTCAAAACATGCCGGTAAATCCGGCACCAACCGAACCATGCAGGTCGAAATTTCCAACCTCCTGCTGATCTGCTCCCCTAGATCCGCATAAATCTGAGTATGATTTGGCACTCTGCGGAAGGCAGAGATCTGGGGAGGCCGTATGTCTCGGAGCAAACACACGGAGGCGCAGATGATCGCTGCGCTGAAGCAGGTGGAAGCGGGGCGCAAGGTGGAGGACGTGGCGCGGGAGGTAGGTGTCAGCAAGCACACGCTGTATGGGTGGAAGGCGAAGTATGGCGGCATGGACGCCACGCAAGCGCAGGAGGCCAAGCAGCTGCGCGACGAGAACAACCGCCTGCGCAAGCTGGTGGCGGACCTGTCGCTGGACAAGGAAGCGTTGCAGTCGGTAATCCGAAAAAACGGCTGGAGCTCGTAGCGATGAAGGCAGCTATCGGGCAGATGCGGGGTGAGTACGCCTTCAGCGAGCGGCGCGCGTGCGCAGTGATGCTGATGCCGGCGGGGACGTATCGCTACCGGTCGCGGCGCTCGGACGAGCCGCTGCGCACGCGGCTGGTGGAGCTGGCGCGGGAGAAGCCGCGGTTCGGGTATCGACGGCTGCAGGTGCTGCTGTCGCGATCAGGGGAACGGGTAAACCATAAGCGCCTGCACCGGGTGTATCGCGAGGCCGGGCTGGCGATTCGGCGAAAGAAACGGAAGCACTGTATTCGCACGGGCCAGCCGCTGCTGGAGCGGACAGCCGCGAACCAGGAGTGGGCGTTGGACTTCGTACACGACGCGGTCGAGTGCGGCCGCGTAATTCGGGTTTTGGCGGTGGTGGACGCCTACACGCGCGAGTGCTTGGCGCTGCAGGTGGACACCAGCTTCGCCTCGCGGCGAGTGACGCGGGTGCTCGATGAGATCATTACCCAGCGCGGTGCGCCGCTGGCGATCCGCTGTGACAACGGGCCGGAGCTGACCAGTCGTCACTTCCTGGCTTGGGGGATCGAGCGGCACATCGAGTTGCTGCACATCCAGCCGGGCAAGCCGACGCAGAACGGCCGGCTGGAGAGTTTCAACGCACGCTTGCGGGAAGAATGTCTGCGGATAAGCTGGTTTCGGAACTTGTTCGACGCGCGGCGTAAGATCACGGCGTGGCAGAAGGAGTACAACGAAGAGCGTCCGCACAGCAGTTTGGCGTATCGCACGCCCAATGAGTTTGCTGCTCAAGCTGCGGCGGGCTTCGTAATCACTGGTGTGGGGCAAGGGACCTCAAACGCCGGCCCCTTGCCCCACGCCCCCATCCCCGCTCGAAGCGAGGATGGGGTTACCTTCAACTTTCGTACTCAGGCGCATGCGAAGTAGGGGGGCAGATCACTGCGGCATAGTTTCCCGGGGCGGGTCAAACCGGAGAAAGTCTCATTATCCTTGGACTAAAGATGGGGGGCAGGTCATCAGCTATGCAACGTTGACCTTCCGACTTCGAGAAGACTACAGCACGGCGACTGCGGTTCCTTACCGAACATACAGCGATCCCGGTAAGCTCCAAGGATGCGGAGTCGAGCCGAACGAGCTAGGTGGATCGCGTCTGCTGTAACCAGTGGTCATCGACCATACTCTAATGCTGCACATCGCGTTGCACAATCTTATCTTCGTGGTCATCAGCGGTACTTTGGGTCCGCTTTATGTTGCTAGCGAGATACGGCTTAACTTTATCAATAAAGAGTCCTAAACTGCAGCGGGCATCCATTCCATTCATGGCACCAAAATCGATCTGCATCAGTATTGCGTCGATCTTCAGCTTTTCTTGTAGCCAATGAATTCCATCTACTATGCGCTGGGGAGACCCAATAAGAGCCGCCCCTCGCTCTCGCATCGATGCCGGGGAATCTGCATTTAAGCCTCGACCAAGCCCGGTATATCTTGGATAATCCCTCGAGGATGCGGAATTCCAATGCTTCGCTGCGTCGGCCCAAACTCTTAAGTAACGGTCTAAATATAAATCGCCACGCCGCACTGCATCTTTGTCAGACTGTCCAATAAAAACCGGTAAGCTAATCGCAATTTCCGGAGTCTCACTTGGATGGCACTCTGCAAAACTCTCTCTGTAAACAGATATCAATTCTTGTTGCTCACTGTACCCGGTTATACCAGGAGTAATCAGTAGCTTGTACCCTTCTTGACCGATCCAGGCAAAGCTCTGACGTGATTGGACCGCCGCGATCCATACGGGCGGGTGTGGTCGCTGCGTGCATCGCGGCAGAGTAGTTGCATTATCGAACGAGAAGACCTGACTTTCCATCGTTACAGCCGTTTCTTGCCATAAGCGGACCACCGCCCCAACAGTCTCCATAAAGCGCTCACGGCTGCCGTCCAAGTTCACTTTAAAGGCATCAAATTCATACGGCATGTACGCCCGAGCAAATCCAATCTCTGCTCGGCCGCCACTAATCGCATCTAACATACTTGTTTCCGACGCAAGCTGAATGGGATGGTGAAACACCGGCAGAATCCCACCCGTCATGAGCCGGATATCCTTGGTGCGCGATGCCACTGCTGAAAGAAATGCGATCGGACTAGGACAGTAGCCACCGTACGCATGCAAATAGTGCTCTGTCATTTTAACAAAGTGAAGACCGCCCTGATCCGCTTGGACTGATAGATCTACAGCATCGGTATAGTAAGTCGTGGCAGGCTTTACTGCCTCTGTCGCATCTGGAAGAAATGAGATACCATATCGCATGTTGTCACCCTCACCAGCGAGTCATTCCCTTAAGTCATTCTCTATTGAGCAGCACGCCTGTAAATTGAGCTATTATGAGAGGTCGAACATCCGGAACCGCGACAAGAAGTACGGCATGAGCGGGAGCAGACACTATAGCTCCGATGAAGGGAAATATACTTCTCTTGCCAGTTGTTCCGGGAAAGGCTTGAATCACCAAAGAGAGTAGAACCGAAATGCAAACTGCTGAGTAGATCCCTATGTGTCTTGCGGACGCGATGAAGGCGCCGCGTAACATCACCTCCTCCACTGCCGCATATACGAACATAAGTATTGTCGCAATTATAAGTAGCCCTAAAGAATGGAGCAACGGTTTCCCTTTACCGGTGCCTAAATGGATGGTTCGTATGTTCGTGCGCTCTCGTGTGCCAAGCCACTGGTGAGCACTGGGAAGGCTTAGAACAGCGTACGAGAGTAATGATGCTACTCCGCTCTCTCCAACTCCGACTAGTAATCCAAAAACAGCATACGGCCCCGACAGAAGTCGAATTCTGGTTGAGACCAGTTGACTCTCACTCACGCGGAGTACTAGCAAAGTCGCAGTACAGATAAGGGTGAGAGCCGCAGTCCAGAGCAGCATGCGAATCCTATTCTCAATTATCCGGAGCGGGTCCCGCTGCAGCGCCTGTATGCGAACTGCGAGTACTCTTGCATATCGAGACACCCACCGATTCGCAGCGGCATAGCCGGACACAACAATACAGCATGCAACCAGCATTCTAGTCAGTTCTGCTTCATAAATCGATACTAGAACAACCGTAATCACCTCTGGTTGCCTGACGACTGGGTTTGCCAAACCTTGGTATTGAACCAGATGTGGGTGGTGATCGCCGCAATCACTGACCCGCTTATCGTCATACTCAGGAATGCGAGAACGCCCAAGGCGAACTTTCCTGCGACATGACACCACCCGAATCGAAGATGAATCAGGGCGAAGAAAACGAACGCTAATACCATGGCGACGACACGGCAACTCGTTGCCGGCAGCATGAGGCAAGCATGTAGAATCCAACCCCTGTGTACGATCTCTTCCAGCGCTGCCACTGTAATCAGAGGCCACAGGCCAAAGCCATGCTCAACGAAAACACTCGGTTGGCTTGTCACAACCACCCGAGGGTCTGCGACTCTCTTCGCTGAGGCAAATGGCCCTGTTCTTCCTACCGCGTTCAAAGCTCTTTCTCTCGCACTTTGCCTCATAAACCAGTGAGTGAGTGCCCGGTCTGCCACAGTTGAAGCGAGGCCACAAACGAGTCCGACAGGGACCGACAGAAGCCAGGCGCGCTGGATTCCGATGATGGTTCGGCAGTTAAAGACGAAGCCTCCCCACAACGCTATGGCAGCAAGAACACCAATGTACACAGTTGAAAATGAGAGATGCCACTTCTTAGGACACACCGCCTGGAATCGGGAGGCGAGAGTCGACGCCCCAACTGCATTCAATGCGAGTACAGCTAAGCCGTAGCTCGGGGCACTAGGCATAAGGATGAGGACCACTTGGGAACGCCCCACCATAAGCCTTCAGCCGCGGATGCTTTAGAGGTGGGGCACTCGGAAGTGAGAGCGACAAAGTATCCGGGGACCAAACGCGAACAACGGCAAAGCCAAGATCGCGGACGTCGCATGTCGTCAGATCGAGATAAAGAAGTTCCTTTCTTGTGTCTCGAAAAGCACTGATTAATAGCCGTATCTCGTCTCTCGTCGATAAAGATTGGACGTCTGGTGGAATATCTTGAGCCTGCACAGAGGCGCAATTACCAAACTTGCGCTCAACTATTGCTGCTTTCTCCGGAAAACCGAAGTAAAGGACGTTAGCATCGAGATCGAACATTTTGTCTTCAGCAACTCCAGGTTGCTTCCAACGATCATTCTCTACATCGATGCAGCCTTCGACCAGGGTTACTTTTGAAAGGCCGGATACGCCAACAGACTCGAGAAGTGCTTTGTACATCGCCGCACATAAACGTAACTCACTTCCCAATCCGATCGATATCTTCGGGAAGCAGTTGCCTCTCTCCCGAACTAAACACGCAATCGTAAACCCGGGTAGATCTACGTTAGGAATCCAAAAGAACTCGATCTCCGGTCCCAAGTGAGAACAATACTTATCGATCAGCCGTGAGATCACATCGGTTCGAGAGTCATTCTCAATACGATAAGCTTGCCAAGAAGAATACCAGTGACCGATCGACGAGTCGAGTTGTATCGCCTCGAGCAAAGCACTTCGAAGGGCGATCTCAACATCTGTATGGGCGGCCGTACCGGTTGTTACGGCAGGTGCGATGCGCTTTTCGCCTAGCTCAGTCTTGGCAGCATATCCGACCAGCACCATCTGTGCTGGCGCCCATACACGAGCGCCATCAATCAAAGATTTGGTTCTTACCCACGCAAGAACCTGCTCAGATTCGATCGGGTAGAACGGAAAGCCATTGTGCTGATATTGTTCTGGGGAAAACATCTTAAGCGCACTTTCAGCAAGCGCACGTCCGCCACGATCTCTTATTTCGGTGATATTCGCGTAAACAAAATCGTGCAGGCCCGAATGTTCGGCTATCAACTGAGAATAACGCTCAACAGTTTCGCCAACTGCACGTATAAGAGCCTCGTTGGAGAAAAAACCACTTCCACCTATGTGATACGGTGAAACGCCTGGTGGCTTTGGTCTACCCTGCAACACGTGAACACCCGTCAATTCAACGCCGCATACGATTACGCGCGGTTTGTGTCTTCCATGTAGTGGGAATGACACCTGCTGCTGAAGTCCGCAAATCTGACTAAGCATGCGTTGCAGCAGCCGCTTTGTTTTGAAAGAAAGGCTAACGTCGGCGTCTGTCACTGCAATCTTCATCGCGGGCCCTTGCCGTCCAGAACGTCCTCCTGAGCTTGGGCAAGCATCTCCAACCCAAAAAACAGTTCCTTGTCGTCCCGTTCCGGATGAGATCCACACCCCGGACAACCGGGTAGCCGCAGAACATCATTAAATGCGAACTCCATCGTCGGTAAGTATATCCCTAATAACTTCTGTGCCGTGAATGTACTACCGGTAAAGACAAAATTTAGCAACTCCATAGCGACATGGGCAGCGACTAAACCAATCAATGCTGGATGTACACAAGGCACCCGTCCATGTACCCGTCCTGCAACCAGCGCATTCTTATATAGCTGATAGCTCAAGTGCTCTCGCAGGTTCATGGCAACCCTCATCTCGAAACACTCGTAACAACTAGACCGATTGGGTATGAATAGCGGTCCTATGAGAACAAACGGACCATCAAGAGCAGCATGGAACCAAGGCATTCCTATGGCTATCGAGACACGATTCAGGGTTCGGCATGCTATCGGATTGAGGTCCTTCATCGCCAAAACGGTCAAACATGTGCGCCACGCCTCAAATCTGTGCACCTTCTCAGAAAAAGCTAGACCGTCGGCAAGCCATGACGTGTCGGCGTCGAAGATGATCCTTTGGAGCTCGTCGTCTGGGGCAGTGGACACGCTGACATCACCAGGAAGGCTTTCCTTTAAGTAACCACTTATCTCCTCCGCAATGTCTGTATCTCCCATAATAAGCACGGAGCTGAACCTAGTAGGGCTTGGCTGCGAAAGGCTCTTTAGCCCAGGCGTTATAGTGTCCAGATAATAATCGAGCGCGGTTCTGGGGCCGTGCTCTTCCAGAGCACCTAGGTCACGAAGCTGGTCGAGAACTCCTTCTACATCATCTCGACGCAACCCTAGCTTGCGGGCTATTTCAGCAACTGAGAGTGATCCATCGAGCGACGTGAGTACGCTGAATAGGTGACCTGCTTTGGCCTCATCGGTAAGAGTGAGTGACACTGGATTCCATATCCCATGACGTAATTCGACAGCGTCTGGTGTATGCCCGATTATTGCGTAGTGCCGACTTATCCGTGGATTCACTTGTCATTTACCTGCCGTATCTGGCTAGTCCCCGCCATAGCTACTGAGTAGCATTGTCAGTCGAGTGCCCAAGTTATGGGGCTGCAGCGGGATGTCCGACAATTACTGCGTGGACGATGGTCTCATAGACGCCATCTATTCGGAGCGCTTCGTGTACTTCATCATCATAAAAAGAAGAACAATCGATACTTCCAAGTCCAAGGGATATGCAAGCAAGATGAATATTCTGTGCTATATAGCCCGCCTCGAGAAAGACATGACGTAGGCCGCGCGGTCCATACTTGCGCATAGTCCGCCATGGCCTGGCAATCATAAGGAATATCGCCCCTGCACGCTCTAATGTGGCTTGATCCTGTCGGAAACAAAATGCGCGTAGCAACTGATCTACTGTCCCGCAATCACCGAAACCTAAAAGCCTGTGTCGGAGAGCTTCGTATCGGTAAATACCGCGCGCTGTACCTTCGGAATTCAAGATCGCAACATATTGTTCAATGGAATAAAGGGCTCCGCCTGAAGGAGTAGTACGTAGATGGACGAACGTTCTTCCACCGCGAAGGTGCTCCACTTCTCCGCGTCCCGTGATCCCGCTGGCACACCAAAGCAACGTTGCTAGGTCTCCGAAGGCCAAGGGCTCACCTGAATACTCACTCCGGCTACGCCTGAGCCGCATTGCCTCTCCAACATCCATATGTAAGCCCGTCGGCTCAGGAAGAGAAACAATGACTGATTCTCCAATGGACTCGTGACCGAGGAGCGAATACATTACAGCGGCGGCATCGAAATAGAAGCCCTGCGCTGATAGTTCCATTTCTCGGTCGAACCGCTGTAGGCGGCTGTTGACGAGAAAATCCTCTGCAACGCGCGGTCCCAGAAAGTGACTCTGCGCCCTATGTCTCAGACCTTGAGGTCTTAGTCCCGTAGCGTTGGCAGCCAAATACAGACTCTTAAAAGAATTCTCGTACGCAGCATCTTGGGAAAGAGAAGGAACAGGACGCGTGTCTTTGGGTTGCTTCATCTAATGTGGCCTCAGAGATGGCCTTATACGGGTTCAAGGCCGAGACGCCTAGTCTCTTCGAGCTCGTCATGCCATTTCGCCATCTGGTCCGCCGTCATACCAATACGAAAGGGACCAGATTTAAAAGCATATTGAGAGTGGGGATCTGGCTGGAGTAAACCCAACATGTTTCCGTTTGGATCCATCATCTTACGTGAAACCCCGACTCTGTTTGTAATCTGACTCTCGTGGAGACCGAGTTTCAACATGGTCTCTCGGTATCTCTGTAATCCCTGCTCCGCAATTGGAAGCTCGAATCTTTCATCCACCAACTGTCCGCCAAGTTCTTGAAGCTGTTGTTCCGCCTCATCAAGACTGTCCACAACAAAGATAGGGAAGGGCATCTTATTCTCGGTGGGAGGCCGATCTCGCCATTCGACACCAAACATCGTCGCGTCGATAGAGATCGGAGCATAGAACACTTTTACTACATCCGTCCACGTGCGACTAAACTCGATGCCGAAGATGTGAGAGTAAAACTCTGCTGTCTTCACCAACGTATCTTGCTCGGCCGGCATCACGAACATACAGAGTTTTGCCTTAAGCGACACCTGTTTGCTCCTTTAACAGAATCTTACTTCTAAGTTAGGTGCACAACTTTACTTTTCATTGCAGATGTGCTTGCTGCTTGTTTGGGCACCATCCACCGGAATGGCGGCAAAATGTCCTTAACCAATGGCAGACAAAACAAGCTCGAGTCTTTCAACAGGAAGGGAATGGGCGGACTACTAGAGACACAAGCCCGCGACTCGCCCAAATGGCTGATCGAGGTTGAAACCTATGCGTCCTTAACGCTAACTGCTACTTACGGCTGCACTACAAGAACAGCAGTAGCAGGAACTACATGCGCCAGGCGCCAAAATGCGAGTCCCACCTGGAGTCGCCTTAGGACCAAGTTCAAAACCGGAGATTGAGCGATGCTCAACAAATGTGCGCTTGGTGATTTCCATCTTAGTATGCGTCGTCTTCATCCTCGTCTCCTAAACAAACTCAACATATCGATGGGGAACGCTCAACATCCGCTTAGAAACAGGCACCCAGACTCATGCCTTGACATAAAAGTCGTGGACTTTATAGTGATACTGCGAATACGACACATCCACGGCCTCGAGATCAACATCGTCAACCACCTTGCCAAGGTCCGGATCGTTTATCAATTTATTCATGTGTTCAGACGACTCCATCAGATTCAGTACCTGAATTCCTTTCGGAGTTTCTAAGCAAATGTGCGCAATCAATCCCTTCTGGTACTTGGGATCCCGGAATTTGTTGGTTGCCGCCTGGTATTTTTTTAGCAGTTCGCCGCTGTTACCTATAGCTTCGTAGACAAAAAGAACCGCCATATCTCTCCCCCCAACAAAGCACTGGCTTTGCGCCAGGCCTACATTGTCAGCCAAAACTCTAAATTTTTCCTGAGGGCTTGTCAAGGCGTTTTTTTGGTGATAGCTAGCGACGCATGCCGTACCAAACGCCTTGATCTCCCGGGAAAAGAACCCGACCGGATCGATACTCCGCAACGAAATCTTCCTTCCTCGGAATCTGCTCGAACCACCTCTGGTATCTTGCCTGGATCGATGCCGCATTACCGATCACCACCCGTCTAAGACTGCGAGGCTTAGCACGGTCGAAATCATTCCGAGCGTGTTGGACGACACGGTTGTCCCAGACCAGGAGATCCCCCTTGTGCCACGTGTGCACATAAACTGCACCTTGTGAGTACAGGGCGTCGAACATCTCCGAAATGAGCTTCTCACCCTCTACACGTGGCATGCCTACGATCCGATCAGTTGTGGCGTAAGAAACAGTGAGCACGTCCTGGTCTATGTAAGGGTGCTTACGAACAACGTTGTGAACGCCCCGCTCCGCAAATGTCCCCATCATCGCCTCGGTGGGTCTGCAGGTAGTCGGAGGAGCATAAGGGTCAGAGATGTGTACGGCTCTATACTCTTTGACTAATTCTTTTGTCGCTTCGCTGAGGCGAGCATATCCTTGCCCGCCATGGGCGAATTTCGTTTCGCCCCCGATATCGGTTACAACTTCGCCATACAGTGACAGAATCTCGTAAGGCCAGTCGTCAGTAGCACAGAGATCGAAGTGGAATATCAGCTCTCCCTTGCCAAAATCTGGGCCATTGGGAATCGTGGGATCATGCGTGACGTGCCCTACCTTATCAGAGCCTTCAACTTCGGTGGCGACTGTCCCTAATCTGCCTATCAGTTCCACCTGTTCCTCAGGCGTTAGGTTCGGATCATGGATCAAAACAAGCGAATGTTGACGGAACGCTGCGACAAACGAACGTAAATCGTCTTCGGTTGCGCTGCCGACCACAAAATTCGAAAGCTTGACCCCAAAAGGCTTAAGAGGATTGACCTGCACTCAATGATTCTCCTATTGCTGATGAAATCAGGTACTGGCACATAATGTGGCAGTTTCAGTCTCATTCCTTATGCTTTCGCGACATGGTTCCGAACCCGACGGAATCGGGTGCACGCACAAGCGAAAGAGCGTCAGCCTTCCTTTTCTTGGCTGTGTCGCTCGGCAAAGCGATCCACAGTATGGTATTCACCAGCGCTCTCCCTTATAGCGCGGGACTATAACAGTGGGCATTGGATTTGTCTAGATGGGCTCTTGGCGGATTTGAAATGTCCTCTTGTGCACTGCTTCTTCGTGCCACGCACAGCCTCTTTCTCGGTTGGGTGTAGCGACCGCGTCTGCCTCATTCTAGGGGTTCAGTCCAGCCCATGCCGTTTCCACCTGAGGCTCCGGAATGTATCGAAAACAGGGGGTGAAATCAAACAGTTAAGCACGCGGTCAATATGGGAGGCCCCGCAGAACGTGGTGTGCCTAGCAGCTTGCTTGGTCGCCGTTAGAGTAGAGGAAAGCAGGTACCGCCCGATCAAACACGGCGACACCCGGTCTGATACTCGACCGGCGCACTGGTTGCGGAACGCACCGCAGGTGAGCGTGTTAATTCTGCGGAAGTGTTTTCAATAAGTCCGCAACGTCGTAGTTCATCGTCGAGAGTTTGCCATTCAATTCATTCAGTGCGCTCTGGCTTTCGATAACCTGCTTCGAACTCGACGTTGCCCGGAAATGGCAGGAGAGCGCTTTCTTGGTAGGCGGAGGGGTTTTTTCGAATGCCGCCATTGAACTCATAAACGCAGGATCACTCTCGACATATTTCCAGACCGCCTCAGGGATGACATGCTGCTGATTGCCGTTGGCGAATGACTGCAGGAGCCGAGTCCCTGCCGGCGACACTGGAGCCAGTTCCGCGGTACAAAGGGCGAACGCCGCGGTAATGACTCCGCCAGTGACGCCGACCCCGTCGCCAGCGTGCTGTACGCGTGTGCTGCCGCTGAACTGCATGCCGGTTCCAATCGCACCAACCGTTGTCCCCAAGAACGCGTTCAGCAATTTGGTACGGTTGTAGGCGCGTTGTTCGTCTGTCAGAATCGCCGCCTGGTACTGCAGGAGGGCACTCTGCACCTGTAACAGCACGGCGTTCGCATTAAGAATTGCCTGGGTAGCAGCTTCGTTGATACGCTGACGCGCTTCGAACTGTTGCCTCTGCTCTTCAAGCTGCATCACCACGTTTGACGCCTGTCCGGCTGTCGCAGCGCTCTCATTTCCAGCAAGCTGCGAATTCAATTGCGAAGACGCTAACGCGTTATTTACAGGAGGATGCATAACCACAGTTTTCAATTCGCGGCACACCCCCAAAATGTTGGCGATGGTTTTGACACGGTCCTCCACGATCGCGTTCAGCGAATTACAGCTTGTGTCCGGCGCTACAGTCTGAGCGCTACCGAAGGTACTTGTGAACAGCAAGCCCAGCAGAACAAACAACGACTGCAAAACGCACTTCCTCATGAGTTTCTCCTCTGTCCTGATTGTTACCGAAATGGTAGTAAGGGTTGAGGGTTCCACGCGGAGACCGCGACGGTGCCTCTCGCGAGCCGCCCTCACGGGGTTCAGTAGCCTCTGTGCGCATAAGACTGATAAGAGATGCCAGTGACGTCTGACAACTTCGTCCTGGAGACCCTGTCCGACGACGTAATCGCTACGACCGAAGCGCGCGACGCGTTCATCCGTAGCCTGCCGCAGGCACCGTCAACTATGTCTCGGGATCCTATGCCCCATCCGGAGCCGATTCAATTGTTTTCGCGCTTTGACGACTGCGAGTACCTAAGAAGGCAGAAACTCCGTTAGCGGGTGATCGAGGCCACTCTTTTGAAACATCCGCCACGACCTCGGTGATTTCGATTGCGTCGATAATAGAACATTTGACTCTCAGTCGATCCTGCAGCGCATGGTCTTCGCACTTTATGCGCCCATATAGTGGCGAGGCTTTTTAAAACAGCGACTTTCTCCTGCCCTTAGCTTGCCTTTGCCCAGCGTGCATGCTTCGGTCGCATTTCTGACGTTAGGCGCAACTCCTGTCGCCCTCCGCGTTATTAATCAGTGCGGTCAACGCCGCCGCCCCCAGCACTGTCCTCGATCTATAAACGGTTGCCTCAGGGATGGCGCGGGGGGCGGCATGTTTGTGGTCTTGACTCAGCAATGAATTAGGTGCAGAGTTGGGCGAGTAATTTTAATGGCCTCGCTCCCATCCAGAGAATGTATCCAGTTTTGATATTACGGGTCACTCCAATACCCATATTCGTGCGATAAAAAGACTCCGGTTCATGCAAAACTGTTGCGTCAATTCTGGGGTTCTTCATCTCGTATTGTCCATGCGACGCACAAGGAGCCCACATGTCGGAGACACAGAAAACTGAAACACAAAAGAAACCAACCTTTACGTACGTTATCCGCGACCAATTCGGACGTTACTACGATGTCGCGCCCGAAGAGCTCGAAAAATTTCGGATGACCGACGATCAGATCGAAGCCTTCTTGCGGTCATTTGCTTGCCCTTGGGGATCCTACTGCACAGCGTACAGTCCGAATCCATCCGCTTTCGTTCGAGCGGTGCCGTCCTCATTCGTGCGGGCAGTGCCCTCCCAGTTCGTGCGTGCCGTGCCGTCCGCTTACGTCAGGGCCGTACCTTCCCATTTTTCCCGTGCGGTACCCTCGTCCCTTGTACGTGCAGCGCCCTCCCAGTTTGTTCGCGCCGCGCCGTCGCAGTTCGTGCGGGCAGTGCCGTCGGCCGCGGTTCCTTTCACACCTAGCTCCGGACCCGGCACCGGAGCATTTGTCCCGCGCGAAGCAGGGACTGAGCCAGCCGGTGCCCCTGCTTACGGCGGATTGCAGATCTGGTTGCACGCCAAGGAGTAACCCATGGGAATTTCAGCTGTCCCGTTCGCGTCCGTGACATTTGTACCGGATGAGGCGTACATGATGCGCCCCTATGCCTCCAGAGATCTGATCAAGAGGCCCGTGGATCTCAAGTCACACTCAGCTTTTTTCGCGATCGATCCGTGGACCCGATGCTGGGCGATATGCTCGCGAGCGGATACCGAGCTGCTCGATTTGTGCGATGGCCGCACACGGTTATCCGAGATTATTCGACGCCTTCTGGCATCTCCCTCCGACATGCTCCCGCGCGTCTCATACTTCCTAGAGCGGGGGTTGCTTTTTGTCAACGAGGAGGATCACAGAAAAGCAGGGACACCGGTCTACAACAGCTGCGAACCGGTAGGACTCCATCTAGAGATCACCAACGCGTGCAATATGACGTGTACACATTGCTATGTTTCCTCTGGCAAGAAAATGCCAAATGAACTGACGTTGGAAGAGATTTACAAGACGATCGATATGTTGCCGGCGTTCTCAGGTAAGCGTATCGCCATCTCAGGAGGCGAGCCAGCGGTTCGCAAAGATTGTGCTGACATTTTGGAATACTGTGCAGTTAAGTGCGGACATGATGTCGATTTGTACACGAACGGCAAGAAGTTTCCTGCCGCGCTGGCGGAAAAAATACTGCAGATCAACCGTCAAAAGCTCGGCACCGTTCGAATCCAGCTTAGCCTGGAAGGCGCAAATGCCATCAGCAACGACCTTGTGCGCGGGATTGGGTCATTCAATGCAGCTATGGAAAGCCTGAGGTACTTTCAAGAGATACGCCTGAATCGCAGCGTGGTGATCTTTGTCTGCTTGACCAAATCCAATATTCATGAAGTTGATCCATTGATTCGTCTGGCAGAGGATCACGATGTTGCCATGCTGGTATTTTCTCAATGGCAACGGCAGGGCAATGCGAACAATACGCCATGGCGCAGCATTGCGCCCTCAATGGAAGAATGGGTTGCCGCAGGCGAACACATACTTTCTTACCAGAATCCACGTTTGCAGATCTACGGGAACTTCTTCGGTGACCTGAACAATTCCCTTACAGGGCGCTTCGACCCACGGAGTGAACAGTTTCCCAAACACATCTATTTCTATAATGCCTTTCCTCGCATCACGCCTGAAGGAGATGTCTTCGCTGACCAGCTCTGGGTGGACCCAGACTGGGTACTGGGTAATGTTCGTAGTGAAACGCTAGCTGAATGCTTTCAAAAGACCAAGTTCTACGAACAACTAAATGCGATGCGAAAGCGGGTTGAACGGGTCCCGGAATGCCAGGCTTGTCCTTGGGTTAAGCTTTGCGAAGCAGGTTCTCCTGGTCATACCTACGCCGAGTATGGCAACATGTATCATCGGGATGTATTCTGCGAGTCCCGCATTTACTGGTTCGAGCATTTTGTCACCCAGAAGATCAAAAACGCGTAGCACGCAACACCCTACGAAACGGGATTGGCAGGACGAGATCCGTGAAATCGCACACGGCTGGCTATTTGATGATTTGGCCGGTCGCTCGCTTCCCAAAGCCGTTATTCTTCCCCTTGAAAACCCCGATCTACACGACCCTTCCATTTTTGAGGAAAGGCTCGAAGGTCACACTCCATTTCGCTGTATTGCCACGGGCCAGCACGGGAAGCACGCAATTGGCGTAATGAAGAGCAAGTTCGGCGGCCCAGCCGTTGCGATGACCGTCGAACTTCTTGCGCGCGCTGGTGTTGAGTTGATCGCTGGTATCGGCTACTGCGGGGGATTGCGAAATGAGATCAAGTCGGGTGAACTAGTGATTCCTTACGCATCGATTCGCGACGAAAGCACGAGTTCTAGATTCGTTCCGGATTCGTTTCCGGCGGTTGCCGATCTAGATCTTTGGTCCTACGCAATGAAAGCAGAGTCGCCAGCGATTCGCCACTCGGGCGTCGTATGGACGACAGACGCGATATTGTTGGAAACGTCAAAGGATGTTCAGTATTGGTCTCACCGCGGGGCCGTCGGAGTGGATATGGAATCCGCAACCCTGTTCGTACTATCTCGATTGCATTCTGTGCGTTCCTTCTGTGTGCTGGTGGCTAGTGATAATCCGCTGAAGCGTGAGCGGACCGTGCTGGCGGCGCTCAAAATTGGAAGAGACCGAGCCATTTCTTTGGTCCTGCAGGTGCTAGGACAGGGCCTTGACTGCAGGCACACTGCAATAACAAGATAGTTTCCAAGCCTTCGAGCACCCTCTTAGAATTCGCGCGCATTGTGTCGAAGATGCGCATGTTGCCGAAGAAGGCCGGACCCGGCGCTGTACGTAACAGCAAAGAGGCGGGTAAAGGATTGGTTCGCTGCACTAAGGAGAGGGTGTACGGATGCGGAGTACCATGGATCGAATTGGATGACTGACCACGTACTAAAACCGGGCCGACCATTTCAAAGATCTCAATTTGAAATAAAGAATGACGGATCCGTGAATTAACTAAGGAAACTCTGAATAAGCACCACTGTTAAGGCATACACGTGATCCGTGACATCACGTGTTCCGAAGTCGCTGAGATTGTTCTATTACTTCACCGGCTAGGGCGGCGCTGATATCGCTTCGCGAAACACTTAGGCGGCGCTGCGCAACAGTTTCGGGCGTGCCAGGTACAGGTTCACTAAGGCGCAGGTCGCAAATAGACGATTGGCGTTCTTGGCCAGCCCTCGGTAACGCACCTTCACGAACCCGAACTTCAGTTTCAACACTCCAAACACATGTTCCACCCGTGAGCGAACCTTCGACTTGACCCGGTTTCGCTCCCGCTCCGCTTCACGGCTTTATTCACAATCAAGAATTAGTGGACGATGGTCAGAAACCTCAGGGCTCTGGCGCACCGCAAATCGTGTAACGCCGACTTCAGGCGACACGAGCATATAGTCCGCATAGCGTAGGCTCTTTGAGTAGTAACTCGTGCGAGTGTCAGTGATGCCAGTCCTGACCACAAGATCCTCAAGCCTCTTAGACCGCAACGCGTGAAAGAGCGAACTCGATGGAAGGACGTTAAAGTCTCCGCACACAACGATTTTGTCTTTAGGCTGACACAGATGATCAAGCAGCGCAACAAGATTTGCCGTCTGCACAATGCGTTCATCAGTGTCGAACTTGCCTCTGCGATCCCACAGCCCATGCGTGTGAGCTACAGCAAAGGTTGCATTGTGCTCACCGTCCACCAATCGGACGCCGTGGGCATTACGCGGCATTTGCGATTCATGACTCTGACCGTCCCGGAATTCGCCAAAAACAAACCCAGCCAAGGAGGTAACGATGGAGATCGTCTTCCGTACAAACGTTGCGATGCCGTAAAACACGGGGAGTTCGGTGGTATTGGTGTCGTTGAGATATCCCTTGGCGAATGGGTAGAAAAAGCCGGCGTGCTCCGGCAACCGCTGTTGGAGGTCTTGGAATAAATTGACGCGGACGTGGTGTCCGTCAGAGTCTTGAACAGACTCGATGTCGGTAGCGGGAGCACTGAATACTTCCTGAAGACACAGCACATCGCCATGTATTGACTCGACAAATGCGATTAGCGGGGCAAACACTCGACCACCCCAAGTGTTTAGCGAGACCACCCGAAGGCTCATCAGTCCGTTCCGTAAGCGCCGCTAATCGGCGCAGTTGTCGCGGACATGTGTTCGCCCAACCGCACAGCCGTGAGCTGAGCCTTTGCGTCATGCCTTCTGGGGCAGAGCCGCCGGTCAGCATCCGGGATCGCGCCGCTTAAGACATCGGGCACGATTCTCTCCTTTTGGGCTTACTCTGTAAAGCGTCTCAGAAAATCGCCATTCTTCGACAAAAAACACCCACATCTTGACCATCACAGACGAGCAACTGTAGCGTAGTTCACATTTCGTGGGGTTTGCCCTCAAGCCATGATGACCTGCTCCCCAGAAATTAGTCCATTGAAAATGTGACTTCTCCATTTACGATGGCCCGCCAGGGCCAGAGGAGGAGTCGTGAGGAAGAGTCGATTCAGCGAAGAGCAGATCATCGCCATCCTGAAGGAGTCGGAAGGTGGGGTGGAGACGGGAGAGCTGTGCCGTCGCCACGGGATCGCGAAGGCGTGTTTCTACCGGTGGAAGAGCAAGTACGGCGGTTTGGAACTAAGCGAGGCGAGACGGTTGCGGCAACTGGAAGAGGAGAACCGTCAACTGAAGCACATCGTGGCCGAACAAGCAGTAGACATTCGGGCATTGAAGGCGGTGGTCGCAAAAAAGTGGTGAGCCCGCAGATGCGGCGAGAGGCGGTGCTGGTGATGCGTGTGGAAGTAGATCTGAGCCAGCGACGCGCCTGTGGGCTGATGGAACTACATCGTGCGACGTGCCGCTATCAGAAGCGGCGCAGCGAAGACCAACGACTACGCGTGCGTTTGCGCGAGTTGGCCGAGGCCAGGCGGCGGTTCGGCTATCGCCGTCTGCAGATCTTGCTGGAGCGTGAAGGCTGGCAGGTGAACCATAAGCGGGTGTACCGGCTGTACGTGGAGGAGAAGCTGTCGCTGCGGCGCAAGCGTGGGCGGAAGCGCAGCCAGGTGCGCCAGCCGCTGCCCGCAGCCATGGCCGCCAATCAGGTGTGGTCGGTGGACTTTATGAGCGATACGCTCAGCTCGGGACGGAGGTTTCGCACCTTGAACATCGTGGATGACTACACGCGGGAGTGCCTGGCAATCGAGGTGGATACCTCGCTGGGAGGAATGCGAGTGGTGCGCGTACTGGAAGAGCTGAAGCGAAGACGCGGGCTGCCGCGGCAGATCCGCAGCGACAACGGACCGGAGTTCGTCAGCCGGGCGGTCGACCAGTGGAGCTACGAGCAGGGCCTGCTGTGGCACACGATTCAACCCGGACGACCGATGGAGAACAGCTACGTGGAGAGTTTCAACGGCCGCTTCCGCGATGAATGTCTGAACGAGAACTGGTTTAGCAGTCTGGCCGACGCCCGCGAGAAGATCGAGCAGTGGAGGCAAGACTACAACGAAGCCAGACCACACAGCAGCTTGCAGTACCCGACCCCGATGGAGTTTGCCAGGCAGTCGGCAATCTTCGACGTGGATAAAGTGGGAGAAGGGGCCTCAAACGCCGGCCCCTTCCCCCACACCTCCATCCCCGCTATGAACGGCGCTGGCGGAGGCGAACAAAAACCGGAGAAAGTCTCATTATCTCTGGACTAAAGATGGGGGGCAGGTCAATGACTATGACGTTTACTAGCTCGCGTCCCCGCACGGCTTCTGAGACCTGGCCGGTTGCCTTCCTAGACCGTGAGAACCGAATTCGTTACGAAAGCACAACCGGAACTGTCATTGCCACGGCATTAAGAGACCGCGGATATTTCGTCTTCAAGTCAGTGTTGGCGTCACGCAGAGACTTTGTCAACTGCTATTTGCTCTTTGATGAGTTGTGCAATGCAGTGAGTCATGACCGGTCAATCGCCGACCGGCTATACGCTGCGGTGCAGGAGTGGCAGGCTGAGGGCGATATAGCACGTTACTTCTGCGGCGTCCCGGCTGGCTTCAAAACGCGAAATGATCGCGACGGCAGCTCTGGCCATCGTTTTAAGGACTACCTACAGTACACACTCGCATTTGCACAATCGAACGCCTTCAGGCGTAGCGGGCTTCAGTCCTTTCCGTGTGTGGCTCAACTATACGAAAGTCTCGCGGAACTGCACTTTACGTGCTCTGGGCTCTTCACACAAGCAATCAAGTCCATCTGTAACCTCGCAAATCAGTCGTTATACAGCAGGCTTGTTTATGACGACAGGTTGGCGCCAGTTGTAATCAAGGTTCTCCGGTATCGGCGAAATCCCTTGCGCTGGGCCACAGACCCACATTTTGATAAGAGTGCTCTAAGCCTCATTATCCACTCCGACGACGAAGAGTTCAGCGTTCGGCTCGGTGCCCAGGGCTCAGGCGCGATCCGCCTAAGCGAACTGCGATCGCCAATTAGCTATCCGAAATCCCCGGTCGATCCTAACGACGCCGTACTGATTACGGGCCTATGCCTTCGTGAGATGGGGCTTGGTGAGTTTCCTCCATCGCCACACTTGGTGTTACCGGTCACGGACAGGCCGTTTCGACATTCCATCGTTGCGTTTTACCTCGTACCGTACTTACGCGGCACTGACATACTACGAACTACAGTGAACTTCATCAACGACGTCGATGGGAGGATCACGTGAACATCTGGGTTTGGAGTGCTCGGGCAGGATTGTTCCGAATAGCCTTCGGTCGACGCCGCCAGGACTGTAACGGATCGCGTCGTGTCAACAGTCAGGTTTTGGGAGCGATGTCATCTCTTTGAACTGCAATCGCGGGTTTGGATTTGTTTATGAAATTTATTTACGCCGACCCTGGTCTGCGAAACAACCACGGACATCACGCCTACTACTGCCGGCTGCTCACTAGGGAGCTACGGGCACGCGGTATTGACGTAGTGGTCTTGGCCTCGCGCGAGGTAGACGAACAAGTCCAGGCGGAGCTGTCAGCCCGTGCCCACTTTCGTGCCTGGACGTATTGGCGTGACCCAGATCCCATTTGCGGATGGCTTAACACGTTCGCTACAGCTGCTGAGGTCACGCGACAGGATCTAGCACAGTTTTCGGATTACTGTGGCGACGACGTCTTATTTTGGAGTTCAACGATGCCGGCCCAGTTCATGGGCCTGGTTCGGTGGTTATCCCATATCGATCCCAATTCAATGCCCAAGGTCATCGTAGAGTTCAATAACGAGCCAGGCTTGGAGCCAGCGACTTGGCCCGCTACGTCGATTTATCGCACACGCGATCCACGCAGCGACGGACGGGCTGCCTTCTTTCGATTCGCTGCAGGGCTAATCCCACAAGACATAACACCTCGTCTAAAACTTACGACCTTTGACGGCTACTGCTCGGAACTATATTCGGAACTCTTGGGCTATCAGATCGACACATTGCCACCCCCGTACCAGGCGACTGGGCCTATTCGGTCTCGTTCAGGTAAGCGGCCAATCACTATCGGAGATGTTGGCACGCAGCGTCGAGACAAAGGGTACATGCTGCTTCCGAAGATCGCCCGGCTACTACTGCGAGCCCATGACGAGATCAATATTCTGGTACATACGAGTGATCCGAACTGGATGCCAGAGGAGCAGAATGCGCTTCGAGAATTGGCTTCTTTGGATGATCGGTTGGTTCTGGAGGAAAGGATCGCCGATGGCAACATTTGGCCCGCCATTATCAATAGCATCGATCTGATGCTCTGTCCGTATGATCCAATTCGCTACCACTCTTCGCCATCTGCTGTCGCGTTTGAAGCAGTTGCAAATGGCATTCCACTCGTCGGACCGAAGGGCTCCTCGCTTGATCGTCTTATTCGATCTTACGGGAGCTGTGGTGTCACCTTCGAGGATTTCACTTCGGAATCGATCGCCGACGCGACAGGAAGAGTCATCGACCACTTTGACGCATTTGCGGGCATGGCGGAGCACGCAGCGACGCAATGGGCACAGAGATCTGGGCCAAGCAATACGATCAATGCGATGCTGGCGCTCTTAGCGCTTGATGGCACTGTCGCCCCGGTAAGCAACAGACGCGTTTCCGACCGCTCAAGTGTGCAAATCTGTGACAACCTTGACGAGGTTGGTTCGCAACACTTCTCAGTAGTCAACAGTGCAGGTGACTTTTACCAAAGGCCAATCCTTGCTTCGAGACGCTGCGCATCGTAGTGCTCAGATTTTGCGAGATTGGACAACGAAGTGATTAATGCAAATTACAAGAGTCTTGTGACTCCCGCCCGTTGGTCCGTTCCGACCTGTCGACTCGGCAATGTTCTGATACCGCGTCTCTGTCTAGGTGACCATGGATTTCTAAAGCGATATGGGAGCCACCTTAGTCTCGAAGAGATTCGCCTGCGAATGCTGTATGCGTCCTCTCTTGCGTCTGTCGGTCTGGCCGCCGGCGATCAGCGATGCCTGAAAGCCGCGCGTTTAGTGCTTCCCGGCAAGGCCTCACAACCATTGCTGTACCACACTGATCTTCCGATTTCTCTACCGTCCGAACGCATTGAGTTCGCCAGATGCAAGGCGACCTTGTACCACGCATTGAGCAAGAATGGGGTCCCCTTCCTTCGTCATGATGATCCCCTCGCTCGATATCTTACGAAATTTGCACCTCTGCCACCGTACACTACTGCCGAAGTAAAGAAGTTGACCATCACCGAGAGAGCGATGACAAGAGAGATAGAGAAACTGCACCATTTCCTTCCAGATGTTGTGACCGTAGGTGGCGACTGGCTGGACTTCGCGTTCTGTGTTGGCCGGGCGGACCTAGCAATCGGCACACTCTCACAATTGCGCCGAGAATGTGCACTGCTTCGCTCCCCTGTTGTGCTCGTTACTTACACGGGTGCATTAACCATGTCAAAGGATTCTGTCGTGCCGTCTCCGCAGCTCTATGACGCTCTTATGTTCACAGTGAATGCTAGTGGATTGGGGATGTATCCGAACCCCACGGCACTCCTTCAGTGGGCGAGAGACATTGGCAAGCCGGTCATTGCGATGCATGCTCTTGGGGTTGGTCGGATACCGCCGTTATCGGCGCTCCAATATGTATTTGATGAGGCAGGCGTCATTGCAGCGGTAGTTGGCGCAAGTAGCTATGGGCATATCGATGAATTGATGGCCGCAGGCAGGATTGTACTTGGCTCATCTTGCTGAACTTTCGCTACTGCCAATGTCAGGAGATTCTGAAATGCAATCCGGGTTGCAAACCGACGTAGCTTTCTTTGGCCCACTTGAGGCTAATCTCCTGCTGAAAGTAGATTCGCTTCCGGGGCGAATCGGGGGAAAACCGGCGTGGGAAACCTGGCACACTATTGGAGCAGATGCTGCAATCGCGGCGCAACGCAGTGCCGAATTAGGACTAGAACCAATGCTGGTTTGCAATCCTGTGGGTGACGATCCATTCGGGCAGAAAGTCATCGAAACGCTCCGTCAAAGTGGCCTGTCCCAGCTTCCGGAGTCACGCTCAGATCGCGACACACCTCTCACGGTTACCTTCTGCTTTCCTGATGGAGCTCATTCGTGCCTTGCGTACGTCGCAAAAGATGCTACCGACTTACTGGAGGTTGACCTTTCGCCGATTCTTAGTGCGAAATTGCTATATGTGGACGTCTATCCCCATCTCAAGGCGGCACTGCATCGGGTATTGGCATTTGCGTCACAACATCATGTGCCCTTATTTCTAAACTTCGGCCTGTTTTGCCCTCTGACGCTTTCAGAAGAATGTCAAATTGTATCCGCCTTCGATCTCGACATCTCGGCTCTTCAGATTAGTTGCGATCACGTTGAGAATGCGAATGCTGACGATGCCTACAACGCGATTCGACAATTTTCGCCGGGTGTTAGTCTTGTGACGCTCGGTGAAAGCGGATCTATTATTCGCCACGAAGGGGAAATTGCGGTTATCGAGGCAAACACGATTAAGTCGCTTTACACATGTGGATCCGGAGCAGCTTATTCTGCAGGCTTCATAGCTGCATTCTTCTTTCGCAAGCTGACCCTGGTGGAATCTGGACGCTTTGCATCCGCAGTGGCTGGGTTGCACTGCATTCATCGTGGGGCCCGACCCGTTACGTCCGCTGACGTAGCCGCAATGCTGGCAGAGTCAATCGAGCCTTCTTGAGGCGAGGTGTCCACGTCAGAGTAAGGAGTTTCTTGTGGAGGCACAAATTACAAAGAAAACTGGAAACGATCCGATGCATTGTCTTGTCTTTCCTTTTCGTGCCGCCGGTCTAACCAAGGGCTGGAATAAGGTGACTGGAATGGAGGCTTCGCTGATACGCGAAATCGCCATGAGAGAGCGTTCGGGGGCCAAGCAAGAGCTTACGATCTTCGCAGATGGTGTGCCCGGTGATCCTCCAGAGATTGATCTTCCGCGGGCGCGGGTCAGAGTGCGAACGGCAGCGCCCGCAACGGCCTCACAAGATGACAGGCTCGCCTTTTGGTTCGACCAAATGTGGGCCTGCATTCACCCTGCTGCGTTCACGGCTCCATGCGTTCCAAACGACCTTCTTATTGCCATGTACCCGCACCGGTACGATTCAACGCTAGGCTCTTTCGACCAGATGGTTGAACACTACGATCGATACGGTGTTCTGTGTCGAAACAGGCAACCAGCCGCTGATTATGTTGCACGCTTCGATGCTCTGATCCGCACGATTCCTGACGGATCGACTGTAAACTGGCATGACTTCTTTGTCGCGGATTTGATACAGCAGCACGGCGAAGACCTCCGCCGCCGTGGCGCATTTCAAACATTTCACTGCTTTCTCGCCCATCCTAACGAACTCGATAAATCGAGGGAAGGCCAACGCCTTTTAGAAACAATGGCGATGGTTGATCGGGTGTATTTTCTTACAGACCGTTACGGGCAGATTTTCGTGGAGCAAGTCAATCGCTTGGGATACCGAATGCCGGAAACGCGACGCTTCGACCTCGGAATCGACTGCACTACGTTAGACAAGAGCCTTGATATCAGTAGAATTCGAGCTGCAAAACTGATGCGTTCCACAGACAAAGATCAGAGGCCCCTGATCGCCGACATCCTTGAGACGCAGTTCACAATACCGCACCGTTTCATCTGCTTGGATCGGTTGGATAACATCAAAGGCATTCACGTCGTAATTCGCGCGGTCGACGCCTTCCTCTCACATCAGAGCTGCTGCATCGAGGCGTTGCGCCGATTGTACAGATTTTATTTTCTAACGGACTACTATCATAGGTATCCTCCAGTCGATTCTCGCAACGCGTGGCATCGCTATGCGGATTTTGTGCGTAGGATGCTCATTCCAAGTCTCATCGCAAAATATCCTGGCATCGTCTATTTCAGCGACCCGGTTGCCGATCGGCGTTTGGTTGGAGTGTTGCTACGGGATGCGCACGCAATCACCGGGAGCGTACAAGAAGGGCTTGGTCTTGCTGCCCAAGAAGCGTTGTATGTCAATGCACGGTTGGAACTACCAAGGTCCGCGATCATCGGGTCTGGCGGAGGTTTTGCCATTCAGACCATTGATCGTGGATTGGGCCATCTGGCAGAATTTCCGATGAGGGGAAGCATTGAAGAATTCGCCGCTGCCATCTCGCGTATCGTCAGCACCGACGCTCAAACACTCCGTTCGAACACGCAGAAACTGGTTGCGGAGTCGATTGCTCCTCGGTCCGCCGGAATCACTGCTGGGCGCGAAGAACAGGACTCAGATACGCGGGTGTCAGCAGCAATTCAGAATCGGTAGAGCATCACGTTAATCCGACTGGACTGTGACGTTCGTAGATCCGTGAACGCGAGAAGGAATAGATGGCGGACAGAGCGAGAAGGTCAACAAGACCGCCTAGTGACAACCTGACAGCTGACCAGTTGCATCAGGTGTGTTTGCAGGTTGGTCGGAGCCTGCACAATGTTCGGGTGATTGAAGCACTCAGGCAGAAGGTCGTCCTTGGCCAGCTAAATCCGGAAATTGTGAAGCGCCGTCATGCGCTTGCAAGGGATCTTAGTATATTGGACGGCGCAAAGAATAAGGCTCCAGAGCAGATACTTATTCGGTGCGATGACTTTTATTCTGACTACTCCCTGCTAAATGGACTGCTTAAATCACTTCGCTGTGAGGTTGATATTTCAGCCGGGCATGATAAGGACGTTAAGAACAGGCCAACCAGTTTTTACGTCTCATGGTCACGAAAGGATCACCAATCAGCCACCGAGCCGTTACTTGATTCGAGCCCGGCAGTTGCAGAAATACTAACGCTCTCGCGCGAAGCTTATCTCGATGGTCACCACAGAAAAGCCCTAGGCTTGGCTTATGAAGCTAAGGGGTTGTTGTGGCCTGACGCAGCGGTTGCCACTCAGTTGCTGAAGGGGCTTCTGCAGTTTCCGCACTATGCACCGATCGCGAACGTCTTTGCCGAGATACCATCGGAAATGATGACCGACGAAATTAGGATGTTGAAGGCCAGGTGGCATTGGGTAAATGAGTCGCTGACGGAAGTGCGCGAGGCTTTAAACTCGGTGCCAGAAGGGACTAGAAATCGCTCATATCAGATGGCGCTATACCATATGGATCAGTACGCGCGACACGGCAAACACATGCGCGATTTGGAGTTGGCACATGGATATTTCCTGAAAGAAGTTACATCGTTTCCGCGAAGTTGGTGGGCGCGGGTGTGTTTTTCAATCCCTTGTCGATTGATTCCGAGTCGTGTGAATCGCGAAAGCGATGAGACCGCTAAAATCCATCTAGAGGAGGATATCGAAGCGCACCCTGAGAATTCAGCCCCTAGGTTTTTCCGGTTGTTTCATGCGATGATTCTTGGCCGCAGCATAAAGAACATAGGTGCTATTGTTGATCGAGATATTCGGGACTGCCCGCAGTCAATGGAGGTCCCAGGCGATCTGTTGCAACTCATTGATGAACCCCTCCGACTGCTATTTGAGCCCAAGCGAGTCGCCGATCTCACGATGCAACTGCACCGTTGGATGGGCGCGTTCACTACATTATTGTGACTAAATATCAGCCGCTTGTTTGCCCCAAGTGGAACGAATAGACGAGAAAGTTGAGTTTAATTCGCCGGTATTCCCTACAGCTGGAGCAAGACGGACGATATTTCCTGGCCTCCTGATTTTAAGAGAAGGCTACGGTGACAAGACGCTACGGCTTTATTAACTTACATAGTTAATATGGACTGAACCCCGAAAAGTGAGGTACGCATGGTTGCTACAACGTCGCAGGTGAAGGATCTGCGAGCATGCATGGGATCAGCGATACAACCAAAGGCCGCTTTGGCTCAGTCACTGCGTTACTGTTCGATTGTCTTAGCAGCAACGCGTATGTACTATGTAGTTTAACGCGCTGTGGTCAAAATTGTAACAGTCGATTCCTCTAAGAACCGTAAAGTTCAATAGCTTTCAACCAGCGGCACGCAACAGCTTCAATATCAATCAATTACAAGCATCGAATTACAACACTTTTCAATAAGCTTTGGAATCTGGTTCGGGACCAGGGGGTCGGAGGTTCAAATCCTCTCTCCCCGACCAATTCTTTCAATACGTTGAACGCTCCTTCTGGTTTTTCCGTCACATCACTGTAGACGATTTTGTAGACGGTCGTGTTTCGTTGTATTTCCAATTGGAAATCTCCCAGCAACTCGCGATGGCAATTCGACAGGGATGTTGGCGGGAATTGCATCCTGAATCCAGTACGAGGAAGTCAACTTGTCGCGTAACCCGAGCCACTGAGGGCATCGCTTGCAAGCGAGCAGTAATATAGTGGCGGAATGAAGATGAATCGCGCGACGGCACTTCGGATGGACTCGGTTTCCTAAGGGGAACCAATTGTGAATCCAAAAACCTTCTTTTCATTACTCGCGTTATGCGCATGCTTTGGGGGGCGAGATTATGCTGCTCGCACCGGTGCATGCCCGACTCTTCGACCGCCTGAGCTTCGTCAGCCCTGCGCTGAGCTCACTTCAACTCCCACACACTGCGTCCGTACGTTCCGAGCCGCAATACCGACTGGATCAGAGGGTTAAACGACGAGTCGATCGCCAGCGAAGTGCTATCGACAATCGGCAGCGCCGTGCCGAGCACGGTGAACGGTCTGACCTGGTTCAGGATCGGAATGTCGGTTGCCGACATCACGCCGGCATCGTTCGACGCGATGATCGTGTTGGTGAGGATCGGCAGAGGTCCCGGATCGATCACCACAGAGTGGGTCGGCAAGTCCGGCAGACCAGCGCTGATGTCGGTCCAATTCGCTCCTGCATTGCGCGTCAGGAACGCGTGGCCGACGTTATTGGCGCCGCTGAATCCCTCGTACACAATCACGACTTCCGACGGCGCAATGGGATTGATGTAAATGCCACCAACCGGCCGCCCGCTGCCACTAGGATCGGCAATGGCCTGGCACATCGGATTCATGCCAAGCGCATTCGTGCAGCGCTGCAACGATCCATCTTCCAGTCCCAGCCACAGCAGATTCGAGTTGGCGTGAGTGTTGCCAATCGACCGTACGGTGGGCGGAAAGTTTGCCAGCGGCGCGCCGAATGTCATCCCTCCATCGGTACTTCGATAGAGGTTGGGACCAGGAGAGAAGCCGCTACGTGTGGAATCGATTGCAAAGATGTTATTTGCATTGTTCGGGTCAATAGCGTAGCGCCAAATGGGCGGGGCCCCGGCGTAAGTGAACCAGCCGCTGCCTCCGTTGTTGGTGAAGATGAAGCCGCCGTTCTGTGCCCCGTAGGCGGTTCGAGGATTCGCTGGGCTAACCGCTGCGGCAGAGCCGTCGCCATCGACCGCTAAGTGCCAGTCATTGCCCGCAAATCCCGGCCGGCGTTCGATGGTTCCGGTGTCCTGCGTGCCTCCGTAGGTAAAGGGAAAGAGGAGACCGAGCAGGCCGTGTCCAATATCGATTTGCTTGAAGAGATTCGTGGCCAGGGCATTGTTCGGGCTGCGCGAGCTTCCGTTCAGGTTGTTCCAGGTCGTGCCTCCATCCGGGCTCGAGGCAACGCCACCATCCGTGCCGATCCAGATACGGGTCGGTGGTCCGGTCCAATGCGAGAAGGGACTGAAGATAATCGCGTGGTGGTCCCAGTGGACGAGGTTGTGGGTTACCGCAGGAATGGTGAACGTCGCGCCGCCATCGGTCGAGCGGAACAGCTCCTGGAAACCGAGATAGACGCGATTCTGGTCTTGTGGATCGACGCCGATCGTCTGGTCATATCCGCATTGACACGTCGTCATGCCATCGCTGCCGCCATTGCCGGTGCGATTCGCTCCCGGCTGAATCGCCCACGTCATGCCGCCGTTATCGGAGCGGTAAAGCCCGAGAAATGGAACCATTGCGCGAGGGCCGCCGCAACCGCCGACAGCGTCGCGGGCTTCCACACTCGCATAAAATCTCTGGTTGTTGGGTTTCGTGGACTGAGCGAAAGAGACGAAGCAATAGGTTCCAGGAGCCGGCGTGCCGTTGCCTGCGCCTCTAAAGAAATTCGTGGGAAAGGTAATGCCGCCGTCTGTCGAGCGAAACAGCCCCGTCCCCCTCACGGCCACGTACACATTCGCGACCGCTTGCGGTCGGAAGAACGTATCGATCTTCAGGTCCGAGATATATCCGCCCAAAACCGGCATGCCATTGTCGAAGTCGGGCGGGTTGTTGCCGAAGTGATTGCCGCCGTCAATGGAACGGAAGAGTCCCTGGTTCGTGCCCACCAGCAACGCGAAGTTGGCCGTACCGCCAGGCGGTCGATGCCACCAGACGACAATCCGATTGATAGCGACACCCGCGTGGCTGCCATCGCCAAAAATTCCGCCGGGATTCAACACTGTCCACATCGCGCCGCCGTTGGTGGACTTGTAGAGCCCGAGGCCTTTGGTGAACAGGCCGCCTCCGTCAAACGGGTTCCCGGTTCCGGCATAGACGATCTGCGAATTTTGCGGATCCAGCGCCACCGCTCCCATTGAGAGCGATGGGCAAGCCGACGCCGGATTTCCGGGGCAGCCGAAGTCGGTCGATGCCGTCCACGTCATGCCGCCACCGGTAGTTTTCCAGATACCGCCGTCGTTGGTCGCCACGTAAACGGTTGAATCGTTATTGCCGGTGGGATCGATGGCGATGTCCACGACCTCGCCCGAGTCCGGCCCGACACCCTGATAAATCTGGACCGCATCGATCACTAGCGGTTGCGGGCCGATTTGCGTCCATGTTGTTCCCAGCCGCGGAGGGGTGGGCTCCGAACCCTGCGCCCCCTTTAGCTCCGCGAATTGTTCAATGCCCTGCACCCACAGATCAGGACGCGGTGTGCCGCTCGCGTCGCTGTGGGTGCTGAGGAACGCTGCCCGCCGGTATTCCTGCTCGTTTTCGCTTTCGAAGGTATTCTGTCCTAGGGCCGCAGGAGGGACCATAAGCAACAAGAGTGCCGGAAGGAAAAACATGTATCTGAATTTTTTTAAAACAATGACGGCCGGCATACATACACCTCTACTCACGAATTTCCTTTTTGACCTCGAAAACGGCACCATAGTACACCCGTCCCGCCCGTTCGCGACATCGTGAAACGATTTTTCTGTCGGAGCACTCCCGATGGTCTTCCATTTGCGCCAGTACACCCCAAAGTTGCCCCATTTGTGGCCTACTTTTGCAAACCTTTCCTTTACCCCAGCCAGTTTATAGACGGATTCCGCTCCGACTGGACCTCGGCTCCCTGAAGGCTGACTCCTTATACTTAAGTAATGTTCAAGTCCACTGACCCAGGGTGCGTTCTGATGGAGCCTTTATCGCCTCTTTGGGTAATGGCGTGGAGGTTGCCGGTTGCTACGGAGAACCAACTCCTCATGCAGGCTGGAGCGTGATCATCAATCAAAGGTTCACCGACGATGACCGTCTCCGCTTGCTGCAGCTCATGACTCGGCGGGCGATGGCCGAGCGGCAGAGTCGAGCGGCGGAGAAGGAAGGGGAGGGCCTCGATGCCGATAATTTCAACCGGGAAGAGCCCAAGGCCGTCGACGACACATTCCATAGGCGGCGCACAACGCTGTCAATTTGAGCACACTGAGTGAGCGGTCCAGAGAGTTACGCCATAGGACTTGGCGAGGGTGCGAAGACTCTTGCCTTGCAGGTGTTCTTCCCGCAGATCCGCACGTTCTTTCTGAGTGAGAAACCGCACTGGCGGGCGACCGATTTGCTTGCCACATCTGCGTGCGTGCGCTAGACCGGCCCTTACTCGCTCGCCGATCAATGCTCGCTCAAACTGCGCGATCGCGCCGAATATTTGGAAAACCAGCTCGCCTGAGGGCAGGGACGTATCAATAGCCTCCGTCGCCGAGACGAAATCAATGCCGAACTTCCGAAAGAGCTCAAGTGCTGAGACAAGTTGTCGCAAAGATCGGGCAAAGCGGTCGAACTTCCACACAAGCACGACGTCAAACTTCCGCTTCCGCGTATCGCGCAGCAGATCGTCGAGGGCGGGCCGCTTCTCCGCCGCGCCTGAAAAGCCGTGGTCGGTGTAGACCCGCTGCACCGTCCAGCGTCGGTGTTTCGCATACTGCCGCAGTTCGTGCTCCTGGGTCTTCGTCGATTGGTCATCCGTGGAAACACGTGTGTAAATCGCTACTCGGGTCTGCTTCAAGCTGCCTCCGCCATCCGGCTTATGCTTACAGCTTCGCTCTGAGCCTGTACTTCGGCAACTTCGGCCCTGTTTCTTGCGGTTTCGGGCCGATTATCGGCAGGTTCTTGCTGCGAACAAGGCACTGCTTGTGAAAACTGCGGTTACGGACCTAAACTGTGCGGCGTCGGCCTTGATTCACCTTGAGTTTCGATATGATTGATCACCACTTGACCACCCGGACTGTGGCGATAGGGCATGAAGCCTTGAAAATGAAGGCCCGCCCAATTTCTTCTTGTAACGTGGATTAAGACAATGAGCGATCATGTCGGGGCGATCACGGCAAATACTCTGCTGATGCTCGTCAACAATGAAGTAAATACCGAAAGGGCCCTCAAAGAGATGTTCGTTCTCTTTGAGACTCTGGTCTATCTTCCGCAGTCAGGTGACACCGAAGGGGCTGACTTTGCTACCGAAGTGATTGCGATGCACGCAACAAGCAGCAACGCGGAGCGAAGGGAGTTGCTGTCCAATCGGGCCTTCACTGCTGCCGTCGTCGATGCGGAGGACGTGTGGTCTCGCAAAGAGCTGATGCGATTCATTGCGGAGACCCTTCTGAATCGAAAAACGAAGGAACTCGTCAGCGATGCCATGGATCAAAAGCTATCTCAGGTTTCCGATGTTCCTTTGCCGGGGCTCGAAATGTTCCCGGAATTCTACCGGTCACCACGTGGCATACTCAAACGAATGTTCATGTCCCCGTTGCTGTGGACAGATATCGACTTCGCCGAATTGGTTCGCAAGAAGTTCCGCTTTGGCAGTGGAATGCTGTCGGAAAGTCACAAGTGGCTCCTCGAAATTGTCGCGGAGACCAAGACCCGCACGGGCCTTCGGCCTGGAGGTACCGACGCAGATATGGCGCTCATGCCGACCGCCATTCTCGATCAATTCACGATGCCGGATTTCGGGTCGTTGACGTGGGGAGAAATTTTCGACTTGCGTACTGACCGCTTCGTGAATAATTTCCGCGCAAAGATCGGCGAGACCATGCGCCTTACGAGTACAGGGGATGCGAAGATCGCTACCCTGGAAGCCCAAGTCGAGGCTGCATTATGGCAACTAGCCAAGGAGTCGCAACCGCCGCGCGTCGCAGACCGTCTGGGCAAAATCGGTTTATCGTTACTTCAAGTTCCACTCTATGAATGGGTCGATTCGCTGCTCGAACTCCGCGAGGATGCCAAGCGGCGCAAGACGTTTGGATGGCTTTATTTCCTGGCGAATGCGCGAGACAATTCACAGGAAACCCGCAGCCCCTTAAGATAGCCTTGCACGGGCCAACAGTACTCGGGATCTACTTCACACAGTTTAAATCTCGAGTTGCGGAGGAAGTTCATACAACACGCTGTCGCACCGAAAAGTAGCAAGGAATGGGACTTCGGTTTTCCAGAGGAGCGCGAGGAACATTCCACGGTCACACAATGTGTTCTCGTTTTGATAGAAGTGGTTCCCAAGCGCCCCCTCCATCCTTTCCATCAAGCGCGAATTAGCGCCTATTCTCATCACAAAAATGTGAGTGGCTGAGATTTGCTGCTGCGCCAACAACACAATTTCAGACCTTCTTGCCTCGAACTCAGCACGTTTTTCCGGAGTCCAGCCCCAGCCCTTCCAAACCACATTTCTGATGCCCTGTTGAGCGGCTTCGACATCCAGAATGTTGTAATCGCCGCTCACATACTTGCGCGTGTGTTCGAGAAAGCGTTGTCGCATGGGCCGTCGGGTGATGCCGAATCCGTATGGTAGGAACCCGTCTCGATACTCGAATGTCATCAGATACACGCCGGGAACAGCTGGCAGCTTACTTAGACTGCCCTCGAACTTTGGCCAGCCGTACGGACCTTCAATATGTACATCAACACGCTCCATTTCTCGGCCTGTGTATGAGCTTAGTTCTGATGAAGGACGGAGTGCCGGATATCGGGCCAGAATTCTTTCAGCACGTTGAAGACGGCGTCGAGCGCAAGCTGGTCGGCCCAACGCTGACCGGTTTTGGTCCAGGTCGCGTAGCCCGATGGGTAGTACAAGCCGGAGATTCCAGCGGCTGCGCCGTTGCCGATCACTTCGGAAAAGTTGAAAGACGATCCACCGTCATCGGTGCGCGTCACCGCCAGACGGCTGAGCGCGTAGCCGGTGCGGTGGAAGAAACCACCGTGGCCCAGCGTGAAGTACCGAGGGTCTTCCTTGAACGCCGATGGGAGCGCGAACTCGGTGAAGAAGTTGCCCACGCCCTGATCGGCGAAGAAGTGGTAATAATACCGGCCGTAGGCGTCAGCTCCATCGCCAAACTCCGGCACGTTGCGATTCGCCTGCGCAATTCCGGCAAGAGCGCCGACGTAAAGGAAGGTGGAATAGTCGAAACTGTCATCGAAGAACAGTTTGAACTTCCCCTTGACGTCTAACGGAGGCACGTTGGCGTCGGCACTTACCGCGCGATAGTTCGGAATGACATACAGGATGCGCTTGGGCTGCTCGGGAGTGCTCTTCGAATTCTGCTCCACTTTGGAGGATTCCGGCAACTTCATATCCGGCCCAGGTGTTTGCGATTGAGTACTACCGGTTGTGCCGGACTGCTGCTGCTGTTCCTGAATCATGCTGGGCGCGTCCGGCAGCGGCGCGCTGACCGGTTGCATTGTCTGCGCGGGCACAGCCGTCACAAACGCGATCAAGAGGAGTGGAGTCAACCTGGCGAGCGCTGAAACTTTGTTTGCCATCCCCGACAGAGCCCTCACAACCACTCTAGCAGCTAATATTCTGCCTTCTGTGAATTTCAGATGAGGATACTATCATCAAGGTTCAACACAATGAGACGAGTGCCACAATTCGCCAGTGCGCTCTTTCCAGGGCATGATGAACGCGCAACCAAAATCTCGCACTGGGTTATCGTTGCTTCTTTCTTGCCGCCCATCGCGCCTTCATCAGGCTGCTCAGCTTCTTTCGAGCGGCAGCGCTCATGTGCCGAGGACGATGTCCGGTCTTTTTCGCAGTCGAGCTAGTTGGCTTGCGAGTTGTCGCCTCACGCTTCTGCTTAGCCCAGCGCGCCCTCTGTGCGGCTGAAATTCTTGCTCTGGCTGCAGTGGACATCTTGCGTGGTCCACGCCGGACTCCTTGTGATGCGGTTGCTTTCGGTGGACGGCCCCGCCGTCGTGCTGTGTGCCCACCATCCAGAGCCGCAATGGCGTCATCCAGCCGATTACGCTGCTGCCTTAGTTGCTCCGCAAACGTCAGAGGAAGCAAACGATGACAGGTTGAGTCCGCAGCCAGCGTCAACACGCTGTGGTGGTTTATGGGGACCCACGCCCGGTCAATGTTGACACACTTCGACTTCCGAGGACCACATCCCCGCTCAACTAACTGTGCGTCGCAGGCACCAGGCAGACTCTAATGCCTCATTACAGCAAGCACTCCGTTCAATGAATCCTGCCATGCATGGGCGATCATTCCCGGGCGAACGCTTCCGCGCCAATAGGCCAGAATCCCGAACATAGCTCCGTACAGGGCGATCAGAATCATCATCCGAAAGCCCTGGTACGCGTGAATCGCGCCGAATGTTGCGGCAGAAAGGAGAATGCCGGCGGAAGCGCTCTTAGTCAGGGCCATGAACTGCTGTTGGAGGTAACCTCGAAAGATTGTCTCCTCGCAAATACCGGCGGTAACGGAGAGCGCTATCCAAAATGTCAGTTCGATACCTCGCTGGGGGAGCATGGACACATTGCGACTTAGAGCAGCGGTGTGCAGGAGCCAGCCAAATATCCAAAGGAGCATCGCCGCAACGATCCAGAAGCCAACGGCAATTCCAATATCCCGCAGCACCTGGCGGACGGAATGCCAATGATCTCCGAGAACGATAAGGACAGAGGCGCCGCTACGCCGTACGCCCGCCACTACCAGAACAAACAAGAGCCATTCATAGGAAATGGTGACCACATAATAGCGCACGCGATTCGGATTAGCCGTCGCGCTCAATTGATCCGCAAACATCTTATGCCCGATCGCCCAACCGCCTAACACGGCGAGCAACAAAATCGTGTGGATTGGGCTAGCGATTTGGGGATAGCGGTCTGATGCGGACTGACCCAAAGCAGAAGTCTGCACGATTGCCTCATCTAGCCAGAATGCCACCTTTGCGCACTGTATCAGCCCTTTGGGATCGAGACCATGTGTTTTCGGCGGGAATGGTCCAAAAAGTGCGCTGCACCGTCCAGCGCCGGTGCTTCGCATACTGCCGCAGCTCATGTTCTTGAGTCTTTGTTGATTGGTCATCGGTGGAAACGCGGGTGTAAATCGCTACTCGAGTCTGCTTCAAGATGCCTCCGTCAGTCTGCTTACGTCGTTCACGGCCAGCTTCGCTCTGAACCCGCGCAACGGCAATTAGACGATCGGGTCGGAATGAGGACACGAGGATTCAGAAAACCCTCGTAAACACCAGCCAAGATCGCTTCCAGAGAGCCTTATTTGCTCTTGCTCTGCATGTGAATGATTCAACCTTTCAGCACAACCGGCGAAGCGGTTTCACGACACCGATGAATCGTGTCCCGAATCGCGTTGTAGACGAGGGCTGCCTGTTTCCCTATGTACGGAGGCGTGCAGGGCGGGACAGATTCGCCGTTGGGTTAGGGGCCTCGATTAACTCTTAGTCGACGTCACGAACCTCGCGTCTATTGAGCTTTTGGAGTTGTGACCCAAATGATGTAGGTTGCTCCCTCTTTGGAGTTTTATGAGGGAACGCTCGGGCTAGCGATATCTGGTGAGCAGGCCGGACATCACGTGCAGTTCGCCTCTGATGGTCGTTTTCTTTGCCTGGAGCGCAAGGGCATTGAATCGTATCCGTCGAAGGATAAAGCAGTGCTGTTCTTTAATGTTCCGAGCATCAGATCCGCGATTGCAGCGATCGGGCGTGAGAAGCTTGTTCACTCCGAATCGACGTGGGCCGTGTTACACGATCCGGAAGGGCACAACATCCTTCTGGTGGCAGTCTGACGCGGCAGATCAGACGAAGTAGTTCTATCAACTGGCGTAACATCCCCATTTCACTCATTTAGAGGTCTCCAGCGCGGAACCGGGGTCAATGAGTGTAATTGCCGGTTCTGCGAATGGTGTTTGAAACCCAGGTCTCGAACAGCGCGAGACCTGGGCACCTGAATACCAGTACCGTGGTTACTACTGAGCCAGATAGCGTGCGGCGACAAAGCTGCCTTCGAAGCTCGATCCTGAGGCCTTTCCGGTATTGCCGACAGCGACGATCTTGCCGTCGCTCTGCAAC
>Ga0181532_10000370_pt1 | contig 46593 bp, 37 predicted proteins | sample PEATcosm2014_Bin_33_FD_119768 | JGI IMG/M metagenome (GOLD analysis project Ga0181532, IMG submission 119768) | Peatland microbial communities from MTU Mesocosm Facility, Houghton, MI, USA - PEATcosm2014_Bin11_30_metaG | ecosystem: Environmental > Terrestrial > Soil > Wetlands > Peat | place... | reverse complement strand
CGTTCGCCTCGGCGGCGGAGTCGCCACCATCCGCCAGTACCTTTCCTCGGCGCTCATCGATGAAATGCACTTGGCCATCTCGCCCACCCTGCTCGGTTCAGGCGAAAACCTTCTGGCCGGCATTGACGCGCCAAGACTCGGCTATCACTGCATCGAACATCTGGCCACCCCCAGCGTCACCCACGTCGTTCTGTCCAAGAGCAGCGCATCGCCAGCCGCCTTCCATGTCCTGGAGCCGGATACTGTTCAAAAGTGAACAGATTCGTGCCTTAATTTAATCGTATCTTTCACAAGTGAAGAAGAATGAGCTCACGCCCAGGCGGGCAAATTCCGTCCCTTGCCCCAAGTGTGGCGTCGGTGTCGGTATGCCCTGCGAGCTTTATTCGGGTGGAAAGCGCTCCGATTCTCACGTCGACCGGAAGCTTGCCGCCATGGACGCGATCAAGAGTAAAGTGCTCTGTCACTCATGAGCCCGCGTGAACGGAGAGACCAGAATCGACCGCTCCGCCAAACGAACTTAACGGCCGCATTTCGCAGTTATTCGAATCGCTGGACGCTGTGCATGACTTAGGTGCCGTGCAGGCTCGTGGACGAGAAAGTCCGCCTGTCAATGCCAGGCTGTTCCGGGCACTGACGGCTCTTCGCAGCTGCAATCGCAGGGAAAAGCAAAGTTTCACAGAAACGAGCGTAATTTGAAGCGTCTATCGCACGCCTTCCTGTCACAGGCCGGGTTGATTGTCGGGCGGTCGTTCTTCCCACTTTTTGCTATCGTCATCATCGTCGGCGCCATGCTCTGGGGCCCTTGGGTGAGTTTGGCGATCACCGTCATTGCTTTTGCAGCCGCCTTGAGGTTGATATGAATCAGGATGCATGCACTGTTCCGGCGCTCCCGAGCCGTCGGCGCATTCTCGTCCATCCTCAGGACTGGCATTGCGTCATCTTCCATTTCATTTGCCTCGCCGCATATGCAACCGCCTTCTGGCTCTACAAGCATCCCCAGTTGGTCGGTGTTACCGGCCCGTGGTCCCGCATCGCCTTCGTCGCAACTTCGGCCGTGATGCTAGGCTGGATCTCCGGCATCGATGTTGGCGTCAACTTCCACAACCACTCGCATCGCCCTATTTTCACCTCCCCTTTCGTCAATCGCTGGTTCGGCCGACTCTGGGCATTTTCCGGCGGCTGGTCCTCCTTCTTCTGGGAGTACTGCCACGTCACAATTCATCACGCCAAACTGCTCTCCACCGAGGACTGGACACTGCCCAAACAGAACCCCGATGGCTCGTTTGAAAATTTTCAACGCTATCTCTTTACTCATTGGCCGTGGCGATCCTCGCTGCATCTCTGGAAAGACCTCACCGCGCGCCACAGCCTCCGTCGGAAGTCGCTTCGAGAACTCACCATCTTCGTCGCGCTTTGGTCCATTCCTTTTTGGATCGATCCGGTTATGGCCTTATGGCTCTGGGTCCTGCCGCACTGGATCGCCAACGCCTTCGTGATGGGCTCGGGTATGTATGTCCAACACTCCGGATGTGTTCCGAAGACTCTCGCCCAGCCGGTCCGTCACTCGACTGTATTTGTTTCGAAATTCTTCAATTTCACCATGTTCAATATCGGCTTTCACCTCGAACACCACGAGCATCCCCGCGTCCACTGGTCAGAGCTTCCAGAACTCCATCAGCGCCTCAAGCAGGAACTGATCGATGGCGGCACCCATGTGGTCCCATACGGCAATTACCATGCCGCCTTCCTGCTCGCAGGCGACGATGCCCGCCGCAAACGCTTTGACGAGCAGGATTCCGACTATAGATAGCGCCCGCCCTGTGCCTTTAATCCTGGGACTCTTACCGGTGCTGGCCTCCTATTCTGGGCCTCCCGAAATGAACCGCCGCCGATTTGCGCCAAGACACCGGAAAGCTTGGTCCTTCTCCCATCGATTTGCCTTTCGCATTAAGCAAATGCCTCCCACCAAGCGCAACAAGAGCGGGGAAGTCCGCATCATTGATTCCACGAACTTCAAGATCGCCACATCCATTGCCGCGGCCATCGTTACCGTCAAGCCCGGTGGCGTCCGCGAGTTGCATTAACACCACAACGCCAACGAATGACAATTCTATTTCGGCTGTAAGGGCCGCATGACCGTTTTTGCAACCGGCGGCCGCGTCCGCACCCTGCATTTCGAGACCGGCGACGATGGCTACGTCCAGAAGACTCTCCCTCTCTTTGTCGAAAACACCGGAATCACCGACCTGAAGTTTCGGGAAATGCTCAGGACCGGCAACGATCAGGAGCTCGCGCGCCCTGAATGGCTCTCGCACACTCCGCCAGAGCCAGTCGCCGCGCATCTCCATCTCGACTAGGCCACCCATGGCAACCCGCACGGGTGTTTGACGAAAGCTTCAGCGTGCCGTATCTTCTGTTTGCCAAGCTTCCGAGCCAGCGACGTACCACCTTAAGGAGATCCCGTGATCAAAGTCAGTGTGATGTATCCGGCAAAGCCGGGAGCGCACTTCGATATGTCCTACTATTGCGCCAAACACATCCCTTTGGTACGCCAACTCCTCGGCCCCGCTCTCTTGAATGTTTCCGTTGACGAAGGAATCGCCAGCTTGACGCCCGGCGCTCCCGCTCCATTTTTCGTCCTCTGCCACCTCTCCTTCGAATCCGTCCCCAAATTTCAGGAAGCCTTCGCCTCCCATGCTGCCCAAATCGTCGGCGATATCCCCAACTATACAAATTCCGAACCCACCGTCCAGATCAGTAACGTCAAAATCTAGCCCTCGCTACACGCCGAGACCGATAGAGATTTAGACCCTAGCTCCATCTGCTCTTTCAATTGGCACGATTTTGAAAAAGTCGGCTCTCAAACACCGTTCTACAGATCGCGATGTTTTTCCGTTTCTCGGGCGCCACTATGCATGGATCCTGCTCCAGCACTGTGAAATTGGCGATCTTTCCGGGTGCGATGCTCTCCAATTCATTTTCTCCCTGCCAGAAATACATCGCGTTGATGGCGATCGCTCTCAGACCTTCATCGACCGAGATTCTTTGTTCTGGTCCCGCCACCGGGCAAACCAGTAATCTAGATGGAGCCTAGCCCCTTACTCCGGCTTGCAAAGTATTGCAGCGAGGGAAGGGAACGGAGCGGAACCGCGTGGGCAATCCCTCGGCAATGTGCTAATCTCCAGCACCACAGCTGAGAGGTAATTTCGGGACGTGCTAAAGAGTCCATCGCCCATTCTCTTCTGTTTTCCCTCATGACCGTTGGTCGAAACGCTACTTTGCCTATGAATCAAAGGGGTGACGCGATGAAGACGCTCCAGGTCGTAGTTTTGGCAATCTTGTTGGTCTTCAGTTTCGGTTGCGGCCTCGGCGCCCCCGACCCCGCTCACACTGCCGATGCGATCTATTATGGCGGGGACATCATCACCATGGAAGGCGACACCCCCGCCTACGTCGAAGCGGTCGCCGTCAAGGACGGCAAAATCCTCTTTGTGGGCACCAAGGCCGAAGCGGGAAAACTCCGGGGCGCCAGCACCAAGGTGAACGACCTTCAGGGCAAGACGCTGCTGCCCGGATTATTCGACGGCCATTCCCATTTCGCGGGTTTTGGTGCTCAGGCTGTCGGCGCAAATCTGCTCGCGTCGCCCGACGGCAACGCCAACTCCATCGACGATGTCGTCAACGAACTTAAAGCCTGGTACGCCAAGAACGGCACCGAATTGACCAAAGGTTGGATCTTCGGCATGGGCTATGACGACGCCGTTTTGAAAGAAGGCCGCCATCCTACCAAAGCCGATCTGGACAAGGTCTCCACCGATATCCCGATCGTGATCGTTCACATCTCCGGCCATTTCTGCGTAATGAACAGCAAAGCTCTGGCCATGAGCAAAATTACGGCCGCAACTCCGAATCCCTCTGGCGGAATCATCCGCAGAATGCCCGGCTCCAAGGAACCAAACGGTGTACTGGAAGAACTGGCAGCAATCCCGGTGTACATCCCGATCATCAGCCCCACCAGCAGCAAAGAGATCGATTTCTTTATGGATAAGGGCCAGGAACTTGCCGTGTCCTTCGGTTACACCACCGCCCAGGAAGGCCGCGCGATGGAGAATCACGAAATGCTGGCCTCTTACGCGAAACAGGGCAAGCTCAAGATCGATGTGGTTTCCTACGTCGATTACGCTTTTTCAAAATACATGGCGTCGGAATGGTACGGCCCCATTTACAAAAACCACTATCGCATCGGTGGCCTGAAGCTCACCTTGGACGGCTCACCTCAAGGTCGCACCGCTTGGCGCACGGTTCCTTACCTGATCCCACCCGATGGTCAAAAGCCCGACTACAAAGGTTATCCCGCGATTCCCGACGACAGTAAAGTGAAGGAAATCATGGACCGCGCTTTTGCCAACAACTGGCAATTGCTCTGCCACGCCAACGGCGACGCAGCCATCGATCAGTATATCCGCTGCATGAAACCTGCCATCGAAAAGTACGGGAACAATGACCGCAGGAATGTCCTCGTCCACGGCCAGTTCATGCGCATGGATCAGTTGGAAACTCTCGAAGGGATGAAAGTCATACCCTCCTTCTTTCCCATGCACACCTTTTATTGGGGCGATTGGTACCGCAAGATTATTGGGGACGACTACGCCATGAAGATCAGCCCCATCAAGTCCGCCGTAAAAATGGGCATGATGCCCACCAGCCACACCGACGCGCCGGTTGCTCTACCGAACCTCCTCATGGTCATGTGGGCTACCGTCAACCGCGTCTCCAGGAGCGGCGCCGTCATCGGCGCAGAGGAACGCCTCACTCCTTACGAGGCCTTGCAGGCCATCACCATCTGGAGCGCCCATCAACACTTCGAAGAAAATAAGAAGGGCAGCTTAACCGTCGGCAAGTTGGGAGACATGGTGGTCCTTTCTGAAAATCCCCTGAAGATCGATCCCATGAAAATCAAGGACATCAAAGTTCTTAAGACCATCAAAGAAGGGAACACCGTTTTTCAGAGATAGAAACGCGGCATGGTTCACTCCCCGTTTTGCAATCAGCTGTGATTCCGGCAGTGAAAAGGCTTCCTTTGTCGACTACGACGAAATCGGTACTTTGCTCCAGGTCCTCGATTGCACCTCCCGGGCCGGCCGCAGCAGCATATCCCCCAACAAGTTCTCCGCGCAATTTCGGACCAAAGGTGATCTCAGCATCGCCACCCACGGCTCGCCAACTGGCATCAACCTCGCCGTCTGCGGAAAAGTTACCGCCGGTCCGGAAACTACCGACATTAATCAGTACAAAGTTATCATCCAAAGTGCAAAGGCCCCCTCGATTCCGCCTCGTCAGCAAATCAGTAGCAAGCTCTGGCCCCAACGCCCCCGCGCCTGCTACCCGTCGCACCAGCGACTCCCTTACTCTATAATTGCCGTCGCTCTACCGGAGGCCTGACGTTGAGGCGACTTGTCGTTCTCCTCTCGTTTTGTACGCTTGCGACCACCCCTGATTCGCTCCTCGCGCAGACCCCTGCGCCAACTGCCGCGGAAGTCATCTCCTCTGTCCGGCAAGCGACCGGCGGCTCTACTTGGGATCAGTTCGCCGAGTGCGACTCCTCAGGCACCATCGCCTTCCAGGAAATCCAGGGCAAGAGCGGTACCTACCATTACTCGGAGAACCTCCTCACGGGCGCAAGCGTTCTCCGCGTCGAACTTCCTGAACGCGGTGTTAACCAGGCCGTCGGCATCGATCCCGACGGCTCCTGGAGGCAGGAAGACTCAACGACCAACGGCCCCGCGTCTTTGTTCGTGATGCCGCAAAGGCGCGCTCCCGCTTCGGCAATCGTGTCGATGTCTTCGTCGGTGATCTCGCCACTCCCGGAGAATTGGCAAGAGCGCTGGAAGGAGTCGACGCACTCTTACTCGTCAATGTTGGCCCGCAAATCCCGGCGCGTGATGAAGCGGCCGCGAAATCCGCCAAGGCTGCGGGCGTGAAGCATCTCGTTAAACTCTCCTCAATGGACGTGCAGCATGGCTTGGCGATCGGTGCATGGCACGAACGGGGCGAAGCAGCTATCCGCGCGGCCGGGATACCATCCACCTTCGTGCAGCCTACCGGCTTCATGTCCAACCTTCTGGCCTGGGCAACCTCCATCAAATCCGAAGGCATGGTTCGCTCATCAACGGGAGATGGCAAGAGACCCTTCATTCATTCCGACGACATTGCTGCCGTCGCTGAAAAGGTTTTGACCACACGTGACTATGTTGGAGAATCGTTGCCCATCACGGGACCGGCGGCGCTAAGTTTTGCCGAGGTTGCCGACATAATCGGAGCTGCGATTGGCAAACGCCTCGTGTTTAAGCCCATTTCCGATGAGGAAGCACGCCAGCGCTATTCAGTCATTAGCGGCTCTGCGGAGGAGACCGAGGCGCACGTTGCACTCTGGCGCGCGATTCGCGAAGGCGCCTCGCCACGGTCACGGACAATGTCGAACGTATTCTCGCCCGCAAGCCCATCCCGCTACCCCGGTGGGCGGCCGAAAACGCAGCATCCTTCCGCTGACCGCTTATTTCATTGCCGACAACCAGGTCCCGCCTGCGCCTCTCTCCCCAATGCTGCTATCTCAATGCGCTTTTTTCGCCGCCGAACTGTCCTCTTTCGCCCGCGACAAAACATAAGCCTGAATGGCGGTTGCTTGCTCAGCATTCAGCGCGTCTCCGAACGACGGCATCCCGCGCTGCTCGCGTGCCCCGCCGAGCACAATGGCTTCAAATTGGTGATGTGTTTCCGCACTGGCAAAACGCAGGTCAGGAATGCTGGAGCCGGAGACGACGCCTACGCCATGACAGTAGAGACAATACCGCGCAAAGAGGATAGTGCCTTGGTGGATAGCGGCCGGGGTGGCGTTCATGTGGATCGTGGGCGAAGGAGGCCCGGAATGTCCGAATGGGGGGACTTGTAGTTTTGCGTTGGCGCCAAGGGAAAAGGTGAGGACTCGTCCAAAACCCGGCTTGACCGGGCCGCTGCCAGGGGGATTGGTTAGCCCAGCGGCGCCGCCCCAGCCAACCATCAGTGTGACGTACTGAACTCCGTCGACAAGGTAGGTGACCGGCGGAGCCATAATGCCCGTGCCAGCATCGAACTCCCAAAGTTTTTTGCCATCGGTCGCGCGATATGCGCAGAACACTCCGTCAGAGCGGCCCTGAAAAACAAGATTGCCCCCCGTCGCGAGGACGCCGCCGCTTTCAACAAGTGGAAGAGAGACGCGCCAGGCCTCACGTTGCTCGACAGGATTCCAGGCAATCAGATGGCCTGTCATGGGAGGAGCAGCCAACAACTTGGGCACCGCCGGTCCATCGTAGGCGGCATCCTCGCCGCGATACCAGAGCTTAGGATTTGAAGTCCAATCCTTGTTTGGAGCGTGCAGCATATGGGTGTTCTCGCGCGCTGGGACGTACACCAGACCTGTGGCGGGATAAAACGCCATGGGATACCAGTTGTGCGCGCCACCGGGAGCTGGGGAAACAATCACGGCCCGAATGCCGTCATAGGCACTGGCCGATTCCACCGGGCGTCCAGTGATAGGATCAACTCCATTGGCCCAACTGACGCCTTTAACAAACGTTTTTGCCGAGATGAACTGGCCGGTCTGGCGATCTAGGACATAGAAGAATCCGTTCTTCGAGGCCTGCATAATCACCTTGCGGTTGCTGCCGCCGATGGGCAAATCCGCCAGCATTAAAGGTTGTGTGGCATCGTAATCCCAGCTGTCCCCCGGGGTTTCCTGAAAGTGCCAAACCAACTGACCGTCGCTCGCCCGGAGCGCCAGTATGGACGCGAGGTACAGATTGTCGCCACCACCGGGGCTGCGCAGATCTCGGTACCATGCGGTTCCGTTGCCCGTGCCGGTGTAGACCAGGTCGAGGTCGGGGTCGTAGACGATGGAGTCCCACGCTGTACCTCCTCCGCCCGCGACCCACCACTGTCCGTGCCAAGTTTTCGCAGCTTCCTCAAGTGCTTTGGACTCAAAGCCTCGCGCGGGATCGCCTGGAACGGTGAAGGTACGCCAGAGGAGTTTCCCGCTTTCCGAATCGTACGCCGAGACATAGCCTCGTACACCAAACTCTGAGCCAGCGTTGCCGATAAGAACTCTTCCTTTTGCGATACGCGGAGCCCCAGTAATCGCATAAGGCTTGGATTGGTCAACAGTGATGACATCCCACACGGGTTTACCGGTCTTGGCATCCAGCGCGATCAGCCGCCCGTCCAGGGTGCCGAGATAGACCTTGTCGTTCGAGAGGGCAACTCCACGATTGACAACGTCGCAGCATATCGCGCGAACGCGTGTACGAGGCACCCTGGGATCGAAGGTCCATAGGATCTCACCTGTTCTCGCGTCCAGCGCATACGCGACGCTCCATTCTCCGGTTGTGTAGATCACGCCATTCGAGACAAGAGGTGTTGCTTCCAAACCTCGCGTCGTGCCAAGCTCGCGATCCCAGAGCAACCCGAGTTGTCCAATATTCTGTTCGTTGATCTGGCTCAGCGGGCTGAAACGTTGCTCTTCGTTGCTTCCCCCATACATCTTCCAATCCGCTGCTGCCCCAACGGTCGTCGTTGGGGGGATTCCCTTGCAACCTCCTATGGAGAGAGCCAGAGAACCAACAAAGAGCACCGCCATGCTGACGCCTATCTTCATGAAATCTCCCAAATAGCCCGCTTCAATTTTCCAGTTTCGAAGGGACGCTTCGTGCTACCCACCGAAGAAGAGTGCGGCTGATTAAAGACTGAACCCATTCGCCTGTCAAGCCGCACCCCTGTCCCACGCTCCAAACAGAGTGCCCGGCTGGCACGGTGACCGCACATCGGCGATTTGAAAGGCCACGCAAAACGCCTCCGCTACGGGAGTGTGCCGAGTCTTGCACAAGGAAAATGGTAAAGTCATGCTGATCTTGAACAGCTGTGGTGAGCCGTTCCGGCGCTTCGAACTCCATGCGAAACCCCAGAACACTTACCGATCAATCTCGCGACACAATCCGGCTGCTGGCGGGTATGGTCAGCTGATCGGAATAAAGCAACAAGGTTACCTTCGCTTTCGCCAACGAACTGGCGTCTATGCTGGCCCCATACTTCGATAACTGCGTTGTCCGTAAACTCTTCGAGTGGGAACAGCTATTAAGCTCGAAAGTATTTGTCTTCCTCATGCGTACAAAGGAAAAGAGCGCTACTCTCGAGACTGCTCGGTTGCCGGGCCCTCACGGAGGCCAAAAATGCTGGACCGGATTGCACATACCCCGCCAGATCCAAGGGCCAGAACCACCGGTGTCGTTTATTTGCTTTACTTTCTGACGGCAATATCCGCGGAGGTCTTTGTTGGCCGCGGCCGGCTTGTTGCATATCAGGCCGTCAACCTCGTCGCGTACGCGTTCTACATCGCTGTCACGTTGCTCTTCTATTACCTTTTTAAGCCAGTAAACAAGAACCTCTCTTTGCTCGCGGCGTTCTGTAGCCTGCTGGGATGCGCCAACGATTTACTCGGCCTCTATAATCGCGCTCTTCTCGAAATCAGCTCCCTGGCATTTTTCGGTCCTTATTGCATCCTGATCGGTTTCCTCATTTTCAAGTCGACCTTCCTGCCGCGCATTCTGGGCGTGCTGATGGTGTTAGCCGGTTTGGGTTGGCTGGCCTTTTTGTCGCCGCTCGCAATGCATCTGTCCACCTTGCTGAAGGCCCTCGGCTTCCTCTCTGAACTGTCACTTTGCCTGTGGCTCCTCGTGAAGGGCGTGAACGTCAAACGATGGAACACGCAGGCCAGCGCATCGGGACAAACCCACTGAAAGCCACCTTCCACACCCGTCGCCCGTTCAAATCTCTACAATATTCACGCTTCTCATTCGTCTACAACGATGGATGGACGAGCAAACGAGGATCGCGGGGATGACTGGGCAAGACCTTCAAATCTCTGAGATCTTCGCGCAACAGCGTTCCCGGCTGCGCAATTTCATTCGCCGGCGTGTGCCCGATCCTTCCGACGCCGAGGACATTGTTCAGGAGGTCTTCTACGAACTTGTGGAAGCCAATCGCCTGCTCATGCCGATCGAGCACGTCACCGGCTGGCTGTTTCGCGTCGCCCGCAATCGCATCACCGATCTTCTCCGCAAGAAGAAACCGGAGTCCTTCAGCGACGCTGCGGTTGATGGCGAAGGCGGCGAGTTGCTGCAGATCGAGGATCTTCTGCCATCCCCCGATGCCGGGCCGGAAGCGCTCTTCTTCCGGAATGTGCTGCTTGACGAGTTGGAACTTGTGCTCGACGAACTGCCGGAGGGTCAACGCGCTGTGTTTGTTGCGCACGAGCTCGAAGGGCGCAGCTTCAAGGACTTGGCTGCCGAGACCGGCGTGAGCATAAATACGCTGCTCTCCCGCAAACGATACGCCGTGCTGCGCCTTCGCGAGCGATTGCACACCATTTATGACGAATTTACGAAATCGTGAGGAACCGAACATGAAGGAAAAAATGCTTTTCATCGTCCCGCTGGCGATTATGGGAATGCTGCTTTTCGCCTTCCTCGGGGGCGAAATTGTGATGCACCTATGGAATTGGCTGCTGCCGCCGCTCTTCGGCTGGCATCTGCTCACGTTCTGGCAAGCGCTCGGACTGCTCACGCTATGCCGCATCCTCTTTGGCGGATTTGGCTGGCGCGGTTCTCGTCGCTCCGGTTTCCGCCATCGCATGGATGACCACTGCGATCGTATGACGCCCGAAGAGCGCGAAAAATTCCGACAACGCATGCGCGAGCGCGTCGGCTTTGGCCCATCCGCCAGCGAAACCAAAGGCCAGTAGAGCCATCTTGTCGGGGCACGAGGAAGTGGGAAACGCTTCCGCGATTCTTGCCTTATCAGCGTATAGGTTTATACTCGTTCGGTCCTAGGATCCATACTCTTACCCAAAGAATTGAGGAAATTCTCGATGCACTCGACTCCCGCGCCCTCCGCTCCGTTGACGCCAGGTATCGTTTTCGAAAATCTGCAAGCCTATCAGCGTACCGCTGCCCTGAAAGCTGCCATTGAGCTTGACATCTTCCGCGCCGTTGGCCAGGGACCCGGTGACGTCGCCTCCATCGCTCGTCACGCTTCCGCTTCCGAACGTGGCATTCGCATCCTTTGCGATTTCCTGGTCATCAACGGACTGCTCCAGAAGTCCGACGGCCGATATCAGCACACACCTTCGAGCGCCGCTTTCCTCGACCCCACCTCTTCCAGCTCTCTCGCTTCTATCGTCGGTTTCCTTGCGAACCCGGATGTCCTGCAGCCCTTCCAGCACCTCGCCGACATCGTTCGCAGCGGCCGGACCGCTCTTCCGGGGCAGGGAACTGTCGAGCCGGAAAATCCCGTCTGGGTTCAATTCGCGCAAAGCATGGGGTCCATGATGGCGCCCATGGCCGGACCACTCGGCAAAATCGCTCTCGAAGGCCGCACCGGTCCGCTCAAAGTCCTCGATATCGCCGCCGGCCACGGCTTGTTCGGCATCGAAGTCGCCAAACAGAATCCGCAGGTGCGGGTCACGGGGCTGGATTGGGCTCCCGTTCTTCGTGTTGCTCTTCAAAACGCCAAAGCCGCTGGCGTACAGGATCGCTACGACATGCTCCCCGGCAGCGCTTTCGATGTCGAATTTGCGGGTCCTTACGACATTGTCCTTTTAACCAATTTCCTCCATCACTTCGATCGCGACACTTGCATCAGCCTGCTCAGGAAAATTCACCGCTCTCTCGAGCCCGGCGGATGCGTCGCCACTCTCGAATTCGTTCCCAACGAGGACCGCGTCACTCCACCGCAAGCCGCCGCCTTCAGCATGACCATGCTTGCCAGCACCGTCTCCGGCGATGCCTACACCTTCCGCGATCTATCCGAAATGCACACTCAAGCCGGCTACAAGAACATCACCGCTCATCCCATTCCCATGAGCCCACACACCATAGTCATGGCGCGCACCTGACGCCTCGATCCATCTTGGTCAGTCAGAAGATCATGTGATCTCCGGGATTTATATCGCGCGGCGGCGAGTGCCAGGAGTTTACGTCTGACCAAGCAGAAACCAGCACCTTGACTCCATGTTCGAGGAAGTGCACGATCGCCATCCGAGCAAGCAGGTCTCAGTCAGTGTCGAAATTCACGCTGGGCCACCGGAGCTTCTTCGCCGTGAATCGTCACCCAGAGATGTTCCCGCTCGTGATGTTCGATAGGGTTGCTGCGTCGCTCAAATGGATCCGGTAATAACTCCAACACACTCAGAATTGTTTGCTCAGGCTGGCACGGCCATTGCTTGGGCTTGCGTTTTCAAGAAAGAATCGACGCACTGTGTCAATTGAGCGTCTACCTCATCTGCAATCAGCATGATGTCGGGGAGTATCAGGCTGAAATCAATATTGACCAAGTTGGGTTGGAGCGGGATGGAGAGAGCCGTCGCGCTTATGCCCCCGGCAAATCTGCCGATCCAGGAGCTGAAAAACACTGCAGGGCAAAAAACAGCCAGAACAGCGGCCGCACCGTTGGTCAAAGCGCCAGCAACACTGCACCGGCAACCAGCCCGAACAGTTGCGCCACAACCGGATGCGTTCGTTTTACCGTACCATTCACAACCCTCTTCGCAACCACATCCTCATCGATCGTCGCCATCTCGCACAGGGGTTTCCTGACGTGCCCGGTTTCGGGCGGCAGCCAGGCGCCGTGTTCCAGTTCAACTGGTCTTGCGGCAGTCATCTGTTCAAGAGATGGAATCTACTAGCGCCCCGATCAGAGACATGGGTGTCCGAAGGGAGGGGGAAGAACTGGTGGGGCAAGACGTTCGGAGTAACCATTCAATCTCTCCAAGTCAACAATTCAAGGGTTCTCTCCCATTGTGCATCCCGCGGGTTCGCGAACCCTCCTCGATCGCACCACTGATAACCCGTACATTAACCGCACATCGTAGATCTGAGTGTTGTTCGCGTTCGTTTTTGGAGGAGCCACTTGCTTCGAGTGATCCGCTATTGGTTGGGCTTCCTTCTTCTCGCTTCTCGCCGCTGTTGTCAGGGCACAAGACCAATTCAACCATCGCGGCCGTGGTTCCAAGATGCGCCTCTGCGATCGCCTTCGCGTGACTCAATGATCGTCTGAGGTTTGCGAAGCGAGGGGCTGCGGCAGCAAGAACTTCGCAACCGGTATGGTCACGCTGCCCATCGTTCCAGAGGCTCCGTCTCGCACAAATACCCGCAACGTCTTCGTCGTCGGTCGAATCGAAATCGGAGCTTTTAGCTCATACCCGTGCTCCATGATCGTTTGATAGTCCTTCTCAGCCAAATCCAGCTTGTAAGTCAGCGGATCTGCTGCGACAACCGTTTCCGCCGGTCCCAGCTGCAGGTAAACGGCGTCAATATTGCCTTTGTATTTGCCATCCACCTTGTTGAAACGAAGCTGGTTTGCATCCACATTCACCCGCAGGTTCAGCTTTCGGGTGCTGGGCTCTAGCGCATGAACCCTCACCTGAATCCCCAGGCTGGTTGCGTCAACGGGACTCCAGAATGCGGCTTGCAGCGCATCGCGCGCTTCGGACACTGTATTCGGTGGATCGGGCAGCGCATAGTATCCCTTCCGATAGCGCAGAACTAGGCCGGACTCTTTGAGGTGCAGCTTTAACTCGTGGAACTGACCGTCCCACTTAGTGTCGTTCGAATAGAAACCGATCAGATAACTGAAATGGGATTCCGAGAGCGTACGACGGATGGCCCCTTTGATATCGTTTGTATTGTAAAAAGCCCGGCCGCCCGTACGTTCGGCGATCAGGTTCATGGTGCCTTGCTCCTCCTCCCCTACAGTGCTGTCGGGCGTGAGGTTCAGAAAGCTGGCTGCGCTGCTGCCATCAAACTCGCTCCGGATCAGCAATCCCCGCGGGTCCACCGGATAAACGGCCAGATTCGATTGATTTAATGCGCGAGCCACACGTTCCAATTCGGGTTCGAAGTTCTGCGATTCCGTATCGACGGGAGAGCTATCATTGCTTTCAAGCGCAATGGAAACAGGAAAACTGCCGGAGACCCAGACGAGATTTTTGCGCCCGGGAATACCAGCCACACGATTCGCGATCGCCTCCATTGCTTGCGCCGTGATCTGCATTCTGTTGAAGTTCGCTTGATCGCGCGCCTTGCTGTTCATGTCGTTCATCAAGGCGGCCATATACTGCGCCGCCTTAGGGTCGATGACTCCCGTCTCTGCCGCTGTCAAGTACGGTTGATTGGTATCGGCCAGAATCAGCGACCCGGCTGCCCGGAACCGCTCGATGGCCTCTGCCAGCGATTTCGCATCCTGCGTAAATTCGCTGATCACTCTCAGCCGTCTGGCCAACAGATAGATCGCTACATGATCCTGCGGCTGCACTTCCTGCAGAAACGCCAGGATTTGCGCTCTCGCGTACGCCTGGTCCTGCAACGATGTATTCAGCGCGTCGAACAAGATAACGGTGACGCTGCCTGGACGCTCATTTGCGTGCGGCATTCGATTCCCGAATACGTGGGGGGACGCTGCACTTTTCGCCGTGCCCGCTGCCGTTACGTGCTCTTCGGCGCCGCCACCTTCGGTTGAAAAAAGAGAAATCGCCTGGGGCTTTCCATTATCGAAAAGGGTGAAATCATCTTTCGTGAGATTCTCGACCGGATTGCCCTTTTTGTCTTCGACGATGACATTGATCTGGACCAGGCGGGTGGTGGTCCGCAGAACGGCTCCTGATTTGGCTGTCGTGCGGTCTTGAGGGGGAGATTGCGGATTAGGGAGCAGCGTCGTTTGGCAAAGAGATACACCTGCCCCCCAAAGCCCAACCGCCAGCCAGGAGTATCGGCACATCCTCATGGGGACATCCTACTTGGTCAGGTTGTCCCTGTCACCGAATGCGCTCCCACCCTTGAGAGTTGGACACGCGCCTCAAAAAATCAGAAGAACTGTGACTAGCCCTTTTCTACCAGTTCTCTCTCGGATAATGCATTCCAGCTTGGACCATTCCATTCAAACGAACGTTCGAATCGTTCTCCACTCTTTTGCTGTCTTTTTTATCACTTTTTCCCTTCATTCTTGGCGCTTTTCTCCGCTCGCTCTCTTCCTCGGTGTTATAATTTAATTTAGCCGCGCTGGTCTGATGAGTTCCTCATTCTGCGCCAGGCCCTCTCCCGCTCCGAGTCGGATCCTGCATAAGGAGCAGCCAATGCCGAAAACGATCGATGTCACTGAGCTGATTCTGCGCGATGCCCACCAAAGCCTGCTCGCCACTCGCATGGCTCTTGAAGACATGGTTCCCGCCTGTGAAGACATCGACAAAGCCGGCTTTTGGAGTGTCGAGTGCTGGGGTGGCGCCACCTTCGATGCCTGCATCCGTTTCCTCAACGAGGACCCCTGGGAGCGCCTACGCACCTTCCGGAAGCTCCTTCCCAACTCCCGTCTCCAGATGCTTCTTCGCGGCCAGAACCTGCTCGGCTATCGTCATTACGAAGACACGGTTGTCGACCGCTTCGTCGCTAAGGCGGCTGACAACGGCATGGACGTCTTCCGTATTTTCGATGCTCTCAACGACGTCCGCAACGTCAAGCGCGCCATCGCTGCCGTCCGCCAGGCCAAAAAACATGCCCAAGGTACGATCTGCTACACCGTCAGCCCGCTCCATACCGTCGAGCTTTTTGTGCAGCAGGCCAAGGAACTGATGGATCTCGGCTGCGACTCTCTCTGCATTAAGGATATGGCCGCCCTGCTCAAGCCCCAGCCGGCCTACGACATCGTCAAAGCCATTAAGGAATCACTCGGCGAAAGCGTTCGCGTTCACCTTCACGTCCACGCGACCACTGGCGTCACTCTCGTCTCTCTCATGAAAGCTATCGAAGCCGGTGCGGACGCCGTCGACACCGCCATCAGTTCCCTCAGCCTCGGCCCTGGCCAAAATCCCACCGAAAGCTTTGTCGAGATGCTCGAGGGCACCGGCTACAACACCGATCTGGACATGAACCGTCTCATCAAAATTCGCGACCACTTCGCCACCATTCGCCCCAAGTACACCGAATTTCTTTCGAATATCACTGGCGTGGACACCGAAATCTTCAAGAGCCAGATTCCCGGCGGCATGATCTCCAACATGGAGAGCCAGCTCCGCCAGCAAGGCGCCGCCGATCGTCTGCGCGAAGTGCTAGAGGAAGTTCCCCGCGTCCGCAAAGACGCCGGCTACCCGCCTCTGGTCACTCCCTCCAGTCAGATCGTCGGCACGCAGTCGGTTTTCAACGTCATCATGGGCAAGTACAAAGTCATCACCGCCGAATTTGCTGATCTCATGCTCGGTTACTACGGCAAAACCATCGGCGAGCGAAATGGGGAAGTCATCGAACAGTGTGAAAAGCAGGCCAAGAAGCCGCCCATCACCCGCCGTCCTGCAGACTCCTTGAAACCCGAGTGGGATCATCTCCGCACCAACGCCATCGCCATTGATGGCTGCGACGGCTCCGATGAAGACGTGCTCACCTGCGCCATGTTCCCAAAGGTGGCACCCACTTTCTTCCCGGCCCGATCTAAGGGCCCGAAGAGTGTTGCCAGCGATCCCACGGCGCCGTCCGCAGCTTCCCACGAGTCTGCTGCCGGTGCCGGCCCAGTCCGTGAAGCCATCAAATACGAAGTGAAGCTGGATGGTAAGAGCCATGAAGTTACCATCTCGCCCGCATAATAAAGGACCGTCCCATGAAGACCATGGAAGAACGTATCGAGGAACTCAGGCGCCGCCGCGCGGAGGTCGAATCCGGCGGCGGCGCAGAGAGAATTTCCAAGCATCACAAAGGAGGAAAACTCACCGCTCGCGAACGTATCGACGAACTTTGCGACCCCCACAGCTTTCAGGAATCCGGGCTCTTCGCCGAACACCGCGCCACCCTCTTTGGCATGGAAGGGAAGTCATTTCCGGCCGACGGTGTGGTGACCGGCGCAGGCGCGGTTCTTGGCCGTCGCGTTCATCTGGCCAGCCAGGACTTCACCGTTGCCGGCGGTTCTGCGGGTGAAGTTCATTCCCTGAAGGTTGCTGAAACCATGCAGCAATCCCTGAAAACCGGCACGCCCTTCATTTTTATTAATGACTCCGGCGGCGCCCGCGTTCAGGAGGGCATCGACTCTCTGTCCGGTTACGGCTGCGTTTTCTTCCAAAACGTTGTTTTGAGCGGCCTGGTCCCTCAAATCTCCTTGATCTGCGGCCCCTGCGCCGGGGGTGCCGCGTACTCTCCCGCGCTCACCGATTTCATCATTCAAACTCGTAAGGCTCAGATGTTCATCACCGGTCCGAACGTTATCAAGCAGGTCACCGGTGAAGACGTCACCGCCGAAGCCTTAGGCGGCGCCGATGCCCACATGGTTCGCTCCGGCGTCATCCATTTCATCGCCGAAGACGACAAGCACGCCCTGCTCATCTGCAAAAAGCTTCTCAGCTTTCTCCCGGCCAATAACGCCGAAGATCCCCCCGAAGTTCCGAGCGATGACCGTGTCGATCCCAATCCGCGCCTCAACGAACTGGTCCCCGCGGATCCCAAGCAGGCCTACGATGTCCGCGAGGTTATCGCCAATGTCGTCGACTCCGGTGATTTCCTAGAAGTCCAGGCCGGCTACGCTCCCAACATCGTTATCGGTCTCGCCCGCATCATCGGCCGCACCATCGGCGTCATTGCCAATCAACCCTCGGCCATCTCCGGGGTGCTGGACATTAACGCCTCCGATAAGGCGGCACGTTTCGTTCGCTTCTGCAACGCCTTCAATATACCGCTCGTAACCTTCGTCGACGTTCCCGGCTTCTTGCCCGGAGTCGATCAGGAATACGGCGGCATCATCCGTCACGGCGCAAAAATGCTGTTCGCCTATTCCGCGGCCACCGTCCCCAAGGTTACCGTCATTCTCCGCAAGGCCTTTGGTGGCGCGTATCTCGCCATGTGCGGCAAGGATCTCGGTGCCGATCGCGTCTTTGCCTGGCCCACGGCCGAAGTCGCAGTCATGGGCGCCGAAGGTGCCGCGGAAATCGTCTTCAAGAAGGAAATCGACTCCGCCAAAGACAAAGCCGCCCGACGCAAGGAAATGATCGAAAAATATCGGGAAGCCTTCGCCAATCCCTATGTCGCCGCGGGGCGCCGACTTGTGGACGACATCATCGAGCCGGCGGAGACTCGCCGCGTCCTTGCTCAGGCATTGGAATTTCTACACACCAAGCGCGACTTGCGTCCGCCGAAGAAGCATGGACTGATTCCTCTCTAGGACCTCACGGACGCCACCATGCACAAAAAATCAGCTCAGGCTCTTGAACAGGAAATCACCGAACTCCGCCAGCGTATCGATCATCTGGAGGCGCTCCTCGCCGCAAAGCCGGCCCCTCCTCCATCGCCACCCCCCCAGCCGGAGATCGCGCCGGAAATAGTTCTCGCCATTTCCGCTGCCGTCGCCGCTTTTCTCGGCAAGCGCGCCACCATTCGACAGATTCACCTTTCCGACTCTTCCGCTTGGGCATCCCAGGGCCGCGCTACCATTCAGGCTTCCCATGCGATTGTTCGAGGTCTTCGTTAATCCGAGGTAAAAGTGAAACTCAAGGTCACCGTTGACGGCAAAACTTACGAAGTTGAAGTGGAGGTTGCGCCAGAACCCCCTCCGGTTCTGCCCATGTTCCTCACCCAATCCGCCCCCGCCACCATCGTGGCCGCTCCGGCAGTCGGCGGCGTGGCTGGCGAAGCAGTTGCCGATGAAACTAAGGTCTGTCGCAGTCCCGTTTCCGGCATTGTCGTCAAATCGAACGTCCGCAATGGTCAGACCATCGAAACCGGGGACATCCTCTTCGTCCTCGAAGCCATGAAAATGGAAACCGAAATTACCGCGCCCATCGCCGGAAAAGTCAAAGCCATCCATGTCAACGCCGGCAACAGCGTCAAAAGCGGTCAGGTGGTGCTCGAATGGGAATAAGTGAAGGCGGTCTCCATAAGATCCCCGGTTTTCTTTTCTTTGATCACGTCGCCATTTCCGTCAAGGAGGGCGACCTCGAAAATCAGGTCGCCGCTTACAAGCTAATGGGATTCACGGAAGTCCATCGCGAAGACGTTCACGGCAAGGACCTGGTTCGTGAAGTCCTCCTGCGCATCGGCGATGGCCCCAATCTCATCCAGTTGTTGGAGCCGCTCTCGCCCGAATCCCCCGTCACCAAGCAGATCGAGAAGAACGGCGGACGCGGCGGCTTCGCCCACATCGCGCTTCGTGTCACGGATATTCACATTGCTTTTGATTACCTCAAGAGGAACGGCTTCCATATAATTGACCCTGCCCCGCGCCCCGGCTCGCGTGGCACCACGGTTTTCTTTCTTCACCCAAAAACCACGGAAGCTGCCGCGCTCGGTTATCTGGTCGAAGTGGTGCAGGAGGGCTGAACCTCATGTGGGAAGAGTTTCCACGCGTTTGTACGGCCGAATGGGAAGCGGCCATACAGAACGATCTGAAGGGCGCCAATTACGACAAACGCCTCGTCTGGCACAGCGACGAAGGCATCGTCGTGCGCCCCTACTATCGCAGCGAAAATCTGCCGGCCACCGCCGGCCAGGCCCGCTACACTGGCGAATGGCAAGTCGCAAAGGACGCCGAGATTCCCGAGGATGCCGTCCGTGGCGACGCGCTCCACGAGCAGGGTGCGACCGCCGTCCAGGAAATCGGCTACGCTCTCGCCGAGTCCGCCGGCAAACGTTCCAATATTGTATTCTCCGTCGGCGGAAACTATTTCTTCGAAATCGCCAAGCTCCGCGCCGCCCGCCAACTCTGGACCCGTCTCTCCAAGGATCCTCTGGTCATCTGGTCGCGCACCTCTTATGCCAACAAAAGCCTCTACGATCCTTCCGCCAATCTTCTTCGCTGCACCACGGAAGCCATGAGTGCCATTTTCGGGGGTTGCGATTACATAATCGTCGAGCCAGCGCGGTTTCCCGAACATCTCGCGGAGAGCCTGGTCCGCATTCTCCGCGAAGAGTCCCACTTCGATCAGGTCTCCGATCCAGGTGGCGGCTCCTACTACATCGAGTCTCTGACCGCTTCCATCGCCGCCGAAGCCTGGAGAGTTCATGAATCCGGTCTCGTCGGTCGCGATGCCGTCATCACCGCGTCCCGCGCCGCAAAAGACAAAGCGGTCGCCCTGCGCAAGCGCACTCTCATCGGCGTCAACAATTATCCGGACCTGAAAGAGACCCTTCCTCCGGGCGCGACTCTCCCCGTCACTCCCTGGCGGATGGCCAAGCCTTTTGAAGCCATTCGTCAGCGCGTCGAAAAATCCGGCAAGCGCCCCCGCGTGCTCTTGCTCTCGCGCGGCCAGGTCAGAATGCGCATGGCCCGCGCCAATTTCTGCCTGAACTTCTTCGGCTGCGGAGGCTTCGACGTTCGGATCTCTGACGCCCTTGAGCCTGCCGACCTCGTCGTCCTCTGCAGTTCCGATCCCGAATATCTCACCCTCGCCAAGGAAATCGTTCCGAAGACCAATGCGCCTGTCCTCGTCGCCGGCAATCCCAAGGACGAAATCGAAGCTTTGAAAGCCGTCGGTATTCGCGACTTCATCTATCTCGGCATGAACGCTGTCGAAACTCTCTCCCGCTGGCAAGAGGCCCTCGCATGAGCCGCCCGAACTGGACCACCCCCGAAGGCATCGATGTCAAACCTCTTTACACCGCGGCCGATCTCTTTGCCATCGAACACCTAGACTATCCGGCTGGCCTTCCGCCATTTTTCCGCGGCCCGTACACCACCATGTACGCCCTGCAGCCCTGGACCATTCGGCAGTACGCCGGCTTCTCGACCGCCGAAGATTCCAACGCCTTCTATCGCCGCAATCTGGCCGCCGGTCAAAAAGGTCTTAGCGTTGCTTTCGACCTGGCCACTCACCGCGGCTACGACTCCGATCACGAGCGCGTTCGGGGCGACGTCGGCAAAGCCGGTGTCGCTATCGATTCTGTCGAGGACATGAAAATCCTCTTCGACAAAATTCCGCTGGACCAGATGTCCGTCTCCATGACCATGAATGGCGCCGTCCTCCCCATCATGGCCTTCTACATCGTCGCTGCTGAAGAGCAGGGCGTCCCTCCACAAAAGCTCTCAGGCACCATCCAGAACGATATCCTCAAGGAATTCATGGTCCGCAACACCTATATTTACCCCCCCGGCCACTCCATGCACATCATCGGTGATATTTTCCGCTACTGTTCCGCCAATACGCCGAAGTTCAACTGCATCTCTATCTCCGGTTACCACATGCAGGAAGCGGGTGCCACCGCCGACATCGAACTCGCTTACACGCTCGCCGACGGCCTTGAATATCTTCGCACCGGCCTCCACGCCGGCCTGGACATCGACGGTTTTGCGCCTCGCCTCAGTTTCTTCTGGGCCATTGGCATGAACCACTTTATGGAAATCGCCAAGTTGCGCGCCGCACGCCTCCTGTGGGCAAAAATCGTGAAGCAGTTCAATCCCAAAAATCCCAAGTCCATGGCTCTACGTACCCATTCCCAAACTTCCGGTTGGAGTCTTACCGCGCAGGATGTATTCAACAATGTCATCCGCACCGCCATCGAAGCCATGGCCGCAGCCATGGGTGGCACGCAATCTCTCCACACTAACGCACTCGATGAAGCCCTCGCCCTGCCCACCGATTTTTCCGCCCGCATCGCCCGCAACACGCAGATCTACTTGCAGGAAGAAACCGGCATCTGCCGCGTCGTAGATCCCTGGGGCGGCAGCTACTACATCGAATCCCTAACCGCCGAACTCGCGAGCAAAGCCTGGACCCTGATCCAGGAAGTGGAGAAACTCGGCGGCATGACACGTGCCATCGAAACCGGCCTTCCCAAAATGCGCATCGAAGAAGCTTCCGCGCGCCGTCAGGCACGCATCGACTCCGGCCGCGAAACCATCGTCGGCGTCAACAAATACCAGATCGCCAACGAAAAACCGATCGACGTTCTCGTCGTCGACAACGCCGCCGTCCGCGAAATTCAGCTATCCCGTCTCCGTGCTGTTCGCGCCTCTCGCAACCAGAATGAAGTCAACTCCGCACTCGACGCTCTCACTGAATGTGCCAAGACCGGCCAGGGCAATCTCCTCGAACTTGCCGTCCACGCTGCACGCAAGCGCGCCACCCTCGGCGAGATCTCCTTCGCTCTCGAGAAAGTGTTCGACCGCTATCAGGCCGTGAATCACACCATCTCCGGTATCTATTCCGCCGAAAGCCGCCAGGATCCCGAATTCGCCAAGGCACGCGCTCTCACGGAGACGTTTGCGAAGGCCGAAGGCCGCCGCCCGCGCATCCTGGTCGCAAAAATGGGCCAGGACGGCCACGATCGAGGCGCGAAAGTCATCGCCACTGCCTTCGCTGACCTCGGCTTCGATGTCGATCTCGGGCCGCTCTTCCAGACTCCCGCTGAGGTCGCCCGCATGGCTGTCGAAAACGACGTCCACGTGCTCGGCGTCTCCACGCTCGCCGGCGGTCACATGACCCTGGTTCCCGAAGTCATTGCGGAATTGAAGCGGCTCGGCCGTCAGGATATCCTCGTTGTCGTGGGCGGCGTGATTCCACCCCAGGACTTCGAGGCACTTCGCAACGCGGGAGCCACGTGCGTCTTCGGTCCCGGAACGCGTATTCCGCTCTCCGCGCAAGATATTCTGCGCGCTTTGTTGGAGGAGCGGAGTGCGGACACGCCGGCTAGCCATTGACCAGTACGTCGCAGGGGTTCTCTCCGGCGACCGCACCACTCTCGCACGCACCATCACTGTCATCGAAAGCGATCTGCCTTCTGACGCCGAACTCGCGGCGCAAGTCCTCGATGCTGTTCTCCCGTACACGGGCAAGTCTCGACGTATCGGAGTCACCGGCGTTCCCGGCGTAGGCAAAAGCACCTTTCTCGATAAGCTCGGTCTGCATATTCTTCGCGATCGTGGCGAAAAACTCGCTGTCCTCAGCGTCGACCCCTCGAGCCCCGTCACCGGCGGCAGCATCCTTGGTGACAAGACTCGTATGGAAAAATTGTCTGCCGAGCCAGACGCCTTCATCCGTCCCTCGCCCTCGCGCGGCTCCTTAGGCGGCGTCGCCGGCCGTACCCGCGAAACTATGCTGCTCTGCGAGGCCGCCGGCTTCAACAACGTCGTCGTCGAGACTGTCGGTGTCGGCCAATCCGAAATCACCGTCCGTTCTATGACCGATTTTGTTCTCTTGCTTCTCCTGCCCGGTGCAGGTGACGAGCTTCAGGGCATCAAGCGCGGCATCCTAGAACTGGTTGACGCCATCGCCATCAACAAAGCCGACGGCTCGCAAGTCGAGCGAGCCCAACTTGCCCGCGCCGACTACGAAAGCGCCCTGCACCTCTTTGCACCCGGTGCAGGTGGCTGGGTTCCTCCCGTTATGCTCTGCAGCGCCGCTATGGGGAAGGGAATTACGGAAATTTGGGACTGCGTTCTCCGCCACGAACAATTTCAAAGAGCAAAAGGTCTCCGCGCAGAAATCCGTCGCGAACAAGCCCTTGCTGCCATGCGCCAGATGATCTACTCCGAACTCGAATCGGCTTTCCGCCACGATCCCCAGATCGCCGCCAAACTTCCGCAGATGGAAGCCCAGGTCCGCGACGGCCAGGTTACCGCCTTTGCCGGCGCACGCGCCCTGCTCTCCGAATTCCGCTACCCCCCGCCCAAGAAGCGCTAACCTCCACCAATGGTATGGCCTATGGAGCGGCCGCCCGAACCACGAACCGCTGCGTCTATCCACACCCTCTCGACTTCGCTGCCTTCCCCCTTTACGTACTTGCTTCTCGAGCCGTGACCAGAATCACATCCACCCCCTCCTTTGCCCTCTACCATTTACTCGTTGTACCCTGCTTTGCGCCTTCGGAGGTACCCCAATGGCGTCGCCCAAGGTCTGTGCCCTGTCGCTCTCTTCCGAGCAGATCAGGCACGCCCTCGCCTCCTCGGTTGAACCCAGTCGCATACTCATCCGCCCCATCGACCTTATCGCCTACGCCTCCGACGCCAGCTTCTACCGTCTCATCCCCAAAGCCGTCGTTCAGGCCCGCAACCTCGAAGAGATCGGCGCCCTGTTTGCCTTCAGCCAGCGGCATGGCATCCCCATGACCTTCCGAGCTGCGGGCACCAGTCTCTCCGGGCAATCCATCTCCGACGGTCTACTTGTCGACATCGCCCGCCATTGGCGCGATCTCCACGTCGAGGCCGGTGGTAAGCAAATTCGCGTTCAGCCTGGTGTCATCGGTGCCCGTGCCAACAGTATGCTCACCCCGTTTCGCGCAAAAATTGGACCCGATCCGGCTTCCATAGCCACGTGTACTCTCGGCGGAATCCTCTCCAATAATTCCAGCGGCATGTGCTGTGGCGTCGAACAGAACGCCTATCACACGCTGAAGTCCATGAAGTTCATGTTGCCCTCCGGCACTGTCATCGACACCCTCCACCCCGATGCCGAAGCCGAGTTTCACGTCCGCGAACCGCAACTTGCCCGGGGTGTCCTAGCTCTGAAGGATGAGCTCGAAAGCAATTCCGCTCTTCGGGATCGCATCCGTAGTAAGTACAAGCTGAAGAACACCACCGGCTATTCTCTCAACGCATTTCTTGACTACGAAAACGCCGTGGATATCTTTCAGCACGTCCTCATTGGAGCGGAAGGCACCCTGGCGTTCATTGCCGAAGCCGTTCTCAACACCGTCCCCGATCTCCCAGTGAAATATACCGGGCTGCTCCTCTATCCCGATCTCTACGCCGCCGCCGATTCCATTGTTCCGCTGCGGAACTCCGGCGCAAAAGCTCTAGAAATCATGGATCGCGCCGCGCTCCGCTCCGTCGAAGACCAGGCCGGTATCCCTCCCTCCATCAAGACGCTTCCCGATGGTGCTGCGGGGCTGCTCGTCGAATTTCAATCCGCCCACGAAAACGACCGTTCCCTGTTGCAGGAAATCGCCAGCGAAGCCGTCGCCAATCTCAAACTCTTTGAGCCCGCGCGTTTCACCCATCTCGCTGCCGAACAGGCTTTACTTTGGAAAATTCGATCCGGCATGTTTCCCTCCGTAGGCTCGGTCCGCAAAACTGGCACCACCGTTATCATCGAGGATGTCGCCTTTCCAGTGGAGAACCTCGCCGCCGCCGCAGAGGACCTCAACGGTCTGTTCCGCAAGCACGACTATTCCAACGCAATTATTTTTGGCCACGCCAAGGACGGCAATCTCCATTTCGTTATCACTCAGAGTTTCAACGATCAGGCCGCCGTCGATCAGTACTCCCATTTCATTGACGATGTCGTGGAAGTTGTCGTCCGTCGCTATGACGGCGCACTCAAGGCCGAACACGGCACCGGCCGCAACATGGCGCCCTTCGTCGAAACCGAGTGGGGTAGTGAAGCCTATCAGGTCATGCGCCAGCTGAAGCAGCTTGCCGATCCGCACAATCTTCTCAATCCCGGCGTCATCATCAACGCCGACCGCATGGCCCACCTTGCCGATCTCAAGCGTTTTCCCACCGTTGAAGAAGAGATCGACAAATGCATTGAGTGCGGCTACTGCGAACCCAAATGTCCCAGCAGGGAACTGACCCTTACTCCCCGGCAGCGTATCGTCGTCCGTCGCGAAATGGCGCGACAACAGGAATCCTCCAACGGCAACTCCTCCGAACTGTGGAAAGCACTGGATCGCGAATTTCTCTACATGGCGCTCGATACCTGTGCCACCGACGGCCTCTGCGCCACCGCCTGCCCCGTCAATATCGATACCGGCAAGCTTGTCAAACGTTTCCGTAATCTTCGCGCCACTCCCGCCGAACACAATTGGGCTGTCCGGCTCGCCACCCATTTCGGCACAACGGAAATCGCCCTTCGCTCCGCCCTGCGTCTCGCCCACTTCTCTGAACAAATTATCGGCGTTGCCGGGATGCGTGCGGTCACGCGCCTCCTAAAGCGCTTTGCCGGAGACAACCTCGGCGAATGGATGCCGGACACTCCCCGGGCGGCAGCCAGCGTTCCCGCTTCACACAAAGAGGGCGCCCATGCGGTGTACTTTCCGGCGTGCATCTCCCGCATCATGGGCCGACTGCCCTCCGAACCCAAGGACCGCTCTCTCCTGGAAGTCACGCTGGAACTCGCCCGCCGCGCTGGCGTCCCACTCTACATTCCCGCGGAGGTCGCCGGCACTTGCTGCGGCATGCCGTTCTCATCCAAGGGATTCACGCGCGCATACGTCATCGCCGCAAATAACGCCATCGAACGTCTGTGGCGCTGGTCCGGGGAAGGCAAACTCCCTATCGTGATCGACACCAGTCCTTGCACCTACACACTGAAAACCTCGCGCCCTGTTCTCACTCCGGAAAACCAGGCACGCTTCGACAAGCTCGCACTCGTCGATTCCATCGAGTTCGCCCACGACGTACTGCTTCCCAAACTCAGTGTGAATTCGAAAGTCAATCGCGTCGCCCTCCATCCCGTCTGTTCGGTCACGAAAATGGGCATCACCGCGAAACTCGAAAACATCGCCAAAGCCTGCAGTCAGGAAGTCTTCATCCCCGCCGACGCGGGCTGCTGCGCCTTCGCCGGCGATCGCGGATTCCTCTTTCCCGAACTTACCCAATCCGCCACTCGCCTGGAATCCGCCGAGGTCAAATCCAATCATCCCGACGCCTGCTACTCCAGCAGCCGCACATGCGAAATCGGTATGACCCGCGCCACCGGTCAAACCTACCGTTCCTACATGTACCTGCTAGAAAAATCCACCCGCTAATTGCCTTCGGCCACAGCCACTTCTGCTTGCCGCGAGCCTCCGAAGGACCTGTCCCCGGTCGCGAGGAAGCTCTTCTCTCGGGCAGTTCTCTCGCGGGCCACAACGTCATTCGGTTCGAGTTTCGAAAGGTCGCGCACCTTGCCCGCAATTCGTCGCACAACAATTCCGCGAGCGCCGGTTGCCCGGCACGATTCACCCTCACAAGAATGTCTGGGTTCGCAGGCTATCGGCAACTGCTACTTCAGCGCTTCGAAAAGCGCCTGTTTCCACCGCGCATGATCAATCGTCCAGAAAATCTTCGCCTTGTTGCCCGCGGCAATCTGTGTTGCCCACAAGCCGCAATTCCGCTCGTCCGCCGCCACATTCAGCCGGTCCACCACCGTCATGCCGCGCGTCAACTCGCTTTCCGTCTCCACCTCCACGAAATGTTCCGATTCCGCAGTCACAATGGATGGATCGAGTGCCACCGCCATCGCCACCGGGTCCGGCAGAGAAATGCCGTGCTCCCCGGTCTGTTCGAAGAATGCCTCCTGTGCCCGGCTGTTGCACTCAATCGCAAATTTCGCCAGGGGCGTCCCGAGATCCTGGACCTTCTGAATCTCCGCCAGATTGAGCGCCGCTTCGCCCCGGCAAAGGTGCCAGCCCACCATTTCAATCGGCAATCCGCTGCGCAACACAATCCGCGCCGCTTCGGGGTCGCACCAGATGTTGTACTCTGCCGCCGGCGTTACATTTCCTTCACAACACGGGGCTCCGCCCATCACCACGCAACGGCTGACATTTCCTGCAATCCCCGGCTTCTTTTGCAGCGCCAGGGCAATATTCGTCAGTGGCCCGAGCGTCACGATCACCAGTCCCGGATGCGCCACGATCGCGTCGATGACCGCGTCCACCGCATTCTCCTTTTCGGGCCCCCGCCTCGCCGCCGGATACCCGTGGTCCCCCAGCCCGTCGCGTCCGTGGAACCAGCTCGCATTCACATGCGTCCGTCTCAGCGGCTTCTGCGCTCCCGTGAACACCGGCGCCTTCGACCCGCAGAGCTCTGCCGTGTACAGCGCATTCCGGCTGGCCTGCTGCACTTCCACGTTTCCAGCCACGGTCGTGATCGCCACCACCCGCACCGCAGTACTCCGCAACGCCAGAATCAGCGCCACCGCGTCGTCCGAAGCCGTATCCGTATCAATTAGAAAGGGAATGGTCATGCGCCAGAGAATAACAAATCATCGACACCCGTGCCAAAATCCGTTCACGTCTTCATTCTTCCGATGGTGGCCGATCTACCTATCGGCCAGGCGCCAGGCCTCAGTCGGGGCCACCTTCCTCCGAAAACCATCTCGCTCTCATTGTCCCTTCCACGACTGCTGCAAGCTGATCAAATTCTGCGGCGACACACGTATGACGCCCTTCCGCGGGCTGTCGATGTCCGCAATCAAGAAAAACGCACTCGCCAGAATGAACGGCAGGAACAGCAGTCGAAAGGATCCGCCTTCCGGGCGATGCGAGGCGTAACCCATCATCAGATTGGCGCACAGTGCGATGATGAGCATCAGCAGCCAAGCTCCGATAGGAATACGATTCCACCAGATGGCCTGCGTATATCCCTGCGAGTTCAGCACGTCATTCATGCCCGAAACCGCCAGCGCCATAATCGGTGTCGGTTGCACCCCGGCCGGTGCCCGCACCGCTGCCCACAAATCATTCTGTAGTTTTCCGGTCCGCATATTCACCTGCTGCAGCACATCCGCGCGGCGCACTTTGTAAAAGTTGACGCGTTCATCCAGATACTGTTTCAGGAGTACGTGCACTCTTGCTGCAGCATCAGGCGGCAGCAAGTCCGCTCGCACGTATTCCGTCCCGATCGCGTTGGCCTCCGCCTCCTCGTAGTTCTTCCTCTGGTCATACCGGTTCGTCGCCATGGAAAAGCTGAATCCGATGATCAACCCCAAAAGAGTAAGGGTTGCCGCCACGATCAGGTCCAGGTCCTGGCTCATTCCTTCATCTAACTTCATCATTCGCTTGCGATAGCGCACTCCGATGTGGGAGGAGAGCCACATCAGCAAAAAGGACACAATGAATGTCGCTAGGGGCGCTTCAAATACAAACTTCATCTCAGCTTGCACCTTACTCTCCTCTGGTCACGAGAATATTTCCAAAAGTCTGCGCAGCCTCCGCGTGGCTCCTCGGTGAACCAGCGTGTTGCCACTTGGGCATGCTAGTGAATCATCTGCACTATACTTACCCCCCCCCCACGAATCTCAATGCCGCTCCCCGCATTTGGTAAATTCGTTGTCCCGACGTCGGAACAGGATTACCATGCGCACATAAAATCTTTCCATCGGAAATTCGCATTGCTGCAAAACTCTCCGCAATCCCGCTGCGAGACTAGTCCAGAGCCCAGCGAGCTTCAACGAACCTTCATATGTTACGAGTTGCCAACGCTATTCCGCCGCCTCCGGTCCCGTCCGACATCCCGGCGCATGCCCGCGCTGCACCGCCAGCGGTTCTCCCGCCAGCAATTCCAGCTGCAAGCGAGCGTTGTCCGAGCGAAGGCCCACAGGTCCTTCAAACGCGCCACCCTCCGCTCCGACCGATCCTTCCCAGACCAGCACGTTATCCACGAACACATTTAACTCGTCGGCCCTCATCTCCGCGCGTAGTGAATGCGGATCCCCAACTCGCAGCACCGCCACCGGCCGGCTTTTCTTTGCCCTGATGTTCTTGTACCCACGGTTTCCACACTCCGCACTGTTGAGCTGTCCCGGGTTGCTCTTCACGGACACCACCAGCTTCGATTCCGGCTCGATCCTCCACATCGCGTAAACCAGGTTGCACGCGTCCGTCGCCCGCAGTTTCAGCCCAAACTGCCTCCTCAGTTCTCCGGACCCCAGCCGAGCCTCGTTTCCCGTCGACCCCAAGTAGGTAAAGCGAGCCTCCACGACCTGCGGCGTAACTACGTTCACATACGCCCGCATCTTCGGTGTGCTGACCCTCATTCCGCCGTTGGCGGACTCCTCAATCGCCCCTTCCGTGACGCAGAGTTCCGCCCGCGCCACCCGCATCATCTTCGTCTCCGATGACCCCGCCCCCGTGATCAACCAGCACGCGCAGAGGAACGCCGCCCCCCGCACATAGACCTCAAGTCGACTCCGCACGGTCACCTCCCCACCAGCCGTTGTCCAAACCCCAGAGCCGGCATTCTGCCCGCTCTGGGGTTTGCCATCTCTTTTCATTCTTCTCTGTTGCGATGGTCTGTCAAGCCAGTCTCTTGGTTAACCTTGGCTCTGTTCTCCTGCCCCCTTCTATCCGATCTCTGATATCCCTCCACAACCTGTGCTAACTTACCCCTATCGAAAAACCGGAGCCACACCCGTGCCAAACGTTCCTCTCCGCAAAGGCGGTCCCAACGCGCGCATTGCCGTCATCCCTGGAGATGGTATCGGCAAGGAAGTTACCCCTGTCGCCGTCAACGTAATCAAGACCGCTACAGCCAAGCGTCGCCGCCCCCTCGAATTCGTCGAATTCGACTGGGGTGCCGACAAGTACCTCCGCGAAAAAATCACCCTCCCCGACGGTGCTGTCGAAAAGCTCCGCGATGAGTTCGACGCAATCCTGTTCGGCGCTCTCGGCGATCCCCGCGTCCCCTCCAACCTGCATGCCGCCGACATACTCCTGGGCTTGCGCTTCAAGCTCGACCTCTTCGTCAACGCCCGCCCCACCGAGCTGTTTCACGAGCGCTTCACACCGCTCAAGGACCGCATCCCCAACGACATTCGCCTTATGGTCTTCCGCGAGAATACCGAAGGCATCTATGTCGGCGCCGGCGGGTTCTTCAAGAAGGGAACTGCCGACGAGGTCGCCATTCAGGAGGACATCAACTCCCGTAAAGGCGTCGAGCGCATCCTCCGCCACGCCTTCGACTATGCCCGCGCTCATCACATGGGCAGAACCGGCTTGCAACCGGCGAACCAGGGCACTTACAAGCCCCTGCGCCTCTGCATGTCTGACAAGTCCAACGCCATGACCTTCGCCGGAGACCTCTGGCAGCGCACTTTCAAGTCTCTTCGCGTCGAGTATCCCGACGTTGAATCCCGACACCTCTATATCGATACTCTGGCCATGGAAATCGTCCGTGATCCCCGTCAGTTTGACGTGATCGTCACCAACAACCTCTTCGGCGACATCATCAGCGATCTCGCTGCTGAGCTCTCTGGTGGCCTCGGCCTCGCTCCCTCCGGAAACATCCACCCTGGCCAGACCTCACTATTCGAGCCTGTGCACGGCTCCGCACCCAATATCGCCGGGAAGGGCATCGCCAACCCATTTGGCTCGGTCCTCGCTTCCGGCATGATGCTCGAGTTTTTGGGTTGGCATGAAGACGCAGCATTATTAAAGCAAAGCGTGAAGTCCGCCCTTGATGAAAACATCACCACACCAGACCTCCACGGATCTAAACAAACACTTGAAGTTTCCGACTGGCTGATAAACTACATTACGAAGCATTCATGAACTACGTGAACTGTGCGGCTAGGAAAATTAATCGGCTACTTGAAATAATCGCGAGGCAGAGAGGTTGCCCGCCGGCTTGGGTCCAGAGCCTGGCACAACTCCAAGACTCTTCACCTATTTCCAACTGAACCCGACCAACGTGGTTCGGTTGGTTTTAGCAGTCCTGGCCGGGCAAATAATTTGGCCCCATTGTGAGCTCGATTTGGATGGTCGTCGCGACAATGAATGCCCGTTTGCGGTAATGGCCGCGTCTCCCCAGATCGAGGAGGGGCCAGTCAGAACGGCGCAGAGCTCCCGCACCGTTTTACTCCTTTGCTTTTGCACTTCCGGAGCTTTTCTGAAGTCGAGGGAGATTGACTATTGGCAACATCGAACTCAGTTCACTTCTTCCCATACTCGTCATACGCCGCCTTCGCTGCCTTAGCGACAATCCGGTCGCTCTCGGCACCGTTCAGCGGCGTGTCCTTCAGGAAAATCGCTACCGCCAGATGTCTCCCATCCGGCATCTGGATCACCCCGATGTCATTGATTGCCCAGGTAACTCCGTTCACCGTATTTCCCGTACCCGTCTTGTGAGCCACGACGCTGCCCGGAGGTAGCAGTCCTTTAATCCTTCCGGGACCCGTAGTCACCGCTTCCAACTTCTGAACCAGAAAGGCCGTGCTCTCTTTGCTCAGCAATTCCTGCCGAAACAATTTCTCCAGCAGAGCAATCGCGGCCTGCGGCGCCGTCGAATTACTGGCAAATAGCTTCGGGTCGCCCATCCTGCTCTCAGGAGCGCCCACATGGAAGCCCGCCAATCCCCTAGTGTTCAGGAAGGCGGTCACGTTCTCCGGGCCGCCCGATAGTCGCAGGATCGCATCGCTGGCACTGTTGTCGCTCTGGATGATCATCAGCTCAAGCAACTCCCTCGCAGGAAACTTGCCCCCGCGCGGATGTTTCTCAGCCAGCGGGCTTGCGCCATGGACAATGATGTCCACGGGGAGGACTTCCACTTCCTGATCGAGAGAGAACTTCTTCTCGTCCACCTGGTGCAGGAACGCCGCGGCAATGGCTGCCTTATATACGCTCGCCGTAGGAAAGGTCTCATCCGAATTCGAGAAAATCTGGCCCGGGGCCTCCACCATCCCCGTCGCGAACCCAATCGAGCACCGGCATTCCTGCTGTAACTCCCCTATCGTCCGCTTCAGGGAACTGCCCGGCTCTTGACCGGCCAGGGCAGAGGGGCTCCTTCCCGCCAGCAGAAGCCCGAGCGCCGCAAACTGGATATATAAGGATAGCGTTGTGAGCCTCCAAATCTTTGCGTTTATGCGAGCAATCGTCACAGTTAATCCCCCTTCACCACGAACGCCACGGCCATCCCCATCAAGAATCCGCCGATGTGCGCCCACCACGCCACGCCCCCGGTTGCCGCGACCCCAAACTCCCCAATCCCCGACAGGAACTGCAATACGAACCAATACCCCAGCACAAACACCGCTGGTATGGGGATCAGGAAAATGAAAAACAGCATCAATACCTTCGCCCGTGGGAACAGGATGAGGTACGCACCCATTACCCCGCTGATCGCTCCGCTGGCTCCAATCGCTGGCAGGGAAGAGTGCAAGTTGAACAGTGAATGAATCAGTCCCGACCCGACGCCACAGAAGAGATAGAAGATCAGGTATCCAACGTGCCCGAAGTAATCCTCGACGTTATCCCCGAAAACGTACAGGAACAGCATGTTTCCGAGCAGGTGCATCAACCCCCCGTGCAGAAACATGCTGGTGAAGATCGGATAGAACGCCATCTTGAAGCCCAATTCACCCGCCAGAAACGCCGGAATCCTCATTGGCACCGTGGCATTGGCAATCAGAAAGGCCTTGGCGGCATGCGGCGGCAAACTCACCTGGTAAAAGAAGACCGCCACATTGAGGGCAATCAAGGCCCAGTTCACGAGCGCAAATGTGCGCGTTGGATTGTCGTCTTTAAGCGGGATCATCTCGTCTGGGGTGTGATTTCTCCGTTCTGAGTCACCGTGCTCACGACAGTGTATCCGATTTCCGTCCAGGCACCGCGGGAAGGGAAGCGAACCAAGCCGTGTCCTATAATATTTTCCGCAGGAAACCCTGATTAACAGAATCTGGGGCATCCTTCGACGCCGCATCATCACTGGCGATTTCTTGATCCAGGTCTAATTTCGGGTCAGATCCAGGCGGTCCCGCAAAGCGCGAGATTGGTCTCACGGAACACCGCTTTCTGGGTGGCAGAGCAGTTCGCGTCTATTGGAGTTCGGGAGTCCCGCTCCGGACTTTGCCATTGCCGCCTAACCGCGCAGTGTCATAGCGGCCCCGGTCCGCCCTGACTGAGGAAGACCTGCCGCCCTCCCGGAGTTGTCGGCGCACCGACATCCGTTCGCTATTTTTCTCCACAGTTTCCGCCACGCTGTCATTGCGATACGTCACCGCGTATGGTAAGTAATTAGGTTCTGCAGGCGCGCTCGTTTTCTGCGGTATGCGGACGTTTCAGTCTGTCCCGCGACGCGGGTCGGCGCGCCGACATAGCGCATGCCTGCTCGCGAAACGGAAGCCATCGTCCTGAAGACATTCCCTCTCGGAGAGGCGGATCGTCTGGTCAGTTTTCTGGGTCGTACCTCCGGTCGCATGCGCGGTGTGGCCGCAGGCGCGCGTCGTCTGAAAAACCGCTACGGCTCCACATTGCAGTTGCTGTCTCACGTGCAGATCTGGTATTTCGAGCGGGAAACACGCGATCTGGTGCGCATCCAGCAGGCTGACTTGCTCGAGTCCTTCAACAAGTCTCAGAGCGACTACAGCCTCAGCACTGGCCTCGCGCTCGTCAGCGAGGTGACCGAACAGGTCCTGCCGGAGCACGAAGTGAACGAAGCCATGTTCCGGCTCATCCTGCTCACCGCCCGGGAGGTCGAGCGTCGAGGACTTTCGGCGCTGCCGATCTGTTACTTCGCGTTCTGGACCGTGCGCCTAGCAGGTTGGCTGCCGCGCTTCGATGTTTGTGCGTCCTGTGGCAAGTCCTTCGGGAAGGGGATGGCCTATCAGGATGCCTTCCATCCGGGACTGTATGATGGGGAGCACCGCCGCCCGGGAATGAAAACGGTTTCTCCCGAAGCGCGAGAACTGGCGGAGATCTTCGCGAAGCAACGACTCGATCGCTTTGACGATGCGCTGGCCTCGCTTCCCGGTGTGAAAGAATTGCGCGAAGCCGGATTGAGTTGGATCGAGCATCACACGGAGCGCAAGCTTGCGACCCGCTCACTGCTCGAAACGTCGTAAGTGCAAAAGGTCGGCGCGCCGACATTTCCGTTTTGGAAATTGCGCGCAGCAGGGAAGTGGTTCTGTAGCAAGGTCAGTCGCAACCAATTGCTGGAATCGGTTGCCTTTGGAGAACCTGTGACATCTAAAGTAAAACTTGAACATACGCAGAAGCGCCGGGGGCTCACCTTTCAGGAGCTCATCCTTCAACTCATGCACTACTGGGATCTCGAGGGCTGTGTCCTGCAGCAGCCTTACGACACCGAAGTCGGTGCCGGCACCATGCACCCGGAGACCTTTCTTCGCGTGCTTGGTTCCGCGCCGTATCGCGTCGCCTACGTGCAGCCTTCGCGCCGGCCCGCCGACGGTCGCTACGGCGAAAATCCCAATCGCCTCTACAAGCACTTTCAGTATCAGGTGGTCCTGAAACCCTCGCCTGCGGATATTCAGCATCTGTACCTTCGCAGTCTAGAAGCGATCGGCATTGACCTCGCCGAACACGACATTCGCTTCGAGGAGGACAATTGGGAATCTCCCACGCTTGGCGCCTGGGGCATCGGCTGGCAGGTTCTCCTGGATGGCCTCGAGATTACTCAGTTCACTTACTTCCAGCAGAGCGGGGGCATCGACCTGAACCCTATCTCCGTGGAAATCACCTATGGACTGGAACGCATCTGCGCCTTCCTGCAGAACGTGGAAAGCGTATACGAAATCCAATGGACCAGGGACAAGACCTACGGGGCGATCCGGCTTGCCGAAGAGCAGCAACTTTCCGAGTATAGTTTCGATCGCAGCGACGCCAAGGCGCTTCGCTCGGAGTTTGACTTGCACGAGAAGGAAGCCAAGGAACTCCTGGAGGGCTGGAAGCGCCTCCCCGGCAATGTCGGCGCGCCGACCATGGAACGTGTCCGTTACCCAATTCTCGCGGCATACGATCACTGCCTGAAGTGCTCGCATCTGTTTAACTTGATGGATGCCCGGGGCGCCATCTCCACAACCGAAAGAGCCGCGCTGATGCAGCGCGTCCGCACCCTTGCTTGCCGTGCCGCCTCGGCCTATCTCGAGCAGGTCGGTGGCAGGGAGGCGGTCGGCTCCCCGACATCGCCGGGTGACAAGGGCCACGAGGTGCGCTCATGATCCGGGCAGGAACGAGCAGCCTCCTTGCCGTGGCATGCCTCGTACAGGAAAGAAATGTCGGGACGCCAACATTCCCCAATTGGCGCCACTCGATCGAGGTGGCCGCATGAGTCCTGCTGCAAAGCATTCGAAGAAGCCGCCTGCCGGCGCCGCCAAATCAAGGCGCATTGAACTGCTATTCGAAATTGGCGCCGAGGAGATCCCCGCCGGCATGCTGCCCCGGGCTGTCGCGGAATTGCAAGCTATCCTAGAAAAGCACCTCGTCGCAGAGAATCTCAGCGAGGGCACCGCGGTCGAAGCCTACGGTGGCCCGCGTCGCCTGACCGCCCGGGTCAGTGGCATCATCTCCAAACAGGAGGACGTAGAGCTGGAAGTTACCGGTCCCCCGAAGTCTGTGGCCTATGACAATGTCGGCGCGCCGACCAGAGCCGCGGTCAGCTTCGCCGAAAAGCAAGGCGTGGCGCTCCACGAGCTGTATCTCGTTACGACACCGAAAGGCGAGAGCATCGCCGCCCGTATCGCCAAGCGAGGCCGCACCGCGCACGAACTGCTTCTTGAGATTCTGCCTCGCGTAATCCACGACCTTTCCTGGCCGCGAACCATGACTTGGACCGGCATCCAGGGCGCGCGCTTCATCCGGCCGATTCGCTGGATTGTGGCGCTGCTCGATGGAAAGCCTGTGAAGTTCTCCTTCGGGGGAGTGGCTTCTGGCGACACCACAGTGGGGCACCGCTTTCTCGGGAAGCCGCAAATCCGCGTCACCAGCTTCGCGGACTACGAGAAGAAGCTGCGCGCTAGCGGCGTCATCGTCCGTCCAGAAGAGCGCCGCGAAAAGATTTCTCGCGAACTGGCGGCGCATGCCAAGCGCTCTGGTTTTCACATCCACGAAGATGCGCACCTGCTCGAACTGGTGACCTATCTGAACGAATACCCGAGCGTCATTGAAGGCGACTTCGATCCTTCCTTCCTCGAATTGCCCGACGAGATTCTGATCACCGTGATGCGCGACCACCAGAAGTATTTTGCCGTGGAGAAGAGGAGCGGGGAGCTGGCGCCGCACTTCCTGGCGGTCATTAATCTCGCCAAGGACACCAAGGGCCTGGTTCGCGCCGGGCACGAGCGGGTGCTGCGCGCTCGCTTTGCCGATGCACGTTTCTTCTGGGAGTCCGATCAAAAATGCCGGCTCGCCGACATTCTGCCGAAGCTGCAGAAAGTCACCTACGAGTCTCGCCTGGGCAGTTACTTCGACAAGGTCGAGCGCACCCGCACGATTGCGCGCTGGCTGGCCGAGCAGTGGTATAACCTGGGCGTCCTGCAAGCCCACGTGGCAGATGCCGACCGTGCCGCGGAACTCGCCAAGTGCGATCTGGCCACCGAAATGGTCCGCGAGTTCACTGAACTGCAGGGCATTGTGGGTGGCTTATATGCCAAGGCGCAAGGCGAAGCGGAGGAAGTGGCCGACGCAGTCTACGACCACTACCGGCCGGTTGGCCTCGATGATCCCATCCCGCGCAACCTCACCGGTTGTGCCGTGGCCCTCGCGGACAAACTCGATTCTATCGTGGGATGCTTCTCCGTCGGTGTGGTACCGACCGGCTCGAGCGACCCGTATGCGCTGCGCCGTGCCGCGCTGGGTATTGTGAAGATCATTCTCGAGAAGAAAGTTTACGTGTCGCTACCGCTGGTGATTGGTGCGGCAGCCAAAGCGTTGCTCGCCCATCCGCCGAAGAAGGCGCTCACGCCGCAACAAGAGGCCCAAGTCCTGGAGTTTCTGCTGGAGCGCGCACGGTTCGTGTTCCGGGAGAAATCCGGCTACGCCTATGATGAAGTGAACGCCGTCCTGCGCGCTGGTTCCGATGATCTGGTGGACGTGGAGAAGCGGTTGCGCGCTTTGAAGGTCATCCGCAAGTCCAAGAACTTCGAGCCGCTGGCTGTTTCCTTTAAGCGCATTCGCAGGATCCTCGAGAAGGCCAGCCTGCCTGAGGAAGTGCAGCACGTGAACAAGGACCTGTTCGAGAAAGATGCGGAGAGGGAACTGTATGCCGCAATGCGCAAGGCCGCGGGCAAGGTCCACGACGACAAGCGCGCGGGCCGCTATCAGGAAGCCCTCGAAGAGATTGCCGGATTGCGAAAGTCCGTCGATCAGTTCTTCCTCGAGGTCATGGTGATGACGGAAGAGGAAACCGTGAGGAAGAACCGACTTGCGCTGCTCGCGGAGTTGCTGCGCGAGTTCACCACCATTGCTGATTTCTCGGAACTCGGCGGCGAAGAGAAATAGGGTTTGGTCGGCGCGCCGACCTGGGCGCAAGTGGCTGAGAAAGTGATCCTGAAAGACCGGTGTTCAGGACCTAAGAATCCCGCCGGAGATGCGAAGTGACGGTTGAAGTGCGGAGCTTGCGAACATGCTAGCAGGTGCGGCGGAGTCAGGATGGGCAGGCTTATAATGTCAAGTGTTACTTGAGGTATTGCTTTTCGATTTTCGCGACAGATTTCTTCGGAAAAATGTCGGCGCGCCGACCAGATATCCACTCCAAACCCAATTGAGTGGGAGCTGTCGAGCACGAGGTGCAGCAGTCGTGGTGGCCCGTCTTTAGGCTGGTCCGCTTGCGTAGAGTATCATGCGGCAGGCTGATCGAAAGATCAGCCACTACGGCAGCCAGACAATACAGAGAGAGGCGTAACGTGAAAAAGTGGGTCTATTTCTTTGGTGCAGGAAAATCAGAAGGAGACGGCGAGTGGCGTGACTTGCTCGGCGGCAAGGGCGCGGGCCTGGCGGAGATGACCAAGATCGGTCTCCCCGTCCCCGCGGGCTTCACGATCTCCACGGAGACATGCGACTACTTTTACAAGAATGGCAAGAAGTATCCCTCCGAGCTCAAGAGGCAGGTGGTCGACAATGTCGCCAAGCTCGAAAAGGTGACCAAGAAAAAGCTGGGTGATCCGAACAATCCGCTGCTGGTCAGCGTCCGTTCGGGCTCGGCGCGCTCCATGCCGGGCATGATGGAGACGATTCTCAACCTGGGTCTGAACGACAAATCTGTCCAGGGACTTGCGGGCGCCACCAAGAACGAGCGCTTCGCCTATGATGCCTACCGCCGCTTCGTGCAGATGTACTCCACCGTCGTGATGGGCCTTTCCAAGGAAGACCTCGAACATCGCCTGCGCGCGATGAAAGATCGCCTGAAGGTAAAGCTGGACACCGAGGTTTCGGCCAGCGGATGGAAGGAGTTGGTTGCCGAGTACAAACAGTACTTCAAGGAGAAGGCCGGGAAGGAATTTCCGGACGATCCTATGGAACAGCTGTGGGGAGCGATTGGCGCGGTGTTCGGCTCGTGGATGGCAGAGAAGGCGGTAACCTACCGTCGCGTGGAAAAGATCACCGGGTTACTCGGAACCGCCGTCAACGTCGTGCAGATGGTGTTTGGCAATACCGGCGATAACTCCGGAACGGGCGTGTGCTTTACCCGCGACCCGAGCTCCGGCGAGAAGATTTTCTACGGCGATTACCTGACCAACGCCCAAGGCGAAGACGTCGTGGCGGGCATCCGCACGCCAGTGCACCTCACCGAGCTCGCGAAGATCATGCCAAAGGCCTATGCGCAGCTAGAAAAAGTTAGAGTAAAGCTTGAGAAGCACTACAAAGACATGCAGGACATGGAGTTCACCATCGAAGAGGGCACGTTGTACATGTTGCAGACGCGCACAGGCAAGCGCACCCCTTCTGCGACCTTCAAGATTGCCATGGACATGGCCAACGAAAAGCTCATCACCAAGGAAGAAGCGGTCCTGCGCGTGAAGCCAGAAGACATCGAGCGGCTCTTCTATCCGGTCATCGATTCCAAGGTGGATAAGAAGTCGCTGCAATCGAAGATCCTGGCGCACGGCATCGACGCGGTACCCGGCGCGGCTGTGGGCAGAGTATGCTTCAGCGCAGCGGAAGCCGAAGAGTGGGCCAAGCGTGGCGAGAAGGTCATTCTCGTTCGCAGAGAAACTAGCCCCGAAGATGTCGGAGGCATGGCCGTGGCGCAGGGCATCCTCACCGCCACCGGCGGCAAGACCTCACACGCTGCGGTGGTCGCCCGCGGTTGGGGCAAGTGCTGCATCGTCGGAGCGGAGACGCTGGACATCGACTACAAAACCAAGTCCATGAAAGACGGTAAAAGCGGGAAGGTCGTCAAGGAAGGGGATTGGCTGACACTGGACGGCAGCGAAGGCGTCGTTTATGTCGACAAAATGCCGCTGGTAGCGCCGGAATTCCCGAAGGCATATCAGACCATCATGAAATGGGCGGATGGAATCCGTCGTCTGCGCGTGCGCACCAATGCGGATACGCCGCAGGACGCGCGGAAAGCCCTTGAGTTTGGCGCGGAAGGCATCGGGTTGGTCCGCACCGAGCACATGTTCTTCACCGACTTCGAGTCCCCTGAGAAGAGCCAGGAACGCCAGCGTGCCATCCAGGAGATGATCCTGGCGGACGACCGTGAAAAGCGCGTGAAGGCGCTCGATAAACTACTGCCATTTCAGCGCCGCGACTTCGTCGGCATCTTCCAGGCCATGGATGGCCTCCCGGTCACCATCCGGTTGATCGATCCGCCGTTGCACGAGTTCGTGCCACACGACCACGCCAAGCAGGCCGAACTGGCCAAGGACCTGGGTATCCCCGTGGAGGTCGTTGCGCGCCGCGTGGAACAATTGCACGAGGCGAACCCGATGCTCGGCCACCGGGGCTGCCGGTTGTCCATCACCTATCCGGAAATTTTGGAGATGCAGGTTAGGGCGATCATCGAAGCGGCCATCGAATGCCACAAGGGCAGAGTTAAGGTAATACCTGAGATCATGATTCCCCTCACTTTGGATAGGAAGGAACTCGGCATCCTTGTTGACGCCACCCGTCGCGTGGCCGATGACCTCCTGAAGAAGGCGGGTGTGAAGCTGCCGTATCTCGTCGGCACCATGATCGAACTGCCGCGTGCCGCGTTGCTGGCCGACGAGATCGCCGAAGTGGCGGAGTTCTTCTCGTTCGGCACCAACGACCTGACACAAACAACCATGGGGCTCTCTCGCGACGATGCCGGACGCTTCCTGCCAGACTATGTGGACGAGAAGAAGGCTGGTGTATTCCAAGGCGATCCGTTCCAGACTCTCGATCAGAAGGGCGTGGGAATGTTGATCAAGTGGGGCATCGAAAAGGGTCGAGAGACGCGTCCAAAGCTGAAGGTCGGTATTTGTGGCGAGCACGGCGGCGATGCAGAGAGCGTGAAGTTCTGTCATAAGGTCGGCATGGACTACGTCAGCGCGTCACCGTTCGGTATTCCGATCGCGCGGCTGGCGGCGGCGCAAGTAGTGGTGGAAGAAAAGCTGCAGGCCAAGAAAAAGAAGAAGTAGCCGAGCTCGAAGCTCAGCAAGTAGGGGTGGCCGGTCTAATGATCGGACACAATACTGGCTCACTTGCTAGTTGAAGTAAAACTTGAAGTCATGCCGTGGCTAGGGGGTAGCTCCGGTGAAGCGACTTCGGACGTATTTGGCAGCGTGGCTCGTGCTCCTTTTGTTCTCGGGCACGGGCGTTGCTGCGGACACTCCGCTTGAAGTCAAAGCTCGAGTAGTCGATGAGAATGGACTGCCTGTTGGCGGAGCTCAAGTGAAGCTTGAGATTGTCGGCGGGCAGACATTCTCGACGGCCAGCGACGAGGCTGGCTATCTCCTCCTTCCGGGTCTCCTCCCCGGCGAATATACCGTACACATCGAGAAGAAGGGTTTCTTCGTTCTGAGTGGCCAGAAGATCCAACTGGCCGCCGAGACTACCGAGTTCACGTTCACGGTCAATCACGAAGAGGAGGTGCGCGAGCAGGTGGACGTCACTGCCACCGAAAACCGGATCGAGCCGACCATGACCGAGAGCACCGAGGCGCTAACCCAGGACGAGATCCGGGATATTCCGGTGGCCAGTTCGCATGTATTGCAGCAAAGCCTGGTGGCGATGCCGATGGTGCTGCAAGACAACCAGGGACTGATTCATATCGCGGGGGCCCGCAACACACAGGCGCAGTATCTGATTGACGGGTTCGAGGCGGGAGACCCGGCAAGCAACGGACTGGGCGCGGGGATGATCGTGGAGGCGGTGCGCGCCGTGGAGATTCAGACGGGGCGTTTTGGGGCGGAATACGCGCATCCGGGCGCGGCGATCTTGAGCTACGAGACGCGGGAGGGCGACGACCGCTGGCGGTTCAATGCAACGGATTTCATCCCGGGGCTGCGGGTACAGAACGGAGTGGAGTTCGGCAACTACTATCCGCGGGTGGTGTTCTCTGGGCCCATTATCAAGGACCAATTGTGGTTCTCAGAATCGTTTGATTTCATTCACACTCTGACGATTGTGAATGGGCTGCCGGCCGGTCAGACGGACCAGGCGCCGTCGTGGGGTGGGGATAGCTGGTCGCGGTTGCTGTGGAAGATTTCGACCAACAACAGTCTGCATGTGAGTTTTCTCGCCAACGTGCAGAGCGCGGAAAACTTTGGGCTGGATGCGTTGCACCCCCAACCGACCACGACGAATATCGACGCGCGGCAATTATTCGGATTTGTAAAGGAGCAGAGCTACATCCACAAAACGCTGCTGGAATTTGGCGTGGGCGTGGAGAGGACGAATGGAGACGAAACCCCGCAGGGAACCGGGATTTACAAGCTGCTGGTGGATGGGGCCGAGGGAAACTATTTCGAGCGGCTTACGGATCAGGCGAGCCGGTACCAGGCGTTCACGGATGTGATCAGCGCACCGCTGCATTGGTTCGGGGTGCACACGCTTTCGGCCGGGGCGAACGTTTCGAGCGTGGATTTTTCGCAGAGTTCAACGCGCGGAGAGATAGACGCGTACTTGAGCGATGGAACGTCGTTGTCGCGAGTTACCACCTTCACGGGGAGCCCGGTATTTCGTGTGGCGAATACGCTGGCGGGCGGATTCGTGCAGGATTCGTGGTCGCCGAATAGCCACGTGGTGGTGCAGGCCGGCGCGCGTGTGGATTGGGACCGGCTGTTCCAGTCGGCGCTGGCGCAGCCACGGCTGGCGCTGAATTTCATGCCGTTTTCCGATAACCGGGCAAAGTTTTCGATCGGCTGGGGGATGTACGACGTTCCGCTGAACCTGACGGTGATCGGGCAGGCGTACGACCAGGCGGAAGTGGATACACTGTATTTTTACGGGAGCCAGTGCACGCCGCCCCAGACCGTATGCACGACCGGACCGGCGACCAGCCGGTTTGTGCTGCCAAGTGGCGGATTGCAGAGCCTGCAGCAGCCGTACTTCGATATTGCCAGCGCGGGATACCAGCAGAGATTTGGAGGGAACACGCTTGTGAGCGTGGAACTTCTGGCGCGGGTCCAGCACCACGGGCTGGTGTGGGAGACGGTTTCGCCGGGACAGATTGGCTCCGAATTTTTGCTGGAGAGTTCGCGGCGCGACAAATATCGCGGGGTGACCATCAGCGCGCGGCACAATTTTGCGAATTCTGCGGTGCTGTTCGGGAGCTACACGCGGTCTAAAGCGAGCACCGACCAGGTGCTGGACCCGGTGCTGGGGGCGATGTACTTTGCGCCGCAGCAGGCCGCGCCGCTGGCGTGGGACGCGCCGAATCGGTTCTTGACGTGGGGAAGCGTGCCGACACCGATTTGGGGAATCCTGGTGGCGTTTCTGCTGGATTACCGGACCGGGTATCCGTACAGCTCAATCAACCAGCAGCAGTTCCTGGTAGGTGTGCCGAACTCGCTGCGATTTCCGAGTTACGCCAGCCTGACGATCGGGCTGGAGAAAAAATTTACGTTCCGCGATCGGGTGTTCGCTGTGCGGATTGAGGAAGTGAACATTTTGAATCGGCTGAATCCCGATGTGGTGGTGAACAATGTGGATGCGCCGAATTATGGATCATTCACCGGAGGGCAGGGGAGAGCGTTCACGGTGCGGCTGAGATTTGTGGGGAGGAAGTAGGGGCAAGTGAAACAGCCTTAGCGCAGAGGAAGCGGGCAGTAGAGGCAAGGCGCCGAGGGAGATAGTAGCGTACGAGCCGGGCGGGAGTGAGGTCAGTGGGAAGAGGCATGAACCTGAGCCGAGTGTTGATTGGGCTTTGCTTATGTGGATTGCTATACAGCGCTTGCGGGGGCGGGAACCCCCAGGCGAAGACAGTCACCTATTTCAGCGCGGATCATGCTTACCGGTTCAACTACCGGCCCGCGCTGCTGTCCTGCGCGCCCGGGGCTGCCAAGAGTAGGGTTGAGCCGAGCTGCCGGGCGTGCGGCGCGAGTGACGGCAATTGGGAGAGCGTCGCCTGCTACGAATTCAGCAAATTCCGCATAAACGACATGGATTTCGTGGGCAGCTCCGCGGTGGCGCAGACGATTCAAGAAGTGACGAAGCAGTCCTGCCTGGATGCGAAAAAGGGGGAAGTGAAACAGGAGAAGGACCGAGTGGTCCGTGGAGTGCCGTTCAAGGTATTTCACCGCAGCCCTGAGGCAACCAGCGCGACAGAAGAGTGGGATATCTACCGAGCCTATCGAAGCGGTACCTGTTACCAGATCACCATCTGGAAATCATGGACGAAACCCGGCAACTTTCATCCAGAAAACTATGAGAAATACAAACGGTGGGGTCTCGAATCATTGGACGAGATGCTGGGTGATCCGTTGAGGACCTTTGAATTTACGAAGTAGCGCGACAAAGGAACGCCAAGCTCGCGCAAAAGAGAACCGGAGTCTGATCTCTAGAAGCCAAGAGCCAGGCACTTGCGAGCCGCAACCATCCGCGCGGGATATCAGACACCCTCAATCAGATTCCGGGAACCATCAATGAACTGCGAGTTAGTGAGCGCCGGCGCCGGAACCTGCACCGGCCGGGCTGGCATCTTTGTGATGCCACCAGTTGAAGAATTTAGGAGGAGAATTGTGCGAAGCCGATTGGGTTTGCCGCGGCTTTTCGCGGCGTGGCCGGGTTTCTTTCGATTTGCTGCTGTTGTCCGCACTGGCAGGCCCGGCGTCGTGGCGGTGCCACCAGCCAAATGGTCTACGAGAGGAACCAAGCGATGCGGATTGCGTGTGATGCTTCTTCTCGCGGTGAACGTGGGCGGTCTTGGTATTCTGACTCTGCTCGGCTCCGGCACCGGCCGGACCTGAGCCGTGGTGCCACCAACCAGTGGACTTCGGGAAAGTATATAGAGGTGCAGTTTTCTCGCGGTGGTGCTTTTCGCGCTGGGCTTTCTGCTTCTGAACTTTCTGGTCGGCCCCCACTCCAGCAGGGCCTGCGTTGCGATGCCACCAGCCAACGGACTTCGGGACGGAGTACAGGGAAGCGGACTTCTCCCGTTTCTGCTGTTCGCGGGGAGCTTTGGCTTGGGAGGTTTTTTCGGTGGCCCCCGCGCCTTGGGGGCCCTGATGCGAGAAGACCGGACGTGTCCCAAGGACGCACAGAAACAGCAGGCCGCAAAGCCCCAGGAATGGTCGCTTCATGGAGAAGTCTCCTCTTCGACCTTTCTAGCATGTGGGTTGGAGGGTGGACTACTGTACTAAGGTACTTCTGTAGCGAGATAGGGACGGGGGGTGGGGTAGGCACGGATCGCGATCCGCTGGTGGAGGGGGACACCGGGAAATTGGCGAGTCCCCAAGAAAATCCTCAGGCCCGGAAGGCCCTAGCCACGGAATATTTGAGAAGAGGGTATAATTCCGGTCGCTCATGAGTCTCTCTCCAGGAACAAAACTAGGGCCGTACGAAATAGTTGGACCGCTGGGCGCGGGCGGGATGGGCGAAGTGTATCGCGCGAATGACACACGGCTGGACCGCGTCGTGGCGATCAAGATTCTTCCAGCGCAGTTCACGGCCGATCCGGTATCGCGGCAGCGCTTCGAGCGGGAAGCAAAGACGATCTCCAGCCTGAATCATCCACACATCTGCGTGCTTTACGACATCGGCCATCAAGAAGGTGTCGACTACATTGTGATGGAATGCGTGGAAGGGGAGACACTGGCGAAGCGGCTGGAGAAAGGGCCGCTGACGCTGGACCAGACGCTGAAATATGGAGCGCAGATCGCAGAAGCCTTGGACCAAGCGCATCGCAACGGGATCGTGCACCGGGATTTAAAGCCGGGAAACATCATGCTGACCGCCAGCGGAGCAAAACTGCTGGACTTCGGACTGGCCAAGGAAGCGGCACCGCTGGTGAGCGGTGATACGCTTACGGCGGCCGCAGCGTCGTCACCGGTAACACAGCAAGGAACGATTCTCGGGACTTTCCAGTACATGTCGCCCGAGCAAGTCGAAGGCAAGCAGGTGGACGGACGGAGCGACATTTTTTCATTGGGCGCCGTGCTGTACGAGATGGTGGCGGGGAAGCGCGCGTTCGAGGGGAAGACTCAGTTCAGTGTGGCGAGCGCGATATTGGAACGAGAGCCGGAAGCGCTGAGCGCATTGAAGCCCGTGACGCCAAGAGGATTGGAGCGAGCGATCCAGCGCTGCCTGGCAAAAGACCCCGAAGAACGGTGGCAGACCGGTCGTGACCTGGGGAGCGAACTGAAATGGATTGGCGAGAGTGGAAGCCAAACCGGGGCGGCGGCGCAAACGAGGAGCGAAGCGGGTCGTGGCCAGGGCTCAAGGAAGTGGCTGCCCTGGTTGATTAGCGGAGCGCTGGCAGCGCTGCTGTTGGCAGGCGCATGGTGGTGGCGTAGCGCCAAGCAGGGAGAGCCATCCAGACAGTATTTCGCGGCGCCGCTGGATTTTCCAGCCCGCGACATGGCAATCGCTCCTGACGGACACACCGTTGCGGTGGTCGGCTATAGCGAAGCCGCGCGAAAAAGTGTGATCTGGCTTTATGAAGTTGGTTCGCAGGAGGCGAAAGTTGTGCGCGAGACGGAAGGCG
>Ga0181532_10000368_pt1 | contig 46741 bp, 34 predicted proteins | sample PEATcosm2014_Bin_33_FD_119768 | JGI IMG/M metagenome (GOLD analysis project Ga0181532, IMG submission 119768) | Peatland microbial communities from MTU Mesocosm Facility, Houghton, MI, USA - PEATcosm2014_Bin11_30_metaG | ecosystem: Environmental > Terrestrial > Soil > Wetlands > Peat | place... | reverse complement strand
TTTGCCGAGGGAAGCCATCTTCTCGGATTGCACCAGGCGATGATAGGCGCGTTCAAGTTCTCCCGTCTTTTCCCGGACGCGCGCTTCCAGAGTGCGGGTCCACTGCTGGTTTTCCTCCCGCGCCTTCTTCAGTTGCTCCGTCATTCGGTTGAAAGAGGCCGCCAAGCTGCCGAGTTCATCGCTGCTCGACACCGGCAAGGAGTAGTTCAGCTCGCCTTCGGCGACATGCCGAGTGCCCTCGGTGAGCCGGTGCACGGGATTGTACACAGTCGCCCGGATGAGGCCCGCTGAGATCAAGCTGAGAAGGATGATGGAGGCAAGAGTGTAGATCACACTCTCACGCTGGCCCCGCGCCGCAACTTGATCCACCGCTGCCAGCGAGAGATTGGTGTCCAGAACTCCCAGCACTTGACTGCCGGGCGCGTGCGCATGGCACGCCGCATTCGAGCAGTCAGGTTCGTTCTCGATGGGCCGGATCAGGCCCAAAACCCGCGTGCCGTCTGGGGCTTTGTAGATCCGAAGACGGTCTGGCCGGTGCAAACGCGTGAGCGGCTGAGCCTGCGCGTGGCAGGCGTAACAGGCTTCCCCCTTCTTGTCGACGAAACTTCCCACTTCGGACGGATCAGTCGAAAAAGAGATGTGGCCTTCCCGGTTGAAAATGCGAATCCGCGAGATGCCCGCTTCGTGTCCGATGGTGTTAATGATGTGAAAGACTTCTTCGCGTTCGTTGCGCAGCATCGAGTAGCGGATGCTGCGCCAGATGATATCGCTGGCTCGATCGGCGCTCTGGAAAACCATCTCCTGCTGCGACTGTCGCAAGATGCGCAAATGCCAGTACCCGTACAGCCCCAACAACAAGGCCATGCTGCCGACCACGCAGACAGTCAACTTCGTTGCCAGGTTGTGAGTGAACCAACGCATAGGACAAGGAGATAGATCCACCCTCTAGACATGCGGACATGCTTAGAAAAGGTGGCGATAACGGCGACTGTCATCCTGAGCGCAGCGAAGGATCTCCGCAGTCGGCTTTTGAGGTGAACGACCCGCGAACAACCGCCGGGATCCTTCGCTGCGCTCAGGATGACAGGACGCCAAAGCTCTCAACCTTTCTTGATTCTCCCGGGTGCGCTTTTAGTCTGCCTCGAACACCTTCAGGTAGCGCACCGCCAGGGCGAAGCAGAGGAATCCCATCCCCACAATCGAGAGTGTTACCGCTACTTCCGTCCACTTCGGAAAATAGTGCGCGTGGGCCGAGTACTCGAGGCCGGTAATCGAGACGTTAAGGCGGTTGAGCAGGAAGCCCGTAATCACCAGGGCGGCAATCGCGAACAGGCCGTCGCGGTCTTCACGCACGCGACGAACAAGCAACAGGAACAAAGGAAGCACCAATCCCAACACAATTTCAAGCGCGAACAGGACGGTCTCCGTGGACGCCTGGCGCAGATAGACGAGCGCGCCTCTCGCCCACAGGTCTTGAAAACGCAGGATCCCGTACACTCCCAAGACCACTGCCATCGCTTTGCCGAGGCTCGCCAGCAATGGCATCTCGGCTTCGTGGCCGTAGGCCCGCCCGCTCAAGTTTGACTCAAAGATCACCATTGCCATTCCCACCCCAACCGCCGAGATGAAGAAAAACAGCGGCAAAAGCGGCGAGTACCAATAGGGATGCAGCTTCGACGGGACGATCAGGAATAAGCTGCCCAGCGAGGACTGGTGGAGAGTGGAAAGTACCACGCCCACAATCACCAGCGGGACGGTGACGGCCTTGATCAATTTTAGGGGTTTGTGCAACTTAAAGCGCTCGAGGACGGCAGGGGAGAACTCCAGAGCCAGCACGGTCAGATAAAGCATCACGCACCACGCCACCTCGAACATGACGGAGTGAGGGTTCCACATGACCAGGGGATGCCAGACGTTGTAAGGCTTACCGAGATCATAGATCAACGCTACCGCCACGAGCGCGTAGCCCAGGAAAGCCGTGAGAATTGCCGGGCGCAAGACGGGATGGAAGCGGCGAAGATGGAAGATATAAACCGTGGCTGCGAGCGTGAAACCACCCGCCGCCAGCCCCACTCCGCAGATGACATCAAATCCAACCCACAGTCCCCACGGGAAACGGTCCGTCAGATTCGTCGCAGCTCCCAGACCCTTCGTGAAGCGAATCAGGGACGCGTAGAAGCCGGCGCTAAGAATCAACCCGAGCACCGCTCGCCAGAAAGTCAGTTTGGGCAGTTTTTCGAAGTTCATGGTAGATTTCCCCGCGCGTCCCAGGCTGCTGATACTCCGCTCTTCGCCAAGGCATTGGGAGCAATTCTTGGGGTTACCCGGACGCAGCACGAGGGCCACCCGCACGCGTCGTTATTTGTTAGTGCGTGATTCCTGCTCCGCCTCCGCCACTGCCTCTCGCCGCCTGGTGATCCACCAGATTCCAGCCAGCGCCGCCCCAGCCAAAGGCACCAAGTCCGGTATTTTCGAAAGCACACGATATGTGTACCCGGGCAGAGCGTCGGACGGCAAATTGGCGGGAAGCCCGAGCGCCTCAAAGGGGACGGCGGAGAGGTACAACACCGAAGTCCCTCCCACCTCCTGCTTGCCATAGATCCGTTGAACGTATTTGGTTGGCTCCTGCCTCAACCTGTTTTCAGCCTCTCGCAAAAGGTCATCGCGCTCACCAAAAACACCTGCCTGCACGGGACAAACTTCCGTGCAAGCGGGCTTTAACCCCTTTGCCTGGCGGGGAGTACACATGTGGCACTTCTTCACGCGGGGCGCCCAGACTTTTTCCCACTCGTATCGAGGGACGCCGAACGGACAAGCCACCATGCAGTAGCGGCATCCCATACAACGGTCTTCCGCGTAAACCACCGGCCCCGCCGCAGTCTTCCGGAAGGCGCCCACCGGGCAAACAGAAACACAGGTAGGATCCTCGCAGTGCATGCAGAACCGACGTACGTACACCTCACCGTGGGTCTGAACTACGTTCAGCGCGTGTGCTGAGAGCTGTTCATCGCCGCTTTCATCCATCGGAAGATCAGTGTCAGGAGTGAGTGCTCGTAAGGCATCTGTGGTCAAGAAGTCGCTGCGACTCGTCTTCAGGAGTCCGTTGACGAACTTGCACGCCACAACGCAGCGCTGGCAGCCAACGCAGCGGGTAGTATCGATCAGAATGGATTTGCTCATAGAATTAACCTATAGAGCGGAAAGCAGAAGAAACGTGGCCGCTCCGCGTAGGTATAGCTGCATTTCTCAGCACGCGACATGCCGAGAAATTAATCAGAAAATGGCGCCAAATAAGACTTAATGTCCTTATTGCGGAAGATCCGTAATCTCGCCCCAGCCACTGTGGTCAAATTACCCAGTTTGAACGGGCTGTTGGCTCGAAGAAAGAAGGAACCCCGGGAGGGTAATCGAAGGGGCGCGTGGCTGCGCGTAGTGATTGCCTGTGGGGAGCTTACAGGAGGAAGGTCATTTTGGTCTTCAGACAGGCGGATCCGAGCACCACGCTTGAGTCGGAGTCTTTGTTTTCACACCTGTAAAGTTGCGGGGGTCTCGCTAGGGCTGGGTGACAGGAAGGTCTCCTCAAAGGCGCCCCATCCCCTGAGTGGAAGTTCGGCAAGAGATCCGATTGCCGGTAGACCGCCATCCGCGTAGGTTACATCCGAGGCTAAATCGGGCGAGACTTGCACAGAGAGAAACTCCCTGAAACGGTGGAACTCCCGTTCGAGCCAGTTCGCCGCTTTCTGCCCGTAGCACATGCCGCCAAGACCGCCGTCCGATTGAGTCGGGGTAATTGCGCAGATCCAACCGGAACCATAGGGATCCTTCGCAACTGAATTCGGGTGCTTTCCGAGACGCGTATTGAGAGCCACAACGCGGCCTGTGGTGGAGCTTCGGACGATCAGTTCGCGGCCTTGACGTTCAAGTCGGAATAGCGGTTGACCCGCTTTCACCATCTCCCCCAGTGTCGGCAGAGTGACCTTTTCCACAACGCCTAGAGCATGGGCGACCAGGGCGTCCACACCCACCCTCACTCCAAGAGAGGAATCCGGATGAGACCAACTGTGTCCTTCGAAAAGGTAGAAGCCCTGGGGAATCTCCCAAGCGGGCTCACCAGAGGCGGGTGACTTCCGCCCAACTCGCTGCACAATTGCATCTGTCAGCAAGAAACCTATGAACATCAGCGCAACGAAGAGTGCCACCATGACTCATCCTCCCAGAGGAATCCGAAGGGGGTACGTGCGACGACCCCGCGTTCCAGCTTAAATCTGCCCTCAGGCCAGGAATAATTCCCGCACGACCTTCTCCCAGCTCTCCTCGGGGAGCACGCTCAGGAGGTCTGGTATGGCATGGCCGCCGTCCTGCAGATGAACCCCGGTCGAAGGGCTGACGTGACCGCGAAATGTCTCCCAGGAGCCTTCCAGCCATTGCTGGGCCAGATGCCCTCGCAGCAGATTCTTCATGTTCGAATCAGCGGCCGGAGAATTGACCGCCACAAGCCACCCCACGCCGTAAGGGTCCTTCTGAATAACAGAGGGGTCATCGAGGACCTCCTGGTTTACGTCAACCACTTCGCCCTCGATCGGAGACAGCATTTCGAACCGATGGTTGCCACGCGCTACGGTCCAGCCCTTTTCCCCTTGCCGCAGCCAACGACCTCGCGCCGGGAGATCGACTTGGTCAACGCTGCCCAGCAGCCGGACTGCGAAGTCATCCAGGCCGACTCGCACAATGTTTCGGGTTTCCTTGGCCGCCCATGTATGGCCGGCATGGTAGGAAGCTCCAGGGGCAAGCTTGAAGCCGCCCACGATGTTGATGGGGAGTAACTGCGGGTCTGGCTCCGGCGATGGCGCCGCCACTTCCAGCGTTTTCGGCTGCCGGCTCTGCAAGAAATAATCAACTGCCACAAAACAAATGAACGTGGTCACTACCAAGACTGCAACCATAGGTTATCTCACCTCTCCCCGCACTAACGGCGAGGATCTGATTATCATCGCCGATGTAAAAGGCAGGTCAATGCCCAGAATCCCCCTTAATGATCTAGCTGACGGCCGCTGACTATCTACCGCGTTTTGTGTTAGATAGGAAAGATTTGAGGAAGCTGACGGAATGGAGAACGAGAGCGGCGTTATTCAGTCTGATGAGAAATGCAACATTGAGCGCCCATGCAGGCCCAGTATCAGGGATTAGCCTATTGTTTCCAGCCACATTCCGACTGTTAGGAATTGCAACACATAATGCTGAAAACTTCAGCTAGCGACAACTCGTGAAAACGGCTGGCCATCCACACCCCGTTGCGAGGGGAGCATTCTTTCCAGAATACGTACGGGTCCATCACTCTGGCAGCGTTACAGAGATCAAGGGGTGGTTAAGGTGCCCGTTAAGCGGAGCTGCCTCCGAGGGGCAGAATGACCAAGCTAATCGACACAACTCCGCAAGCGTGTCTGGAGGAAGCACGCTTCGAGGTTAACCTATTCCCACGGTTATTTCTTTTCCGGTGCCTTAAAACCTTCGAGCGAGTGGTTGTGCTCCTTATAGTACTTGCCGGCGTCGTTCAGCTCTTTCGATCCCGCTTTGGTGTGGCAATAAGTGCACGCCTTGCCCTCTTTCTTGGTATATTCCGGCTTGGCATTGGCCAAGCTCAGCAGGCAACCGCAAAAGATGGAAATAGCAATCAGGCCCTTGATCAGCTTCATGGATACTCTCCTTTAAGTAGTATATGTGTTATTCCCAGGACCAGCCTATTGAGGGCCGGGGCCGTGGGGCAAGAAGTCGCAGTTTTCCTCTGCCTCGCGCGTTATGGATTTTATTATAGCTGGGAAGCCAACGCGTCCAAACCCGCATCGAATTGCCGCACTGTTGAGGAAATTAACACACTGTGTGGATATTTTCCGCATGCTGAAATCTTTAGCATTCACAAAACACTTAAGATGGCACTGAAAATAAGCCACTTACAGCTCCCAATAAAGGTTTGATCGTTCCAACCGTGGAGACATATTTGCACTTTCGCGCCCCTGGAGTGGGAACTTCGTGTTGAGATTCTATACAGAAACTGGGCACTGGGAGGGTATTGAGGACCGACAACTCGCCTTCGGCTTCGAGGAGCAGTCCTTCCCCGCTTCACGGTTGAGAACTGCGGGGAGTGCCATTCCTGGGTCCGTCCGAAAGACAACGGTTGTCGCTGCAGGTCTGATCTTGATGCTGGTTGCTCGCTCTATGCACGCGGCCCAGCATCCCGTTCCGCTGACGCCGAACACCGACGCAGCCAAGTGTCTGGAGTGTCACGAGGACAAGACGAAGGGCAAATCTGTCCACTCCGCGATGAAAATGGGATGTTTAAGTTGCCACGAAGTGCGGGTCAACAAGGACGCGACGCACGTTAAGTTGATCAAGGCCACTCCTGCTGCTCTTTGCTTCACCTGCCACTCTGACCAGAACCCGGCCAGCGTCAAGGGCCGGATTCACCCCCCCGGGGTACGTGACTGCCTGAAATGCCACGATCCGCATGCTTCTGACAACAAGAACCAACTGCTGAAAGTAATGTCCGGAGCAACGGCGCAGGACAACCTTTGCCTGTCGTGTCACAGTATCGGTGTTGACGTTCCCAAGGGTGGCAGCCGACATGCCGCGCTGGATTCGGGCTGTGACGCCTGTCACGTTATCCACAAGACCGGCGATCCCGGCCAGCCGGAGTTTGCCTCCCATTTAACCAAGCCCGCGCCGCAACTCTGCCTGGACTGCCACGACGTTAGCGACGAAGGGATTCGAAAGGCCCATCAGAACCAGCCGCTCGCCTCCGCCGATTGCCTGAGCTGCCACGATCCGCACCAATCGAGGTCGCCAAAGCTGCTGCAGGCCTTCCTGCACAGTCCTTTTGAAAACAAGATGTGCGATACCTGCCATCAGCCGGCAAAGGACGGGAAAGTGGTGCTGACGGCGGCTGACTCCAAGGCGCTCTGTGTGACCTGCCACGAGGAGCAGGCCAAACAGATCGGCTCGGCCAAAGTTCAGCACTCGGGGGCCCAGGGCGACTGCACAGCCTGCCACAATCCGCACGCCGGCAAGTCGCCGGAATTCCTTCAGCCGGACCCGGTTGCAGTCTGCCTGGCCTGCCACTCTGACCAAGCCGCGGAGTTCAAGAAGAAGCACCTGCACCAGCCGGCCTTCGAACAGGCGTGCAGTATCTGCCACGTGGCGCACGGCAACGACAACGCCAAGCTGATGCGCGTCGCGGACGTCAATACCCTATGCCTGGAGTGCCACGGACCGGATTCGCCGGAGCCGCAAAAGCTCCAGAACGAGCACCTCATCACAATCTTTGGCGGGAAAGTGAAGCTTCCTGAGGACTATTTCAAGAACATATCGATCTTGCCGCTGAAGTATGGAACGGGACACCCGACCGAAGGGCACCCCGTGTCCTCGACGATGGATCGCAAAACGATGAAGGCGACTCCGATGAACTGCCTGAGCTGCCACCAGCCCCACGCGTCGGCGAATGGCGGGCTGCTGGTGAAGGACCAACAAGCGAATATGGCGTTCTGCCGGACCTGCCATACCGAAGGCCGGATGCAGTTGAAATAAACGGGGAGTACGGAAAATGCTGAAGCCTCGCTCCAATTCGATTCTTGCCGGGAAGGGCTGGGTGATCCTGACGTTGCCGCTGGCCGTAATGGTAAGCGTGATGCCCTCGGAAGCAAAGCAGAAACCGGGCGCAAGTGCGCCGGAGGCCGCCGCACCGCGGCGGGTGGCATTTGATATCAACAAGATCGTCTGGCCGAACCCGCCGGCCATCGCGCGCGTACGTTTCCAGGCCATTCTGACGGGCGAGAAAATTGATTGGGCGGGTCTGACCAGCACCCAAAAACCGAAGCAATCGTGGATGGACCGTCTGGCGGGCGAGCAACCCGACCGGCAGGTGAAAGATGTACAGAAGAAGGTCGGCTTTCAATTGATGCGGGTGTATGGCGTGGCCGCGGATTCGAAAGGCAATATTTACGCCGCCGATCAAGGCGTGGGAGCCATCTTCATTTTTCCGAAATCGGATAAGGAAAAGGTGCAACTGATCAAGAACGGCCAGGACGCGCGCCTGCCCATGATCAACGGCCTGGCGGTGGACGATGACGACCGGTTGTTTGTGACCGACGTGAAGCTGCACCACGTGCTGGTGTTCAGTGCGAAGCACGAGTTGGAAGCTTCCTTTGGCGCCGGCGATTTGGTGGCGCCGGCCGGAATCGCGATCGATCCTTCGAACCGGTTTGTCTACGTCGCCGACACCCAGGCGGACCAGGTGGTGGTCTTCGACGCGGATAAGTACACACGGCTGCGGCGGATCGGAACCGGCGGAAAGAACCACACCCTGACGAGTCCCGGCGATTTCTCCATGCCCACTGACGTAGCAGTCGACAAAGACGGGAACGTGTACGTCACGGATACGTTGAACAACCGCGTGGAGATTTTCGACGCGGACGGAGGTTTCATCGGTGAGTTCGGGAAGGCGGGGGATGGCCCGGGCCATTTCGCGCGACCCAAGGGAATCGCCCTCGATGGTGACGGGCACATTTGGGTAACCGATGAAGTACAGAGCCGGGTACAGGTTTTCGACAAAGAAGGACGGCTGTTGCTCTACATGGGCGAACATGGATTTTATCCGGGGCAATTTCAAGCGCTCTATGGGATTGCCGCAGACAACTACAACAACCGGATCATTACCAGCGAACAGTTCCCGGGACGTTTGCAGGTGTTTCGCTATGTAACGGACGCCGAAGCGGATGCCGAGAAGGCGCGGCGCGAAGCGGCCGGGAAGCCGAGCGAGCAGAAATCCGCCGACCCGAAACTGCAGAAAGAGAATGCGCCCGGTAAAGCCCCAGGGGCCTCGGGGTTATGACCGGCAAAAAGTTTTGGCTTTCGCAGGAAAGCCATAACGGGGTGGGGCCATTCCGGCCGGATGGCCCTCTCCGGTTAAGTAAGATCACTCGACGAAGTGAACGAGAAATAAGTCATTCCAACTTAGATTAGGAGGTTTCATGAAACGAACTGCAATTGCACTCCTCGTGATGCTGGCGGTGGCGGGGATCGCCGCTGCTCAGGTCACGTCTCCAACGCTAGACGTTCTCGGAGCGCACAACGTGTACGGTCGTGGCTGCGTAGCATGCCACGCGCCGCACAGTGGCGCCGCCGCGAACGGTGGTAAAGAAACAGCGAACAGCGGCAACCTTGCGCTGTGGGGCGAGGACATGTCTCCGCTCTACGGCCAGACGCTGAATTTTGGCAACGCCGGGTCTTATGCTGTTACCCTGCCGAACTACCTCAGTGGCGGGTGGCCAGCCAGTCCGGACGGCTACTTCGACATTATTGCTTGTCTTAGCTGTCACGACGGCAACCTCGCGAAGACCGCTATGATGAGAGGCAGTACCGTCGAAACCGTGACGATCAGCGGGGCAACCTTCAATCCCCCTACGCTGCTCGGAAATGACGGGTCGACCCCCGGGAATTACATGAACGACCATCCGGTGGGACCCACGGCGAACGTCGGCTGCGGCGGCCCCTACAACTGGGACTGCACTGTCAACGCTGACGGCTCCATCAGCTTCAACGGCCCCAACAGCACACAGTTCATCGCCGATTACTATGATGTGACCAAGGGCAGCGGGCCGATCGCGAACATCGTCAAAGTGCCCGGAACGACCTCGGGCTATGGCGGGTCGACGACCAGCAATTCTTGGGTCACCTGCACCACCTGCCACGACCAGCACGATATGTCGTATTTCAACACCGCCTCCTCCGGTCCCGAGGTGATTAAGCCGACGCACTTCTTCGTGCGCGGCTGGTACGATCCCGGAAACTCAGCCACCAGCAACAGCGCGGCGCAGTTCTGCCGTACCTGCCATGGCGGCGAATCCAACGAAGCGCACGGCCAGATCGTGCCGACGAGCTAAGCTGATTCCCTCAGGGGAGGGCCTGGCCCTCCCCTGAAGCCTGGCCTTCCGCGACTCAGTTCAAGGTCTCGGGGACCGCAGAAGGCCAGGCTGGAAAGAATTTCTCCGGATTCGTGGTGGGCGCGGAGCGAGCTTCGAAGCCGGAGAAATTCGCGGGGATCAGAGTGGGCCCTTTTGCTTAAGGAGTTCAGGGTTTCGTTTTCTCTAACAAGGAGAGCACATGAAATTACGATTACAGCTCGCAGTCTTCTTACTGATTGCCTCCTGCGCGCCAGTGTTAGCGCAGAAAAACGCGCCTCTACCCCCAGCGGAAAGGACGAGTCTTGTCAGTGCGCACGCTCCCTCTCTCCCCCCACCGCGACCGGTGGCACGCGTGAATGGGGCGGTGCTGACGGATCGAGACTTACTGCGGGAGATGTATACGATTTTTCCGTATGCGAAGCAGCACAACGGGGGCTTTCCGCAAGCCATGGAAGGCGGGATTCGCCAAGGCGCCTTAAAGATGATCGAGTTCGAGGAACTGGCGTATCAGGAAGCGAAGCGCCGGCAGATGACCATCACCCCGCAGCGAATCGCGGCCTCCGAGAAACAATTCCACCAGCGGTTTGACAGCGAGCAACAGTATGACGTGTTCCTGCGGACCGAGGCCGGCGGTTCCGAGCCAGTCCTGCGAGCGAAGATCAAGAGGTCCCTGCTGATCGAGGATCTATTGAAAGAAGAAGTGAACGATAAATCCGCAGTCAGCGTGGCGGAAGCGAAAACCTTCTATGAACACAACCCCGAACGCTTCACGCTGCCGGAGTCCTACGCGGTCCAGACCATTAGCATTCTCCCGCCCAAAGCGGCGGGCGCACAGCAACCCAATGCCGCGGCGGCAACGCCCGAGCAGTTGAAACAGATGCGGGCGCGCGCACAAGAGGCTCTGAAGCAGGCAAAAGCAACCAAGACCTATGAAGAGTTCGGCGTTCTGGCGGAGAAGATTTCCGAAGACGACTACCGTGTGATGATGGGAGACCACCGGAATGTGAAAAGTGCGGGGATGCCTAAGGAGGTCCTGGCCGTGGTATCGAAAATGCTCCCGGGACAGGTGAGCGATTTGATCGAGGCGGATGGTGTATTGACGATTGTGCGGCTGAACGCTCACACCCCTTCGCAGGTACAGAAATTTGCGGAAGTACAGCAAGCATTGAGAGCGCAGATGCAAAGCAACAAGACGGAGAAACTACGGCACGAGTTGGATGCGCGGCTGAGGAGAAACGCGAAAATCGAAGAACTGTAGAGCGGCGTTATGATGACGGAGGCTCGAGCGCGGTGGATCGGATGGGCGGCGGCAGCGCTGTTAGGGTGCTGTGCGGCGGGCTGGGCACAGGTGCAGGTGGGGGATCAACTGGCGCTCAACCTCGGGGGCAGCATCAGCGGCGGATACTCGGGAAGCCAGACCAATCAAGGCTCCTCCAGCAACGGGGTAATCTTCGGGGGAAACGCGAATCTATCCGGCTATTATCACAATTCACAATTCCTCTCCTTTGATATAAGCCCCTTCTACAACCAGTCGAGAAACAATTCCAACTACCAATCCATTACCGATAGTTCCGGCGTGACGGCGAACACGACCCTGTTTGGCGGGAGTAAGTATCCGGGCTATGTCAATTACAGCGATTTGTACAATGGCGAAGGAAACTTCTCCGTGCCGGGCATCGGGAACTATAGAACCAACGGCAACGGCCAGACGTTCGGCGTGGGGTGGTCCGGCAATCCCACCGGCCTGCCCAGCTTTACGGTGGGCTACCAGACAGGAATCAACGACTACTCACTTTACGGGACCAGCGGCGAAGATCACACCCAATATCAGTCGGTATTCGCGACCTCGACTTATTCTGTGGCGGGATTTCGCTTGGGCGGTGGATATCACTATACGGACGGAAGCTACACGCTTCCTGAGGTTTTGACCGGTGAGTCCACTCCAGAGACCCAATCGAGCAGCTCGACTTACAATCTCAGCCTATCCCACAGCGTGGCGATGGACGGCAACACCTGGGTGAATTACTCGAGGAACACCACCGGGTACGATACCATGGGAACAAACGATTCACAGACGACTGACGTGGTGACGGGCGGAATCGCGCTGAAACCGTCGGCCAAGCTGAGTGGTGAAATCGGCGCCGATTACGACGATAATCTTGCGGGCACGGTGTTCCAGGCCGCGAACACGGCCGGGTCAATCCTTCCCTTGACGCTCCCGCAAGAGAGATCGCATTCCTGGGGGGTGTACGGACAAACGCAATATACGGTGTTCGATGGGCTTAACCTCACCGGCAATATTACACACCGGGACCAACTATTTCTCGGAACCGCCTTTAATTCGACGGCATATAGCGGGGGAGTTAATTTCGGCCACGACGTATTGGGCGGGCGGTTCACGACCTCGACGATTGTCACCGAAAACGAGCTGGGCAACTCCGGCGGATCCATGTTGGGAATACTGAGCAATGCCATTTACATTCGGCAGATCCGCAAATGGAACTTGAGCGCTTCGGCGGGGTATTCGCGCAACGTGCAGACCATTCTGATCGCTTACACAACCTCCGGCTACAGCTTTACGGGTTCAGCCAGCCGCCGCTTCCGCAACCTGGTCTGGAACGGGACGGCCTCCGGCAGTAAGAGTATCGTGAACCAGTACCAGGGCGCGAATACGCTCGCACAAAACTACTCGACGGGACTTTCACACCGATGGTTGGGCGTGAGCGCCGGCTACTCGAAGTCCAGCGGTTTGGGCCTGTTCACGGCACAAGGGATCGCGCCCCTGCCGACCGGTGTGCCGCCCACGTTGCTTCCCTCGACGGTGTTGTATGGAGGCAGGACGTACTCGGCCGGCGTAGGAAGCTCGCCCGTCCGGGGGTTCACCTTCACTGGCAGCTTTGCGGACGCCAGAAGCAATACTATGAATGGGTTGTTATCCTCAAACAATCATACGCAAGAGGCCAACGCGTACCTGCAGTACAAGTTTCGCAAAGTGTACTTCACGGCGGGTTACAGCCGATTACTGCAAGGGTTCAGCGCCAGTGCGCTGCCGGCGGCCCTGGTCAGTACCTATTACGTCGGGTTATCCCGATGGTTCAACTTCTTCTGAGGCAGGTCGGCAGGTAGGGAATCGGCAGCTAGCGAGATTGCGAGAGGGCCAAAGATGGGTGGAAGGGCAAACAGCGAAATGAACGGCTCGGCGGGAAAGCAGACGGTGAGATACTCACACACGAACTGCCCTTCTGCCCATGAGCTCACCTGCCGACCTGCCCATCTGCCGATCTGCCGACCTGCCGATCTGCCGACCTGCCGACCTGCCCATCTGCCCATCTGCCTGCTGGTCTGTCTGCTGGTTCCCGGCCTCGCGGCGGCTCGGTCAAAAGCCAATCCGCCTGCACCCGTGACGGTGCCTCAACTCGAACTGGAGGGAGGCCGCAAGTTGAGCTACGAGGGCAGCTTCAGCACGGAAAAGGAAGTCAAGACCAAGCACGGCTTCTGGGGCCGCCTGCTCGACGTGGTGGCGGGCGAACCGGAGTTTCATGACCTGATTGCTCCCTACAGCGTGGTGACCGATTCGAAGGATCGCATCATCGTGACGGACCCCGGCGCCGCCGGAATTCACATCTTTGATTTTACCGAGCACAAGTACAAGTTCATCACACATCGGAAATCAACCGATGGAATGGTTTCTCCTCAATGCGTCGCCGTCGATGCCGTCGACAACATTTATGTAACCGATTCGTACGCCGGCAAGATTTTCGTCTTCGACGCCGGTGGAAAGTTTCAGCGGGTCCTGGGCAGCGTAAAGGGCGAAGGCTACTTCAAACGGTCAACCGGCATTGCCGTCGACTCCCAGGCACAGCGGATCTACGTCGCGGATACCCTGCGCCACCTGATCTTCGTCCTCGATATGGACGGTAAGGTGTTGCAGAAGATCGGCAGGGGCGGCACCGGCGAAGGCCAGTTCAACTTCCCCACGGAGTTGCGGCTGGCGGGGCAGGATTTACTTGTCGTCGACGCCATGAATTTCCGCGTGCAGGCCCTGGATCTCTCCGGAAAGTTCCAGTTCGCCATCGGGCAGGTCGGTGATGAGGTTGGCGAGATGTTTCGCCCGAAGGGAATCGGTATGGATTCCGAGGGGCATCTCTACGTCGTCGAGGGCCTCAGCGGGCGGGTCCAGGTCTTCGACCATCAGGGCCGGCTGCTCTACTACTTTGGGCAGAAAGGCTCGGGTTTCGGGGAATTTCAATTGCCGACGGGTTTGTTTATCGATTCCAAGGATCGCGTGCTTGTGGTCGATTCGTTCAATCGCCGGGTACAGGTCTTCCAGTACTTAGCGCAACAATCGGTGGCAGGTGGGCAGACGGGCAGGTAGGCAAATGGGCAGATGGGCAGATGGGCAGGTAGGCAGGTGGGCAGGTAGGCAGATGGGGAACTCTCCACTGCTGACCTGCCTATCTTCCTATCTGCCTGCTTTCTGCTTTAGTGCCGTGGTGCTGGTTTCACTCGCCGGGGTGGCGCTGGCGCAGAATGACGTCATCGGCTCCCACGACCTCTCGCCGGCCGGCACTTCGCCCGTGAAGGGCGGCCTCTCGGGTTCCTGCTGGTATTGCCATGCTCCGCACTCCGGCTTGAATGGCGCGCCGGGCGCAGCACAAATGCCGCTCTGGAACACAAAACTCTCAAGCGTCCAGGCATATACCGTCTACAAGAGTTCGACTCTGGTTAACAAAATCAACCCTTCGCCCCCTCTGGGCACGGACAGCACCCTCTGCCTGAGTTGCCACGACGGCACGGTTGCGGGATCGCCTGGCGCAACCGTCGCTTACGGCCAGATTCCAATGACCGGCAAGATGAACCCCTCGGATGTGTATGGTACCAACCTTTCTGCGACGCATCCGGTCAGCTTCGTCCTTCCTTTGCAGGCTGCTCCAGACCTGGTTACGCAGTTGACTTCCAATCCGCCTTCCACGGCGGACACCACGGGCGCCGTGCGCCTCATCAACGGAAACGTCGAGTGCTCAAGTTGCCACAATCCTCACGTACAGAAAATCGACTCGAAGACGCCGATGTTTCTCGCCATCAATAACTCCAGCAGCGCACTCTGCCTTTCCTGCCACAGCACCATCCCCAGCGCATCCGGCATGGGTCTGACGAATGTCCTGGAAGCAACCCATGGATTGAGTCGCGCCATCGGAAGCGCCCAGACCGGGGGCACAACCTCACGCAAGTCCAATCCCCTGGCCGAATGGAAGACCAGTATTCATGCCACGGCCACCAACAAGCTGGCGCCCCAACTGGCCTCTGAAAACAGCCCTCTCGCTGCGTACTCGAGTCCGACGGCACTCCGGCAAGTCTCCTTGGGATCTTACGGCTCGGTAACGCGCAACGGCTGCCTGTCGTGCCATGCGCCTCACAACGCCCAGGGAGCGGAATCACTCCTGCAGGAGATGGACGACCAAACTTGCATCACTTGTCACAACGGAAGCGCCGTCGTCTCTCCGCAGATCCCCGACGTTTTAGCCGAAATGGTGGCGCCGAAATATGGCCATGCGATATCAGTGGCCAATTCCCCTCACCGCCCGGACGAGAGCGTATTGCTGAATCAAACCATCCATGTGACCTGCGTCGACTGCCATAATCCCCATGCCTCCACTCGCGTCGCCAGCTTTACTGCCGCGCCTGGGATTCGCCCGTCGCAAGCTCTGGTCATGGGGATCAGTGCCACCGACGGCGCCACCATCGTAGATCCCGCCGTCAACCAATACGAGAATTGTCTACGCTGCCACGGTACGAGCACCGGCAAGAAAACGAGCGTCAATTTCGGCTATTTGCCTGTAAGAGTCGTTTCTGCCACCGATCCTCTGAACGTTATTCCGGAATTCGACTCGACGCTGAGGTCGAGTCATCCGGTATTCCGCGACCGCAGCAGCGTGCTCCCACAGCCCAGCCTGCTTCCCATCATGCTGAATCTGGACGGCAGGACTTCGGGACGCAGCATGGGTACGCGGATTCTCTGCACCGATTGCCACAATAGCGACGACAATCGCGAGTTCGGCGGCAACGGGCCCAACGGCCCGCACGGGTCGGCGTTCGTGCACATCCTGGAGCGGCGATATGAGTTCAGCCAGGCGCCGGTGGCCGGCAAACTCGTCACCAATCTCTTCCCCAATCCCAACTTGAGCGCCCAGGGTGGCTTGAACGGCGGCCCTTACGCTTTGTGCGCCAAATGCCACGATCTAACAAAGATCATGAATAGCCCCAGTTTCAGCGGGCATGCCCGCCATGTGGTCCAGGATGGCTTCTCGTGCTCGGTGTGCCATACGGCACATGGCATGGGCGCGCAGTCAGGGACGATTTCCGGCGAACGACTGGTAAACTTTGACATTCGCGTCGTCGCCCCGAATGGAGCCGCCCCGATCTCCTATAGCCGGGCCACCAATTCCTGTAACCTGACCTGCCATGACCACCCCCATGGACGGCAGGAAGTGGTCTCCCCCGGGAGAGTCGGCCGGATACGTTAAGAAAGTTTGAAATCTCAAATTTCAAATTTGAGATTCAGCCAAGGTTTGAAATTCTGGAATGAACGTAATTCTCATTGGCGTCAATCATCGCACCGCTCCCGTCAACATCCGTGAGCGATTGAATATCCCCGAGCCGCGCCTCCCGGATGCCGTCGCGGCTTTGCTCCGCCGGGAAGGCATTCGTGAAGCCCTTATGCTCTCCACCTGCAACCGCGTTGAAGTGTTGGCATCGGCGGAAGACGCCGCCGATGCCCAAGCGATCATCGAACAATTCCTGACGGATTACTTGGGTTTCGAACTTGCACCCTGCCAACACTGCTTTTACCACTATCGGCAGCAGGAGGCGGTGCACCATTTATTCCGTGTGGCTGCCAGTCTCGATTCGATGGTTCTGGGCGAACCTCAAATCCTCGGACAACTGAAGCGAGCCTTTCAGTCGGCGAACGAAGCCGGGGGACTGACCAGCACGCTCAAGGAAATCGTGAGCCAGGCCCTGGCGGTAGCCAAGCGGGTGCGGCGGGAGACCGCGCTGGGCGGCGCCGCAGTCTCGGTTTCATACGCTTCCGTTGAGTTGGCCAAGAAGATCTTTGGCAGCCTCGAACACAAGACCATCTTCATCATCGGCGCAGGCAAGATGAGCGAACTCGCCGCCCGTCATCTCCTTCGCGCCGGCGCCGGCGCGATTTATGTCACGAATCGCACCTACGAGCGCGCCGTGCAACTTGCCTCGGCGTTTCACGGCACCGCTGTTCCTTTCGACCAGATCTTCGACTACCTCGCCAAGGCTGACATCGTCATCAGCTCGACGGGAGCGACCGGGTACATCGTGGACAGGGTATTGGCCGCGAAGGCGCTTGCGGCTCGCCGGAACCGCCCGATGTTTTTCGTGGATATCGCGGTCCCGCGCGATATCGACCCACGGGTGCACGAACTGGACAACACCTTCGTCTACAATATCGACGATCTCCAACAGGTGGTGGAATCCAACAAGAAACAGCGCGAGCGAGAGGCCGTGTGGGCGGAAGATATTGTGAAGGAAGAAGTGCGCAAAACCATGCGCCGGCTTGCCTCACGCGACCTCACCCCTACTATCGTGGCTCTTGAGGATCGGTTAAACGCCATCCGAGAGGGCGAAATGGAACGTTTTGGAAGCCGTTTAACCGGCTTGACGGTCGAGCAGCGCCAGGCCATTGAAGCCCTCACGCGCGGCTTCCTGAACAAGGTCCTGCACGGCCCCATCAGCGAACTCAAGAGCGGCGCCGGCCTGCCGGAGCAGATGGCGCAGGTAAAGCTGGTTCAAAAGATCTTCAGATTGGCCGAAACCCGTTGACATTTGCTGCCTCCTTGCTCCGCAGGTTCGCAAGGAATCAATCCCACAATTCCAGGTAGGGCAGACCTGCCCTTCCGGTCTGCGCCACCGTTTCCGAAAAGCAGGAAAAAGGCAACAAAAAGGTTGCCTTTTCTATGGGGCTCTGCTAATCTGCAACCTGGAGGTTGCACATTATGGAAAACCGAATCGAGAAGCGCATTGAGCTGAAAGCGCCGATATCGCGGGTCTGGCGCGCCCTGACCGATCACCGTGAGTTTGGCGAGTGGTTTCGCGTCAAGCTGGAGGGCGCGTTCGTGCCCGGCCAGGTCTCGCGGGGCCACATCACGCACCCTGGGTACGAGCACGTCAAGTGGGAAGCCGTCGTGCAGAAAATGGAGCCCGAACGGCTCTTTTCCTTCACCTGGCACCCCTATTCCGTCGATCCCAAAATCGATTACTCGAAAGAAACGCCCACCCTGGTCGAATTCCGGCTCGAGGAAACTCCTGGCGGCACACTGCTTGTGCTCAGCGAGTCCGGCTTCGATAAAATCCCCAGCCATCGCCGCGACGAAGCATACCGCATGAACGAGGGCGGGTGGAGCGAACAGATGAAGAATATTGAGAGATATGTCACACCGAAGCGATAGCCGCAGGGGACTGGGACAGCGTGCGCCTGCTCACGTCTTTGCGGCGTTGGGGGACGAAACGCGGCTCCTGCTGGTGAGGAAACTCTGTGGGGGGAAGCCGCGTTCGATCTCGCAGCTCACCGCGGGCTCCAGGCTTACGCGACAGGCGATCACGAAACACCTTCGAGTGCTGGAGAGCGCCAGGATCGTGCGCTGCGTCCGCGCCGGCCGCGAGAGCCTGTTTCAATTCAATCCTCAGCCCGTGGAGGAGCTGAGGGCTTACCTCGATTTCGTTTCCGAGCAGTGGGACCAGGCGCTGGCCAGGTTGAAATCGTTCGTGGAGTCTTGACGAGAGGCGCAGCAGCAAGCTTGGCGGCGCCACTCCCTGCCCCTTCTCATCTGAGGGGGGAGTCTGAAATTCCCCTCCTTGGATAAGGAGGGGTCAGGGGTGGTTGATGCGGCAGTCTCATGCTGCGAAAATTGTGTTGATCTCCGTTGAGCTGGCTGCTTCAGCGGCAAACGCAAAGCTGCCGCGCTCCCGCATTTCGCGAGCGGCGCGAAGAAAAGCGCCCAGGGCCGCCCGGCAGAGCGCGCTGCCCACGCTCAGGCGCTTGACTCCGATCGCCGCCAGTTCCGTCACGGTCAGCTGCATGCCTGCGAGACCCACGAGCACGTTGACGGGGCGATCGACGGAGCTGACCACGGCGGCAATGTCGTCCCTCGTGGCCAGGCCCGGTGCGTACAGGACATCCGCGCCTGCTTCCTGAAAAGCCTGCAACCGCTGGACCGTGTCTCGGAGGTCCGGCCGGCCATGCAAGTAATTTTCGGCACGCGCCGTCAGCGTGAACGGAAAGGGAATCCCGCGCACCGCCGCCGCGGCGGCACGGATCCGCTCCGCAGCCCGCTCCTTCTCGTAGATCGGGCGGTCCTCTCGCCCGGTGGAATCTTCAATCGAGCAGCCAACCACTCCCGCGGCGGCCGCAAGACGCACAGTCTCGGCAACCGTCTCAGGCGCGTCGCCAAAGCCGTTTTCAAGGTCTGCGCTCACCGGCAAGCTGGTGGCGGACGCAATGGCAGAGGCATACTCCAGGCTCGCCTCGCGGCCCACCGTCTGGTCGCTCCGTCCGACCGAGAAGGCGTAACCGGCGCTGGTCGTGGCCAGCGCCTCAAACCCCAGATGCGCCAGCAGGCGCGCCGTGCCCACGTCCCACGGGTTAGGAATGATGAACGCGCCCTCACGCTCATGCAGTGCGCGGAAGGCCCGTGCCTTTTGAGCTTGCGTCGTTGCCGTCATGGCCATTCTTCCCCCCGCCTTAAGTCTGGTCGTCATTCCGCGAAAGGTTGCAGCCCTTCTCTATGAACGATGATGTTCCCAATAGAAAAGTTGCGGAGGCGCGCAAACCAAGCGAAGAAAATGCCGGGCGTTGTCATCCTGAGCGCAGCGAAGGATCCCTGCAGTCGCTCGCAAATCATTGAACTCGTAACGAACTGCCGGGATCCTTCGCTGCGCTCAGGATGACAGACGCATCGCGAAAACTGGTTATTTCCCTAATGGCTGTGCGCGCCTGGCTGACAAAAATGACCTTTCGTTTTATGCTGATCAAGCGGGCTTATACCCAAGAGGAGTTCATTCGCATGGCGCAGGAAAGCCTCTTCGGCTCGTGCCAGATCAATACCGGCCCGATAGGTTTCGAGGTGCGGTTCACAAAGCCGGCCCGCGCCGTCTAGTGGAAGCGCAGGTCGGGGTGCGAAGCCAAAGGCCGCGAATGACACGACACTCAGCAATGAAAGGTACCAACTATGGATTATCGGCAACTGGGGCATTCCGGATTGAAAGTGCCGGCGCTGAGTTTTGGCACCGGCACGTTCGGCGGCGGAAACGAATTCTTCCGGGCCTGGGGTCAAACCGATGTTGATGAAGCCAAACGCCTGGTCGCGATCTGTCTGGAAGCAGGCGCAAATCTCTTCGATACGGCGGACGTTTATTCGAACGGCTTGTCGGAAGAGATTCTGGGCAAAGCCATCGAAGGCAAAAGAAGCGAGGTGCTTATTTCGAGCAAGACCACCTTCCGCTTCGGAGATGGGCCGAACGATGTCGGTTCTTCCCGCTATCACATTCTACGCGCCTGCGAAGCGAGTCTGCGCCGCCTGGGCACGGATTATATTGACATCTACCACATGCATGGCTTCGATGCGCTGACTCCGGTGGAGGAGACACTCGAGGCGCTCGATTCGCTGGTCAGGAGCGGGAAGGTCCGCTATATCGCCTGCTCCAATTTTTCCGGCTGGCACCTCATGAAGTCGATCGCTGCCTCGGAGAGGTACGGATGGGCCCGCTACGTTGCCCATCAGGTGTACTATTCTTTGGCGAATCGGGAGTACGAATGGGAATTGATGCCCCTGGGAATCGACCAGGAAGTTGGCGCGCTGGTCTGGAGCCCGCTCGGCTGGGGACGATTAACAGGCAAAGTGCGAAGAGGCAAACCCTTGCCCGCGCAAAGCCGCCTTCACAAGACCGCTGAGCAGGGTCCGCCGATTCCTGCCGACCATGTCTATAACGTTGTGGACGCTATTGACGCGATCTCGGCCCAGACGGGCAAGAGCGTTGCCCAGATCGCTCTCAATTGGCTCTTGCAGCGCCCCACGGTTTCGAGCGTAATTCTGGGCGCGCGCAATGAAGAACAGTTGCGGCAGAACCTTGGCGCCGTAGGGTGGAATCTAACGGCTGAGCAAATCAGCGCGCTGGACGCCGCCAGTGCGATAACCCCGGTCTATCCACACTGGCACCAACGCCAGTTTGTCGAACGAAATCCCTTGCCGGTGTGACGGTCTATGAAAGCTATCATATTTGATGGAGCCGGAGATGCCTCCGTGTTGCGGCTGGTTGACGAGCCGATGCCGGAAATCAGGCCCCATGATCTTCTGGTGAAGGTTCATGCTGCCGGCGTTAACCGCGCCGACATTCTGCAGCGTCAGGGCATCTATGGCGCTCGGCCTGACTATGGCGACTCGCTCGTGCCGGGACTTGAGATCGCCGGCGAAGTCGCCGCAGCCGGACCGAAGGTGGAAGGCTACAAGGCCGGGGACCGCGTGATGGCCGTAGTGGGCGGGGGCGGGTATGCGGAGTACGCACGTGTTGACTGCGGCATGTGTATGTCCATCCCGAACCGTCTGAGCTACGTGCAGGCGGCCGCCATTCCCGAGGTGTTCATCACCGCGCATGAAGCCATGATTTATCTGGGCGAGCTGAAGCCCGGCGATTGGGCGCTGATTCAAGCCGCGGCGGGCGGAGTCGGATCCGCCGCCATTCTGCTTGCGCACGCCCTTGGGGCAAAGACCGTATTTACCGCTTCGGGGGAGGAACGCATCGCTCGCGTTGCCGCTCTGGGAGGAACGGTTGGCGTGGACTACCGCAAAGAAGATTTTGTGGCCGCAGCCATGCAGGCCACCGGTGCCCGAGGCGTGGATGTGGTGATCGATTTTGTGGGCGGGCCGTACCTGGAGCGAAATCTGCGCGCGCTTGCCGAAGGCGGAAGGCTTGTCCAAGTGGGAGTGCTTGGAGGCGCAAAGGGTGTGCTGCCGTTCGACGTTCTCCTCTACCGCTATCTTCGCATCATTGGCACCGTCATGAAATCACGCAGCCTGGAAGACAAGGTGGCCATGACGTCGCGCTTCAGCGAACGCTGGCTGGGAGCGTTCGAGTCCGGAGCACTGCATCCGATCGTTGACCGCATATTTCCTCTCGCGCAAGCGGCCGACGCCCACCGCGCGATGGAGGCCTCCGGTAATTTCGGGAAGATCGTTCTGTCGGTTCTACTCTGAAAGGCGTAGGGGTAGGGCTTGCCCTACCCGGTCGATCCGGGGACGGCAAGCCGTCCCCCTACAAGCAGGCGCCCTAAACTGCCGAGATTCTTCGCTTCGCTCAGAATGACAGGCTTGATTCAACTATTCCGCAGCGCCACCATGGGGTCGATGCGTGAGGCGCGATGCGCGGGCACATATCCGGCGACCAGCGCCACCGCGGCCAACAAACCTGCCATGCCCACAAAGGTCACGAGGTCGGTCGGGGCGGTCCCAAACAGCAGCGAAGCGATCATCCTGGCGACTGCCAACGATCCCACCAAGCCCACTGCAATTCCCGCCAGCGCCAGCCTGAGCGTCCTGCCCAGCACGCCCGCCAGCACGTGTCCCTGAGTTGCTCCCAGCGCCATTCGGATGCCGATCTCCTGCGTCTGGCGCGCAACCGTGTAGGAGATGACGCCGTAGATTCCGAGCGCCGCCAGCACCAGTCCCAGCGCGGCAAAGGAGGAGACGAGCAGCGCAAAAAAGCGCCGCGGCGAAACGGCATGATCCACAATCTGCCGGAGGGGGCGGAACTCTGTAGCAGCCTGACCTGGATTGAGCGTGCGCAGAGTGTGCATCACGCTCGCCGCCAGCGCCTGCGGCGGCAATTGGGTGCGCACCACCAACTCCGCTCCCACCGGCCCCGCCTGAGTTGCCGGAAGGTAGATTTCCAAGCCCGACGTTTCTTCCACGCTGGTTTCGCGAACGTTGGAAACGATGCCCACCACCTTGGTGTCCGTTCCGTTAATCAGTGCGATTTGCCCCATCGGGTCCCGCCCCGGCCACAGCCTTTTCGCCGCAGCCTCATTCAGGACGGCAACCCGTTCGCTGTCCGGCTTGTCGGACCAGTCGAGGTCCCGCCCCTTGCGCAGGCGCATGCCCATGGCCCCGAGGTAGCCCGGCGTCACCACATAAACAAACGCATCGGGAGATTCGTCCTTTCGATAGACTACCCCCTTGGCGCCGAGGCCCCAGCTCCGGTTTCGATCCAGTGGCAGCATGTCGGTGATGCCGGCGTCCTCGATGCCCGGAATCGCTTTCACGCGGCGCAGCATCTCCTCGAGAATCGCGCCCCTCTGTGCCGGTTTGCCTCCGTCGTCGTAATCCACGCGCAAAGCGGCGGCGCGGTCGGGCTGAAATCCCAGGTCGATATCGAGGACGCGCAGAAAGCTCCTCAACAGCAGTCCCGCTCCCACCAGCAGCACGCAGGCCAGCGCAACTTCCGATATGACCAGCACGGAGCGCATGCGCTCGTGCGCGTGGCCCTCGGTGGTTCCGTGGCCGGAATCCTTCAGTGCTTCTTGAATGTTCTTGCCTGACATCTTGAAGGCCGGCGCGAGCCCGAAAAGAACCGCGCTTACTGTCGCTACCAGTAGTGTCCACGCGAAGGCCGCACTGTCCACCCGCAGGCTGCTGAGCAAGGGCAGGGCGATGGAACCTTGATGGGCCAGGTAATAAGTCATCAACGCGGCAAAGCCCAGACCCAGCACCGCACCCGCCATCGAAAGCAGCATGCTTTCGGTGAGCAGTTGCCGGATCAATCTGCCCCGTCCCGCTCCGAGGGCGTTGCGCATCGCAAATTCCTTGCTGCGCGCTGCCGCTCGCGCCAGAGCAAGGTTTGACAGGTTCACGCATACGATCAGCAAGATCAGGCCCACCGCGCTCCACAACACCACGAGCGAGCGCCGAAGCCTGCCGCTCACGTGGTCCTTCAGCGACTGCACTCTGGCCTTGTACCCGGTGCCCCACTCCGGATGCTTCTTGCTGAAATAAAGGCGCGGAAATAGAAGGTCGGCTTCTGACTGCGTTTCGCGCACAGTACTTCCTGGCTTTAGACGGCCGATCAGAAGGAATACATTTCCCCAACCGCGCATGTCGTCCATGTTCGCGGGAACGATAATTTCCATCTTGACGCCGGGGGCAAAGACCGATCCGAAATCAAAAGTTGCGGGAAGCACACCGGCCACCGTCACCGGTGCATTATTCAGTGTGATCGTTTGCCCTACGAGGGACGGGTCTCCGGCAAGCCGCCGCTTCCAGAAGAAATAGCTCAACAGCACGGCTGGGCCGGCATTCTTCCGGCACTCATCCGCGGTGAACAGGCGGCCCAACATGGGCGCGACGCCCAGGGTGTCGAAGAAATTGCAAGCCACGTTTACTCCCGATACAGGTTGCGGTTCTCCTCTCCCCGTCAGCTTGTAGTCGGAAGGTCCATAGAAGGGAAAGTACGCTGTCACGGTCTGGAGCGAATGGTTACCTCGCTGATAGTCCTCAAACGCATCGACGGAATAGGTCGCGCAGGAAAGGCCGCAGTCTTTGGGCGGTCCTTCAATCCATACCAGCCTCTGCGGAGCTTCGAAAGGCAGCGGGCGCAGCAGGATTGTATTCACCACGCTGAAGACCGTGCTGTTGGCGCCGATGCCCAGCCCCAGGATCAGTACCGCCATCACCGTACAGGCGCGGTCCCGCCGCAAGGTGCGAAATGCGTAGCGAATGTCCTGCTTCAGAGTATCCAGCGCGGGCAGCCCCCGCGCTTCAGGTTGTTTTTGTTCCCTCATGTGTAGTTAAACGGAGGGCAGATTGCTTTTGTTCCCACATGTGTAGTTAGACGAAGGGCAGAGGCGTTAGTTAGAATTTGGGCGGCAAGATGTTTCATCCCGATGGTTGCCGCAGGAAAGGCCGGCTGTCCGTATCAACTCGCCCGAGAACTCGCGCCTTCTGTCATCCTTGACGGGTATAAGAAAAAAACCCTACGGACCTCTTTAGAGGCGCATGCGTGCAGCGAATTGAAAACAAAGGCCTTTGCGTGGCTCAGCGGTATTACTTTGCGAATAATGACTACCTGGCCCTTGACAAACGGAAAATAATAGGCTACAGTCGTGTATCTGCCCTCGACCCTTCTCGGCCGCCGGAGGGGAGCGAGAATTGGCTGACAGCAATGAAGCAGCATCTACAGCGACCGAAGGGTTTGCGCCGTTCAGAATTCCGGGAACAAAGCGAGAATGTCTATGAAAACAAACAGTCGAGGAGTTGGGAAGTCGAAGAGTTGAGGAGTTGTGAGGCCAATTCAGGAGTTCGGGTCGGATGCCGACGATTTGTCACTTCTCAACCCTCGACTGTCGACTACTCAACTTGAATTCGACGGAACAAAGCGAGAATGTTGTTGAAAACAAAAGATCGGTCCAGATATCAACCACCCCTGACCCCTCCTTATCCAACGGGGGGAATCGTATACTCCCACCCCTCGTATGAGGAGAGCTGGGAGTGGTGGGACTTTGCGACCTTTGCGCACTTTGCGCCTTTGCGTGAAACCGGGTCTGTGCCATGGAAAATCGAACGAACGAACCGGGAATGTCGATGAAAACAAAGGAACGCATTTCTGAAATCTCACCGTGGCTGCGAGTGGCGGTGATTCTGATCCTGGCCATTGTGTACCGGCCGGCGTCTGGATTGTCGTGGGGGGATCACGGTCACAAGCTGGTCAACGCGGCAGCGGTTGACAATTTGCCTCAGCCGCTCCGCTCTTACTTCGAGGCACGCAAGGTCTACCTGGTCGAGCATGCCTCCGACCCCGACTTGCTCGCCCACGATGACGCCGCGGAGCGCCCTCACCACTACACGGACCTCGACGCCGACGACGCGTACCCCTTCCCCAACCTGAAGCAGCAATTCGTTCTGCATAGGGCGGCGCCCATGTCCTGGCAGCTTCGCAACGGGGACTCGCTCTGGCAAATCGAGCGCTTCACGCTGCGCCTGGCCGATTCTCTTCAACACCGGCGTTGGCAGACGGCGGACGAGGACGCGGTTTTTGTAGCGCACTACGCTGGTGACCTTACTCAGCCTCTTCACACCCTTAAGAACTACGATGGTCAATTGACCGGCCAGAAGGGTGTTCACGCTCGCTTCGAGACCGACTTGGTGAACACCCTGGCGGATACGTGGCAGCTCAAGCCGCAGCCTGCGATCTTCTTGCCGGACCTGCGCGGCCGGATTTTCGAGGAGGCGACGGCAAGCTTCAATTGTAGAAACCTGGTCTTCGCCGCCGATCGCATCGCGGTTTCCGGCCGCACCTACCTCGATCCGCAGTACAGTGCGGCCTTCTACAAGCTGGCCGGGCCGTTGGCGGAGAAGCGGCTATCGGCCGCAGCTTCCTTCGTCAGCAGCCTCTGGTATACTGCCTGGGTTCGAGCGGGGAAACCCCCGCTGCCGGGCAAGGCTAGCCAGGCGCTAGACGCGTCTGGGCTTGATGTAGAGGCGGCTTTACGCCGCCACATGGCGAGATGAACTCGCCGCTACTTCGTCAAAGGTCTCGCGATGAGACGAAATCGGATGCTCGTGGCGGGAATTGTGCTCGTGGTTTTCTGCCTTGGGGTTTTGGTGGGCCGCCGCTCCGGACGCTCGCCCTCGACGCCCTTCACTTCGCCTGCTCCTTCTGGCGGAGAGGCCGCCGGCTGTGTTGATATCCACGATGCGGCTCCGCTGGCAGGCAAGACCGGATGCGTCTCCGGGCGCGTGCTTAAGGTATTCACGTCGAAGGGTGGCAACACCTTTTTCGATTTCTGCGAGGATTATCACGACTGCCCTTTCACCAGCGTGATATTTTCCTCTGACAAAAGCAAGTTTGGTGATCTCGAATCCCTGGCCGGGAGGCAAATTGAAATCCGCGGGCCAGTTTCCGTTTACCAAGGAAAGCCCGAGATCATTATCCGCGATGCCGAGCAGATTCGAGTCGCACCGTGACGCCTTCCCTCCTCAACTGCGGAGGGCGAACCGTTCGACCTCGGTGGGTGGTGGATTTAGAGGCTGTATGCATTGTTGCGTTGGACTGATTATGGTCGCCGCCGGCCTGTTGCCTAGCGAAGCGACGTCCGCCGTCATATGGAGTGAGACGCCGGCTGCTGTCATCCTGAGCCCGTTCGCTTCGCTCAGGGTAAACTCCGCGAAGGATCTCCGCAGTTGCTCTTCACACAGCAGCCAACCACGAACTGCGGAGGTGCTTCGCTGCGCTCAGCATGACATCGCCGCACCACAGCAGACGGCTACACCGGCTTCCCCGCAGCTTTTGCCCGGGGTCGCCGAGGCGGTTAATAAAGGTTTCGACCTGCTGTCGCGCCGTGACCCGGCAGGGGCGGAAGCCGCGTTTCGCCAGGCCATCGAGCTGCAGCCCGAACTCGAAATGGCGCACCGCGGATTGGGCATGGCTCTCCGGGCTCGGGGCCAGGATGAAGCGGCCGTGCGCGAGCTGGAAGTTGCCACGCGCCTCGACCCTTCGGATGCGGATGCGCACTACGAACTGGCGGACACGGCCTGGGGTTTGAGCCGGCAGCAGTCTGGATCGCAGGGCGCTCCAGGAACCGCCGCCCAGGACTATCGCGCTTTGGCCGCCCGCGAGTTTAAGAAACTCGCCGCGCTCCGGCCGCAAGATGCCTCGATCCGGCAAGCCCTGGCGGAACTCGACCTCGAGGCAGGACGAAAAGACGAAGCGATGGCTGAGATGCAAGAGGCGGCCCGCGCCGCTCCCGACGATGCCGCGACACACGTGGCCCTGGGCCGCGTTTATTTTTCCCAAGCCGAAGAAGAAAAGGCCGCCGCAGAATTCCAAAAAGCTCTGCAACTCAACCCCAAGGAGGGGCAGGCGTATCTGGCGATCGGCCAGATGCGGTTCTTGCAGCGGCGATACGCGCAAGCGGCACAGAGTTTTCAGCAAGCCATCCAGGTGTCCCCCAACCTCGGCCCGGCCTATGCGGGTATGGCGCAGATCTACACGCAACAAGGACATTCCGCGGAAGCGCGGAAGATGCTGGAAAAGGTCGTGGCGCTGGATCCCGAAGATTGGCAGAGCCAGTATCAGCTTGCGGTATTAATGAACTCGTCAGGGGAGGTGGGGGCCGCCACGGAACTGCTCGAGAAGGTCACACGCCAGCATCCGGATTATCTTCCGGCGCAGGAACAGTTGGTGATGGGGCTGGTGCGCCGCGGGGATCTGAGCCAAGCCAGCGCCAAGACGGATGCGTTGCTCGCCGCGCAGCCTCAGGCGGCCGAAGGCCATCGCTTGCGGGCGCTGATCCTCCGCAAGCAGCACGACCTCGAGGGAGCGCTGGCCGAGGCCGCCATGGCGCTGGGGACGGAGCCGGACTCCGCCTCCATGCTGGCGCTCGAATCGATCTCGCTGTGGGAGCTCAAGCGCAAGAAAGACGCCCTGGCTGCATTTCGCGCTGCGGCCAAGCTCGAGCCCAAGGTCGCGACGGCGGAGGTTTTCTGCCGCCTGCTGGTGTGCGACGCCAATGATATCGGCGCGGTGAGCGATTTCCTTCGCCGCAACCGCTGGGTGCTGACGCCGTCCCAGCCATAGGCTCTGTTGTAGGCTATATTAATGTAGACTTTCCGTCCCTGCGGACTTCTTGGCACCTTGCTTCCTCGATTCCCATCCAAACCGGCTTCGTGCAGTTTGGCCTTTGACAACGCCCTTCTGTGGTGGTAGGGTTGCGCCAATGGGTGCGTGTGGTGACTTCACGCGCCGGCCGCCGTTCTCGATCCAGCGCGAAGATCGCCATACGCTTTCCGAGGTGGCCATGCAAGGGACTATCAAGCGAATTATCCGTGACCGTGGTTTCGGGTTTATCCGCACTGCCGAGGGCCAGGAAGTATTCTTCCACCGCAGCAGCCTTCAGGGACTCAACTTCGACGCTTTGAAAGAGGGGACAAGCGTCGAACTTGAGGTGGAGAGAGGGGACAAGGGCCCCCGAGCTACGACGGTGCGTTCGAGCGAGTCCTAGCGCTGCGGGAGATTCCTTAACTCCCCAGCGGTCGCTTTCTTTCGGAGCAATGGCCGGGAATAAGCAGAAGGGAGAGCTGTGCCCCGTTTCTGATGCAAGCTGTCCGCGCCGCTGAGGGGGTCTCGATAATGCTGCCTCGCGCTGTGCGGCGCTAGCCGGCATGGGAGCGGGCCTCCGGGCCACGATAGGACGACGCGCCGGACATCGACCGCCGGCACAAGGCGGGGCGCTCCGGCTCCGATTCCTCACTATGACCGCTGAGCTACAGAAAGGCATTGCGTGTGCTGGGAACTGGACTCTTGATCTCGTCAAGGTCATCGACTACTACCCTCCCGAACACTCCCTCGCCAACATCACCGCCGAATCTATGGGTGGGGGTGGCTGCGCGTTCAACGTCAGCTTGAACCTGGCTAAATTCGACGGCGAACTTGATCTCTACCCTTTGGGCGTGATTGGCAACGACGCCTACGGAGACTTTCTAATCGACCAGTTTCGCCCCTATTCCCATGTCCGCCTCGAGCAGCTCAGGAGGACCAGCCGCGACGGGACGTCGTATACGGACGTTTTCAATGTCGCTTCTACCGGCCACAGGACCTTCTTTCACTATCGGGGAGCTAATCGGCTGTTCTCGCCGGACGAGGTTGACCTGGATGAGTTGCCCGTCGACTGGTTTCATTTAGGCTACCTCAATCTGCTGGACGCGATGTATCAACCGGATGAGCAGTTCGGGACGGTAGCGGCGCGATTCCTGGCTCGAATCTGCGATCGGAACATCAAGACTTCCATTGATCTCGTGTCGCTGGACAGTGACCGCTACAAGCAGATTGTCTCTCCGGCGCTGAGGTTCACGTCCTATTGCGTGATTAACGATTTCGAAGCCGAGAGACTCTCGGGAATCGCGATCCGGTGGGAAAAGGCGTTGATCCTCGCAAATCTGAAGAGGATTGCCACCCATATTCTGGGCTTAGGCGTCGAGGAGATGGTGGTGATTCACTTTCCGGAAGGAGCTTACGCCTTAGCTAAGGATGGAGGTGAGATTCTCCAACCTTCCTTGGACCTTCCCGCGAGCTATATTGTGGGAAGCACGGGCGCTGGTGACTCGTTTTGCGCAGGCGTGATTTACGGGCTCTCGAAGGGATGGAGCCCCGAAAAGACGCTCCGTTTCGCCACCTGCGCCGGAGCCATGAACCTGAGCGACCTGACCACCACGGGCGGAATAAGGCCCTGGGCGGAAGTCCTCGAGATGGAAGGGAAATTCCCTTACCGGGGGCTGGCTTAAAGGCTCGCAGTTCGCCGCCTGTCTCGTGCGGGACGAGCCTCTCCTCCAGCCCTGGCGAAGTTGGACCTCGAAGCCTGAGGGGTTGCTGCACTCCGGGATTCGCTTACTGCACTCGTCGGGCCGGATCAGAGCCGGGAGGCGGAGGAGGCGCTGCCATCAAGCCCAGACCTTGCAGCAGCATTACCGTCCGCTGCGCCGCTGCCCTCCAGACGAGCTGGCAACCTTCTCCCTGACAGTTCTGCACGTAGACGTCGCCGCCGGAGTATTCGAGGCTGCAATTCTTGAAGGTGCAGTTGACGAAAACCCCATCATCCAAGACCAAGTGCTGGTTCTCGAAAACCTTGTTTTCGTGTCGAGTCATGTGAAGACGAGGCTACCACTACCCGGCCCTGGCCGCAAGCTTGGGGTCGATGTATTTTCGGGCTCATTGAAATCGGCCTCTCTACAGCCATCCGAAGGTCCACCAGACAAGGATCGCCGCCCGGAGGCGAGGCAGAGTCGCCTCCACGATTCTTGTCAAGAGTACAAGCCCGATGGACGCATCATCTGCACCTTGACTTTCCTGGGCGAGGAAAGCGACGCCTGCACACGCGCCTTGAGCCGTTGCAGCGCCTCCGCGTGAAGTTGTGAAACGCGCGACTCATCCACGGCCAGACGGGAGGCAATCTCTTTCATGGTGAGATCGTGCTGGTAGTAAAGCGTCATAATAAGCTTCTCCCGTTCGGGCAGACGCTCCAAAGCGCGGTTCACCAGGTCGCGTTGCTCGCGGCGATAACAGAGGTCGAACGGATCCTCGGTCAGTTGACGGACCGGCAGGCGGCTCTCTTCTCTCACCGGCAGCTTGGCTGCGGCTGCCGCCGTCTCGGAATTCTGCAACGCGTCAAAGCCCAGTGAGTGCACCTCTTGCGCCCAGCGGTGCCACACTCTTAGGCTAATGCCCAACGCCCGCGCCACTTCCTCGCCTTGCACGGGGCGGCCCAGGCGAGCTTCCAACTCACGATAGGTCTTTTCCACTTTTCTGACCCGGCGCCGCATATCGCGGCTGGCAGGGTCAAGACTTCGCAGCGCGTCCAGGATGCCTCCACGAATCCTGTGCCGCGCGTAGCTTTCAAGTTTTACCCTCCTGGAGGGATCGAATTTCCGCAGTGCGTCTACCAACCCGAGGGTTCCGGCCCCCACCAGGTCGTCCATTTCCACATGAGGCGGCAAGTGGTGACGCATCTCGAATGCCACGCGCTTGACCAATGGTGCCATCGCTAGTAACAAATTCTGACTTTCTGCGTCTTGCCTGCCTCTGCTCCCCTCATCCGCTTTTCGCGTGAAAGAAGGCGAAGCTGAAATAGGGGAAGCACCTGTCTCTCCGCTTTGCACACTCGGCAGGCCGCTTGCGACTGAACTTTGAAAGGATGCCGGCTTCGGCCGGCGGCTGCTGTTTCCCGTTCCTTCCTGTTGCATTGCCATGACAGACCTCGCTCGTTAGCTTTGCGCCACGAGAAAGCTTTAGCGGGAGCTCCGTGTTGAGCGGCGACGCGGATTTCTGAAGGTCGCATCTGCTCGGACTCGACACTTCACCACCGGCGCAAGAGTCTGGCTCCTACGCAACCCCCACGCTGACTTGGTTCGTGAGACCGTGGCGCTGGCATTGGAAATTGCATTTCTCATGCCAGCTCGCCGGGGCTAACCGGCAACCGTTGTCGGGCCTTACCTGCCACGCCTCGCCTTAGCGTGATAGCGTAGTCCATGAGGCTTAGTCGCAAGCTAGGAAGGCGCTCGCTTCCAGGTCATAGACCGGCGATTAAGATCGAAGTTTCAAGGGCATAGCAGGTTATGGGGACCGCAGGAAGCAAACTGAAGGAGGGCTCGTTCTAGCCTCAGAATTGCAGAGGCGGCGTGTCGTGGGGCGGCACTTCGAGGCCCGTTCGTTTCTCCTCCGGCAAAACAGGCGTTCGCCTGCGCGTCGGCTTCAGTTCCAAATCGGAAACCATCCGGGCTCCGAAGATCTTCCCTATCTCATCATCGACAAGTAAGCGCGTTATCGTGAGGGCAATCGCCGATTTCGGCATCGTTTAAAGCCTCGCTTCAACCCAGCCGATACTAGTTTTGGTTGTGGGATGAGGCTGGGCGATGTGCAGTGAGTGCGCGCGACAAGTTTGCAGCACTCAGAAAGCGCACGAGATCCGCAATGCGGCTCCAGCCCCCAAAAGTCGCAGGCCGGCAGCAAGCGGAAGTTCAAGGGGAACCGGGCGTGAGGCTGGCCTGAGCGAAAAACGGGATTTGGGCAGAGCGACTTGTCGGACAGCTTAGCTACAAGTCAGCGGGCGCATGGGCAGGTTCCAAAATGGGAAGTGGTTTCCCGATTTGGAAAAAGCCCGCGCTTTTCTTAGGGGATGATCATGCGGGACCGATGCAGAGCCAAACCAGACAGAAACAAGGGAGAGGACGTCGCGAAACCGCGGTCCCAGGCCGCCGAGAATCCAAGTCCACTTCCCCAAGCGCTCAGTCGTGTGGATGAATCCTCGGTTTCAGCCATGGCTCCGGGGGATATCTTTTTGATTGATGAAATGGCGGCCATAAGTTCATATCCCGAGCCTGCCTTCCATGCCATCCTTGCCTGCCCGCTGTGTGGGAGCCAAGTGCTGATTTCCACCGCGCAGTATTTAGGGTTCGCTCCGATCCTATGTGCGGCCAGAACCTGCCCAGGCTTTTTCAGAATCGTTGATGACGGACGATTCGTTTATCTGCCCGTGAATTGACCCCCACGAGATTGCAACAGCAGAACCGCCCGCGCAACTCAGGCGCGTCACCTTCTGAAACGATCAAGCCGCAGGGGCAGCCCAGGTCCGCATAGGCGCTAGATGAAGCGTTGCGACAGGGTCCCGAAGGGACCCAACATCATTAGCCGTAGGTGGAACCTACGGTAAACGCCGTTCCAACGTATTCAATTCAACCCCGGAGGGGTTGAATTCGACCCCTTCGGGGTCGCTGAGATACTCAATGTATGCCTTCTCGTCCGTAGGTTTCACCTACGGCTAATGACCTTCATGCCCTTCGGGCATGTTTGGCGGCCCCGCCAGACCTTAATCTAGCGCCTATGGCCCAGGTCCGCCGCCCCCCTTGCCGCTTTGCTAATTCCTGTCGTAGCGCCGCCCCGTGCCAGCCACTATTCGATCAGAGCGGATTTGGTTTATGCTAGTGCATCACCAATGGAGGCTCACGTGAGTCGAGGCTGTTCTGTCGTTCTATGTGTTCTGGCCGCTTGCGCGGCGGCGAATTACGCGCGAGCGCAGCAGTACTCGCCGGCGTTATACCAGGAGATGCGCTGGCGACTGATCGGGCCGCACCGTGGCGGCAGGACGCGCGCGGTGGCCGGAGTGCCGGGCCAGCCCAATGTCTTTTACATGGCGCAGGTCAACGGCGGCGTCTGGAAGTCGGACGACTACGGCCGCACCTGGGATCCGATCTTCGACGACCAGCCGACGCAGTCGATCGGCGCCATTGCCGTCGCGCCCTCCGATCCCGACGTCGTCTACGTAGCTAGCGGTGAGGGTTTGCAGAGGCCGGATCTCTCGGTCGGGGATGGTATCTACCGATCCTCGGATGCAGGCAAGACCTGGACCCACCTCGGGTTGCGCGATGGGCAGCAGATTCCCGCTCTGGCCGTGGATCCCCGCGACCCGAATCGTTTATTTGCGGCGGTACTCGGCCATCCCTATGGTCCCAACGAGGAGCGAGGCATTTTTCGCTCTGTAGACGGCGGCCAGACCTGGCAGAAGGTCCTCTATAAGGATGAGAACACGGGCGGCTCGGACATTGAGATAGACCCCTCGAATTCCGATGTGCTTTACGCGTGCCTGTGGCGCGCGCGCCAGGGACCCTGGGAAGACGGAAATTCGTATGGCGGAGCGGGGGGCGGGATATTCAAGTCCACCGATGGGGGCGACACGTGGAATAAACTCGCCGCGGGCTTGCCCGAGGACTTGGTGCAGGCTTACATCGCGATCGCGCCCAGCCAGCCCAGCCGGCTTTACTCGAGCCTCGCCGATACCCACACGACGCACATCTACCGCTCCGATGACGGCGGAGAGCATTGGACTCAAACCACCACCGACTCACGGCCCTCGGTGCGTATTGGTGGCGGCGATTTGGCGATTCCCGCGGTCGACCCGAAAAATCCTGACGTGGTCTACACCGCCAGCATCGTTTGCTGGCGGTCGACTGACGGAGGCAAGACGTGGACGGGGATTCGCGGGGCGCCCGGCGGCGACGACTACCAGAACCTGTGGATTAATCCCAACAACCCCAACACGATTCTGTTGGTGAGCGACCAGGGCGCGATCGTGACGGTGAATGGCGGGGAGACCTGGAGTTCCTGGTACAACCAACCGACGGCGCAACTCTATCACGTCATTGCGGACGATGCGTTTCCCTACCGCGTATACGGAGGACAGCAGGAGAGCGGCTCGGTGGGGATCGCAAGCAGGGGTAACGACGGTGAAATCACCTTCCGTGAGTGGCACCCGGTGGGCGTTATCGAATATGGTTACGTCGCGCCCGACCCGCTACATCTCAACATTGTCTACGGGGCAGGCCGCAGTTCAGTATCGAAGTTCGATTGGACAACGGGACAGGTTCAGGACATGACGCCGATTGTGATCCGTGGCGAGAAGTACCGCACCGATCGCACCGAGCCGATTGTATTCTCGCCTATCGATCCGCACGTCCTTTACTACGCAGCCAACGTGCTCTTTGAGACCCGAAACGGCGGCGAGTCGTGGCAGACTATCAGCCCCGACCTCACCCGGACTCATCCGGGCATTCCGGCAAGCCTGGGCGATCTGGCCGCAAAAGACGAGTACGCAGCCAAAGTGCGGGGCGCCATTTACGCGCTTGCCCCGTCGTTCAAGGATATCAACACGCTCTGGGCCGGGACCGACGACGGGCAGATCTGGATCACCCGCGATGGCGGAAAGAAATGGAGCGACATTACTCCTCCGGAGTTGATTCCGTGGAGCAAGGTAACGCAAATCTCAGCTTCGCACTTCGACAACCAGACTGCCTTTGCCTCCGTCAGCCGCTTCCGGATTGACGATCTGCGCCCCTACATCTACCGCACCCAGGACGGCGGGAAGACCTGGCAGAAGATAATCACGGGCCTGCCGGATGCCGGCCCGGTGGACACGGTGCGCGAGGATCCGGTGGCAAAGGGGCTGCTGTTTGCGGGCACAGAGAATGCGGTCTGGGTATCGTTCGACAACGGTGATCATTGGCAGTCTTTGCAACTGAACCTCCCCCACACCTCGATGCGTGACCTGTGGATTCACAAGGACGATCTCCTGGTGGGTACGCACGGCCGCTCGATGTGGGCGCTCGACGACATTACTCCTCTGCGTCAAATGGCGGCAGCGGCGAACGCTCCCGTGTTCCTCTTCAAACCGGCCCCCGCTTATCGTGTGCGGCGCGACACAAACCCGGACACGCCCCTGCCTCCTGATGAGCCGGCCGGCCAGAATCCCCCGGACGGTGCGATCATCGACTATGTTCTTGGCGATGCTGTAGTCGGTCCGGTCACCCTCGAGATTCTGAACGCAGCGGGTAAGCCACTACGCCGCTTCTCGAGCGACGATAAGGCGCCGTTCACGCCCGAAACGCTGCGGCAAACCTTGGGGATCCCAACTTACTGGGTTCGAATGCCCAGGATCCTCTCCAACACACCGGGCATGCACCGCTTCGTGTGGGACCTGCGCGAGACTCCCCCGCAGTCTTCAGAGTACGGGTATCCGATCTCAGCCGTCCCTCACGACACCCCGCGCGAGCCTTCGGGCCCGCTTGTGTTGCCCGGGAGATACACCGTCCGGCTGACTGCCCAGGGCAAGACTTTGACCGCGCCTCTGAACGTGATCATGGATCCGCGCGTCTTAACGCCCCCTGCCGGTTTGCGACAGCAGTATGAGGTTGAATCCCGTCTCTTGGCGATGATTGACGAAAGCTTCGAGGCGCGCGCCGAGTTGAGCAGTCTTGACCACCAGCTCGATGCGCTCTCCAAGCAGGCGCAGGGTTCTGTGGCGGATGCGGTGAGCGCGCTTCGCGCCAAGGAGTCTGCGCTCTTGGGAAGCCGGCCGGGACGCTTTGCGCCAGCGCCTTCCGCGGCGACGCTTTCCCGCGTGGCAGGTGAAGCCGGAGGGCTTTACGGCCAAGCCGGTGGCGCGGACGTGGCGCCGACCGCGACGCTGATGGCCGCGCTGGCTGAGGTCCAGAAAGACTATGGCGAAGTGATGGGGCGCTGGAAAGCGATTAAGTTTAGAGACCTCCCCGCACTTAACAGTCAGTTGAGCGCCGGCGGGCTTGCCGTGATCAAACTACAGGCCGAGCCTGAGCCTGCTTCCGAGTCCGAAAACGAGGAGTGAGCGATCTCGCCACCTCGGGGACTCTCTGTGATAACGTTGCAATGCTGTCATTCCGAGCGGAGCGACCGCCCCGATCTGTCATTCTGAGCGAAGCGAAGAATCCGCAGTTCCGGTCCGTGGCGAACAAATGCAGATTCTTCGCTTCGCTCAGAATGACAGACTTTCGACTGCAGTTCCCCCGAACATCACCTCATTCCCGCGCAAGCGGGAATCCATTGGACCGACAATGGGTCCCCGCTTTTGCGGGGACGACGCTGATTTTCATTGCCGCGGGTGGGCCACAGGCCAGGCTTATCAAAAGCGCCTAAGGATGACAGCCACAGGCGTTTTTCAGCGTACGAGCAGCGGCTAGTTGGCTTTCTCTGGCTTATCAGTCGCCTTCCGAGGTCCCTTAACTTCGCCGGCCAGGTGTATCACGGCAGCGGCGGCAACGTATTGAACAGTGTCCTTTTCATCATCCATCGAGGGCTCAATCGTCGTTAGAAGTTTCGGATCATCTCGCATGGCAATGGCCTTCAGGCTCGCGATTCGGACGAAATAACTGCGATCAGTGAGCGCGTCAATGAGCGCATTACGCGACTCGGGATCGGGATCCTTGGCGAGCACCTGCGCCGCCGTAGCGCGTATTTCGTCGGAGCCGTTCTTGCTGATCAGCTTATAGGCGGATACGCCGAATCCCGCGAAGGGCACGAAGCCCAGGCCTGTTTCAACCCCGAATACGGCCAGCTTCTTCGGATCGTCCAGGTTTGCGCGTTGCTGGGCAATCAAGCCGCGTCCGGCTTTGCGCTGGCCGGTCAGCACGGCATAGTAAACGTCATAGGCCCTGTGGTCGTGCATGAGCAGGAGAGAATGGGCGGCCGAGAGCACGACGACAGGGTCCTTGTCTGAGAGCGCCTCGTTCAGTTTTGGGATCGAGCGCGAGGAGCGCATGTCCCCAAGCGCCAGGGCAGCGGCGGAACGCACTCGAGGGTTGTCGTCACTGAGGGCTTTTTCAGCCATTGTCCGTGCCCGGGCATCGCGCGGCAGCAATCCCAGGGCTTCAACAGCATCGGCACGCTTTATGGCGTTCTTTTCTGCGACGCCGCCGGCAAGGATGTTCCATGCCTTTTCCTTCGGCTCTGTCGCGCCGCAAAGGCTGCACGCGACAAGGAGGCCCAAACCCAACATGAGGAACGATACCTCAGATACTCCTCCGCTCCAGTGCGCCGCCGGGTGTGCCGTTACTCGATCCTCGAAGCTGTGTTGGTCAAGTTCATTTAGCCGTCGATTCATATGCCCGCACCTCCACTCCACATACATCATAAGACTTTGGATTCCCAATCGTGCCCGCAACCTGTTCGTTGGAGCCGGAAGGGCGGGGCTTCAGCCCCGCCGCTGATCCCGCGACGTAAGAACAGGGCTTCAGCCCCTGGAGCGACCCGGTTTCAGGGCCTAAAGGCCCTTCCAACCCCGCGCCCACATGTGGCGGGGCTAAAGCCCCGCCCTTCCGAGGGCCATTAGGAATTGCGCTTATTACGCCGACTAAGCACTAACCCGCGTCGCTCTGGAACGCCCCGCTACTTCAATATTACATCCGCCTGGGAAAAATTGGCTTGCGGATTGAAACCCGCTAAAATGGTGCGGTGGCGCCCACATTCCCTTATCCTTGTCCGCCGGAGCGGCTAAACACGCGTGCATACGTCTGCCGCTCCCTTTTCTTGTTGCTGGCCCTCGCGCTACCACCCTCCGCGGCGCAGGCGCAAGATCCGCGAGGGGCCATGGTCGGCGTCGTTCAAGAATCGACGGGCGGGCGCGTCCCAGGAGCTGCCATCGTGGCTCGTGAGGAGGGCACTCGACTCGAGCGGCAGGTCACCGCCGGCCCGCTCGGAGAGTTTCGCCTCGACGGACTTCCCCCGGGCAACTATCAGGTGATCGTCGATGCACGGGGCTTCGCGGAAGCCCGAGCGGAAGTGGCAGTGGTTGTCAGTTCGGTGCGCGACGTCATCGTTACCCTGCAACCGGCGACGCTTGCGCAGAGCCTGGAGGTGAAAGGCCAAGCCTCTTCCGTTACAACTCAAGCTCTCGATACCACCGGGACCATGCATCAGGGCGCGGTCTCAGCTCAGGACCTGCGGGAGATTCCACTCGCGCATCGCAGCTTCGCCAATATGGCCTACCTCGTTCCCGGCACCGAACCCGTGGAGCCGTCCGACCCCACCAAGGCCCGCATCACGGCCGTTTCTTTCGGGGGGAGTTCGGGCCTCAACGTTCAACTCTCCGTTGATGGCGTCGACAATTCCGATGATTACATCGGCGGCTTTCTCCAGAATTTTTCGCCTGACACCATCCAGGAATTTGCCGTGCGTACCTCGCAGGAGGATGCAGATACTGGCCGCACGACGGCAGGCTCCGTGGTGATCGCCACCAAGCGCGGCACCGATCAATGGCACGGAGATGGGGCGTTTTATGAACGAGCGGCAAGCTTGAATGCGCGTTTTCCGATCGATAATCCCCCTCCAAACCCCAAGCAGCCCTTCTCGCGCCAGAACTACATCGGCGCGTTGGGCGGGCCGATCCAGAAACAGAAGGTCTGGTTCTTCTCCTCCCTTGAAGCTGTCCACGAAGACGCCAGCATCGCCTACAGTCCCGCCAGCGTCACGCAATTCGACGCTCTGGGTTCCCTGGCGGCAGAGGGATTGATTCCCGGAGTAACCTCGATTGCCGTGCCTCCCTACGTGCGCGTGCCATTCCGCGACTATATGGGCACGACCCGCTTCGACTGGACGGAGTCGTCGCGCTCCCAGTGGTTTCTGCGGGCGGCAACCGACAATTACAACACTCGTAACGACCTGGTCCAGCAGGCCACGCTGCCATCGACGGGCGCCACCTCAGTCTCACGCTATTGGAGCTTTGCCCTGGCCAACCAGTTCACTTTCAGCTCGACTTGGCTCGGTTCGCTAACTATCGGCGCCGGCCTGCTGCACCACACCGAATCGCGCAATGTAAATCTGGGCTTCGCCCTGGCCTTTCCCTTCAGCTCGACCTCGAGCTCCATTTCCGGATTTGAAACTTTCGGTGACAACCAATTCGTAACGCCCATCACCGCCTTCCCGGTGCTGCGCGATCAGGAGAAGTACCAGGTCCGGTACGACGTGAGCCATGTTTCCAGCCGTCACGCGCCGCGGTTCGGGGTGGACCTGATCCATGAGCCGGTGATGAGCGGTGCGCTGGCGGGGACGGCAGAGAATCTCAGCGTTTTTCCACTCAATCCGACTGTCTATCTTGGCGAGCCTCAGCAGTTCTCGGTGGACCTCTCCTGCGGTCCCACGGCTACGCCGGGCACGACTTGCACGGACACGCCCGCCGCCAATGGGAGCTTCTCGCAGAACCTGCAACGGCTGGGGTTTTACGTGGAAGATTCGTGGCACCTGAATTCGCATCTGGTTGCCAATTATGGCTTGAGGTACGACACGACGTTTGGCCTTCTTGAGGCTTCGGGCCGCTCTCAATTGCAGAACCCCGCGTTCATGACTCTCCAGGCTTTGCAGATTCCCTTGAGTAACGCTGCGCCCCACGACTACCGCGGCGCCATCGCGCCCCGCTTGGGCGTTGCCTATTCTCCGGGAAGAAGCGGGGCCACAGTCATCCGCGCCGGAATCGGCAAATACTACAATGACCTGGCGCAGAATGGCTGGGTGACCGCTTTCCAAGCGGTTAATGAAGCCCCCGGCAGATGCGTCAGCTTAGGCGACCCCGGTTGCATACCCGGCGCGGCCGCGGGTGGCGCCGGGGCCCTCATCGATCCGCACTACAAGACGCCTTACGCGCTTCATTCGAGCGCGGGCATCGAACACGCTTTCAACTCGAAATGGAACCTGTCCGCCGATTGGGTCCACGAACAAGGGGTTCATTCCTACGCGCGTTATCAGTACCAGGCAGGATTCACGCTGTTCTCGCCGCTGTTCCCGGTCTCGGACTCGACCAACCAGATGAATAACGTCCCCAACTTAACCGTGTTCCGATCCGACAATCGCTCGCGTTACGACGGCATGATGATCCACCTGCAAGGAAACGTGTCGGGGCGGTTCAACCTTGTGGCGAACTACACGCTTTCTAAGGCCAAGACGTGGGGCTGCGTACTGGGAGAGCTTTTTGACTACGTGGATGGCGTGTGCGACCCGCTGCACGCTTTCGGCGCAGGGGATTTCGGCCCCTCGGGTGAAGACGTGACGCATCGCCTGGTGGTGGCAGGCATCTTCCACCTGCCAGGCGGCCTCGAGACATCTCTCCTCTCGCAGGCGGAAAGCGCTCGGCCCATCACCCTGACCACGCCGATGGACGTGAATGGCTTCGGAGATTCGCTCGACGATCGCGCCGTGGTGAACGGAGTGCAGACGTCTCTCGACGAGTTTCGCGGAACACCTTATATCCAAGTGGATATGCGGGTCAGCCGGCCCATCACCCTAGGCGAGGGCTGGGTTGTCATGCCCTTCATCGAATTCTTCAACCTTTTCAACCGAAACAACCCCGGCGCCAACTACGTCACCAACCTCGCAGCTCTGCCCACACCCGTAAACAACCTCTCCAATGCCACGGCATTTTGCCAAAACTCGGCCTGCACCGAGACGACTCCTATTTCGAATCCCAAGCAACTGCTGGTTCCTTCCGGTGCGTTGGGAGATTTCTTCGGACCCGGTACCACGGTGGGAATCCCCTTCGCCGCACAACTCGGCGTGCGGGTCACATTTTAGCCGTGCCTGCGACTGCTCAGATCGTCGAGTCGAGCAGTCGAGAGTTGAGAGTCGAGGAGTGACAAATTGTCGCTGCCCGGCCCAACCCGTCTTGATTTGGCTTCGACTTCTTGACTTCTGAACTCCTCGACTCTTTGTTTTCATAAACATTCTGGCTTTGTTCCGCCGTTTTCAATGCCTCCAACCGGTTTCGCGCCAAGGCGCAAAGAACGCCAAGGACACAAAGTCGCACCACCCCCAGCCCCTCCTCAACCGAGGAGGGGAGCCCGCGATTCCCCTCCTTGGATAAGGAGGGGCCAGGGGTGGTCGATTTCCCGGCCGATCCTTTGTTTTCATATACATTCTGGCTTTGTTCCGTCGAGTTCGAGTCGAGAAGTCCAGAGTTGAGAGTCGAAGAGTGACAAACCGTCGGCGTCCGACCTTCAGCCGCTTGCTTCGGCTTCCCAACTCCTTGACTACTTGACTCTGAACTTCTCGACTCTTTATTTTCAACAACATTCTGGCTTTGTTCCCTCGATTTTGAAGAGGAATGATGGCTCGGACCTGAATCCCGCGGACATTGTCCCTGCGTCGCATACCCGCGAACCCGCACATTCCTGCAACGCTGTGCGGATTCTCGCCAGAGTTTCGATCCAGTGCGATCCAACAACAAGCATCCATCAGGCAACCTTGAGAGTCCAGGAAGGCAACATGGAAACGGGAATGTGAAACAGGAACTGTGCGAGACTGTGGCTCGACATGTTTCCGGCGGAGACTGACCTTCTGTGCAACCTCACCCTTCAACTATAGACTATCATGAAGTATTTGTCAAGTGCTGATTAAGTTAATCCCACCGATTACACTATCCCGCCCGGATCAACCTCAGGCGCTGTCCCGACCATTTGCTACTGGCTTCCGGGAATACGAGGAGCTTCCCGGCTGTCCGAGGCTTTCGTTTACACTTGGACGGGCTAACGGTACCTGGGATTAACGGTATGTGGTACCCTTTCTCTGGTCGAGGGGGTTAAGGCCGCGTGGTTGATTTTGCAGTTAGCGGGTACGTGACCTCGCCATCAGTCAAGGTCATTAGTAGTATGCCGTTCTTTTTAATCCAGTAAAATGGAATGTTCTTTCTGTACCGTTGCGGGTATGGGTCAGGGTAGTCTGCAAGCCACTTTGCAAAGAATTCCTTCATTGAGTTGCCGTGCGCGTAGCGGAGGTCTACATGTCGTAAGTTGTCCTTGTGATCGAAAAACAGGTGCCCGACCTCCGTGTCTCTCTTCAACTTATCTTTCCCTGTGTTCTTGTGGTATTGGTACTCATAGTTACCTCCGTCAACGGCCGATTTTACCTCGTATTCCGAGAGATCGATGCCGCCGGCCAATTTCTTGCCAACGTCACCTCAGCACGGTCGAAGCGAACACCCCCAAGGGGCTGACCTGGCCGCGCGTGGAAGACTACCTGGGGTGCCGCGTCCGGTCCGCGTGCCGCCGCGCAGCCGCCGCATAGCTTACAGTCACAGGCAGGCCTCGGTGCCACGCTAACAATTCCTTCGCTGTCAGCCAAGTCGGCGGAGGGCAACTGTCGGTTTCCTCAGAAGGAATAAGGCCGGCTCGTGCCCGCACGACTGACTCCGGCAGCCTGATCGATACTCGCCGGCGCTGGCTCATCATTCTGCGCCGCGTTGCTTTCTGCATGGGTGGCTGCAAATGCCTAGTCATTCTCTGCTCCGTAGTGCTCCTCATAACTTTGTCCTCCAGCTTACCTGGATTGTCTTTTGCTCGACCCTGTTAAAGAGTAGTCGTCCGTTCAACGGGTCTTGATACAACTCGTGAAATGGATTCTCCTTGAAATTCTTTACAACAAATAGGAAGAATCTACTCTTAAGTAGAGAGGCGACACCGTGTTCTTTGTCGGTCAGGGCGATACTACCGCTGGATTCGGTCATTCCCTTGACCTCAACTCCGTAAAAGCTGTTCGTCGTAGGGAGCCTGAAATCGAACCCGCATCCAAGCTTGGTGGTGTCTTCGAGTTCCAGGTCTTTAAAGAATGTAATTTGTCTGTAGACAGATTTGAAATACTGCTCCGCGGCTTGTCCCGTAACGAGCCTTTTCGCGAAAGAGCGGTCCTCCCCTTGTTGCTTTTCAACTTCCTCCATTAACAGTTCGAGATCATGTTCCTTATAGATAATGCGCTGGAGCAGGTTCGTGAATTTCTCGAGATCGAGACCGCCGAACGTGTCGAAGATAGCTTTGCAGTACCCGCGTATCGGCCTCTTGTGCCATCCCTTCCGCCGGTTCGGAAATAACGGATCAAATTCGTCCCTGTAATTCTTAATCGACGCCGGCCGAACTCCCAAGGCAGCGCCGATTACATTGAAGGCCTCCACGAAGCCATCGAAGCCAAGACGCCGCAGGCCTTCAAGGTCGAATTTTGAGAGGTAGAGCCCTGCCAGAATGGATTTTTCTCGCAGTGAAAGGGCTTTCATGGGTCCCTAAGTTGAGGAATTATTTTGGCGACCGAGCTTTCAAAAATACGCTCCGCGCGTTTGGTAACTGGAAGGTTCCTGGTTCTTTCTGCGCGGATTTGGCACTCCCAAACAAGCAGAGATTTCCACCCAAGACGGTGCAGTTCTCTCCGAATTCGTCTGTCTCTGTTGACATTCTTAGCTCTCTTGGTTCTCCAGTAGGCTTGGTTCGAGCTGGGGAGCTTGCCGCTGCATGAGTGCCCGTGCCAGAAACAGCCATGCACGAAGATCACCTTATGTAATCGGCTGAAAACCAAGTCTGGATGACCCAACAGGGCTTTCGAGTGTAGTCGGTAACGAAATCCCAAGCTAGACACTAGTTTGCGGACTGCGACCTCCGGCCTCGTGTCCTCCGAACGAACCCGGCGCATTATTTCGCTACGCTTTGCTGGCCCGAATACATCCATTACCGGAAAATCTTACCCAGCAATTCCTCGGTTGTCCAGACATAATCCTCGAGGCTCGCCGCCGGCGCAGAGCGAAGCTCTGCGTCTTGGCGCGTTTCCAAACTCTGAAGCCGCAGAGCTTCGCTCTGCGCCAGCCGCGCTACAACTTGCGGGGGCCGGGGTTTCCGGAGCGGTTCACCGCCACCACGGCGTAAGGTCCTTTGCGGTGGTGGTCAGGCCCGGAATCGATGTACTCCGTAACTGCGGTGGATCCGATGCGAACACCGTCGTGATAGATGCGGTAGTAGCAGAGGTCCGGTTCGGCGCTGGGCGTCCACCGCAGCCGGTTGGCGCTCGCGGTGGCGCCGCTTGTACGCGTGTCCTGAATTGCTTTTATCTCGAGACCCTTGACTGCGGCTGGAGTGTTGTCGTCATAGGCCGTGGTGTAAACGGCGAGCGTTGCCGCCTCGACAGTGTCTGTCAGTTTGCCATCGCTGGGCGCCACTTTGCCTACCGGTTCTTGCAGATCGCCGTCGTCCGTCGTCGGGATGTGGCTCGGGTCGTACGAGTATTTGCGAAAGGGCCTCGAATCCTGCAAGTCGCCAAGGCGGATGGAAATGCGCGCGGCCTGCGACTGGCGATTGAGAACCGCGATCGACCAAGTTTTCCCCTCATCATGTTGCAGGGCCGCCACGCGAACTAAGTCCTCTTCGCTTTCCACCTGAAAGACCGTGCCCGGCCCGCGGAAGAATTTGGTCAGCAAGCCATACGAATAGTAGGGCGCGCGGGTTAGTGCGCCGTTGGTAAGCCACTTGAAGACTCCCCAATGGTTGATGCTGTGCTCTTCCGGGCGGTCGGGATAATCGTTGAAGGTCCAGTACCCCATACTATAGACTCCGGCGTTGATGGCCGCCATGGCGGCTTCGGCAAGCTGCAAGCCGGCCATCCCCTCAAGCGGCGTATCGAAGTACTTGCAGGCGTCCCAGCGGATGCCGTACTTCAAATCAAAATATTGAGCGGGCCCAAATTCACCTAAAATGAAATCCTTGCCTCGGCCTTTAGCAAGGCCCACGGCCCACTGGCAGCGCCCGAGAAACCATTTGTAAAACCCCAGGTTGTCGGGAGCTTCCTCGTTGATATAGTGATGCCCGCCGTAAACACCCGTGATATCGTCCATATTCTTGCTGGCCCAATCCAGGGTCCCCCAATATCCGACCGGCGAGGCATCCGTGGCGAGAAGCTTAATGCCCAGCGAGCGGCGCTTGATCTCCTCAGCGATGGCGGCATGGTAGGCGCGGTAGCGAGGCAGATCGTTGTGCATGTCCGCCCATTCGATGAGCGAAAGCTCGTTGGTGCAGCAGTACCATTTGAGGTTCGTAGCGCCGGCGTTCTGCAGATACTCGAGATCGTCCGCTACCGCCGAGGCGTAGGACCGCAAATCCTCGTTGCTGTTGGTTTCCTTCAGTCCGCCGGTGGTGAGGTAGATTTCAGTGCCGGCGCCTTCTTTCATCATGACCATCTGCCGCGCCAACGCAGCCAGGACCTTGGGATCTCGAGTCCCCGGCTGATCCGGCAGCCAGCTATGAAAAATGCGCGCGAAGCGCGGATTCAACTCGCGCCAGCGCTTGGCCAAAACCTGGTCCTCGAAATCCTGGGTGGCATCCGCGAGGAGCATCTGGGCGTGAAACCCCACGCCTCCGAAGCCCGTCCGCACAGGGGCCGGCGCGAGAGAGAACTCCGCAACAGCCGGCGTCTGGACTGCCGGTGCCGCCGGAGGCGGGCTGAGAGCATCCGCTCTCGGTTCTGCCTGCGCCGCCTTGGACAAGGCACCCAGCGCCGTTGCACTCGCGAGCCCTTGACGAAGGAAACCGCGACGAGAAGTTGGGTTCATATCACTAACTCTCCCTTCGACCAGGCGTCATTCCCGCGAAAGCGGGAATCCAAAGTCTCCGACGTTTCGGAGAATGGATTCCCGCTTTCGCGGGAATGACGGCCTTTCATTTAGGGCCTGCTTCTATTGCTGCGCGTTCCAATCGTTCCAGCTCGGCCCGCTGATGTGAATCGAGATAGTCTTTGGGTTCCTGCGCCAGGATATCTCGAGCCCTCTTCTCCGCCGACTCCTCAAAGGTAAGTGAACCCTTTGCTTCCCAGCCGCCGCGCCGCGTGCGCACGGCCAATTGCGCCCGGCTAAGGACTTCGCGAAAATGCTTTAGAGTGTGCGGCGAATTCAGAAAATCCCCGGACTTCCCTGCTTCCCGGATATCGTCGAGCGCCAGCGCCTTATCATCTACTGGGAATCCCTTCTGGTATCGCAGGAAATAGCCTGCGATTTCGTTGTCCGTCACGAGCGACTCGCACGACATCGCCAAGGTAGATTCCAGGTTGCCTGCACCCCAGATGAAGTT